>ENA-ORXI01000030-ORXI01000030.1-sediment-metagenome-genome-assembly--contig:-NODE-30-length-90021-cov-7.984257_pt1 | contig 90021 bp, 91 predicted proteins | sample MGYA00237861_ERZ511468 | MGnify/ENA primary metagenome ERZ511468 (study PRJEB26299, sample SAMN06266213) | sediment metagenome | isolation source: Hudson Canyon methane seep mesocosm | place: USA:Hudson...
TCGCTATTTTATCTTATGCCTGTAAGTGCTGTATTTATCTCATGGTTTCTTTTTGATAAAAATATAGATATGGAAGTGATATTTGGTGTGGTTGTTATTTTTATCTCGATTTTATTGATAATGAAGAAGGATAAAATGGCACACTAAAAAAAGTGTGCTTCTATTTCCAAATATCTACATCTTTTCCTTGCTCTCTAATCCTATGTGCTCTAATACTTAAATATCTTTGAAACTCTTTTTCTGTTTTAAATGCATCACTTACTACATAATCGATAATAGACTGAAAATGAAATGTTTTGAACAATGATTCTACTCGGATGATTTCATCTCCTTTTTCATCGAAATATATAATCGTAGGAGTGTTCCTGATGTTTAATTGTTTTGTCCACTCTTTTATATTTACAATCATCCCTTTTGGTGTAGCGATATTTTTATTTGAATTTAAATCAACTTGATATACGTCTAACTCTTTTAAAAGTTTTCTTGTCTCTTTGTTTTTTAAGAGTGTATTATGTGTTATTTCACACTCACCACAGTTGGTTGACTCAAAAAATATAGCCATTTTTTTAGAGGTATTTTTTCTTGAGAAGTTGTTTGATGCTATAAATAACTCTTTGTCTTGATTTAGTTTTGTAGATAAAGCGTTTTTTTTACTCTCTAATAAATACTCTTTATATGTTGTTACTTTTTCCTTTTTGTCTTTTACATAGTCTAAGGCTAGATTGAATTTTTCTGTATTCATATATCCATTTAATCGTAAGATTTGATTTGCATTTTCATCAAAAAATAATATGCTTGGTGTAAACTGTATCCCTCTATTAATAGCAAAGTCTTTTTCTGTATATGTTTTCCCATTTGTGTCTATTATCTCTTTATCTCCAAATAGATTTATGTGTACAATTTTAAAATGTTTATCTAGTTTTTTTCTAGTATCTGCATCTTTTAAATTTTTATTTATAAATTTATGACAGTAAGGACAAGAGTTTTGTGTCACAAAAAGTATGAGTCTTTTATTTTCACTTGCTATCTCTTCTATATCTTCTTCTAAATCTAAAAAACTATCATAAAACCATTCTGGAATTAAATGTTCTTTAGCTCCTAGGAATTTACCCATTTTTTCTTCTGTAGCTTGTGCATTTGTGAATAGAAGTAGGAATATAGTGATAATAAGTATTATATATTTAAAATTCATTTGTCATCCTTTTAAGCAATTTATAATAAAAATCCTATCATAAATTACTTGAAAATATTTAAAATCCTCTAAACTAAAAGAAAACAATCATTAAAAGAGGATGAAGAGATAAATAATAGTATAATTCGAAATATAGAAAAAATTGAAGAAAAAGAAAAAGGTATAAATAAAATGAAAAGTATATTATTCGTATGTTTAGGAAATATTTGTCGTTCACCACTTGCACATGGTATCGCTGAAAATTATGTAAATTTGTTAGAATTAAAAGTTACTGTAGATAGCGCTGGTACTGGTGACTTTCACATAGGAGAACATCCTTGTCAACACTCACAAACAATTGCAGATGAGAATGGTTTAGATATCTCTAAACAAATTGCACGACAAGTTGTATCAGAAGATTTTAAAAAATTTGATATTATTGTAGGGCTAGATGATAGTAATTTAGTTGATTTAGAAACTTTGGGTTGTCCTACATATAAACTAAAAAAACTTGGTGATTATGGATGTGATGGTGATAATATTCCTGATCCTTATTTTTTCGAAGGTTTTGATGGTTTTGAAAAAGTGTATGATATGATAGAAATATGTACTATAAATCTTATAGATAAAGAGCTGAATTCTTAATAAATATAAATTAATAGGTATATTAAATTAATTATTTTTTTATTATGTCTTTTTTGATACACTTGTTATAGTTAATGTAATAAGGGGGATTAGATGATTAAGATACCTATTAAACAAATTACTATTGGACTATTTCTAGTTCTATCTGTTCTTATTATGACAGTTGTGTTCTATCTACAATCTAATCTTAGTGAAGACTTAGCTAAAAAATCTATGAATGATTATTTTCAAACAATAACATATAAAATAAAAAACAACATTGATAAAATTAATGATAATATAAAAACACTAGTAAATACAGAAATAAGTTTCCTAAAAACAATAAATAGTGATGATTTTATAAAAAATAAAACTATCTATTTAAAAATGTTTGCAGGGATACTAGAAGATAATAAAAAACTCTATTCCACTTACATTGGTTTTAATAATGATAACTTTTATGAAGTGGTAAAACTAGACATCGATAAACAACTTAGAAAAAAATATCATGCAAATGATGATGACAAATGGCTTGAAATAGAGATAACAAAAAATGGACAAAAAACTATCTCATTATATGATGCTAGTTTTCAAGTAACATCAACAATAAAAGAGGCAACAACATATAAACCAACTAAAAGACCTTGGTATATAATTTCAACAAAAACTAATACTGTAACAAATACAGGACCATATGATTTTTCAAATGAAGAGGTTAGAGGTCTAACTTATGCTAAAGAGATAAAAAATGGAAACATTTTTGCTGTAGATGTTTTGATAGATGATTATTCTGAAATTTTAAAATCCAAAAAAACTAACAGTACATTAGAGTCTTATATTTTTTTGAAAGATGGGACAATTATTGCTACATCTTCAAAAGATGAAAAAATATTTGAATATATTAATGAACTTGTCAAAAAAGAACCAATGAAAGAAAATTTTCAAAGTATAATAACTATAAATAATGAAAAATATATTTATAATATCTCTACTATAGATAATGGATATAAAGTAAATGAGTACTTACTTTCTTATGTCCTTTTAGAAGAGATGCAAACTCCATATCTAAAAAAGTTTATAAAAATGGATCAATCTTTAGTTTTATTGATGCTTGCATTATTTCCATTGATTTGGTATTTTTCGTCAGTAGTTGCAAAACCTATAATTTTACTTGCCGGTGAGAGTCAAAAAGTAAAAAATAGAGAGTTTGATAAAATAGTTCCTGTGCATAGTACGGTTACAGAAGTAGAACAACTATCAAAATCTATTGGTAGTATGGCACAATCTATATCCGAGTATCAGTTAGATTTAGAACAAAAAGTTGCAGATAGAACAAAAAAGTTAGAACAAAAAAATAAAGAGTTAGAAATCTTATCTATTACTGATAAACTAACAAATACATATAATAGAATAAAACTAGATCTTACTATAGAAAGTGAGATGGAAAGAGCATCTCGATATAACACAAGGTTTGGTATTGTCATAATTGATATAGATTATTTTAAAGATGTAAATGATACTCATGGACATCAAGTAGGAGACAAAGTACTTAGAGAGTTTGCAGATATTTTAAAAGCAAATACGAGAAAAACAGATGTAGTTGGTAGATGGGGAGGAGAAGAGTTTATTATCATCTCACCTGAAGCTAATTTACAAGAGATGTGTACTTTATCTGAAATTTTACGAGAAAAAATAGATACCAATATCTTTTCTGTGATAAATCATAAAACAGCAAGTTTTGGAGTTGCGACTTTTGGACAAAACGAAACAGCAGAAGAGTTGATTAATAGGGCTGACGAAGCATTGTATAAAGCAAAAGAAAATGGTCGAAATAGAGTAGAAACTTTAGAAATAGCCTAAGCCGTTATCTCATACTTCTTATTGTGTTATCAAAGAAGTGCGAGATATTCAAATTTGAAAGAAGTTCTTAAAATAGATTATCTAATAGCATTTTAATTCCTTGATTTATTACTTCTTCACCTATTTTATCCATAACTGGATTTGAATCATCTCTTTGTACATTTTGTGTATTTTGTTGTGCTACGTTATTTCTTTGGATTATTTGTTGCTGTTTTACTAAATCTTCATGCTCTTGTTTTCTTTTCATATCTTTTGTTAGTTCTGTTGTAACATCAATCATACTTGCAATAATTGTGTCAGAAAGACCCATAGAAATAAGTGTATCTATCTCATCTATAGAAAACTCTTTATATGGACTTTTTACTCGTTTAATTAAAGATACAACGATTAATTCACCTTTTCCATCTTTTAAAAGTTTTCTGATATCTCCAACTTTCATATCTTTTGGACCGGTTAATGCTAATCGTAAAGCTTTTTCTTCGATAAAATTTACTGCACTAGGATTTTTTTCTGTATATTCTTTTAAACCTTTTATATCATTTACAGTTATAAATTTTTGTACTTGTTGCTCGTGTTTAATATTTTCAATATCCCGAGATTGTTGTACCTTGATTTTTGCAATATCTTCTTTTTCTTGATATGTTGCAATTACCCCTGATACTAATTTAATTTTTTTATCAAACATCATCATATTAAGGTTAAAAGTATATGTTTCTCCACCTTTTAGATTAATTTCAGTACTTACAAAATCCCCACAAAATCCTTTTCCCTCTTTAGCAGTTATTTTAAAATTTGATAGGTCCCTATCCCATTTCATAGTACCTCCATTGCCTAGTACCCCAATATATTTGCCATTGTCACTTACTTTATGAGAACAAGCACTTCCTGCAAACATTGATTCTCTTACTAAAACTATTCTAGCTTTATTTACTGGAACTATATGACTCAACGGTATTTTTACTTGTTGTGTTGTCGATACACATCCCGTAAATATAGTTACTAAAAATATTGCAATAATACTTTTGATATAAAAGCTTTTCATTATACTCTCCAATTTGATATGATAAAGTTTAGTATGTTTTAGCTTTAATTTTTGTTTTTGATGACCAAATACTTGACAAGTATTTGTATACAAAATATAATGGGAAAAAAGGATATTAATATCATGATTACTTTAGAATATACAGATATATTTGATGAACATTTAACAAAAGAACTTATCTTTTCAAAACATCTTATAAAAAATGACTTTAACGAAAAATCTTTATTTGCTTTAATTGTTGATGGGAAATCTATGCAACCAGTGATAAATGATAGGGCTGTGATAGTCGCTGATTTATCTTTAAAAGAGTTAGTAAATGAAAAGATTTATTTAGTGTATTATGAAGAAAAAATGTGGGTAAAAAAGTATAATAGTAAAAGTCAAATATTTGTTTCTATCAATCCTGATTTTTCTCATTTAGTATATAAAAAAGATGATATACATTTAGTTGCACAAGTTTTACTTACATTTACAAATTTATAAATGTAATGTATTTATACGATATCTTTCATATCATTTCGTATTTTTAAAAACTCGTCTATATTATCAAAAAATATTTTGATAAGTGCAGGATCAAAATGTTTTCCTGACTCATCTCTAAAGAGTTTAAAAATCTCCTTATCCGACCATGCTTTTTTGTAAACTCTTTGGCTACCTAATGCATCAAATACATCAGCAATAGCCGTAATACGTCCATAGATATGGATATCATGAGCACTAATACCACGAGGATAACCACTTCCATCATACTTCTCTTGATGCTCATAAGCAATAATCGCAGCAGCTTTTAAAATCTCTTTATTTGAGTCTTTTAACATATCATAACCAATTTGAGCATGTGTTTTCATAATCTCAAATTCTTCAGGAGTATATCGAGCTGGTTTATTTAAAATAATATCAGGAATAGCAATTTTCCCTATATCATGCATAGGACTTGCTGTTTTTACAATCTCTGCTTCCTCTTTGGATAGGCCAGAATACAATGCTAATAGTTCAGAATACTTAGCTACTCTTTTAACATGTAATCCTGTTTCTTTACTTCTTGATTCCGCTAAAGCACCAAGTCTAAATATAATTTCTTTTTGAGTTGCTACAATATCTTCATTTAAAATCCCTATCTCTTTATGTGCTTTTTCTACTAGTTTTTGAGCTGTGATATCTTGAGAGATAGAAGTATAGTTTAAAAAGTTACCATCTTTGTCATATTCTGGAGTTATAATAGTTTGTAGTGTATATGTGTGGCCTGATTTACTTTTATTTATCAGTTCTCCCATCCAAATCTTTTTACTATTAATAGTATCCCATAATTTATCATATATATATCGATCATTTAAATCACTTTTTAAAATTTTGTGACTTTGTCCCAATAGCTCATTTTCTGTATACTCTGAAATTTTTTTAAAAGCTTTACTTATATATATGATTTTTCCATCTTTATTTGTTTTAGATGCAATTACATTTGTATCAAAGGTAGAAAGTAGTGCATTAAGATTATGATTTAAAGATTTAATTTCTGAAACATCAAATAATGCACCAATAATTCCTCCTATTTTATCTTCTTCAAAAAAAATGTTTTTATAAATCATTAAATCTTTTGTAGTTCCATCTTTTCGTTTTATATTTCCCTCATATTCTTGTAGTTGATGATTTCTTAATAGTTCGATATCTTTTTCATCTATAAACTTACCTCTAGCTGTATCATGTAAGAAGTATGTATTTTTATTCATTAAATCTGATTTGTTTATTTCAAAGAGTTCCAAAAATGCTTTGTTACATCCTATATATTCTCTTCTAGTATTTTTATAATAAATGGGGGTGTTTACATTATCTATTAGATTTTGTTGAAAAGAAAGTTGTTTTCTTATTCTTTCTTCTGCTTTTTTTCTTTTTTTAATATTGATTAAAAGTATAATGATAAAAGTAATCATCATTATAAATAAAGTAATAAGTGCAACAATTTCTTTAAAATAGACTTCAAATAGTGAATCTTCTTTATTAATAAAAAGTGCATTGTAAGGAAGTTTTTTTTCATCAATATTATATTTTTTGATTTGTTTATAATCAAAAATATACCTATTAGGACTTTTCATTAGAATAGGAATGTTTTTTACTGACATACCATTTAAAATATCTTCTGCTATTTCAGCTGCTTTTTGTCCTTGAAAATATCCACTTGTTAGATACCCTCCTATAATTCCATGACTTAATGTAAAGTCCCATAATCCATAAATTGGACTTTTTGAATGTTTTTCTATCTTTTCTATTGCTTTATAATAACTCAGAAATTTATCATCTTGAGTTCGAAAAAAAATTGTAAACAATACGGCACTATTTTCTGGTAAATTATTGACTTTATTTACCAGATCATTGAGTGTGATATTATCAATAATATGAAATTTTGTATCTGTATGATTATATTTTTTAATATTGTTAAGTACCTCTTTTTTCACAAGTTTACCTGTTGTTGTAGTATCTGTAATTGTATATATATTTTTTACGTTAGGATGAAGTTTAAATATTAGGTCGTAATTTTTTTCAAGGTTAACACCCTCATTTACACCAGTAAAATTTTTAAATCCTTTTATATCATTTTTTTTAATATTGTTAGTTCCACAAAATACGACTGGAGTATTTTGAAAAAGTTTTTTAGTATGAATTTTTAAAAAATTAAATGCATTATTATCTGAAGAAATAATCACATCAAATTTGATATTTTGATATTTTTGTTTATATATTTTCGTTAATGTATCTATGTATTGGTTATTGAAATATTGTTTTGTATCCATATATTCCACATACAAATCTACTTTTGTTACATCATTAAATATAGAGTTGATACCATTATTTATATCATCAGTCCATTTATATGAGGGATGATAAGAGTGTAGTATTAAAACTTTTGGTTTAGTATTTGCAAAAGTTTGAGTGGAGTAAATTAAAACAATCAACAATGATAATAAGGCTTTTTGGATAAAATTTTTCATCTTTTTTTCCCTTAACATTTAACATCTTCTTAATATTATTGTAGGAGATATTGACTTAAATAAGTATTTATTTGGTATATTACTAAGGGTATAAAAGAAGAGGTGAAATGAAAAATATTTCAAATTATACAAGAATCAAAAAAGATAAAAAATGCAACTTTTAAATACACAATGGAATAAAATTCTTATGGTATTCCTTTCAATAATCATTATTTTTATGGCTTTTTCATATACTTTAGATGTAAAAGGGAAAGAGTTAGTAGATGAAAGTTTTTCACAATCTGTTCTTGTATTTGGAAGTGCAAAGGCTTTAAATGCAGTTATTTCACTTGCCCAAGGTACAGAATTAGATTTACCTTTTTTAACTGTTGCTATTGGAGAAGTTTTAGATCCTATAAATGACTTAATAGAGCAGTTTTCATTTGTGATGCTTGCTAGTATGGTATCCTTGGGCGTACAAAAAATTATGATGAATTTTGTTACTACCGATCTCTATAATTTTGTTTTACTTTTTTGTATTATTGTTGTAAATGCTTGGTCATTCTACAGATTTCAAAGAGATGAAAAATTAAGAACTGTTTTTTTTAGAATCACGGTGGTACTTATATTTTTGCGATTTGCAGTTCCTTTAATGGGTATCGTTAATGAGTTTGCTTATAATAGCTTTGTTAAACAAGAATATAATATACAAACACTTAATGAACAAATCATTCAAGTAAAAGAAAATGTAAATAAAGTGACACAAAGTACAATAGAAAAAAATGAGAATAGCTCGATTTTAAATAAAATTACAAATATAACAGAAAAATTTGATTCACAATACTATGATACTAAAATAGATGAATATAAAAATGCTGTTGATAATTCCAGTGAATATATAGTAGCTTTAATTATTGCCTTTATTTTTCAAACTATTTTATTGCCACTTTTATTTCTATTTATCTTATATCATTTTGTGAGAGCTATATTTAATATAGGTAAATAAAGAGAAGTCAAAATAGTATACAAAGGATACACAAATATGAAAAAAATTTTAAATTATATAAAAGTAAATAAAAAAATTTCTACATCAGGATTGTTAAGTAAAAAAGATATAGAAAAAATTTCAAAAAAAGGTTTTGATGTAATTATAAACCTTTCTGTTGATGATGATAGATCATTAGCCAACGAGGGTAAAATAGTTTCAAAAAATGGTATGGTATATATCCATATTCCAATTTCGTGGACAAAACCACAAAAAGATAGAATGCATCTGTTTTTTCATATATTAGATGGGTTTATTCATGAAGATAAAAAAGTTTTTATACATTGTATGAAAAATTATAGAGTGTCTGTATTTATGTATTTATATAAAAGAGATGTGTTAAAACAGAAAAAGGTGAAGTTTATAGCTCCTAAAGATTATAAACCTAAAAAAATTTGGCGGAAACTTCTTAAAAAATAATCCACTTTCCTATTTATGAAAGGCATAAATAGGACTAGTTGAAATTTTTATATCTTTAGTTAGTAACTTTCCATATTTATCATACACTTTATTAAATTCAGTTAGTTCTATATCATCACCTGATGACCATATAATATCAAATGTTTTTTTCCCTTTTGTACAAGTTATGACATATAAATTCTTTGCATTTGAAAAGTTTGTAATAGTTGAATTATCCATATACGAAGTCATAGTTTCATAAGCCAATAAACTCTTTTCATCTTTTAATACTTTTTTATCAAAAAAAAGTTTGTCAACTTTTTTTGAAGCAAATGTAAGAAGTGAATATCTTAATAAATTATTGATTTGTGCATCGTTAAGTTTTTTTGGTTCAAAATTAAAACCTAAAGTGATATTTTTATTTGTAACTCGTGCACTTAACATTGAAAGTGTATAGTAAATGTTAACTACTCTACTAAAATCAAAAGTAAGGTATTTTTTTTCTTCAGCACATCTATCAAGATTGAGTTCAAAAAGTACAAAAATCTTATCATATAAAGGTGACTGTTTATCAAAAAAAAGTTTTATATTTTCATAAAATTCATTTTCTACAGATAAAACCTCTAAAAGTTCTTTTTGTTTCGTATCATTTTTCTTATCGATAAAGAACTCTTTGTATTCTGTTTTTTTACCTTTTAAAAAAGATGAAAATATTAAAGTTAACGGATATATAAATAGAGTATGTAATTTTGTTTTCATGATATGTTTTGTCCCACAGTTTATTTTGTAGAATTATAAGATAGTTCTACTTGTTCTATCTTTTGATGATTTATTATTGTATCAAGATAAATATATAAAATTACTAATTTTATTAAAAAGGAAGGGTGATCGTGAATTCAGCACCTTTATATTTTACAGAGTTATATTCAAAATTAATATTTTCAACTTCTATATTTCCATTCATTCCATCGACAATAAAACTATAAGTCATACTTAGACCTAGCCCCGTTCCTTGACTTTTATGTTTTGTAGTAAAATATGGTTCAAATATGTTAGGTAATATATTTTTAGGTATTCCTGTTGCGTTGTCTTTAATTTTAATTATAATATTATCAGTATCTTTTATTGTTGTTATAAATAATAATCGTTCTTTTATCTCTTGTCCTGCTAATGCATCTTTGGCATTATTAAAAATATTTATAAAACATTGGATTAGTTCATTTTCATAACCATTTACTTCTATCTTATCATCTAAGTTGAGTACTAGGATTATATTATCCTTTTTAATTGTACCCTCTACTAAGTGTAGAAAGCTATTAATATCATCAGTTAAATTAAATATTTTTTTAGTTCTTTCACCTTTAATAAAGTTTTTAAAGTCATCAATTGTTTTTGATAGGTATTGCGCATGCTCATTTATTAAATCACAAGTATTATTAAATGAATTATCATCTAATAATCCGTATTCTTTTTGTACTTTCATACCTGTTGCACCTGTTGATATTACAGATAATGGTTGCCTCCATTGATGAGCAATATTTGCTATCATTTCTCCCATAGAAGCAAGCTTTTCTGAATTAACTAATTTTTTTGTCTGTTTTGCTAATTTATATTCTATATTTTTTCGTTCTGTTATGTCACTAAAACTACCTGCTAATCGTAAAGGGTTATTGTCTTCATCGTATTCTACTATTCTTCCTTTATCTATTACCCAAATTACTGAACCATCTTTTTTAATTAATCTGTGTTCTGATTGGTAATCAGTAGAAGTAGAATTGAGTACGTCATTCATTTTTTTAAGTACCTTATCTCTGTCATCAGAATGTATTAGTTTAGTGAAGTCATCTAACATGTCTTCATTATAGTTTAATCCAAGGATTTCATACCATTTATTATTATGTTCAACATGATTTGTTTGAATATTCCAATCCCAGATACCTTCTCCTGAAGCTTCTAGTACTTCATCTAATTTCTTTTTATTTCTAACAATTTCTTTATTTTTTTCTTCCCTATTCGTAACATCATGACAAATTCCTAATACACCAATAACTTCATCTTTAGAATTTCGTATAGCAGTTTTAGCTGTATCTAATAATACATTCTTGCTATTATCGGCATAGCTAACCCATTCCTCAATGTGAATTACCTTATCACTATTAAGTGCTTTAAGATCATCCTGTCTAAAAGCATCTGCAACCTCTTTATCTACTAAATCATAGTCAGTTTTTCCTATAATATCTGGCTCTTTTACACCAAAAAATTTTTCTATTTCTGGGTTACAAACTAAATAAGTACCTTGTATATCTTTAAAATATATAACATCAGGAATTGCTGATAGAATATTTTTCAGTAAAAGTTGTTTTTCTTCTAGTTTATATTCTTTTTCTTGGATTAGTTGTGTATTATTATGTTTTTCTATAGCTTTTGATGCAATATTCGCATATGTTTCAATCAACATAAGTTCAAATTTATTTGGATGCTTAGGTACTGTATTATAAATAGCAAATGTTCCTAAGACTTTGTTATTGGAAGAAAAAATTGGTTCAGACCAGCATGCGTGTAAATTTGCTTCATTTGTTAATTCTAAATAAGCTTGCCAGTTTTTAGAAGTATTAATATTTTCAACAATAACTCTTTTTTGTGTAAATGCAGCTTTACCACAAGAACCAATTGTTTCTCCAATTTCAATACCATTTATTGCTTCATTGTAAAAATCTGGAAGTGAAGGTGCTGATCCACTCAATAGATGTTTTCCTTTTTTATCAAGGAGTAAAATAGAACACTTCATATTAGAAGCACGTTTTTCTGCTAAGTGAACTATTTTATCTAAAATTTTTTGTAAGTTATTTTCAATTGCAATATATTCTAAAAGATCTTTATTATCTTTATAGATAATTTCATATTGCTTCTTTTGGCTTATATCTTCAATTAAGCCCCAAACTACTTTTTTATCATTTTCATCAATTAAACTAAAGCCACTTATTTTAATATAAAATCGAGTGCCATCTTTTCTTATGTACTCTTTTTCATTAGGTCCAAATTTTCCATGGTTATTTAAATCTTCTATTTGCTGTAGTTCTTGTCTCTCATATTCTTGTGGGGTTAAATCCCAAAATGAAAGATTTAAAAATTCCTTTTTTGTGTAACCGGTTAAATCTAATAGGTATTGATTTACCTCTAGAAAATCGCCTGTTTCTTGATCGATTAGTCCCATACCAATAGGAGAATTTTCAAATAAAATTTTAAACTTATCTTTGGAGTATTTTTGATGTATCATGGTCTTTCTTTCTATAGTCTAAATTACTATATTATCACTATTAACTAAATAAGTTTGATGTAATATTCAAATCTTACAGTATATTTTACTTACGTAATTATACATTTAAATATCTTAACAATGAAGTATGATAATATCAATTTTTTTAATTTAAAGCATTTTTTTTAGTAGGTTATAAATCTATATTATTTGTAGTAGAGTTTAACTGGGAATAGGGGTATTAGATATGTCTTATCGTGTCTTTTTATCAAGTATCTTGTTTACTACAACTATTTGTGGTAGAATTTACAAAGTTGTATAAAGGAAAAATATGAAATTTTTTAATCATAATAAAGAGATAAGTTTACTTTTTTTCGCTTTTGTTTTTTTAACTATCATTGCTATTTCTTCTAAAGTTTATAGTAACTATCTAGAAAAAGCTCAAAATAAAGTTTTTAATGACCTTTACAATCACCCTTTAAAAGTGAGTAATACTGCATTAAAAATACAACTAAATATTCATAAAATACATTTAGTATTACATCATATTGCCTTAAGTCCCAATAAAGAAAAACTTGAAATTTCAATTGATCAATTAGAAGTTCTTCAAGAAGAAACATATGATTATTTTGAAATTATAAAAATTAATATTCTTGGAGAAGAGGGGCGAAAAATTCTACAAGAAACATTGACCTATTTTAAAAAATGGAAATCGATTCAAAATAATATTATGATATCTTCAAAAAATAATAATTTTAATAAATCAATTGAAATTCTTGAAAGTGATGGAGATAAATATATTTTGAGACTAACAACAGAGGTCTCAAAATTATATAAATATGCTAACATCAAAGCAGTTTCATTTAAAGAGAATTCAAATGAAATATTTGATTTTCAACAAAATATAAATATATATTTAACTTTTTTTATTTTAATCATATTTATTATAGTTGCATATTTTTCTATTTCTCAATTATACAGCTATCTCAGCAAGAATAGAAAGTTAACAAATAATCTTAAAAAGAAATCAAAAGAATTTGAAACAATAATTAAAGAAGCACCAAATCCGATTATACTTCATAACGAAGAAGGAAATGTGCTTATGTTAAATAAAGCATGGACTGATATATCGGGATATACACAGAAGGAAATAACTACTATTGACAGATGGGTTGATTCTGTTTATAAAGATTTGGACACCCAAAAGACAGTCAAAAAACATATTTCTGGTTTATATGATATTACAAAAAAAATTAACGAAGGCACTTTTAGTTTTTTTACTAAAAATAATAAGAAAGTTACGTGGCAAGTTAGCTCTTCCCCCTTAGGAATAATAGATGGTAAACGTACAATAATAACTTCTGCCATGGATATAACCGAACTCAAAGATAAAGATGAGATGATTATCACTCAATCACGACATGCAGCTATGGGAGAGATGATAGGGATGATAGCTCATCAATGGAGACAACCAATTTCAATTATTGCTATGGATGCAAATAATATGTTAGTTGATATAGCACTTGATAGTTTTGATGTTAATACAGTAGAAAGTTATGCAAAGAATATTACTAGTCAAACTCAACATCTTTCTCAAACAATAGATGATTTTAGAAACTTTTTCAAACCAGATAAAAAAATTTTAGAAGTTAATCTATCAAAAATAATGGATGATACCTTTGTAATTGTTAAGGATAGTATTAAAAATAATAATATAGAATTGATTACTACTTTTGAGACGGAAAGATTAATCAAAGCTTATCCTCGAGAGTTGATGCAAGTATTTGTTAATATTATTACTAACGCAAAAGATGCACTAATAACTACTAAGCCTAAAAATCCAAAAATAAACATTAGAGTATATGAAGATGAAAAATATATTAATACTGAAATATTCGATAATGGGGGCGGTGTAGATATTAGTATATTATCGAAAATTTTTGATCCATATTTTTCAACAAAAGATGAAAAAAATGGAACAGGTTTGGGACTATATATGTGTAAAATGATTATAGAAAATCATCTTAATGGTAGTATTAAAGTTTCTAATAAACAAGAAGGAGCATGTTTTACTATCCGATTATTAAAGAATGTAGAAGGAAAAAAAGAAAATGAATAATAGTACTCAAATAGATTTAAAAACATTAATGGAAGAATCAAAAAATTTAACAGTTCTTTATGCAGAAGATGAAGAACTGTTACGTAACAATACTGCTATGCTGTTACGAAAACTTTTTCAAAATGTAGATGTAGCAGTTGATGGGAAAGACGCTTTTACTAAATATCTTGATAATAGATATGATATTGTGATAACTGACATCTCAATGCCAAATATGGATGGTTTAGAATTAATCGATAGGATTCGGAAAATGAACTTACATCAAGAGATTATAATAATGTCTGCATATACAGAGAGTGCATATACTGAACAAATTAATACTGCAGACGTAACTGGTTATATTTACAAACCTGTAGATATGAATCAAATGTTTGAAATACTAAAAACTTCTATTGATAAATTGAAAGAAAAGGGTACTTAAGAACCTAAAAAATCTTGTATGTAGTATAAAAAAAATAAAATGGAGATATGATGATAGTAAGAAAACAAGTAAGTGCTAAAATATGAATGAACATGTTCATTATTTAGACAAAGTATGTCGTGAATACTGTATGAGTGGTTCTGAGGTTTATAATATTTTAATAAGTAAAGATGATGAAAAGTTTCCTCTTTCTTACGATACTATTAAATATATGGTTTTAAAAGAGATATCTGTTGAAATATTAAAAGAAATATTTACACTTGCAGAATTAAAAAGTATTTTTTACGATATAAAGATAAAAAAAATTAAAAATTTAGAAACAAAAAAATTTATAATTAGTATTAATTAACTTGAAATTTCAGCCTATAGAGTTTAGGAGTTAGTTCCTTATATCTTTTGAAGAATCTTCCAAAATCAGAACTGTTAGCAAAATGCAAAGATGATGAAATCTCTTTGATACTTAAAGTGGTATAAGATAATTGATATTGTATCTCTTTAATAATTCTAGAGTGTATTAAAAATAATGCAGACTGATTGAGGGATTCTTTAACTGTTTCACTCAAATGTTTTGGTGTGATTTCCAATATATCAGCGTATTCTTGCACAGATTTTTTTTGCTGAAAATTTTCTTCTATTAGTGTTAAAAATTGTTTTGAAATTTGTTGTGATCTTGTATCTATTTTTTCTATAATAGGAGAACTTTTTTCACGTTTTAAAAGATACAGAATTTGTAATAAGAGTGTTTTTGAATAATCTTTATAGTCAAGTTTTTTCTTTTTGTATTCTAAGTTTAAAAGTTTGAAAAGTCCTAATATTTCTAAAAAAACTTCTTGTTTTAAATCTTGGTCTTCAAATTTTCTAGAAAAGAACTCCAATAATTCTCTGTTTAAAGAAGATAAAAAATCATATTCAAAAAATATCATTAGAGATTCACAATCATCACTTAAATCTTCAAAAGAATAAATAACCCCAGGTACTATTAACTGTATAGAATGCTCTTGTGTTTCAAAAGTATATTGATTGATATGTCTTAATGCTTTTCCTTTAATATTAAGTACAAGAATGTAATGAGAACAACATATAGGAATAGATTTATTTTCTTTTCCAATATGTTGTAAAATTACAAAGTCTTTTGCTTTAAAATTCTCTGAATAAACATCCATTCCAAAAAGTGGATTTTTTTTATAGAGATTTTTATAGGCATGAATATTTTGATTGATACTCATTAAAGGTAAAGAACCTTTTCTTCTTAATTCTGAGAAACAAGTACTTTGTGTTCTATTGAGATATTGATTCATAATACTTGTCTCCTTTTTGGTTTTATTGTAACAAAACTTTTAAGCTTTAAAAATTAAAGCATATGATGTTTTATTTTTAAACATAACTATTAGTAATGCAAAAACTATAAACGCTGATGGAGCTATCCCGTTCATATCTAAAAATACATGTGCTAAAAATGCATTAAGAATAAAAGGCGTAACTAGTACTACTGTTAATGCTGTATATTTATTAATTATAAAAGATATACCAGATAAAAGCATAAAAAATGCCATCAATGGAAAAATATAACCTGTATTATATACAGCATATGTAAATGCTGACATCACATCATTTGATGGTGGCATTGTCAAAAATTGTAAAAATCCATTTAATCCAAATAATACTAATAATAATCCTGCTACTATTTGAATCCCTAAAAATAACTTTGTTTTCATTTTATTTCCTTAATCGAAGTTTGTCTTCGTTTTTTATTAAGATAATTCTAACAGTTTATAAATTATAAAAAAAGAGCAATAAATCGCAATTGTAAGCAATAGTTCGGATATAGTAATATTTGTATGATTATATTCTAATAATACAAGCAATTATACTTATGTTTCTATTTGAGATTAAAGTAATTTGAATTATATTTTATCGTTTACAAAATTGAAGATATTATATTTAATAAGTAATTATTTGATATATTATGCTTCTTTAAATATATGAGAATAAAAAGAGTTAAAATGAAAAATCAAGAAGTAAAAGATCTTATTACAAGTACTTTTAATGATGTTGCAAAAAAGTATGATAACAATAAACAGTTTGTAATCTCTGCAAAAAAAATGCTTGATATTATTAAAAAGACAGGTAAATCGACTAATGAAAATTTAAATATATTAGATTTGTCCGCAGGTACAGGAAATATTACTATTGAATTATCAAAACAATATCCAAATGCAAAAATATATGCAGTTGATATTTCACAAGAGATGTTAAATGTAGCAAAAGAAAAAACTCTCAAAGAGGGCATTTCAAATATTCAGTATACGCTACAAGATGTTGAAAATTTGGAATTTGGTAATATGAAGTTTGATATTATTACCTGTGGATATGGATTGTTTTTTTATCCAAATATGGATGATGTACTAAAAGATATTTGTAATAGATTAACAGACGATGGAATGTTTGTATTTTCAACATTTACAAAAGCTGCTTTTCAACCATATGGCAAAATATTTTTAGATTTATTATCAAGTGATTATGGTATTAAACCTCCTATTACTATAGAAGAAAAACTACTTGAAACGAAAGAGGAAATCGAACAATTTCTTCATCAAGAGTCAAATATAAATTATGAAATTAATGATATAGAAATACGATATCCAATGGATATAAAACAGTGGTGGGAACTTTTAAATACGACGGGATATCAAGGTTTACTAACTAAACTAGAAAATAATTATGAAGAGTTTGAAACTAAATATTTATTACTGTTAGAAAATATGTCAGAAGAACGTACAATAGATTTTAATGCGGATAGTTTTATATCTGTAGTTAGTAAAATCCGAAAGTAATAATATGAGAGAATCATTTAAGAAAAAAATCATCGAAGTTTGTAACAAAAAAATTGAATCTAAAGGTTCAAATGTAGGACTATCATTTTATGCATTTTTTGCAAACAAAAATGATGATCCCGAATTATTAATGGAAGTAGCACAATGGTGGATTTTGACAAATAAATTAAATCATTTTGAAAAAGCTATTAAGATCAAAGCAATGGTTGAGTAGTATTATTAAATTTGAAAAGAACAATACCAATTGGTGTTTAATAATGTGCAAAGCTAAAAAACTCTAGACTTTCAAATATTAAAATACTCAGGAGCACATTATGAAAACATTTACAATGATTCAAACTACAAGAACGCTTCTTAAACTTTGGCTCTAGCCTCTTATATTTCTCACTGATACTTTTATCACTTTTTACACATAATATTTAACCGTAATTAATTTTACAATATACAACATATACTCTTTAGGAACAACAATGGAACTTTCAATAGGCACATTTATACTTATTAATTTTATTTTGGTAGTTAGCTCTATCTTACAAATGGCAACTGGCGTAACAGCTGGCATGATTATTGTGCCTTTTTTAGCAATGATATCTTACACTCTTATTCCCGTACCCATAGCTTTTGCATCTTTGGCATTAACTATTATGATGGCATATAAGGGACGAAAACATATTGATACAAAAAACATGTTACAGATTAGTTTTGGTATGTTAGCAGGTATTCTTCTTTCAATTTTTATTTTAAAAAATATAAAATTTGAATACTTAGGACTTGTATTTGGTACGTTTATTTTAATCTCTGTATTTATTAGTATTAAAATAAAATCTTTTACTTTAAATAAAAGTATAAATTATTCTGGTGGATTTGTAGCTGGAGTTATGGGGTCTATGGCTGCCGTTGGTGGACAGATACTAGCACTTTTATTTCAAAATCATCCTTTGGAATCATTAAAATCAACCTTAGCTTTTTTATATACTTTATTTTCAATAGTGATGTTAATAGTGTTTTTTATATTTGGGGAATTTTCATACACACAATTCACATCGGGAATTTATATGATGCCAGGATTTATAATTGGTTTTTTTATAGCACCAATGTTTGCTAAGTATTTTAATCCTAAGTATAGTAAAACTATTGTTCTTTTAATGGCAACAACAGGAGCTTTAATATTAATAGCTAAAAGCATTATATAATGCTTTTGGTCAAACTTTAAGAAAAGAACAAGATAAAAACAATAGTATCTATAAAGTTCTTGGAATTTGCGAAGAATGATGATTTAAGATTGGAGACTTTTTTGTCAAATCAACCACATAACTAAATCGTGCCTCAAAATTAAACATCTCACCATCTATATCAAAACGCCAATTATAAATACCAGATAAAGTAGCAAGTCGTGTATTTATCTCTTGTATAATAAGAGTGTTATCGTGTAAGGTGATACTTAATTGTTGTTTGTTGTTTACTTTTGTAAAGTAATCATAGATTTTTTCTTTTGTATCTAGTATTCTGTTTGAAAATGTTGGAATAAGTACTGCTTCTTCATTATAAAGGTTTAGTATTTTTTCTATATCAGCATTATTAATAGCATCAATCCATGTTTGTAAAATATCTTTGTATTTTTTCAATTTTTTCCTTTTTTCTATTTATTGCAAAAATAGACTTATGCGACTAAGTTGCATTCAGGTATTATACCAAATAAATATTATATGCGACTAAGTCGCATATTTGTAAATAAAAAGGATTACGTTTGAAAAATACCAAAAGTCTTATAATAGATTCACCATTAGATATGCACTTACACTTAAGAGATGAGGAGATGCTGAAACTTGTAGGACCTTTAACATCAAAAACGTTTTCAGGAGCATTGATTATGCCAAATCTTCAACCTCCTATTACTTCAAAAGAGGATTTATTATCCTATAAACAAAGAATTATTGAGTCATGTAAAAATGAAAAGTTTGAACCTTTTATGACAGTATTTTTTCAAGTTGATTATTCATACGAGTTTTTAAAGGATATTAAAAATGAAATTATAGCAGTTAAGCTTTATCCCTTTGGAGTTACTACAAATTCTCAAACAGGGGTATCCTCTATGGATGTAGAGGTACTAAGACCTACATTAGACTCAATGTCAAAGCTAGGTATCCCTTTATGTGTACATGGTGAAACTCAAGGATTTGTAATGGATAGAGAAAAGGAATTTTTACCTATTTATGAATCCTTAGCTATTAATTTTCCTAAATTAAAGATTATAATGGAGCATATAAGTACATCGGATGCAATTTTATTACTTGATAAGTATGAAAATATTCATGCTACTATTACAGTACATCATCTGATGTTAACTTTGGATGATTTAGCAGGAGGTATGTTAAATCCACATATTTTTTGTAAACCTATAGTAAAAAGACCTATTGATAGAGAATCCTTATTGCAACTTGCTTTAGATGCACATCCTAAAGTGATGTTTGGATCAGATTCTGCTCCACATCAAAAGGAAACTAAAGAGTGTCACCATGGATCAGCAGGTGTATTTACAGCACCAATTGCATTGCAGGTGTTAACACAAGTTTTTGAAAAATATGGAAAACTTGATAATTTAAATAGTTTTTTTAGTTTAAATGCACAGAAAATTTATAATATAAAACCAATTCATAAACCTATAAAACTACAAAAAAAGGATTTTATCGTACCTAAGGTTTATAAATATAAAAATGAAAAAGTAGTTCCATTATTTTCTGGAGAAACACTATCTTGGAGTATAGAGTAAAAAAGAAGGAGGGTTACCTCTCTAACCCTTTTTCATATGCTTCTCTACATTCAATACAAAATTTAGCATGTGGTTTGACTTTTAATCGTTTAATACCAATATCATCATCACACATTTCGCAAATCCCGTATCTTTTTTTTTCTATTTTCATTAAAGATATATCAATCTCTTGTATATCTTGAAGTTGTTTATTTCTTAAAATTGTAAGGTTGTGACTATCACTTGAAACCTCGGCATGGTCTAATTCATCAGATGAAGTTTCAAAGTGAAGCTCTTCAATTATATTTTGACTTAGAGTAGTTTGTACAAGTAATTGTTCTTTTTTTTCTAATAGTTGACTTTTTAACATCTCAATTTGATTTTCTTTTAACATCATTAATCCTTTTTAAAAGAAGTGACCCATCACTTCTTTTTTAGTTTCTATATAGTTTTTGTTATATTTATTTACTGAAGTAACACTAGGTATTCTTTGAGTAATAGTAATTCCCATTTGTTTTACAGAATTTATTTTTAAAGGGTTATTGGTGATAAGTTTTAGTTTTTTTATATTTAAATCTTCTAATATATACTGTATTGCGCTGTAGTCTCTTTCATCTTCTTTAAATCCAAGTTTTAAATTTGCTTCAATTGTATTGAGTCCTTTATCTTGTAAATTATATGCATTTATTTTATTTACTAGACCTATATTTCGTCCCTCTTGACGATGATAAATTACAAGACCACCTTCTTTTCCTATAAGTTCAAGAGCTAAATCAAGTTGATTATTACAGTCGCATTTTAAACTACTAATAGCATCACCGGTTAGACATTCCGAATGAATACGAACAAATGGTTCTTTTATATTAAAAAAGTTTTCACTCATGATTGCCAAATGTTCTTGACATCCATCTTTGTACGCTTTTACTTTAAAGTTACCAAAAGCAGTTGGTAAGTTGGCATTTTCTGATTTTATAATTTCACTAGTAATCTCTTCTTTAAAATATGATTTGAAAAAACAAGATTTTGCACCTGTGTGACAAGCAGAATTTCCAACTTGTTCTACAATCACAAGAATAGTATCATTGTCACAATCCACACGTAAATCTTTAACTTTTTGTATATGTCCACTACTTTCACCTTTTTTCCAGATTCTATTTTTACTTCTTGAAAAATAGTGCACAATTTTTGTTTTACATGTTAATTCAAATGCTTCTTGATTCATGTATCCTAACATTAAAACTTCATTTGTTCCATATTCCTGTGTTACAACAGGAACTAATCCATTTGATTTTTCAAAATCTATTTTCATCTATTTCCCTTAACTTTCTAAATAATTAAAATGAATAGTACATCTAATTATATTAAATGCGACTTAGTTGCATTAGGAAATACTTTATAGATCTGACGAAAATATAAAATTAGAATTATATGATTATATTAACAGTACATTTATATATGGTGGAGTAATATTGCTCCCTTCATTACGAGTTTTAAATGAAAAATGAAAAATGAAATAAAAGATAAATAGTAAACTAAAAAAGGATTTTAGAAAATGACAAACTTTTTGCAAGAAACAGAAATTATTGATTTTTCAAATACTGAGATACAAAAACTAGCGATAAATTTATCCTCTAATTGTAATACTGATGTAGATATAGCGAAAAGTTGTTTTCTTTATGTACGAGATAATATAAATCATAGTGGAGATTATAAAGATAATATAACTACTTGTAAAGCAAGTGATGTATTAAAATATAAAACAGGGTGGTGTTATGCTAAAAGTCATTTATTAGCAGCTTTACTCCGGTGCAATAATATCCCTACGGGATTTTGTTATCAAAGATTAAGTTGTAGTGAATATAAAAAAGACATTTATTGTTTGCATGGTTTAAATGCTATTTATTTAAAAGATTATGGTTGGTACAAAGTAGATCCAAGAGGAAATAAGAAAGGTGTTGACGCCCAATTTAATCCTCCAGTTGAAAAACTAGCATTTGAACTACAAGAAAACGAATTTAATTTATCTGAGATATATGAAAAACCACTTGATATTATAATTAATGCATTGAATAAATATAAAACATATGATGAGTTGATAAATAATATTCCTGATATGGAAGAAGAAATATAATCTACTATATAAAAGGAACTTTGAATGACATCATTTAAAAATGATAAAGTAAAAGAAAAATTTAATAATTATCCAAGTGCAGTACGACACAAAGTTTTAGAGTTAAGAGAACTAATATATGATGTAGCAACAAATGAAAAAACAATTAATGATATTGAAGAAACCTTGAAGTGGAATGAGCCAAGTTATATAACAAAAAATGGAAGTACTTTACGAATCGATTGGAAAAAAAATAAACCAAATCAATATTCGATCTATTTCAATTGTAAGACAAAATTAGTTGAAACTTTTAGAGAACTTTTTAGTGATAGATTTCAATTTGAAGGTAATCGAGAAATTATTTTCCAAATAGATGATTGTATTGATGTAGAAGCTTTAAAATATTGTATATTATTATCATTGACCTATCATGATAGAAAACATTTGAGTATGTTGGATGAAGAAAAGGAAACTATATAAAGGAAATAAATAATTGGAAACTATAAGTATACTAGGAAGTGGCTGGTTAGGTTCACCACTTGCAAATGAATTATCTCAAACATATAAAATACATTTATCAACAAGAATAGAAGAAAAAAAAGAGAACCTAAAAAGTTCAAATATAAATACTTTTTTAGTAGATATAGATAATTTAGCTAAAGATATAAATGAGTTTTTACAATCTGATATTTTGATTATAAACATACCATCAAAAAATATCGATGGATTTAATAAATTTCTACACTATATTAAACTTTCAAATATAAAAAGAATTATATTTATAAGTTCTACATCTGTATGTAGTAATGATACAAGTCCTCTTAAAACAATAGAAGAGTTATTTGAAAATATAAATGTAAAAACAACTATATTACGTTTTGGTGGATTATTCGGATATGGTAGAAATCCTGCAAATTTTTTTAAAAATGGAAGAACTGTCAAAAATCCAAATGCTCCTGTAAATATGTTACATAGAGATGATTGTATATCTATAATAAAAGAGATAATCAAACAAGACATAGTTGATGAGGTGTTTAACTGTTGTAGTCCTTCTCATCCTACAAAAAAAGAATTTTATACATATTGTGCTGTATCTAGTGATTTAGAGATTCCTATTTTTGATACAGTAGATGATTTTAGTATGCATAAAATAATTAATAGTGATAAACTTATATCATCTCTAAATTATAGATTTGTTCATGAAAATCTCATGAAATCTTTTACTTAAAAAATGTCTTTAGATTGTTAATAGATGTTCATTTCTCCATAAAATTAGGTAGAATATAACATATTTAATAAATGGAGATACTATGGCAATTAGAAAACAAGTAAATGAAAGAATGAGTAGAATCGTTGAATACAATGGTGTGATTTATTTAGCAGGGATTGTAAGTGATGATAAAACTTTGGATATAAAGGGTCAAACAAAAAGAGTGTTTGAAATAGCAGAAGAAAGACTTGCTGAAGTTAACAGTGATAAAAATAATATTTTAAGAGCAGAGATATTTGTAAAAGATATTTATAGAGATTTTGTTGATTTTAATAGTATTTGGGATGCGTGGGTATCAAAAGAAAATCCACCAGCACGTGCTTGTGTAGAGGCTAATATGGCGAGTAAAGAAACTTTAGTTGAGATTATATTTACTGCTGAAGAAATCAACTAATCACTAAGTAAAAGTTGGTATTGGGATTTTGATTTTTCGATACCGCTTACTTGATAACATTTAATTATGCTATAATCACAATCTCAATTCTTATCTTAAAATGGACGCATGATGTACAATACTAACTTATTTAAAATATTTTTAATACTAATTCTTTCACAAAACCTTTTTGCAGACAATTTTGTTTTAGGAGCAACTGGAAGCAATACAGAACAAAATACACAAACAATAACTCCAATAAATCACACATTAGACAATACAACTAATGAGATAGATCCTTATGATTTAGGTTTTATTATCAATATTATTCATAATAAAAAATTCAAATTACATCCTGATAAACAAATTGAAAAAATTGATAAAGAGATGGAAAAAATTGTAAATAATATAAATTCCGAATCAGTTTATCTTTTTGATGAAAATGAGTATAGTAAACAGATCAGATTTTTAGGGAATAAAATACATATAAATTCTAAGTATGATAATAATCTTGCTGTTTCAAGAGATAAATTAAAGATAATGATATTAGAAAATAAAAAGAACTTTGCTCAAACTATCAATGCTATAATTGAAGGAAAAGATTCTTTTAAAGATAAAAAATATTTTATCTTTTTATTAAATACTTCTATTGAAGAATTAAACAAAATTGATTTAAGAATATATCAAAAACTAGGCTCTACTTTAAGTGACTTAAATGATTCTCTTTCTATTGATTTTAAGAAGTTATTATATACATTAGAGGGGCAAGTAAAAGCAAATTTACTTGTATTTAATTATCTAAAAAATAATATGAATGACTATCGACCGAGTAATCTAATTTTGGATGAATTAAGTTTGAAGTACATTATTAATGAGATTGATTCAACAAGTTATATAAATAATGTATCTGATATATTTAAGTATTATTTTCATATTTCAATAGGTAAAATTGTAATTCTTGTATTGATTTTTATGTTGTTTTTTATCATCAATAAAAAAGTATTACCATTTTTTGCTAGAGTATTTAATAAACGATTATCTAAAAAAATTAAAACTTTAAATATATCTATTTTAGATATTTTACCTGATAGTTTCAGTTTTACAGTATCAATAATTATCTATGTTTTTGCATTGCAGGTATCTTTGTTTTTACTTATTGATAAAATAAGCACAGTAAATAACCTTACTCCTTGGTTTAATACCGTTTATCTTGCCCTTTTCTCTTATATGTTTTATAGAATTTTAACGAATTATATAAATCTTTCCTCGGATAAAATATTTAATGATTATCCAAATATGAGAAAAGAGATGGTAGATTTTTTATTAAGAATTTTAAAAATATTGATTTTTATTCTTTTACTTCTATTTTTATTGGTTCAGTTAGGATTTGATATAAAAGCTATTATTGCTTCACTTGGTATTGGTGGTATTGCTGTTGCTCTTGCTGCAAAAGATACTTTGACTAACTTTTTTGGTTCACTAAATATTATTACAGATAATTCATTTTCACAAGGAGATTGGATAGAAGCTGGAAATGTAGAAGGAACTGTAGTGGATATCAGAATGAGAACTACAAGAATCAGAACCTTTGCAAACGCAATGATAACTGTACCAAATGCACAGTTAGCAAATATGTCAATACTTAACTGGTCAAAAAGAGTTATAGGAAGAAGAATTAAAATGTCACTAGGAATTACTTATGGAAGTAAAATGAGTGATATTGAAAATCTAGTAGTAGACATAAAAGATATGTTACAGAATCATTCTTTGATTGCTACTTCAAAATTAAATATTGACAAAAAACCATACCTCTTAAAAAAAGAGGATTTAATAGGTGTAAAAAATACTATTCTAGTATATATAGATGAGTATTCAGATAGTTCAATTAATATTTTAGTGTATTGTTTTAGTAGAAGCCCAAATTGGGAAGATTGGTTGGAAACAAAACAAGATGTTATTATTAAAATATCTGAACTAGTAGATAAAAACAATTGTTCATTTGCTTTCCCTACACAAACAATACATTTAGAAGAGAGTTCACCTTTATTAGAAAATATTCGAAACTAATAAAGAAAGTGATGAAAATATCAATATACTACCCATTAGTATATTGAATATTTTTAACCGTATTTGAGTACTAAAAAATATGGTTGCTTTTTCTCCTACAATACCCCAAAAAGACAATGATAAATAACATACAATAAAATAAATTATGACAAATATAAGTAAGCTATGATTATTTGTCATATACATAGACACTCCAGAGATACAAGCAATCCAAGCTTTAGGATTGATCCATTGTAATAAAAAACCTTCGTAAAATTTTAGTGTTTGTTTATTTTTTGACTCTGCTTGTAAATTATCTCTAGATTTTACAATTTTATATCCAATATACATAATAAATAATGCACCAAATATCTCCATGATTGAAAATAACTTAGGGTAAATTAGAAAGATATTTGATAAACCAAATCCAATGATGAGTAAAAGAAGTGTAAATCCAATGGTTGCCCCAGATATAAAAGCAAAAGTTTGTTTAAAACCATTGTTAATTCCTGATGATATAATCATGATATTGACAGGTCCAGGGGTAATAGATAGAACAAAAGCAAAAGATATCATGGAAAGTAAAAGAGTAAGTGTCATATAAAAACCTTTATTTTTCTCTTAGTATAAAGGTTTTTAAAAAAAAGTTATTGTATAAAATTGAGTTTGTATTCTTTTGGAGTAGTAGCTACAATTTTTAAAAAGTTTTTATGAAAATGACTTTGATCTACAAAACCACATTCTAAAGCAGTATCTACTATTGAATATCCTTTTTTTAGAAATTCTTTTGCTTTATTGATTTTTACATTAAGTAAATATGCTTTTGGAGTAAGACTCATTTGTGATTTGAAAAGTCTTATAATGTAAAATGGATTTAGATTGTATTTATTAGATAGTTCTTCTAATGTGATATTGTCTTTATAGTTTTCATTGATATAATTTACAAGAAGTTTAAATCTTTCATCAACAATTGTTTCTTTTTTATTATCTAAAAAAAGACTAAAAAAATCTAAATAAAAACTAATTAAAGTTTCTAATTTCTCTGAACTAGAATGACCTTCAAATAAATACTCACATAAGTTTAGATAAGATTCATAAAAAAGTTTATCTTCTAAAATAGCAACAGGTATATGAACAAAAGTATGAATACTAGGATCAATTTGCTGCTGAATATCTCTACACCAATCAGTATCCAAATACATCATATAGTATTCATTTAAAAACTCACTAGTAGAATTACATGAGTGAACAATATTAGGATTTATGATACTTAGTTTGTTTATAGTAAGTTCATATGAATCATCTGCATTAGTATATAAACTATTTCCTTTTTTATTTACACCTAAAGAAAAAGTATCATGAAAATGTTTTTTAAAATGGGCATTTGAATTGGAATATCTTAATTCTACAAAAGGTAGATTATCCTCTTTAAATATTTTTGTGAATGTTTTTTTCATACAAGAAGTATATTCGCTATTTATAAATACAAAGTTAAAGAGATAGTTGTATTAAATATTTATAAGATATAATCCCAATTATATAAAAATGAAAATAGATAAATAGGAAACTAGATGGTAACTTTAGGTCATAAAATAATTGGTAATGGTGTAAAAAAGATTTTATTTTTACATGAACTTATGGGAAACTATAAAAACTACGAGCCAATTTTTCCATATTTAGATACTGACAACTTTACATTTATTTTTGTAGATTTACGTGGATATGGTTTATCTAAAGAGATAGAGGGTGAGTATTCTTGTGAAGAAGCTTCTAATGATGTGAAAAATCTTATATCTCACCTAAATATAAATGAATTAGTTATTGTTGCACATTCTATGTCAACAATGATAGCTCAAAAAATAGCTTTAATAGATGACAGAGTATCTAAACTAGTGCTTATTACTCCTATTCCAGCTTCAGGTGTAAAACTACCTGAAATAGCTGAAAACTCTTTACTCAAAGCTATGCAAAAAAATGAAAGTAAAATAGAAGAGATTGTTTATAGTGCAAGTAAAAGACACAATGAAACATGGGCACAAAATAGAATAAAAATGGCATATGAAGCTTCCACAGTAGAAGCACGTGTAGGTTATATGAAAATGTATATGCATACAGATTTTTCAGATGAAGTAAAAGCTATAAAAATCCCTATAAAAATAATAGTTGGGAAATATGATTTTCCTATTTTTGGACTCAAATTAGTGACAAAATTATTTACACATTATTATGATGATGTAGAAGTTTGTGAGTGTCAAGAAGCAGGACATTATCCTATGCTTGAGTGTCCAGTATATTTCTCATCAAAAATTGAAGAGTTCTGTTGTTAAGTTCCATTAACATGACCTCTTTATTTAAAATGTTACTTGCTCTTTGTATTGGAGTAATAGGTGCTATTTTATTTATATATTTAAATCTTCCTCTTCCTTGGCTTTTGGGTGCAATTTTTGCATCTTCTATTGCCATGAGGTTTGAGCATCTTCCTATAAAAAGTCCAAAACCATTTTCAACACCTGCAAGGATATTAATAGGACTAACTATAGGGAGTGCTTTTACGCCTGAGATATTACAGTATATAGATGTATATTTTTATAGTTTACTTTTAGTTATACCCTATACAATTATTACTATTGTTGCCGGCATGTATTATTTTTATAGATTTCAAGGATTTGATAAAAAAACAGCATATCTGAGTTCTATGCCTGGTGGAGTTATTGAGATGGTGATAATAGGGGAAGAGATAAAAGCAAATATCTCTAAAATTACACTAGTACAGTCCTCAAGACTTTTTTATATAGTAGTAACTTTACCTTTTGTGATACAGTATATTTTTCAAGTAGATATCAGTGGAAATAAACTTATCACCATACCAATAGTAGATATAAATGTACAAGAGTTTTTATTTTTACTAGTTGCTGGTTTCGTTGGGGGATTTTGTGCAAAAAAAATTAAACTATCGGCTGCTTATCTCATAGGTCCTATGATAGTGAGTATTGTACTTCATTCAACTGGATATATCACTACAACCGTACCAGACGAGTTTTTAAAGTTTGTACAAGTAGTTTTTGGAACAATCATTGGGTTTACATTTAGAGGGGTAAGTATAAAAGAGATTTTGGCTACTTTAAAAGCTACTTTTGGGCATTTTATTATTTTGTCAATCATATCGATTACATTTATTTTGATTGCATACTATAGTTTTGATTTTCCTATTATTTCTACTTTATTAGCTTTTAGTCCAGGTGGTCAAGCTGAGTTAAATCTTATTGCTATTTTGGTAGTTGCAAATGTACCCTATATTACTTTACATCATATAGTAAGACTTTTTATAGTGATGAATATAGCTCCTATATTTGCAAAGAGATTGTAACTTAAAGAGCTTTATGGGTAAAATACAAAAAATATAATAGAAAGAGTAAAAATGAAAGTAAGTTATGTAAAAAATTTGATGCTATTAGGTATCAGTACTACAACAAACAACGAAAATGAAAAAAATGAAGAAACTCAAAAGATAGCTCCTTTATGGGAAAAGTATGATGAAGAAAACATTTTTGGTAAGACATTAAATAAACTAAATAATACTAGTTTTTATGGAGTATATTCAAACTACGTAACTGATGTAAATGGCGACTTTGATGTAACTGTTGCAGTTGAAGTAACAAAAAATAAAAACAATCCAATCATTATTGAAAATAAAAAATACTTAGTATTTAAAAAAGAGGGTGAACTACCTGAAGTTGCTTTTGAAGCATGGCAAGAGATTTGGGAATATTTTGAAAATAATAGTGAATATGAAAGAGCGTATGGTGTAGATTTCGAAAGATATTCAAAAAGAGATGAAGTAGAAATTTTTATATCTATAAAATCATAAAATATAAGAGAAAATATTTCTCTTGTATTAATATGTAAAACTTAATATTTTATTCTAAATTTTACGTTAATTCTACTAAATTAGTATACTCTTCATCTGTAAATATTCGTGATTTTGTTAGGAATTGGTAGCCTAAGTCGATCTCTAAAGAAAATGAATTACCAAATGCACCTTTTTCCTCTTTTACATCTATTGTTATATGAGAATGTTTGAAATATTCAAATTGATCTTTATCTATAAAAAATTCTACACCACAGATAACACCAAGTTTTATATTTCTTGATGGAACATAAAAGTCACTTTTAGGATAACACATAGGGGCTGTCCCATCACAACATCCACCACTTTGATTAAATACTAATTCACCATTTTCTTTTTTTAATAGTTCAATAACATCAGCTGCTGCATCAGTTACTGATACTCTTTGAGTACTCATTTTATATCCTTTATTTTTTAGAATGCAAAAAGGTATAGAAATAAATTCTATACCTTTGATTTACTTTTTAAGAGTATCTATTAAAAGAAACCTAATGCATCTTTAGAATAAGAAGTTAAAATATTTTTAGTATGTCTATAAGAGTTTAACATCATCATATGTGTTTCTCTTCCGATTCCTGATTTTTTGTATCCACCAAATGATGCATGAGATGGGTATAAGTGGTAACAATTCACCCATACACGACCAGCTTCAATTCCTCTTGAAAATTTATGTAATTGATGAGCATCTCTTGACCAGATTCCTGAACCTAAACCATAAATTGTATCATTTGCAATTTCAAGTGCTTCTTCTTCAGTTTTAAATGTAGTTACAGCTAAAACAGGTCCAAAAATCTCTTCTTGGAAAATTCTCATTTTATTGTGACCTTTGAAGATAGTTGGTTTGATGTAGAATCCATTTGGATATTTTTCATTTTCATATGCTTCACCACCGATTAAACACTCAGCTCCTTCTTCTTTACCAATTTTGATGTATTCTAAAATTTTCTCTTTTTGAGTACTAGAACATTGTGCTCCCATTTTATTTGCAGGGTCAAGAGGATTTTCTTGAGAGATAGCTTCAATTCTTTCTAAACATCTTTTCATAAATGGTTCATAAATTGATTCTTGGATAAGTGCTCTTGATGGACAAGTACAAACTTCACCAGAATTAAATGCGAATAATACTAAACCTTCAATTGCTTTATCAAAAAATTCATCATCTTTATCCATGATTGATTCCATGAAAATATTTGGAGATTTTCCACCAAGTTCTAATGTAGATGGGATGATATTTTCTGTTGCATATTGCATAATTAATTGACCAGTTGTAGTTTCACCAGTAAATCCAACTTTTTTGATATCAGGATGAGTAGATAAATGTTTACCGATTTTTCCACCAGCACCATTAATAATATTTACTAAACCTTTTGGAAGAACTTCTTGAATAGCTTCCATCATAATTAAAATTGACATTGGTGTTGCAGAAGCAGGTTTCATAACTACAGCATTTCCAGCAGCAAGTGCAGGTGCAATTTTCCACGCAGCCATTAATAATGGAAAGTTCCAAGGAATAATTTGTGCAACAACACCTAAAGGCTCATGAACCTCTTGTGAAATTGTATTTGTATCTAAATCAGAAACATCACCAGACTCACCTCTAATTACAGATGCAAAATATCTAAAGTGATCTACAACTAAAGGAACATCTGCTGCTAAAGTTTCTCTAACAGTTTTACCGTTATCTAAAGTTTCTGCTACAGCAATATCTTCTAATTTAGCTTCAATTGCATCTGCAATATTATTTAACATAGTACTTCTCTCAATAACAGAAGAGTATTTGAATGTTTCAAAAGCTTTCATTCCCGCTGCAACTGCCGCATCAACATCAGCTTCATTTGATCTAGGAATTCTTGTAAGAACTTCTCCATCTACTGGCGAAATATTGTCAAAATATTCTCCACTTAAAGGTGCAACCCATTCTCCACCGATGAAATTTTCAAATTGTTCTTTGTACTGAGGTTTAGTATATGCCATGTTATATCCTTATTTTTTTAATTTTGTTTTGAATTAAATTTGCTAAATCGATTTGTCAAATTTTTTCACTGAAGAAGTATATATTTTATTTATAGCTTGAAAATAGCGTTACAGAAATATGTGTAATTTAGTAAATATAATGTAATTTAGAGTTATGTATGTTACAAAAATACACAATATGTTAAATTCTTTTGGATTTTACTCAAGTAATTTATATATTTCCGATACCATTTGTCATGAAAACTTACAACTATGCATTTAAAAAAAATAAATTTACTAGTGACATTAATTATGAAATTTTTAAAGATGAGAAAAATATTTTAATTCAAATCTTTTCTGGTGAAAATAAAAGAACTCTTGAATACCTTAGTGAAATATTCTCAAAAAAGATTCCTCAGGCTATATGTATAGGGACAACTACTGATGGTGAAATTAAAGATGAAAAAATCTCTACTTTGCAAAGTGTTATATCTATATCTGTATTTAAAGATACTCATATTTGTGCACATTTAATCGAAGGATATGATTGTTTTGATAATGGTTATAAAATTGCACAAAAAGTAATACAAGATAAAACTAAACTTTTAATTACTTTTACAAGTGGTATGGATACTAACGCTGAAGACTATTTAAAAGGGATAGAAAAATACGATAATAGTATTATTGTATGTGGAGGAATGGCTGGAGATAATGGTCAGTTTAAAGAGACAAGCATAAGTTTAGGTACAAAAGTAGTAACTCAAGGTTATGTTGCCGTAACTTTGAATTCTGATACTTTACAAGTAAATAATGGTCATAAATTTGACTGGATACCAATTGGTTTAGAGCATACTATTGATAAGGTTGAGGGTAATCGAATCTACTCTATAAGTGGAATGAATCCTCGTGAGTTTTATAGAAAATATTTAGGGGAAAGTGTAGCCCAAACTGAGTTTCCACTTATTGTCCAAAGAAATGGAATAGCAACTGCACGTGCAGTTTTAATGGAACATGATGATGGAAGTTTAAGTTGTGGTGGGAATTTAAGAAAAGGTGATATTGTTCGATTGAGTTTTGGTGATGCTGAAGCTATTATGAGTAACTCTTTGAAGTCGTTTGATAAATTAGCTTCGTATCCTATAGAAACATTTTTTATCTATTCGTGTATGGCAAGAAGACGTTATATGGGAGAACTCATTGAAGTAGAGACAAAACCTTTTGCTGATGTTGCACCAACAGCAGGATTTTTTTCTTATGCAGAATTTTTTCACCAAAATGGACATAATGAACTCCTAAATCAAACCTTAACTATTGTGGCATTAAGTGAAGATAATGAAGGAAAAAGTAGTGATATATTTGATACTCAAAACTATACCAAAGATGATAAAGAAGCATCTTTCGCAAAAACACTAAAGTCACTTACTCATTTGATACAAAAAACTACCAATGACTATCAAGAACAATCTTTAGTGTTACAAAATGAAAAATTGTATTCTCAAAATTTATTAGCATCTCAAAAACAATTTTTAAAACATGCTGTACATGAGACTAATACTCCTTTATCTGTAATAATGGGAAATATAGAATTAAATGAGATGGAATATGGAAAAAATAAATATACCACAAATATTGAAGTAGCCTTAAAAAATTTATGTTCTATATATGATGATTTAAGTTATTTAGTTAAAAAAGATCAAATAGACTATCCGAAACATAAAATAGATTTAGTTGATTATATACGAAGTAGGGTCGACTTTTTTTCTCAAGTTGCTTTTAAAGCAAAGACCCAGTTTATATTTGATGTGCCACAAAAAAAGATGGAGATATTATTTAATGAATCAAAATTACAAAGAATAATTGATAATTCACTTACAAACGCTATTAAATATAGTTATGAAAATGAAGAGATATTTATCAATTTAACAAAAAATGAAAATAACTATAGTTTTTTTATTTCAAGTCATTCTAAAATGATACAGGAACCAGAAAAAATATTTGAAGAGTATTATAGAGAAGAGTTATCTGAAGATGGCTTTGGTTTAGGTCTTAACTTAGTTAAAAGAATCTGTGAAGAAGAGAATGTTATAATTGATGTAAAATCAACACTAGATAAAACATCTTTTGAGTTTATATTTAAAGGGAACAAATGAAAATATTACTTTTAGAAGATGATATTATGTTAAATGAAGCAATAACAGAATATCTCTCATCCGTTGGTCACGCTATTACATCTGTTAAAGATGGGGAAGAATGTATAAAAGTACTAGAAACAGAAAAATTTGATCTTTTTGTTTTTGATATAAATGTTCCTAAAGTAGATGGCTTAACTCTTCTTGAGAATTTACATGAAGAGAAAAGAATGGTTCCCACTATTTTTATATCTGCTTTGATTGATATTGAAGATATCACTAGAGCTTTTGATATAGGATGTCACGATTATTTAAAAAAACCCTTTCACCTAAAAGAGTTATCTCTTAGAATTGATAAAATACTTAAAACAGCAGATGTCCCAATGAAACATAAAAGACTTTCCCCGTCATATAGTTTTGATTGTGAAAATATGACCTTGTATTATAATAATGAACCTCAAGTTATTACAAAAAGACAATTACAAATTATAGAACTTTTAACAAATAATAGAAGTTTAGTTTGTAACTACGATATGTTCCGGGACTATGTTTGGAATGATGACTTTATAGATAATGCAACAATTAGAGCAGAAATAAATAGAGTCAAAAAAGTTTTAAATGAAGATTTTATCATCAATATAAGAGGTGTTGGTTATATGATAGAAAGGCCAAATAAAAAATAAAACTAATAATGAAACGATAATGAAACGATAACTATTTTATACTTTTACCATAAATAAAAGGATAAAAATATGAAAGAACTTATAGTAATCACGGGAGCTAGCTCAGGAATAGGGGAAGCAACAGCAAAAGATTTTAGTAAATTAGGTCATCCATTACTTTTAATTGCAAGAAGAGTAGATAAATTAGAGGCTTTAAATTTACCAAATACTATTTGTGCAAAAGTAGATGTAACAGATTTTAATTTACTTACTCTAACTATTAAAAGTGCAGAAGAAAAATATGGTAAAACTGGATGTTTAATTAATAATGCAGGTGCAATGTTGTTAGGAAGTATAGATACACAAAATATTTCAGAGTGGCAAAAAATGTATGACTTAAATGTAATGGCTGTTTTAAATAGTATGCAAGCTGTTCTTGGGGATATGAAAAAAAGAAAATCTGGAACTATTATAAATATTTCATCAGTTGCAGGTAAAAAAACATTTCCTGCACATGCTGCGTATTGTGGAACAAAATTTGCAATTCATGGAATTAGTGAAAATGTAAGAGAAGAAGTGGCACCTTTTGATGTAAGAGTTATAACAATAGCTCCAGGGGCTGTTGAAACAGAATTATTATCACATACTACAGATGATGAAATTATTACAGGTTATGAGCAATGGAAAGAATCAATGGGAGGAGTTTTACTTCCTGAAGATGTATCACGGTCTATACAGTTCGTTTACGCTCAACCACAAAATGTAAATATAAGAGAATTAGTTATTGCCCAAACTAGACAAGAACCATAATCGCTAATTTGTTATACTGCTATATGAATTATAAAATAGTATCAACAAATAAAAAATTAACAAATAAAATAACACAAATTTTAAAAAGTTTGGATATGAATGAATCTATTCATATCCAAGAAGTAGATTTGTGGATTGTGGATGTTAAAACTATAGATACTAAAGCACTTAGTTCATACAAAAATAGAATGAATTATTCAAATATACTCTTTATAGTAAATAACAATGAAGATATAAAACTATGTTTAGATAACTCATTTGTGCATTATATACATTTGTCATTTCTTGATGATGAACTGATAATCTGGTGTAAATATTTTGCTAAAAATAAAAAAGATAAGATATTTCAACTCGACACTATCACTACAATAAACTTAGATAAATCTATAATAATTCAAAATAAAAAAACTATAAATTTAACTCTTCAAGAAAAAGCATTGATAAATGAACTTTCATCTTTTAAATTTATAGCAACGTCAACTTTAGCAAATTTATTAAAGGTAAATAGTCCAAATACTGTTAGAACAATAATCAATCGAATCAGAAAGAAACTAGATTCCGATATTTTTGAACAAAAAAAGACTTATGGATATAAACTTCAAAGTATCGAAATAAAAGAAGAAAAAGTTTTACAGAAATCCGCAATAGAAGAGCTAGAAGAACAAAATAGTCTTATTCAAAATGTAATAGATAGTTCTCCCATATTTATAGCTACTTTTATACATAAACAACTATATTGTATAAATAAGTCATTTAGAGATTATCTTGGAGTTGATATTATAAAAGAGTTATGGGATGAAGAAAAAGGAGACTTTTTTCAGTTAATTGTGCATGATTTAAATGAAACAGATAAACTAAAAAAAACTCTTTTTAGAAATGGAAAACACAAAATTAAACTCCATGAAACAAATAATAATAAAACATCATTTGAGATAGAAACATTTTATTTTGAAAACCTAGATAAACATCTTTTTATATTTAAATAATGGACTTTTCTAATTTATACAGTTTCTTTTTTGAACATTGGTTGCACGAAATAATATAGCATTAATAAAATCATAAATCCAGATGCTATAGTATTTAATATATTTGTTTCCTCTTGGTGATTTGCAAAGTGTAATATATCTAAAGTGGGAAAATATGTATCAAAAAGGTATCCAAATAATAAACTTAAAAATGTAATAGTTCCTAGATAAATAACCAAAGCACTTTTCCCTAAACTTTTATATATTACAGACATGGTAACACTATTTGTAGCAGGTCCTGCACTTAAAAAAATAAAAGCAGCACCACCACTTAATCCACTCATCATTAATGCAGCTGCAATAGGAAGAGAAGCTGTTGCACAAACATATAATGGAACTGAAATAAGTAAAATCAAACCATATGATAAAAATTGATTTTCAAAAACTACACTTGCATACTCTTTTGGTAAAAATGTAGTAAAAACTGCACCTAATAATAGTCCAAATAAAAGTGGTTTGGCGAAGTCTTTAAAGATAGTATTGAAAGCATAATCAAATACCTCTTTGATACTAAAAGTTTTTTTTACTGTTTCTGTATCTTCATTCTGGGATGAACAAGAACTCGTACAACAACAGTGTGACTCATTTTTGTCTTCTTCTTTATTTTTTTCAAATTTATTATCAACTATATTTTGTAAAATACCTGCAACTATTGCAATGATAAAAGAAGATACAACTCTATAGATAGTAAATATCCATCCAAAAAAAGCGTATGTAGCAATAATAGAATCAGCCCCAGTAATAGGTGTAGAGATCAAAAAACTTTGAACTGCACCTTTACTAGCTCCTTCTTTTTTTAAACTGTTTGCAAAAGGGATTACACTACATGAACATAAAGGCATAGGGATACCTAAGAGTGAAGCTTTTAGAACTGAAGAAAAATTTCCATCTCCTAAATGTTTTGAAACAAAATCTTCAGGGATAATTTGTTTTAAAACTCCTGCAAATATGATACCGATTAGAATATATATAGCCATTGCATTTAAAAGTTCGAAAAAGTTTGTAAAGTATAGTATTAGTGTTTCCATTGAAGATCTCTTTTTATTAATTAATAAGTTAAAACTTATCTATTTTCATAATGTATACTATTTTAGATTAAAGGATTATATTATTTTAATAATATATTTCTTCTATTTCAATAATTTATTTAATAATTTTTTTTTCACTGCTAAATACTACTTAAATTCATTCAGTTTAAAATAAGTAATTTTTAAATATTATTCGATAATGATTATCAGAATTGATAATAAATTTAAATTATATCGGGAAAAACCAAATGAAAAATTTATCGATCAAAATTAAAATACAAATAATTGTATTTGTATCTATTATGATTATAACAACAGTGCTAGCAATAGAATCTATCTCTTCAATGAAACAACTATCGGATGAAAAAATTGAAGCTTATAAAACAGAAGCCTATGAAACAAAAAAAAGCGAGTTAAAAAACTATGTTCAAGTTGCTATGAAATCAATTGAATCATATTATGAGAGAACAACAAAGGATAAAATAAAGGTTGAAACTCAATCATATATTAATGAACAATCAAATTTTCTTTTTTCTATTATTGAAGCTGAGTATGAAAGAAATAAAAATAGGCTTTCCCAAAAGCAATTAAAAAATAGAATAAAAAATATAATATCAGATACAAGATATGGTAAATCAGGTTATTTTTGGATTAATGATTTTGATTATAATATGATTATGCATCCAATTAGAAAAGAATTAACTGGTAAAAAATTTAAACATACTTCGCTTGCACCTTCTGTTAAACTAGGTATTGATGCATTGAATAAGAGTAATGACTCTCAAGCATTTATAGAATACTCTACACTTAATCCAAGTAATAATAAAACAATTTACAAATCATCTATTGTTAAAGTTTTTAAACCATTTAATTGGATCATTGGTACAGGTGCGTATACTGATAATTTAACACAGAAGATGCAAAAAGAGGTATTAAAAACTGTTTCAAAGATGAGATATGGAAAAGAGGGGTATTTTTGGATAAATGATCCAAAACATACAATGATTATGCATCCAATTAAACCATCAATGATTGGTAAAAATATGTATAACTTGAAAGATACTAATGGAAAACTTTTGTTCCAAGAGATTGTAAATACAGCAAATAAATCTATTGATGGAGGCGTAGTTGAATATTCATGGAATAAACCAAATGAAAAAGATCCTCAACCAAAATTATCTTATGTACAAAAGTTTGAACCATGGGGTTGGATAATTGGTACAGGTATATATGTTGATGAGATTGAAAATAAAGTGAATATAATGATAGAAAAAACAAATCAAGATATTGATAAATTTATAATTTCTATTACTGTTTATGCTTTAGTTATATTGTCTTTATTGATTTTTTTATCTGCATATGTGGCAAATAAAACTATTATTAAACCTTTAGAAAATTTTGAAGATGGATTAAATTGTTTTTTCCAATATCTCAATAGAGAGCATGATAATACATTACTTTTAGATGAGTCAGCAAATGATGAATTAGGGAATATGGCTAAAATAGTAAATAAAAATATTGAAGCTACAAAAGCTAGTATAGAAGAGGATCGTAAGTTTATAGATGAAACTATTTTAGTTCTTTCTGAATTTGAACAAGGTGACTTATGTCAAAGAATATCATTAAGTGTGGAAAATCCAGCATTGATGGAATTAAAAAAAGTATTAGATTCTATGGGCTCACAAATGGAAAATAATATACAAAGTGTTTTAGATATTTTAGAACAATATTCAAACTACAATTATATGGATAAAGTTGATAATTCAAATGTAAAAAATCAACTATTAGACTTGGTAAACGGTGTTAATTCTTTAGGTGATTCTATAACAAATATGTTAGTAGAAAATAAATCAAATGGTTTAAGACTCGATGAAAGTAGTCAAGTTTTATTGTCAAATGTAAATCAACTAAATATAAACTCAAATGAAGCAGCTGTATCATTAGAAGAAACAGCTGCATCATTAGAGGAGATTACAAGTAGTATCTCAAGTACAACAAGTAGTATTATTAAAATGGCAGATCATGGACATGGAGTAAAAAGTATTGTACACACAGGACAAGAACTAGCCAAAGATACAACAAAAGCTATGAATGATATAGATAAAGAAGTAAATGCAATAAGTACTGCAATTACAGTGATAGATCAAATTTCATTTCAAACAAATATTTTAAGTTTAAATGCGGCAGTAGAAGCTGCAACTGCTGGGGAAGCTGGTAAAGGATTTGCAGTAGTTGCACAAGAGGTTCGAAATCTTGCAACAAGAAGTGCTAGTGCTGCAGATGAAATTAAGTTATTAGTTCAAAATGCAATAAAAAAAGCTGATAATGGTAAAATAATCTCAGATAAAATGATAGATGGTTATGGGCATTTAAATGAAAGCATCAATGAAACTCTTGTTATGGTTTCAGATGTTGAGTTAGCAATCAAAGAGGAACTACAAGGAATCGAACAAATAAATGATGCAATAGCTGTCTTAGATCAAAAAACACAACAAAATGCTAATATAGCATCACAAACACGAGAGGTGGCCGTACAAACAGATACTATAGCAAAACTGGTGGTATCAAATGCAAATGCAAAAGAGTTTGAAGGGAAAAACTATGTAACTGCTAAAATAGTAGAAGATCGAAGAAAATTATCTCAATCTGTAAAAGAAGAGAGGAGAAAAAATTAAAAGAGCTTGATAATAATTCAAGTTCTTTTTACATTTGGCATTTTATTCTTCATCTTGTAGTGGTATTAAGATTGTGAATAATGCGCCTTTATATGATATGTTTTCATATGTGTAACTTACATTTTGAACAGTAATAGATCCTTTCATATGCTCTTCTATAATTATTTGAGACATTGATAAACCAACTCCTGTACCATTTGAATCTTGTTTTGTAGTAAAATGTGATTTAAAGACATCATCTATAATATCATTTGGAATTCCACCAGCATTATCTTTAATGGAAATGTTTACATTGTTATTTTCTTTTATGACGTCAATTATTATAAGTCTTTCTTGATTTTCTTGTTTAATTAATTCATCTCTAGCATTATTCAAAAGATTGATTAATACTTGAATTAATTCATTTTCTAAGCCAAATAAGCTGATCTTTTCAATATTTTCAACTATAGTAATATTTGCAGTTTTAAATTGTGATTTAATGAGCTTAAATGTTTTTTCAAATATATTATTTATGAGAAATTGATTTTGTTGTTTATCTTGTTTAAAAAAATCTCTAAAATCATCAATTGTTTGAGATAAATGTTCTACGGAGTGTGTAATATGATTCATACTCTCAGTAACTTCCTCGGGTTTAAGCATATCAAAACTAATTTGAACTTTTACTCCACTTGCTGCTGCAGATATAACTGAAAGTGGTTGTCTCCATTGGTGGGCAATATTTTCCAACATTTCACCCATAGAAGCCATTTTTGATTGTTGATAAAGTAAGTTATCCTTTTTTTTCATCTCAGTAATATCTTGAATTGTTCCAATTGTTTGTATAATATTATTATGATCCAATATATGGATACAGTTTTCTTTTACTGTTTTACCACTTATAAGTTCATATTCTATAGTATAACTATTTTTATTTTTTATAGAGTCATTATGAACTGTTTCTACTTTGTTTTTATCCAATGGATGTATGAAATTTAAAAAACTATTATGATCAGCATCAAATTTTTTATGATTGATTCCAAAGATTTTATAAAGTTGTTCGGAGCAGAATAATTGATTCTTTTCTGTATTGATTTCCCAACTTCCTATATTTGCAATAGATTGAGATTGTAGTAAAAATGAATTAGATTTTTGTAGGTCTTCATTAAAATTTTGGATTTTAGATTTTTGTTGATCTATTAAATGAATTCTATCAATAAGAGAATTTCTCATTATTTCAAATTTTTCAGCTAATAGTCCTATTTCATCATTAGATTTTATATTTATTGGTACATCTAGGTTTCCATCAGCGATTTGAGTACTTACTGTAGCTAATGTATTGATAGAATTAGTTATGTTTTTTATAAAATAAAAAGTAATACTAACAGTTAAAAATAAAAATAGTAATGAAAGTTGTAAGATATCTGAGGTATAAGTTTCTACATTATTTTGGCTTTTATCTTTTGTATAATAAATAGTTAAAATACCTAGTTGCTCTTTATCTATATCTAAAGGGATGGTACTTTTGATATGCTCTTTAGATTCACTTTTTTTAGAATTATATACCAGATTTATTTTTGAAGAAAAATCCTTAAAATCAATTTTATATACTTCTTCATCTAAATAAATAGCCAATAAGTGAATCTCGAGTGCTTTTTTATCAAAGGTAAAAAGTGATTGTGAAATAACAGGTGCATAAAATTTTTTATTATTTTCTATTTTTAGTATGAGAGAATTAAGTGTTTTTTCTTTTTCTTTATCAATCATATGGTTTATGAATAAAGAAAAAAAAGCTACTAATATAATAAAAATAGTTAAAAATATTTTTTTAAACAAAATCATAATATACCTACCTTATAACTCACTATATATTATAGCATATTCTGAGAGCCTATAAAATCATTAATAGAAATTTTTAATATAATAGTAAAAACAATAGTGCTATTATTTTTTAAAGGATTGGAGATGAAAAGAATTATTTTTATATTGTGTTGTATCTTTCTACCATTACTGATGCAAGCAGAGGAAAAATTACGTGCAGGGTTATTTAATATTGTTCCTTATGCATATATTAAAAATGATAAAATTACAGGTATTACATATGACATAATTCAAAATCTTCAAAAAGAATCAAACATCAAGATTGAAACAAAACTATTACCCTATAAAAGAATGTTAAATGATTTGGAATTGGGGAAAATAGATTTTGGTATATTCTTTTTATCTGATTATAGCGAGAGTTTTAGTGAAAAATTAATCGCAATGTATGATTTAGAAACAATCGTAATAGGGAAAAAAGATTTAAAAATTTCTAGTCATGAAGATTTATTGAAACTCCATTTAGCGACACCACTTGGTGTAAATTATAATGCAAAACTCAGTATTGATAATCAACTTAAAATTACTCGAGTACAAGATTATAAAAATGCTATTCTTATGGTAGATAATGGTAATATTGATGCAATCATTGGTCCTAAAGAGATTCTGGCATATCAGCTAAAATTATTAGGCATGAATATAAATAATTTTGGTAAACCTTATACTCTTATAACAAATACAGCATGGATTCAATTTTCTGATAAATCTAAAAAACAAAAAAACAAAAAAGCTTTAAAAGATGCAGCTAAAAAACTTCTTCAAAATGGAAAAATTGATGAAGTCATTCAGAAATATTATCAATAACTTAGTATCAGTTAAACTTTTTATTATTTAATTTTATTTAGTTTGCATAAGCTCGATTACTTCTTCGACACTTAAAACTTTCCCTGTACTTTTTACAACACCATCAATTACTAAACCTGGAGTATTCATAACACCATAGTTCATAATCTCAACAATATCTTCAACTTTTACAACTTCGTGAAATCCACCAACTTTAGCTATGGCATCTTTAACTTTTTTTTCTAACATTGTACATTTTGAACAACCTGTTCCTAAAACTTCTATTTTCATTATTTTCCCTTTTTTTTATAAAATTATATTAAAAGTATATCCTACTAATAATATACCAAAGCCTACTATTGCAAAAAACATTGCTATTAGTTTTACATGTAAAATTCTTTTTAATATCATTGCTTCTGGTAAACTAAGTGCCGTTACTGCCATCATAAAAGACAAAGCACTTCCTAGTAACATACCTTTTTGAGTTAATACTTCAACTAGCGGCATAACTCCAGCTGCATTTGAATACATAGGTATACCCATTAGAACAGCCATTGGTACAGCATACCATGCATTTCCACCAGCATATTGAGCTATGAAATCAGCAGGAATATATCCATGAATAAATGCCCCAATACCCACACCAATGATTACATAAATATAAATCTTTTTAAAGATATCTTTTGTATAGTCCCATGCTTCTTTTGCTCTTTCTTTTAGAGTTAGTTTTATTTCTACATCTTCTAGTTCACCTTCAATTGGAGTAACTGGAATCAATATATATTGATCTACATTTTTAATTTTACCAATAAAATAACCACCAAGGATAGCTACTAAAAGTCCAAAGCCAATATAAATAGCTGTAATCTTCCAGCCAAATAAACCAAATAATAAAGCTATTGCTATTTCATTATTTAAAGGTGCTGATATTAAAAAACTAAAAGTAATACCTACTGGAATTCTTGCTTGCATAAATCCTAAAAATAATGGTATGGCACTACAACTACAAAAAGGTGTGATGATCCCAAATAGAGCAGCTAAAATATTTCCTGTAAATTCTGACTTACCCTGTAAATATACTCTTACTTTTTCAGTATTAAAATAGGTTCTTAAAAAACTTACTATAAAAATGATACTTACTAATAAAAATAAAATCTTTAAAGTATCATAAATAAAAAAGTGTAAAGCTTCAGCTATATTAGTGTCTTTTTGTAATGCTAAAGTTTTATATATAAATGTAGCACTTAACTCTTCCCACCAATCAAACATACTAATTCCTTTTTAAACTAAAGCTAACAATACTATAAATAATATTGGAGGTGTAACAATAAGACCAAACTTACTATACTGCCAAAAGCCTATTTTTACACCTTTTTGACTTAATGTATGTAACCATAAAAGTGTTGCAAGACTTCCAAAAGGAGTCATTTTAGGTCCCAAGTTACACCCGATAATATTTGCATATATCATAGCATCGTTTCCTATATCTTTGAGTGCTATATCCATCACCATAATTGTAGGCATATTGTTCATAAAAGCACTCAAAATTGCAGACATAAATCCAGTTCCCATAACTGCTATAAAATCTCCTTGTGAATTTAAAGATTCTAAAATAGTAGTAAGATTATCTGTAAGACCTGCATTTTTAAGACCATATACTACTATGTAAAGTCCAAGTGAAAACCACACAACTTGCCAAGGGGCATTTTTGATAATATGAACTGGTTCTACCGTTTTTGTTAGTGTAGAGATAAGTAAAAATAAAAGTCCACCACCTAAAGCAAACACTGAAACAGGTATATCATACGCATCACCTACAAAGTATCCCACTAATAATAAAGCTAAAAATACCCATGAAAAGTAAAATAAAGTTTTATTTTTTAAAACAGAATCTGCATCTTTTAATAAATCTATATCAACTTTTTTAGGTATATCTTTTCGTAATACTAGTAAAAGAACTACAATAGTTACTATTACACTTACTATAAAAGGTAAATACATATTTGTTAAGTATTCTAAAAATCCTATATTAAAATAGTTTGCAGTTACTATGTTTGTAAGGTTTGAAAATACAAAAGGTAATGATGCACTATCTGAGATAAATCCACCTGCAAGTAAAAAAGCTAAAATTGTTTTTGCGTTTAGTTTTAAGATTCTCATTTTTGCTAATAAAATAGGAGTTAAAATAAGTGCCGCTCCATCATTTGCAAATAGTGCAGATACTAAGGCACCCAATAAAATAGAGTAAACAAACATTTTTACGCCATCTCCATTTGAGAACTTCGCCATCTTTAAAGCACACCATTCAAAAAAGCCTATCTCATCAAGCACTAAAGATAAAATAATGATACCAATAAAAGCAAATGTTGCATCCCAAACTATATCAAAAACTGTAAACAGATCTTCATAGTTAACTACTCCAAAGATATAGGCTACAACAGCCCCTATAACAGCGGACGTGCCTATTTGTAGACCTTTTGGTTGCCAGATTACAAAAAGTAGGGTGATAAGAAAAATACTAACGGCTAATATCATCAAATATTACTTTAGGTTTGCAGTAACTTCTTTTAGAAGTCTATCTTGGATAAGAGCATATGCATCTTCAAAAGCTTCAAAACCATGACCATCTGGATCTTCAAATCCTACATGAATTCTTTTCACTGGTTTTGGGAAAGTTGGACAAGCCTGATCTGCATTTCCACAAACAGTTACAACTAAATCAAAATCTATATCGATAACATCATCTAAATGTTTAGAAAAATAACTCTCATCCCAAACATCTTTTTGTTCTAAAATTTTTTTTGCATTTGGATTTACTTTTCCTGTTGGTTTCATACCACAGCTATAAGCTTTTACTCCATCTAACTCTTTATTTATAAGTGCTTCACCTATTATACTTCTACATGAATTCCCTGTACACATTATTAATACTTTTTTTTCTGCCATTTTACATCCTTCTTTTTTTAATTGTGGTATATCTAAATCTAAATAACTTATCTCTTCTAAAACATTTAATCTAAATTTATCAAGAGGAGTACGTATACTATAATAAGCCCATCGTCCTCGACGGCTTACTTTTAAAAAACCACCTTCTTTTAAAATCTTTAAATGTCGTGAGATACGTGACTGAATCATATCAAATGAGTTTTCGATATCACATACACATACTTCACCACTTTCATTTATAAAACGTAAGATTTTAAGACGAGTTTCATCATTTATAGAACCAATTGTTTTGAGAAATATATCCATGTAAGAGCCACCAGAATTGTTTATTTTTGGAAGTATATCGAAAAAAAAGTTATATATCAAGATATGTTGATATGATGTTACATATCTTTTTTAACTTGACTATTAGATTGTGTTTTAAGTTATGATTAACTTAAGTTAAACTTATAGTAATCTGTATTATGATAGAATTTTTTAAACTAAATAAAGGATAATAAATGAAAAATTTAAAGAAATTACTTTTACCTATGTTTATTGCAATAATTTTTGTTGGTTGTCTTCCTGTTAATATTTTGTTTTCGGATAATAATGAATTAGACCCTGCTTTAGTTCAAGAAGTTTCTTCTTTTCCAATGGGAGATACGTATACACAGAAAAAAATGATACCAGATGTTGAAAAATTTCCTGTGAAAGCTCTTGGATGGAAGGGTATGAAAAAGTTTAAACCAGAATTAGCTAAATTTGTTCATACAAATGGTGACTATTTACCAATTGAAATTGAATTAGTATCAGTACCTCAGAAAACTAAAGGTGGAACTATTGGAAGAATATTCTTTACTAAAGATACATTCTATAGTGCTTACACTGTACTGATTGTTAATTGGACAAAAGAGAAAAATATACTATTAGAAATACCAATTCTTGGAGAGTGTACAATTATACAAAAGGAACTAGTGTCTGAAGCGGCGGCTAAAATGTCTAATCGTGATTATACTTATTTAAAAACTTGTCAGGATATAGCTGAAAATAATGCCATTGCTGATATGGTAGAAGCATTAGAGAAAAATAGAACAAAAATTGATATCTATCTCAAAGAGTATCAAAAATCTAAAAATGTATTTTAATATATCTTCTCATTAAAGCCTCTTTTAGGGGGCTTTATTATTTACTTATACTAATAAAATTTTTAAACAGCAGTCGGGTCTATAAAAGTTCTACCTGAGAGTTCTTTATCAATAGTAAATAAACCATATCCACTATCACCTACTAAAGTTATATGATCTATGATTGCATTTACTGTAGATTCTTCTTCTACTTGTTCTGTTACATACCATTGAAGTAAGTTATATGTAGCATGGTCTTTTTCTTTCATCGCTATATCTGATAAATTATTTAGATTTTTTGTCATGTATTGTTCATGAAATAATGATTTTTTAAATACATCTAAAAGAGATTTATATTTTACTTTTACCCCTTTTATTTCAGGTAAAGATATCTCAGCACCTTGGTCTTCAAGATATTTAAACATTTTCATACCATGAGCTACTTCCTCTTGATATTGAACTAAAAACCATGATGAAGCACCGTTGAAGCCTTCTTGCGAACAGTATGCACTCATTCCTAGATAAAGATAAGCTGAGTGAAACTCTTTATTAAGTTGTTCTACAATTGCAGTTTGTAAGTTTTTTGTTATCATTTTTTATCCTTTTTATTTGAATATTATAGTATACACAAACAAAGTGAAATATAAAAATTTATAAATCACTTTTTAAAAAGATTGTAGGTCTTTTCATCAATTATATTTGATGATTACACTTTTGGTTTTAATTCACTTTTTAATCCAACATATAAACAGTAACACATGGCCAGAAGTATAAAGGTAAAAGGTAGTGCTGTAGCTATGGAACCAGCTTGTAAAGCACTAAGTGCTTCTTTCCCTCCAATATAAAGTAATGCAATAGCTACTAGTCCTTCAACTATAGCCCAAAATATTCTTTGTGTAACTGGTGCATCTACTTTACCACCAGATGTGATAGAGTCAATTACAAGTGAACCTGAATCAGATGATGTCACAAAAAATACCATAACTAAAACAATAGCTACAAATGATGTTATTGAAGATAAAGGAAGACTTTGTAACATTTGAAATAAAGATAATGATTTATCTGTAATTCCACCTGATAATGCTCCCACTTTTGCTATAACTTGATCGATAGCAGTTGCACCAAATACACTCATCCAAATAGCAGTTACAAAAGTAGGTACTAAAAGTACTGCAACAATAAATTCTCTTACCGTTCTACCTTTTGAAATACGAGCTATAAACATACCAACAAAAGGAGACCAAGCTATCCACCATGCCCAGTAAAATACTGTCCAACCATGATACCAATCACTATCTTCTCTACCTATAAAATTACTTAATGGAATAATGTTTTTTGCATAATCACTTAAAGTTGTACCAACAGAAAGAATAATATTAAAACTATCTCCAATTGAAATTAGAAATAAAAGTAATAGTAATGCTAATGCAATATTTAGATTACTAAGTATTTTTACACCCTTTTTTAGTCCAGTTACAACAGAAATAACTGCAAGTGCAGTAATACCAGCAATGATAAGAATTTGTGCATTTATGCTGTTCTCAATATCAAATAAAAAGTGTAATCCTGCTGAAACTTGCTGTGCTCCTAATCCTAAAGATGTAGCAAGACCAAAGATAGTTGCAAATACTGCAAGTATATCTATTAGATGTCCAGGCCAACCCCAAATTCTATCTTTTAAAATTGGGAAAAAAGCCGAACGAATTGTAAGAGGCAATTTTTTATTATATGAAAAAAATGCAAGAGATAATCCTACTACTCCATATATTGCCCACGGATGAAGTCCCCAGTGAAACATAGTTGCACCCATTGCAAGTTCTTTTGCTTGTTCTGTATGTGCTACTACATTAAGTGGTGTATGCCACCACCCTGTATAGTATGCCACTGGTTCTGTAACAGACCAATACATAAGACCGATTCCCATACCTGCTGAAAAAAGCATTGAGAACCATGATAATGTAGAAAATTCTGTTTTAGCATCATCTCCACCTAGTCTAATTTTTCCTAGTGGTGAAAATATTAGAAAAAGAGAAAATAACACAAAGATATTTCCTGATAACATAAATACCCAGTCAAAATTATTGATTGCCCACCATTTTGCTCCATCTAGTACTTCTTTTGCTTCTTTTGGTGATAGTATAGTTCCTATAACAAATACTAAAATTAACATAGCACTTATTATAAATACTGGATTGTGAATATCAAAACCATACTTTTGTAAGTTGTCTTGACCGATTTTGTAGTTTGTTTTATATGCTTTCATTTTACTCCTTGAATGTATTTAATTTACAAATTAAATTTTCGCATTATACTTTACAAGTACTTAAATGTTTAAAATGATGTAATTTATTGACATTTTGTATATCTTATTAATATTGTTTGTTGAATATTTAGATATTGTTATATGATATAATAGCTACGCGATTATAGAAATAATTTAAGAAGTAGGGAACTCTAAATGGACAATAATAAACTTGAAAATATGTTTTTATCAAAAGCAGGAGCTGGCATGGATTTTCCATTTGGAGATGATGTTACTGTATTTAAAGTGATGAATAAAATGTTTGGATTATTTAGCTTAAATGAGGGGATTTATCATATAAATTTGAAGTGTGACCCACAAGATGCTCTTGCGTATAGAGATATTTATGAGTGCGTAATTCCTGGATATCATATGAATAAAAAGCATTGGAATACTATTATAGTAGATGGTTCAATGCCTGTAGAAATTTTAGAAGAGATGATAGAAGAATCATATGATTTAGTAGTCTCAAAACTTACTAAAAAACAAAAAGAACAATTAAAACTGATTTAAGACTAAAATCTATATTTAGCTATTTTTAAGTTTAACTCCTGTAAAGTTTTACTAATTAAAAAAAGGAGTAATCATGAAAAATAGATTTAATACACAAACTATCATCAAAACTAGTGCAACTACAAAAGACACTACTTTACTCCTTCTTCTTAACCTCTAAAATTAAATTTACTTTTAATTTACCCAATCAAAACAAAACAACTTTAGTATAAAATTTACAACTATCTTTTATCGGATATTTCTGTATATTTTTTATTTTCGCATTTTTAATGCAGCATTACCAACTACCTAATTAAGGATAAACCATGAGTTTTAAAAAATATAATCAATACCCTGTAGTGAAAAATATAACACGAGAATGGCCAAATAATACGATAACAAAAGCACCAATTTATTGTAGTGTAGACTTAAGAGATGGAAACCAAGCATTAAAAGATCCCTTAACTATTGAGCAAAAAGTTGAATATTTTAAGCATTTAGTAAATATGGGATTTAAACAAATTGAAGTAGGTTATCCAAGTGCAGGAGATACAGACTATGATTTTTGTAGAAAAATAATAGAAGAAAATTTAATCCCTGATGATGTTTATATCCAAGTTTTAATCCCTGCAAGAAAAGAGTTAATTGCAAAAAGTGTAGAAGCATTACAAGGTGCAAAAAAAGCTATTTTTCATATTTATAATCCTACAAATGAATTCCAAAGAAGGGTAGTTTTTAATAAAACGGACGATGAAATTATACAGATGGCAATAGATGGAATGACTGAGTTAAAAAGATTAACTAGTAGTTTTGAAGGGGAGGTTATGTATCAGTACTCAGCTGAAAGTTTTTCACAAACAGATTTACCTTTTGCTGTCAAAATATGTAATGCTGTTATTAATGTAGTGCAACCTACAAGTGATAATAAAATTATTATTAACTTACCAAATACCTTAGAAGCTTGTATGCCAAATGTATATGCCGATAGAGTAGAGTGGATGTGTACAAATTTAATCAATAGAGAAAATGTAATAGTAAGTGTTCATCCTCACAATGATAGAGGAACAGCTGTTGCATCTGCGGAGATGGCGATGTTAGCAGGAGCAGATAGAATAGAAGGGACAATTTTTGGAAATGGTGAACGAGCTGGAAACTTAGATTTAGTAACAATTGTTTTTAACATTCATACTCAAGGAATTGACCCGGAAGTAGATTTGAGTGGTATAGATGAGATAAAAGATTTTATAGAAGAAGTAACACAAATTAAAACACATATACGTCACCCTTATGTGGGAGATATGATATTTACAGCATTTAGTGGTGGACATCAAGATGCTATAAAAAAAGGGATGGAATTTTATAATAATAGTAATAAAGAGAAATGGACAGTGCCTTATTTACCAATGGATCCAAAAGATATAAAAAGAGATTATGAAAAAGTGATACGAATCAATTCTCAGTCAGGTAAAGGAGGTGCTAGTTTTATAGTGAGTGAATTTTTAGGAGTAAACTTATCTAAAAATGAATCAATAGAATTTGGAAAAATTATAAAAGATATATCTGATACAAAAGGGATTGAGTTAGGAAAAGATGAGATTATAGAGATATATAAAACGAGTTTTATTTAATATAACTCTCTTATTTTAAATTTAGATTTTTATTCAGAGGAATTTCAATAATAAATTTTGCTCCTACATGTGTTATATTATTAAACACAAAAGTTTCATTTTGGGCTTTAATTGTTCCTTTAAAACTTGTTACAACTAATTTATGGCTCATATTTAGCCCTAGACCAGTTCCCTGGTATTGGTGTTTTGTAGTGAAGTATGGTTCAAAAATTTGAGGTAAAATATCTTCTGGTATTCCTCCTGCATTATCTTTAAATTCTATAGTAATAATATCATCTTTTTTAGACTGAGATACAAAAATATATTTTTCATCAATTTTATTTATTGATAATGCGTCTTTTGCATTATTAAAGATATTAATAAAACATTGAATGAGTTCATTTGGAAAACCATTTAAAATAATATTTTCTTCTAAGTCTAAAACAATGTTTATATTATTTGCTTTAACAGAAGGGTTTACAAGATTAATAAAATTACTAGTAATATTTTTTAGATTAAAATCAACTGGTATTGATTCACCTTTAATGAAGTTTCTAAAATCATCAATTGTTCTTGAAAGATATTGTGCATTATCATTAATACTATCACATGTCTGATTAAATATATCATCATTGAGCATGTTAAATTCTTTTTGAATTTTCATTCCAGTTGCACCAGTAGAAATTATTGAAAGGGGTTGTCTCCATTGATGTGCAATATTTGCAATCATTTCACCCATTGATGCAAGTTTTAGCTGTTCTGCTATAATTTTATCTTGCTTTTTTTGAAACTCTTCATCGGCTTTTTTCTTTGTTATATCGGTATGATAACCTAACATTCTAACTGGCTTATTATTTTTATCAAAATGCACTTTACCTCTAGATAAAATCCATTTATAGTCTCCATTTTTACATTTTAATTGTATTTCAATATTGTATGGATATTGTTTTGGATTAGAAAAATGTTTATCGATAGCTGTTTTTACTCTATCTTTGTCATTTTCATGAAGTAGATTAAAAAATGCATTACTATTATTTTCTATTTCATCTTCATTGTATCCCAACATCAACTTCCATCTTTTTGAAAAATATGTTGTATCTTTTACAATATTCCAGTCCCAAATACCATCTTCAACTGCATTAAGGGTAAGTTCAAATCGTTCATTTAATTTATCAATCTTTTTTTGAGATGTTCTGATTTTATAAATCATTTTGAGAGTGGAGTAACTTAATGATGCTATCTCCTTTGAACCTTTTTGAATACTAAAAGATTTTGGTAATCCCTTTTCATTTTTATCAGCTAAAGAGAGAATCATTTTGTTAATTGGTTGTAAAAGAAAAATATGAATAGCAAAAAATAGTGATAGTATCAAAAATAGTGATATTATGATACTAATGATAATATTGTTGATAATTAATAGTTTAATCTCTTCTAATAAAAATTTATCAGTAAAATAAATTTTAATTTTTCCTAGTTCTTTACCGTTATAGTTTATAACGGATTCATCTATTGAAAAATAACCATCTAATATTTTTGTACTTGGATTGTAATCTATTGTATTCCAGTTTTTATCTCTCGTTTTGGCCACAAAAAATGCATTTTGTCCAATGACATTGGCTGCATAATAATCTTCTACAACAATGGATAATATATTTTCATTACTCATCTCATTAATAATAAGTTTTTCATATTCATTGATAGAATAAGAGCTAATAAAAGGAGCAATACTATTTTTTAATCTATTAAGAGTAATAAGAGATTCTTTATGGAGGTTATTTATTAATTTATCTTTTGTATTATAATAGTTATATGTTAAAGATATTGACATAACACTGATAACTACCGTTAAAACTACTGTAGCAATAATTAAATAAAGACTATATTGATTATTGTGTTTCATATACTATTACTCCTCTAAACCTAATACATTTCTATTAATAGTTGGAATATTTTCTTGAATATTTTTTTGTGATATTGCAAGAATATTAAGTTTAAAGTTTTTTTCTACCGTAAAACCTTTAATATGTTTATCTAATAATTCAACAGATTTTACTCCCATTAAATAGGGCTGTTGCATTGCAGAACCTAAAAGTGAACCATCTGGAATCATGTCTAAAAACTCTGGTTCTGAATCAAAACAAATTAAGAATATTTTACCCTCTTTATTACTCTTTTTAATCGCATCTAAGGCTCCTTTATATCTATTGGAACCTTGAAGCCATATTGCTTTTAACTCAGGATTGTTTTTTATAAGTTCAATAGAATAGTTATATGTTTCTAGATAAGAAAAGTTTTGTTGTTGAAAAAGTCCTGCAGATTTTATGTTGGATTCATTCATCGCTTTCATAAAACCATCTGTTCTTGCTTTTCCATTTGCTCTTTTTTGAGGAATAGCGATAATACCTACAGTCCCTTTTTTATCCCAACCTCGAAGTTTCATATTTTTTGCTAATACTTTACCAATTTGATAAGCACCTTCTTTATTATTAGATGATACAAAAGAGACATACTCTCCGGCATCTGTCCCAATGTCTGATATGATTACAGGAACATTTGAAAGTTTAGAAAGTTTTAAAATTGTTACTGCAGTTGAAGAATTAATTGGGGATATTATTAGTCCATCGATTTTAGATTTTAAGGCTTTAGATAAGTTTGTAAGTTCTTGTTTCTTTAAGTTATTTGAACTATAAATCTCAATATCATAACCCTGCTTGAGTGCTTTGCTTTTAATTCCTTTTGCCATAATATTCCAAAATGGAATTTTGATATCGGAAACTAAATATACTAATTTCTTTTTTGATGTGTTGTTATTATTTTGTTTTAATTCTTTTGCATTTACAGTAGATATAAATAAAAGTAAAATGATTAGAAAGTTGATATTAGAGCACTTTTTTATAATGATCCCTTTTTACTTAGTATAATTATAGTTTATCAAAATAAAATAATAATTTTAATAAATTAAAAAAAATTTGTAAAAATTTGGATTATTTTGTAACATAAACTGTTTATGTTTACATTACTAGTTTATATCCTTTACTGTGAAATAAAAGGAAAGTTTATTTTAAACTAGGCAGTGTTAATGTGAACTGTGCACCTTGATATTCAATGTCTTTATATGGAAATATAATATTTTCAACACTAACATTTCCATTAAAACTACGGTGAATTATATTATAGGTCATATTTAATCCTAGCCCTGTGCCTTGCGATTTATGTTTTGTTGTGAAATATGGTTCAAAAACTTTATGAATAATCTCTTCATCAATTCCTCCTCCATTATCTTTAAAAAATACTATTGTTGTGTCTTCTTGTTTTATTGCAGAAATTTCAATATATCGTATTCCATTGACTGTGGATAAAATATCTATAGAGTTATTAAAAAGGTTAATAAGGCATTGTTGTAGTTCATTGATACATCCATATACTGATAGTTCTTCTGATATATCAATATGTACTTCAATGTTATTGTTTTTATAAGAAGAAGCCATTAAATTTAAAAGTGATCTAATACATTGTGTTAAAGGGAAAGAAACTTTTTTACTATTTCCTTCAATGTAATTTTTAAAATCATCAATGGTACTTGAAAGGTATTGTGCATTTTCGTTAACTTCTTTACAGACAGAGTAAAAAGTTTCATCGTCTAATATATCGAGTTCTTTTTGCAATTGAATACCCGTAACACCAACAGAAATACAAGAAAGAGGTTGTCTCCACTGATGTGCAATATTTGCAATCATTTCACCCATTGATGCCATTTTTGATTGAAGAAAAAGTTGTTTGTTTTTTTCTTCGTTTTTTTGAACTTCAGAATTTATTCTTTCATGTAGAATAAGTTCATTTTTTTTAAGAAGTTCATTTTTTCTTGTAAGTTCTATTGTTTTTTCTTTTATAATATCTTCTAGATTATTTTTGTATTCAAATAATTCTTGTTTGTTTTTGAACTTTTCTATAACTTTTTGGATCACTTCAACAAATTGTTGAATTTCAACTGGTTTTAAAAGATAACCATCAACTCCAAGTTTAATTAAATCCATAAAATGTTTTTTATCTTCTTCTGATGACATAATAAGAATTGTGATATCTTTACTAATATCTCTTATTTTTTTAATCATCTCTATTCCATTTAAAGAGTCCATATTTATATCTGTAATAATAAGATTAAATTTATTATCAAGAAATTTCTGAAAACCTTCTACTCCATTTTGTGCTGTTTCAATATCATGAAAAAATATTTTAAAAACACCAAAAGCAGATTCTCTATGTTTAGTATCACCATCAACATAAAGTACTTTAATTGTTTTACTAAATTTTATAAGATCTTCAAGTTCTACAGTTTTCATAAGCTCTCTTTGTATGGTTAAGTATTTGACTTTCTTATATTATATATGATTATTACTTTAAAAAAGTCTATCAACAATTTCTTGTGCATCTTTTTGAATATTTTCTAAATGTTCTTTTGATATGAAACTCTCTGCATAAATTTTATATACATCTTCAGTTCCAGAAGGTCGCAGTGCAAACCACCCATTTTTAGATGATATTTTAAGACCGCCTATTTTAGCACCATTTGATGCAGTTGTTAAAATTTGATCTATTTTTTCACCGGCTATTGTATCTGCTTTAATATCTTCGGGTGTTAAGTTTTTTAGTTTTAGTTTTTGTTCAAAAGTGCAAGGTGCATCTATCCTTGCATAGATAGGATTACCATGTTTTTTTACTAAGTTTTCATAATAAATACCGGGGTCTTCTTTTGTAGTTGCTAAAATTTCTGCTGATAAAAGATTTAAAATGATTCCATCTTTATCGGTAGACCATACTTTTTTATCGAACCGTAAAAAACTAGCTCCAGCACTCTCTTCACCACCAAAAAATACTTCTCCATCAATTAAAGGTTTTACAAACCATTTAAAACCAACTGGTGTTTCTAATACTTTTTTATTATTGTCAAGTGCCACTCTATCTATCATAGAACTACTTACTAAAGTTTTACCGATATTTAAATCTTTAAAATCTCTAGTACGTGAGAGATAATCTATAGCAACACTTAAATAATGATTTGGATTTAAGAGTCCTTTACTTTTTGTTACGATTCCATGTCTATCAAAATCTGTGTCATTTCCAAAAGCTATGTCGTAGTTATCTTTCATAGCAATTAGTCCTGCCATTGCATAAGCGCTTGAACAATCCATTCTTATTTTTCCATCTTTATCACAATGCATAAAAGAAAATGTAAAATCAGCGGAGTCATTAAATACATCCATATTTAAATCATATTTCTTAGCAATGGCATCATAATACTTTAGACCACTTCCACCCATAGCATCTGCACCAATTTTTATCTTTGAATCAGAAATTGCTTTCATATCTATAACATTTTCTAAATCATCTATATAAGGTGTCATAAAATCATGAGCTTTTACACAATTAAGTTTTAAAACTTCATCCATCTCTATATAATAAACATTTTCTAAATTATTTGCTAAGTATTCATTAGCTTTATCTTGTATCCATGTAGTTGCTTCTGTATCAGCTGGACCTCCGTCAATCCCATTGTATTTAAAACCACCATCACAAGGAGGATTATGAGAAGGAGTGATAACGATACCATCACTTCCCTTGTCATTTAAAATTGCATGGGAGATAACTGGTGTAGGAGTGTAATCAAAGTTTTGTGAATAACAAACATTAACTTCATTTGCTGCAAGAACTTGAAGTGCTGTAGTATGTGCAGGTGTAGATAAAGCATGTGTATCCATACCAATGTATAAATTACCTGTGATATTATTTTCTATTCTATAATCAACAACAGCTTGAGTTATAGCAAAAATATGAGCTTCATTAAAACTACTTTTTAGTGAGCTTCCTCTATGTCCTGATGTACCAAATGAAACACGTTGCGTTCCATCTGTCATATCTGGGTATTTGATATAATAATCGCTTACTAGTTTTGCTATATTTTCAAGTATCTCTTTTGGGGCAATTTTTCCTGCATTTTGATTCATTTTAATCCTGACTTTTATTTAATAATGTAATTATATCGTTTATTTTTTAATTATGATATCTTATTTTATGTAGAGATATATCTATTCCGTACACAATAATGCTAATTCAGGTTTTTCTTTAGAACCCCAATTGCACATTGAATCCAAGATTGGAATGAGTGATTGTCCACGTTTTGTTAAACTATATTCAACTTTTGGTGGAATCATCGGATACTCTTTTCTATTTATTAGTTTGCTTGCCTCTAATTCTTTTAGTTGAGAGCTGAGCATTTTATAAGTGATACTTCCAATTTTTCTTTGTAGTTCATTGTATCTTACTACTTCATGTTCTGCTAATAAATACAAAATTACCATTTTCCATTTACCAGAAATCAATGATAAGGTATAACCAAATGGTGTGTCGCTTAGTGGTTCAAATTTAGGTTTTGGCATTTAGTACTTTCCTTTTAGATAGTATATTACATTTAGGTACATACTTACATTATATTTTAATTTACATTATAATTCTATTGAAACAGAAAAAAGGATTTAAAATGAAAAAAATATTAGTAAATGTAGTTCATGCTAATTTGAACGATTCAATTGTAAATAAAAAACTATTAAATGGTATAAAAAACTTAGATAATGTTACTATCAATAATTTATATGGTAACTATCCAGATTTTAAAATCGATGTAAAAAAAGAACAAGAGTTACTTTTAGGGCATGATGTTGTAGTATTCCAGTTTCCTATGTATTGGTTTAGTTCACCAGCACTTTTAAAAGAGTGGTTTGATGTAGTTTTAACACCTGGTTTTGCATATGGAGGAACATACAAATTAGAAAATAAGTCATTTTGTGTAGCAATTAGTTGTGGTGGTGCAGAAAAAGAATTCTCAATAACAGGAAAAGAAGAAAAAACAGTAGATGAATTTTTATTTCCTTTCTCAACAACTGCTAACTATATAAAAATGAATTATGAAAAAGCTTATATTACATATGATACAGAAAGCAAATTAAGTGAAGATACATTAAGTGAGTATACAAATGACTATATAAAATATATTAAGGAACTATTTTAATAGCATTTAAACCTCTAATTTTAGAACTTTTTTATATAATAATAAGATATTAAAGAAATTCTAAAATATAGAAAAGTTAAAAGGTAAATAGTGTTAATAAGATTTGTTACAATTATTCTATTTTTCACAACACTCATGTCGGCAAAAATGATAAACATAGCAGTAGCTGCAAACGTAAGTTACGCTATGCCAACGCTTCAAAAAGAGTTCAATAAACAATATCCAAGTATAAAAACAAGAATCATTTTAGGCAGTAGTGGAAAACTTACAGCACAGATATCAAATGGTGCTCCATACGATATCTTTTTATCTGCAAATATGAAGTATCCAAATAAACTCTATACAGAGAAAATAGCTATAACTAAACCGATTGTTTATGCCAAAGGTTCGTTAGCAATACTCAGCCCAAATCAAAGAAGTTTTAAACACGGTATAAAACTCTTAACAAGTAAACTAGTAAAAAGAATCTCCATAGCCAATCCTAAAACAGCACCATACGGTCAAGCTACATTTGAAGCTCTAAAAAATGTAAATATATTAGATGATATAAAAAAGAAAATCATCTATGGAGAATCTATCTCTCAAACTGTAGCCTATACAATGATGGTTGCTGACGTTGGTATCGTAGCAAAGTCATCCCTGTATAGTCCAAAGTTAGTAAATATTCATGAAAATGTACATTGGGTTGAGGTAGACAAAACTTTATATAGTCCTATAAAACAAGGTATGGTGATATTAAAAAATGCAAAAGCCCTAAAAAACTATGAAGAAGTAAAATTTTTTTATGATTTTATGTTAAGCAAAAAAGGAAAAAATATTTTAAAAGAGTTTGGATACCAAATACCATGAGTAATATAATCGCCACCGTTTCAAAAATACAAAATTGTGATAGTTTAAATATAGTAAATTTTGATTTTAATGGAACACCTTTATCGATGATGAGTTTAGAACTTAATGAAAAGATACAAATAGGTACAAAAGTAAAACTAAACTGTAAGTCTTCACATATAGCCATAGCCAAAAACTTTTCTGGTGAAGTGAGTTATTCAAATAGATTGGACTGTGAGATAGTAAGTTTAGAAAATGGGGAGCTTTTATGTTGTCTGCATCTCAAAATTTTCGATACTGTATTAGAGTCAATTATCACTGTAAACTCATCTAAAAAAATGGATTTGAAAGTAGGGGATAATGTAACTGCTTTTATTAAAGCAAGTGAGCTCTCCATCCTAGAGGTTATAAATGATTGATATTTTAAGCTCATTAGACTTTACCCCTTTTTTACTCTCTTTTAAACTAGCTTTCATAACGACACTGATTCTTTTTGTTTTAAGTGTTCCTCTTGCTTGGTTTTTATCTCAAACAAACTCTAAAGTCAAACCTTTTTTAGAAGCTATCACTGCACTTCCTTTAGTTTTACCACCTTCAGTGTTAGGATTTTATTTACTCGTAGCATTATCTCAAAACTCTCCTATAGGTGCATTTTTTGATGAGGTATTTGATGTACAATTGGTTTTTAATTTTACAGCATTAGTAGTAGCTAGTTGTTTTTACTCCTTACCTTTTATGGTACAGCCTTTACAAGGTGGATTTGAGTCTATAAATAAAAACATGTTAGAAGCCTCATATATAGCAGGAAAAGGTAAATGGGAAACAATTTTTAAAGTAGCCTTACCCAATATAAAACCAGCTTTACTAACTGCACTTATCGTAACTTTTGCACACACTGTTGGTGAGTTTGGAGTGGTACTTATGGTGGGTGGTAGTATACCAGGGGAGACTAAAGTAGCTTCAGTTGCTATTTATGAGATGGTAGAGATCATGGACTATAGTGCTGCTCATGTATATAGTATCATCATGATAGTGATAAGTTTTTTAGTGTTACTTAGCGTATATATTTTTAACGGTAAACAAAATAAAAAGATAGGTATCTAAGTGTTAAAACTCATTTTTTTTCTTATACTTTTTGTAGCTGTGATATATTTTCTTTTATGGCTAAAAAGCAGATTTAACCGACTACAACCAGAAGCCAAAAAAAAGCTACTATTTTTCGGACTTTCAAATGTTTTTAATTTTTTAAAAAATAGATGGTTTTGGATACTGACTATTGCATGGAAGATACTAAAAAGATTTATCATAAGATAAAATTTAATTTTTTTACTTACAAATAGTTTCCATCTCAAATTGTAATCGCGCTGTTCCAGATAGGACTTTGTTTCTTTCTATATCTATTTCTATATGTACTTGGTGTATGCCTTTTTTTAGTGTAGTGCCATTTTCTAACATTTTATTGAGTTTTATTCTTTTAGTTTTATCAAATACGATATAAAATATTGAGCTATTTAGGTCTTGCAAGTTTGTAGATTTTGATAAACTTTTGATTTTTAGTTTTACCTTTTTTTTACCTTTATCATTTGAATAGAGGGTAAATGTTCCTATTTTAAAAGGCTCTTCATCTTGGAAACTAATACCTGAGCTTGTGTTGAAAACTATGCCACATGATTGTTGGATGCTTTCTTCGAATTTTAGTGACTGTGAACCAAAAGAACTCGCATAAGTACTTACACATAATAAAAGAAAAAATACTATTGATTTAGTTTTCATTTTTTTCTTTCCAGTTAATAGAATTTGAAATTTGCATTGCTTTTATTTTTGCTTCTAGTTCTTGCACTTTTGCTTCTTTCTCTCTTAGTTCTAAATTGTAGAGTTTGTTACAGTTCAATGGTTTTGGTCCTCCAAACTTATAAATAAAACGTAATCCTACTGTAGTTGCATCATTATTTGTTGTATCAAATCCATCGTCGTATTTACCGTCAAATTCAGTATCTGAAGCTTCTACATATGACTCTAATTCATATGGATTGATAGTATTACTCTCACAAGTGATACCATCTGAGGTACTGATTCTATTTGTATTTGCAAATAAAACAATAATAGATACAATTAATAATACTAAAATTTTCATTTTTCAGTCGTCCAGTAGAGTAGTACTTTTGTACATATTTTAGTATTAAACATTTCATCTTTTGATCGAGCGATACTTATAGTACAAACACTATGATTTTCAAGTGTATTTTTTTTATATATTTTTACAGGAATTTTTAGTCTTTTCACTTGTTTAGAAATCAGCATATTTGTAGACCCTACAATATCTCCATCGACCTCAATATTATAACTCTGGTTATATTTATTGAGGTTTTGTATAGTTATGGGAATTATTTTTATTTGTTTTGTACTAATTGAATCAAGTTTATTTTCTGCCCCACCATATTTAGTGGGTGTTTGAGAATGAGCAAATAAGAATGTACTTAATACTATAAGTGATATTAATTTATTAATCACATCTAACTTCAAGTGTAGTTGTAACGCTCGCTGTACCTGCTAGAATAGTATTGGATTCTTGAGGAACCATAGCAAACACTTCTTGTTTTTCATTGTGATAACCGTATGCAGATTGTGGATTATTCCAATCAATAGGTGTTTTGTTATTGAACTTATCTAAAACTTCAAAATACCCATCTTTATTAGTTATATTGTCTGTTGTATCTATTCCTGTAAATGATACTATTGCATATCCATTTCTATGGTTTGTTTGTACTGTAAATGCAGCTGAAGATGGTGATATACTGTCACTAAAATTTATACTACCCATTGCATCATCTACTTCAATACCACATACTGGTAAAATCTCAGTTTTAAATACCATTTGTTTACTTGCGTATGCAGATGAAAGTAAAATTGATGATAATAATGTAGTACCTAAAACTACTTTTGAAATATTCATATTTTCTCCTTTTTATGAAAAAAATTATAGAAAAAAATTGTGTCTGTTTGGTGTGGAATAATGAAATAAATTATTTTAAATAAGTCTAAATTTAATTTATAAATTAAACATAACTATTTAATGAGTATAATATTGAAAATATGTCAATATCCAAAGATAAAACATATAAATACAATAGGAATATATACAATGTACAAAAATTTAATAATGAAATCTATAAGAGATATTTTTGAAAATTATGAAGCCATAGGAAGAGCTTTAGTGATACCTACAGTTTTACTCTTGGTTTTAAACTTTGCATCTACTGCAATGACAAGTCCAGATAAAAACTTTTCAATAGCAAGTATATTTTTTATATTTTTAAGTCTTTTAGTAGATATTATTATCCTTATAACTGTTCATCGTATTTTGATACTTGGAAATGATTCAGTACCTAAATGGGGAATGCAAAAGTTCGAAAAAAGAGAATTTGCTTTTTTTCAAAAATATTTAATAGTTGCCTTAGTATTTGTAGTTGTTGTTGTACTTTCAACAGCTGGTTTAAAAATAATTGGTATAAATATTTTTGCATCAATGTTTCTAACGATGATGGTTTGTGCTGTATTTCTAAGTCGAATTTCATTAGTTTTTCCAGCCATCGCTGTAGATACAAAAATGAGTTTTAAAGACTCTTTTGAGTTTACACGAGACTTTAAACTTCTTATCTTTGTAACTGTTATAGTGTTTCCAGTTGCTTTTTCTTTAATCATTGGGGGGATTTATACTTTTATTATATCAATGTTAGTAGCTAGTATATCTCCTCACTTAAATCTTTTAATGGTTCTTTTAAATGTAGTGATTAGTGTATTTTTAGTGAGTGCATTATCAAATACTTATATGTATATAAGTGAATGTTTATCGCATAATGCTAATTATGAAAATGATATAAATGACGAAGTAGATGAAGAATCAAATGATCAAGAGAATAATGAAATAATAGAAGAAAATATAGAAGCTCAAAATGATAGTACAGATGAAGAGATACAAAATGACGAAAGTATAGATACTGATTCAAAAAAAGATAAAGAATAGAGATGATAAAAATAGATATCAGCAAAGAACTGTATGGTTCAAATGGAAAAATGAATCTAGAAGTCAATCTGAATATAAAACAAAAAGATTTTGTAGCGCTAACGGGACTTAGTGGTAGTGGAAAAACAACATTACTTAGAGTTTTAGCTGGTTTAGAAGTGTCAACTGGAACAATAGAAGTAGATGGTGAAATTTGGCAAAATGAAAAAATAAACTTAGCACCTCAAAAAAGACAAATTGGGTTTGTTTTTCAAGACTATGCACTTTTTACAAATATGAGTGTAAAAGAAAATCTGCTGTATGTAAAAAATGATATTAAATTAGCTAATAAATTATTAGAAATTACAGAGTTACAAGAATTAGAAAATAGACTGCCTAATAGTCTGAGTGGTGGACAAAAACAACGAGTGAGTTTATGTAGAGCTATGATGAATCAGCCTAAACTTTTACTCATGGATGAACCATTGTCAGCTTTAGATTCAGGTATGAGAACCAAACTGCAAAATGAAATTCTGACACTTCATAAAGAATTTGGAACAACAACAGTGATGGTAAGTCATGATCCAAGTGAGATATATAGGCTCTCAAATCGTGTTGTAGTTTTAGATTATGGTAAAATTATTAATGATGGAACACCTAAAGATATTTTACTCAAAACAAAAGGAAGTCAAAAATTTTCTTTTGAAGGTGAACTTTTAGATATCAAAAAAGTTGATGTTATATATGTAGCTATTGTGGCTATTGGTCAACAATTAGTAGAGATTGTAGTAAGTTCTAGTGAACTGAAAAATCTTAAAATTGGTCAAATTGTCAAAATTGGAACCAAAGCATTTACCCCTACAATTAGTTATTAAATCTTAATATAAGATTATTTTATTATAATCATATAATTAATGAAGATAATGAACTTTCGATAGGATAATTAATGAGAATTGGTAATATAAATATTATGGCTCTACAACAAACTACGAAGTTAGCTCTCACTGCTATAAAAAGCTAAAATATGATAATCGAAAATGATGAAAAAAAACTGTTATTTGCGATCAAAACTATACCTTTATGTGTCTTTTTATTTATTGCAATTATAGGAACTGTAATCGTACTATATGTACATAAAACAAACTTCAATAATGAAATCAACAAAGTAAAAAATGTATATTTAAAAAGTGAAAAAGAATTTGTAAAACAAGAAATAATCAAAATACACAATAATATACAAAATGAAAAAGAACTTACAGAAGAAAAACTAAAAATAAATATTAAAGATAAAGTATATGAAGCATACTCAATAGTTAATAATATTTATAAACAAAATAATACTAAAAGTCAAAAAGAAATCATAAAAATGGCAACAGATTCTTTACGTGATGTAAGATTTAATGATAATAGAGGTTATTTCTTTATGTACAAGATGGATGGTACTACACTTTTATTACCTACAAAAAAAAGTTTAGAAGGTACGAATTTAATAGATTTAAAAGATGCTAAAGGAACGTATTCTGTAAAGAGCCTGAGAGATTTAAGTCGTGATAAGGGTGAGTCCTTTTTTACATGGTGGTGGTATAAACCAAACCAAAATAAGTATCAATCTAAAAAAATTGGTTTTGTAAAATATTTTAAACCTTTAGATTGTTTTATCGGTACTGGCGAATATGTAGAAGATTTTGAAGAAACGATTAAAAGATCTATTACAAATAGACTTTCCACGTATAGATATGGAAAAGAACAGTATATATTTATTTTCAATGAAAAAGGTACTGTATTAGCACATAGAGATATAAACACAATTGGTACGAATAACTTGAGTGATAAAAACACAAATGACATCCATGCTACATACGATATCATAAGTACTAACGAAGATAAAGGAAAATTTCTAACTTATGCTTTTAAAAAAGCTGGAGACAATGTGGAAACTCAAAAAATATCATATGTTAAACAATTTAAAGAGTGGAAATGGATGATTGGTTCTGGTTTTTATACAGATGATTTAAGGCTTCTTGTAGAAGAAAAAACAAGAGAATTAACAAGGGAAAACGAATCCCAAATGAAAACAATTATGATATTTGCAATGGTTATAGCACTAGTTGTAATTATATTATCCTTACTATTATCATATGTGATAAAAAAACGATTTGAAGATTATAAAAGTAAAGTACAATCTAAAGATAAACTCATATTCCAACAATCAAAAATGGCTGCAATGGGTGAGATGTTGGAAAATATAGCACATCAATGGAGACAACCTCTTTCAGTTATTACTACTGGGGCTTCTGGAATTAAAATAGAGAAAGAATATAATCTTTTAACAGATGAACATTTAGAAAGTAGTTTAGATAATATTATTGAATCAGCAGATCATTTATCTCAAACAGTTGATGATTTTAGAAACTTTTACAAAGAGGATAGAATACAATCTAAATTTAAAATTGAAGATGCAATCAATAAAGCAATCCAGTTAGTACATAGTAAGTTTAAAAATAAAGATATAGAAATAGTAAAAGAAATTTCTGATATTGAAGTACTTGGTTTTAAAAATGAGTTGATACAGGTAATAATTAATATTTTAAATAATACACGTGATGTTTTTGATAGTGTAGATGTTGAAAAAAAGGTTATTTTAATTTCAATAGAAAAGATAAATGAAAATGCAATAATTAAGTTTTGTGATAATGGTTGTGGGGTTGAAGAAGAAAATTTGACTGAGTTATTTAATCATAAATTTACTACAAAATCAGAAGATACTGGTACAGGTATTGGTTTATATATGTCAAAACTTATTGTAGAAAAAGTTGGTGGTACAATAGAAGTACAGAATACAGAGTTTATTTATGAAGAGATAGAATGTAAAGGGGCAGAGTTCATTATCACACTGCCACTTACATAATAGTTTTAGTTAATTACTTAGCTAAAATTCCTTCTAGTTCAATAAGAAGTTTTACTTTCTCTCCAACAACAATTCCACCAGCTTCTAAAGCTTTGTTCCAGTTAAGACCATAATCTGTTCTATTTACTTTTCCATTTAGTTCAAGACCAATTCTTTTATTTCCCCATGGATCAGTTACAGTTCCATTTAATTCAAAATCTAAAGCAACTTTTTTAGAAACACCTCTCATTGTTAATACACCGTATGCTTTATCATCTTTGATAGTATCTAAAGTAAAAGTAAGCTCAGGATGGTTTTTTGCATCAAAAAAATCTACAGATCTTAAGTGATCATCTCTTTTTTTATTTTCAGTATTGATAGAATCTACAACAATTTTACCTTTTAAAGCTGTTACAGTATTTGTTTTTTCATCATATTCAATACTTCCAGTAAATGTATCAAATTTACCAGTTACATTTGAAATCATTAGATGTTTTACTTTAAATCCAACATTTGAATGACTTCTATCTACGTTGTATGTTCCTGCATATAATACACCTGCAGCTAATATTGATGTTAAACCTAGTGTAAATAACTTATTCATTTTATATCCTTTTTTTATTTTAATTTGCTTTATAGACTTTATTTAAAAGTTCATATAAAGTGTCTAACTCTTCATCATTTAAAACTTCAAATGATTTATGTAAATTCTGTGCATGATTTGGAAATACTTTCTCAATTACTTCAACACCCTTTGGTGTAATCGTCAAAATTGATGCCCGTTTGTCTTCTTGACTTGCTATAGAGGTTATCCAATCATCTCTTTTAAGATTTTTTACTACAACAGTGATATTTCCTGGTGTACTCATAGTAAGTTTTGTAATCGATCCAATATTTAAATCTCCTCTATGATAAAGAACTTCAAGTACTTTAAACTGATTTAAGGTCAATTCAAATTCATTTAAATAATTCACAAGTTTATTTCGAAATTTTAAACTAAATCGTTCAACCTTTACGGCTGTTTTCATAGACTTTTCAGTTCTTATATCATAGTTTTTTAATGTTTTATTATTCATACTTTTAATCCTTATTGAAAGTATAATACTAATTAGTAATGATGTCAATTGTATAAACTTAAAAATTAAATGTAGTTTTTTATACAAGTGAACTTTAATGATAAAAGTTATCATTATTGATATTGGTCAATAAAAAAAGTGAAATTCTAGGGTACTATTCTGCATAAATATTAAAAGGAATATTATGAAAAAAGTAAATATATATGAAAATCTAGTTTATAGTGATGTGAAAGTACAAATAACACCTTTAATGAATACAGATAGTTCAAAAGAGATACGAATAGTTTTTAAAAAAGATCAAATTATGAAAGACCACCATACTCCTCATCCAATTGCAGTGGAAATTGTAGAAGGTGAGATAGATTTTGGTGTAAAAGAAGAAGTGTTTACTCTTATAAAAGGGGATATTGTTTCTTTAGAAGCAAGTGTCGTTCACAATTTAAAAGCAACTCAAGATTCAATAGTAAGATTAACATTATCAAAAAATGATACTATTGCAAGAGTAAATGGTGTTTTAAAACTATAATGATTTATGAGCTTATCTATTAAAAGAAAAGCTCATAATCTATATCTCTATTTTTGAACATATCTATATGTTCAAAACGAAGACCATCATTTTTAATTGCTGTATTTACAATAGTTTTGTTAAATAATAATACCTCTTCATGATTTAAAAATTCTTCTAGATTCATCCATCTAGCTTCTATGATTTCATAATCATCTATGATATTAATTTCACTTGAATTTGCAATCGCCGTACAACCTACGTACAGATTTGATTCTCCAAATTGAAGTGGTTTAAAATGTCCCAAAGCAATAATAGATGTAAAATCTACATCGATACCTGTTTCCTCTTTTACCTCACGAACAGCAGCTGTTGAAATATTTTCATCATCATCTATATATCCACCAGGAAGTTTATATCTTTGTCCTATTCTATCTTTAATCACTAATATTTCATTATTATCATTAATAACAACAACACCAACACCTAAAGTATGGTTCCTAGCTGTTGGAACAATAGGATCAATACTAAGTTTTTTTAAGAGTGTGATATCACCTTCATTACAGTGGTGAAATATAAAATCATATTTTGTAAGTAGCGGGATGAAATCAGATTTAGCAATAGGTATTTTTATCCATAAAAGTCTTATATTTTTGAGCTTATCTATGATAGTGATTAATTCTTTTTCAAAATCTTCTATAAGATGTGGAATAGTAGAATTATCTATTGTGATACCTTCATAGTTATCGGTAATTAAATTGATGTCAGTAAAGTCGAATGATTTTATCATAGGGATTATCCTCGTATTAGTAAAATCATTATACATTAAATAAAACAAAACTACCTTATTGTTGCAAAATTTTTATTGTAATCAATTCGTCACCTTTATTCAGTAAAATCGCCCAATTTTAATTTAGTATATAGGGAAATAGATGGGATTATCGCAAATAGTAAAGTCAGGTGTTATCGAAGGAAATGCATTATCAAAGGTATTTGATTATTGTAAAAAGAATAATTTTGCTATACCTTCAGTAAGTGTCATAAATAGTGAATCTATAAATGCAAGTTTAGAGTCAGCATCAAATACAAACTCTGCTGTTATGATACAAGTAAGTTTTGAAAATGCAAAATCATTTTCAGGGAAAGTAAAAAAAGGTGATGCAAGTATTTTAGGGGCATTGCTTGTTTCAAATCAGGTTCATACATTAAGTTCATACTACAAAATACCAGTGATACTATCAACAGATTATGTGTGCTTAAAAGATATTTACTTGATAGATGAATTATTGGAAAAAAGTATTGAGAATTATAAGGAAAGAAGTATTGCTCTATTTTCTTCTGTTGCAATTGATTTGAGTAATGAATCTCTTATAGATGCAATTAAAATAACAAAAAAATATTTAAAAAAAGTATCAAAAATAGGGATGGCATTAGATATAAAATTAGGTATGAGTTATAAAGAGGATAGTGAGCTTTTTTATATGTATGAAGAACTGCAAAATATATCAGAAAACTTTACGCTCTCTTTTTCTTTTATTGATGAAGAGATAGAAGATAAAATAAATATTTTTAAACAGTTACAAAAAAATATTCAAAAACAATTCAAAACAAATTCTAAACCTTTAAATTTGGTTTTTAATGGTGATTATTGTACCAAACAAGATGTGCGAGAAGTGATAAATACAGGTGTCGTAAAGATAACCCTTGATTGTGAAATAAAAAATGCATTTTGTGATGGTGTAAATAATTATGATGATAATAGTCTTGTTGGTAAATATATAGAACCAAAAAAATGGTTACGTGAAACTCAAAAAACAATTATTAAAAAACTCAATACTTCAATCAAAGAATATAACGGAAAAAACTCTCTATAACTATAGTTTTAAGAATAGATTTTCTTATATTATCCTGCACAAAGTCAAATTTAGATAAAATCCAGCATAAAATATAAAGAAAAAGTTGAGATATAAATTTGACAGATGTAATAAATGTAATAGTATGGGGTGGAATGATATATTTCCTATTTATTTTTTTACGAGGAATGAATGAAACACAAGTAAAAAAGCATCAGGATAAACTTGATGAGATAGAAAAAAAGAACTTAGAAAAGACTAAACAAAATAAGATAGATGAGGAAAATATATAAATGATTAAGCCATTATTAGTAGAAATTGTAGTTGAAGAATTACCAGCGATACCATTTTTAAAAGAGTTACCAAACATTGAAAAGAAATGGGCTGATATATTAGAATCAAATGATTTACTGTGTGAGTTTGACTTTTATTATACACCTAGAAGATTAGTTTTTTGGCATAGAGAGTTTAAAGTAGTTCAAGATGATAAAGAACAAGAACTTTGGGGAGCTCCTGTAAATATTGCATATAAAGATGGAGAACCTACAGGTGCGGCACATGGTTTTGCTAAAAAATGTGGTGTTGATTTATCTGAAGTACAAAGAAATACAAAAGGTAAACAAGAATTTTTATACTACAAAAGTACAGTGACGGGTAAAACATCAAGTGAACTTTTAAGTGCTATGGTAAATGAATTTATCGCAAAACTTAATTTTGGCAAATCTATGAGATGGGGAAGTCGAACTGATAGTTTTATCAGACCTATTAGAGGTTTAAGTATTGTATTAGGTGAAGATCTAATTGAAGGTGAACTTTTTGGAGTTCAGTCTAAAAAACAAAGTTTTGGACATAGAATGGTTTCTTATGAACCATTTACTTTTGATTTTGCTGGTGATTATTTTTGTAAGTTAGATAAACATGGTGTTGTGTTATATCCAAATGAAAGAAGAAAAACTATCTTAGAGCAAATGGAGAAAATTCAAAAAGAAAATGATATCGTAATTGAAATTGATGAAGAGTTACTTGATGAAGTTGTTGCAATTACTGAGTACCCTAATGCACAGCTAGGAAACTTTGATGAAGAATTTTTAGCACTTCCTGAAGAAGTAATTATTGGTTCTATGAAAGAACATCAAAGATACTTTGCTGTATATAAAGATGGAAAAATCACAAATAAGTTTATTGTAGTTTCTAACTCTTATACAGAAGATTTCTCACATATTATTGCTGGTAATGAAAAAGTTCTTCGACCAAGACTTGCTGATGGTATGTTTTTCTGGAACAATGATATTAAAAATGGTTTACAAAATGAAGGTCTTAAAAAAGTTAGTTTTGTAGATGGTTTAGGTTCTATGTATGATAAATGTGAAAGAGAATCAAATATAGCAAATATAATTGCAACTCAATTTGACATGGATGAGGAAAAAGAACTTTTAAATGAAGCAGTGATGTTAAGTAAAGCTGATTTACTTACTGATATGGTTTATGAGTTTACTGATCTTCAAGGACTTATGGGATACTACTATGCTAAAGTTGAAGGAAGAGATGATTTAGTTGCAACTGCACTTAAAGAACAATACCTTCCAGATGGAGAGAATAGTGCATTACCATCAAATACATTTTCTTGTATAGTATCATTATCTAATAAGTTAGATAATCTTATGGGACTATTTAGTGTAGGCATGATACCAACAGGTAGTCGTGATCCATTTGCACTAAGACGAGCAGCAGCAGGGATATATAAAATATGTATCGAGCATAAATTAAATTTAGATATCTCTTCTATTATTGATGCATCTTTAGAGAAGTATCCAAAACTAGATAAAGCTCAGTTAACAGAATTTTTAAATGAGAGATTATACAAACTTTATAATAAAGTAAATCCAAGTGTTATTAAAGCAGTTTTAAATAGTAATTCAAATAGTGATATTTATAGTACAAGTTTAAAAATTGAAGCTTTAAATCCTCTAGTTAATAGTACTGATTTCAAAAAAGTAAGTGATACTTTTAAAAGAGTTGCAAATATTGTTAAAGGATTAGATGAAAGTTCTACTTTAACTGTAGATAGTTCTTTATTTGAAGATGAGGAAGAAAAAGTTTTATATGCAAGATACAACGAGATTTCATCTGCTGTTTATACTACATATGATGAACAATTAGATGCATTGTTTAAATTAAAACCAGAATTAGATGCATTTTTTGATAATGTTTTTGTTAATCATGAAGATGAAAAAATAAAAGCAAATAGAAAAAATCTTATAGGTACTGTTTATAACTCATTTAAAGAGATTGCAGATATTAAAGAGATAACAATATAATTTCTTAAAAGGGGAAGGAAGTAATCTAATTTTCTTCCTCTTTTGATTCATCCTTAGAATCGTCTAATAACTCCATAATAATTTCATCTTCAATTTTTACTAAATATGATTTAAAATCTTGAATATCTTTTTTTTCTATTTCCATTGTGGCAATGATACGAAAACCTTTTCTATATCGTGAAACAGAAACAATTTTACCTCTTGCATAGATATCTTTATTTCGACTGTTATCATCAAATACCAAAGATATAGTTAAGTTAATATTATCATGTACTACAATATCTGTATCAACTTCATCTATAAATAAAGTAACAGAATCACTTACAATATCTAAGACATCGAGTTTATAATATTTATGATGGTCATGAAAACCTAATGAAAATTTTCTATTATAAAAGTATTGTTTATGTGTATTATTTCTTAAAGCATATTCTATATACATAGGTCGTGATAAATGAATAATATCATCTTCTTTATCAATATGTAAAAGTCTAAATTTCATAAATTTTTTAATTGATTTTAACTCTATAATAGTATTTCCTTCATAATCAACAGCCAATATCTGAGTATGTGGAATTTTGATACTAATAATATCATCAAAAATTTTAATGATTTCACCCTCTTGTTCAACAATCATATCTTTAAAATAATTGACTAATTGGACATGACCTTTTTGTTCATATAAAAGTTCTAAGTCATGTATACACTCAGTGTATACATTCAAACTATTTCCTGCAAGAATACTTAACAAAATATCTATAAAATTATCAATGTTTAAAGGTTTTAATAAAAAGTTATCAATATTGAGTTTAATTACATTCATCAATATTTCTTCTTCATTATGAGCTGATAAGATAATTATTTTGACATTATGATTTATAAACTTAATCTCTTTAATCATCTCTAACCCACTTTTTTTAGGCATAGATAGGTCTGTTAAGATTAAATCAGGATGGTGTTTTTTATATTGTTCAAGTCCTTCTTCTCCATCATAAGCTTGATGCACTTCTTTAAAGAATTTTTTTAAAAAAGTATATATTTGCTTTTGCAGTAATTTAGAGTCTTCAACTACCAATATAGATTGTTCTTTTGCTGCTTTTTTGAGTATTTTTAATTTTTCTAAATCCATAATGATTCCTCTATTTTAATAATTCAAGATCATGAAAAGCAAATATTTTCTTTTCATTAATATCTATTTTTTTTATGTTCAATGAAATATTTTCAATACAAATTGATTTTGCTAATAATTCTCTATCTATATCAATAATATCCTCACTTAAAATGGCAAAATCATCACTAAAAACTCTAAAAATATATAAATCAGGATAGGTATTTTCAAGCAGAAGAAAGACCTTTTTAAGATACTTATCACCTTCTTTCCAACCATGTTTTTCATTTAAGCTATTAAGATTATGTATACTAATAATATAAATATATTTATATTTTACCTCATAACTATTTCTAATTAGAAGTAAATCTAAATAACTTGAGTTATATGATTGCGTTATCTGATCTTTATAGAAATAGGAAAATCTTTCTTTTTCTATGTTAGTAACAGGAAGTTGTGTAATATTTAAGTTTACTTCTACATTTTTTAGAGCAATCAAAGCACTTTCTACTACATCTTTTCTAAAATGAATATCTTTTAATGAATTGATCTCTTCTAAAGCTTCCTGCGGTGTTTTTCGTGCTTTATAAATTCTATTTGTTGTCATAGCATCAAAGGCATCAGAAACAGCTAGTATTTGTGATTCTAGCAGAATCTGCTCACCTTTTAATCCAAATGGATAACCAGTGCCATCATATCTTTCATGATGAAATTTAATATAATCAGTAATCTCTTTAAATAATGGAATTTTATTTAACATATCAACGCCTATTTGAACATGCTCTTTAATAATAGTATATTCTAAATCACCTAATCGACTTGGTTTTAATAAAACATTATCAGGTATCGCAATTTTTCCTATATCATGTAAAATACCAGCTTGATATATATTTTCACATGTTTTACTTTCTAGTTTTAGTTCTTGTGCAATTAATCGTGAGTATTGTGCAACTCGTAAAGAGTGACCTCCTGTGTACGTATCTCTTTTTTCAATCATCAGTACCAATGCGTATATTGTTTCTTTATAGTTTTGAACTTTGGCATCTTCAAGTTGTTGTATATCTTGAGTTTTTTTATAAACAAGTTGTTCTAAATTTTTTTGATATTCAATATTTTCTTTATACTTATGTATCTTCTCTACAATTTTAAATAACATACTATTAAGTTGCTCAAAATCGATTGGTTTTAAGACGTATCCATCGATTCCTAGTTTAATAGATTCAATAAAATCTTTTGTATCTGAGTAAGCAGAAATTATTACTATATTTTGATTTTCGTTGATGTTTTTTATGGCAGTGGCCATCTCAATACCATTCATATTTGGCATTAAAATATCAGTGATAATTATGTCATATTGATTTTTATTATATAGCTCAAGACCCTCTTCTCCATCTTTTGCAGAATCAATAGAAGTGAAAAACTTACTTAAATAAGTAATCATTATTTCTCTTAATGCATCTTCATCTTCAACATAAAGTAATCGTATATCTTTTGATAATTCTTGTAACTCTCTTAATTTATTATTCATTGTTTTTGTCTTTTATTATTATTTTAAAACATGCACCGTTGTCTATATTAGTAGCTAATATATTTCCATTAAGATGTTTTTCTATTATAGTTTTACACATATATAAACCTAATCCTGTACCAGTTTTATCGTCTTTTGTAGTAAAATAAGGATCAAATACTTTTGGCATAACCCAGTTTGGTATGCCCCCACCATTGTCACTAATTTCAATGATAACACTATCTATATTATCTGTGGTTTTTATAGAAATAAATTTTTCTTCTATATTATTATCAACTAAAACTTCTTTGGCATTTTTTAAAATATTCAAAAAGACTTGCATAAGCTCTCTTGAGTAGGTTTTTATTTTTTTGTTACTATTGAGACTTTTTATGAGTTTTATCCCATTATTTTCTAATGATTTTCCAATGATATTAAAAGTGTCATCAAAAATATCATGTACAGAGACTAACTCTTGCTCTTTTTTTGGTTTGAAAAACTCTCTAAAGTCATCAATTGTTTTTGAAAGTTCATTTGTTTGCATAATAATCTCAGAAGATATATCACTCAGTATATTTTCATCAATAGTTTCTAACTCAATATCTGCTTTAATATTGTTGGCACCCATTGATATGATACTTAAAGGTTGTCTCCACTGATGAGCTATCATACTTATCATTTCACCCATAGCAGCATTTCGTGATTGTGCTATCATCATTTCGTCTTTATCCTGAAGTTCTTGTTCAATAGATTTTTTATCAGTAATATCAGTATGAAAACCTACCATTCGAACAGCTTCATTTTTTTCATTATAGACTGTTTGACCACGGTCAAGTATCCAAACCCATGAACCATCTTTATGTTGTAATCTATGTATATTTTCATATATTGATGTTTTTTTATCAACATTTGCTTGAATGTCAGACAAGGCTTGCTCTAAATCATCAGGATGTACTCTCTCTTCCCATGTTTTTAATTCATTTTTGAGTTCTTTTTCTTCGTATCCTAATTGTTTTTTCCATTGAGCAGAAAAATAAACTTCATTATTTACTAAATCCCAATCCCATAAACCATCTTGTGTACCATTTATTGCAAGTTTAAATCTTGTTTGTAAATTTTCAAATTCTGTAATATCTACTAGAGTGGTGATTGATCTATTTATATTATCAATATTTAATTCTCTTGATTCTACTATAAAAATATATTCTTTATTGTTTTTTTTCATTATTGCTTTATGTAATATATTTGGATGACTAAGTACATATGAAAACCAATGTTCTCCATTTATTTGACCTGATAAATAGCCTTTTTTTTGAATAAATAATTCAGACACACAAGTGTGTTCTGAGTGGAAAAATGATAAATCTTTATACTCAGTAAACTCTAGAAAGGCTTTATTTACACTTTCAATATTACTTCCAATAGCACTGATTAGGAGGTTAGGGGAAGTGTCTTCTAATGCTTTTAAATATTTTTTACTAAATTGTATTTTTTGGATATTAGTGGAATGTATATCTTTGATTGTAGAACTAAATTGTTTTATGTAGTATTTTGTAATATAAAAAAGTGCAGATGTAAAGGTTAGTATTACAAGGACATATATTAAAACTTTATTACTATTATCCTGAAAACTTAAACTCTCTAAGTATATAATTGTAAATGTCACAAGAATAAAAAAAATAATAAATATAGTAAGTATAGGTTGCAGAATGTTAAATTCTATTGTTTTAGTATCAAGTTGTTTATTCATACTTTTACCTTTTTCTATTTTATTATATCGTTTGTTTAATTAAATAAATTAGTAATATTTATTAGCGATTATGACTACGAAGATCAATAGGAATAGATATTATAAATTCAGCACCAATGTATGGTATGTTATTGTAAGTGTACTCTTTATTTGAAACAGTTATTGTTCCTTTTAAACTCATCTCTACAATTTGTTTGCTCATATATAACCCTATACCTGTTCCACCTTCTGTTTCTTTTGTAGTAAAGTACGCATCAAACACTTTGTCAATAATTGCCTCATTTATTCCATTTGCATTATCTTTTATCTTTATATGTACAAAATTATCATCTTTTTGGGTTGTTATAAAAATATACCTTTTTTCTCCAGGATCTTTTTTCACCAGTTCTTCTTTTGCATTTTTTAATAGGTTTATTAATGTTTGTTGTAGTTCATTTTGTGAACCGTAAAATTCAACATCTGAAATATTTTTAATTAACTCTATATCATTATTTTGAAGTTGTGATGAGATTAAGTTAATTGTTTCATTAAATGCATCACTTATTTTAAAAAGAATTCTTGCTTTATTTGGATTAAAGAAGTTTCTAAAGTCATCAATAGTTTGAGATAAATTATTTACTGATGTGTCAATATTATCTAAAGACTCGCTATGACTTTCTTCATCTAAAAAGTCTTTATCTTCTTTGTTAAAACGTAATAATCCATTTGACATACTTATTACACTAAGAGGTTGTTTCCATTGATGAGCAATACTCCCTAGCATCTCACCCATTGTTGCCATTTTGGATTGTTGAATTAATAGCTTTTCTTTTTTTAGTGTATTTTGAATTTCATCTTGAATATTTTGTTTATATTCCAAAAACATATCTGATAGTAGTTTAGAAATATAAAATGATATTAATACAAACAATAATGTAATAATAGCACTGATTTTTAATATGTTTAAAAATGCTTTATCATTATTTTGTTCTAGTTGCATTTTCTTTTGATTGATAAGCTGGTTTAAATTATCTAAATAAAAACCAGTTCCTATAGACCAGTTCCATGGTTTAAATAAACTTACATATGAGATTTTATCATTACTCTTTATTTTTTCACTTGTTTTAATTGAGGATATATATGAGATATAACCGTTACCTTCTTTTTTTGTAAAGTTTAATAAATCTTGCAAAATAAATCGACCATCTTTATCTTGTATGTTTATTCTATTTTTACCAATATACTCTTTTTTGTAGTGTGATAAACAGTTCCCTTTATCATTGTATATAAAAATATAACCATTGTTCCCATATCTTATTTTTTGAATATGTTTGAGTATACTTACTTTTAAGTTATCTTCATGATCATTTATATATTCACCAGTTCCTATATAAAAATTATAAGGTTCGAATTTTTTATTATATGTGATTTTTTCATACATTTTTTTTAAATCACCAGGTTTATGCCAAAAATAGTTTACAAAACCTTCACCTTTATTATTTATTAAATTTACTGTAGTGTGGTTAAAATAATTTCCTTTTACATCTTGGATATTATATAAATTTTTTCCTTCTAAACTAGGCTGTAGAGAGTGTAATATATTAACCGAATTCATCGTTAAGATATAATAATATCCTCTGTTGTTATTAAATCGAATTGGCCTTAGCGCTTCTTTTATGAGTTCTATTATCTCTTTTTTTGTTTTTGTATTTTTGTATTTTTTATGTAAGTTTGTTGCAATTTGATATGCATTTTCCACCCTGTTTTGAAGGTCGTTTTTTAAAGTTAAAGTAGAATTGTTTTTTTTCTCAGTTATATATTTTTGAATTCTTTCTATCTCTTCTTTTACTCTATATTTATTTTCTTCTAAATATTTATTTTCTATTGATTGTATCTCTTTTGCTTGAAGTTTTTGTTGCTGAGAGATGAATTGTTGTGTAAAAAGGAATGAAATAATTAGTACAAATATAATCGGCCCATATTTTATAATAGTAAGTATATTTTCTTCGTGTTTAAATAATTTCATATTCTAATTTATCCTTTATTCTAATATAAATTATATCAAAGTATATATATTATTAGATTAATAACTAGAAATTGTTAAGAATGAATTTTATATAGAGTAATTTTGTGTATGTAGTATTCTGTATCTGTATAATCAAGTAATAAAATTACCTGATTATACAATGAAAGAATAGCTTAGTTCTCTTCTGGTGTTTCAGGATTTGCTGCATCTTTTACTTCTTGTATTTTTGCATCAATCAATTCTAAAGTTTTTGCTTGTGTATCATATGAAATTTGAGGTAGTTCTCCACCCCACATTTTTTCAGCTTCTTCAAACCCTTGAACTATTCCTTCTCTGCCTTGTTCTAAGATATCCAAATCATCACCTGCAAAACTAAATACAAAGTCTGCAACTCTTTGTGATGTTTGATCTATTCCAAAAAAACCTTCTTCTGAAACAAGTTCAGATGCTTCATCAGGAGACAATTCTGTAATAGGTTTCCCTTCATATCCAATGTCTTTCAAACTAAGTTCACCTTCAACTTCTTTTCCTGAAAGAAAATCCATAATTGCATTTTGTGCTTTTGCATTATTTGAAGCTAAATCTTTGCTATCCATAGCAAATAGAATAATTTGTGCATTCATTGATAATGAAACTTCAACAGCTGATTTATTAATCTGTTCTTCTACTGTAAGTTCTTTATCATTTTTATTTTGTGATGGATGATTTTGATGTACATTGGCATTTTGAAGTGCTGTTTCGTTTGCCTGTGTGTACCCATTACTATTAATTTGCATAGTGTATCCTTTTTAAATAAGTTGTATACTATTATAAGGAGATTAAGATTAAACTAATATTAAGAAAGGGTTCTAATACTGTACTAATAACATATAAAATATAGTTCCACCAAAAATAGAAACTAGATAATTATTTTTCCATAGATGTATAGATGCTGTAAAGAGTATGGCAATAAGTTCTTTAAGTCCATATGGATATACAGTTAAATTGATATCTTTTATAGAATAAAAAATAAGTATAGTCATAATAACAGGTGGAAAATATGTTTCGATATATACTACTATTTTGGGAGGATCTTTTTTTAAGAAAAAGATAAAAGGAAATAAACGTGTTAAATAGTTAGTAAAAGACATTACAATAATAGCTAAATAAATTTCGTTATTTGTCATTTTCTATTCTCTTTTCAAATGTTAAAAGTAATACCAAAGATAAAATAATAGATGTGATAAGCATTTTATCACTAGGCACAATAATAAATGCAAGTAACGAGGCTAATCCTCCAATTATAAAAGGTAATATATTTTTTAGTTTTTTATACTGTTCTATACACAATACTATAAAAAGTGCTGTCAGTGAAAACTCCAAACCATTTGTATTAAAATCTATATTAGATCCTATAATAGCTCCAACAGTTGAACCAATAATCCAATATGATTGGTTAAGTGCAGTCAGGAAAAAATAAAAATGTTTCTTTGATAATTTTTTATCTTCTTCAACTGTAGTTAACAGTCCATATGTTTCATCAGTAAGACCAAAAATAAGATATTTTTTAAATTTACCAGTATGTTTAAATTTCTTGAGTAGGGATAGTCCGTAAAAGGATTGTCGTATATTTATAAATATAGTTGCAATTGCAATATCAATGAGTCCCATTTTAGCATTAAAAAAACCAATAGCTACAAACTGTAAAGCACCTGCATATATAAATATAGACATAATTGGAGCTAAATACCAGTCGTAATTAAAAGAGGATAAAAGTAAGCCAAATGCAAAGCCTAAAACTAAATATCCCATCATAACAGGGATAGAGATAGTTAAGGCCGATTTGAACTCTTTGTTGTAGTTTAAAAGTTTATACATTAAACCTAAAGTGCATAACATCGCCATCTTGAACGATATAATCTTTACCTTCAAGTTTAAGCTTACCAGCTTCTTTTGCTTTTGCTTCTCCACCTAAAGATACAAAATCTTCATAAGCTATAACTTCAGCTTTGATGAATCCTTTTTCAAAATCATTATGAATAACAGCTGCAGCTTTAGGAGCAGTACAACCTTTAGGAATAGTCCAAGCTCTTACTTCTATTTTACCAGCAGTAAAGTATGATTGAAGACCAAGTTTATCAAATGCTTTGTGGATGATTTTTTCTAGTCCAGATTCAGCAACACCAAGGTCATTTAACATCTCTAAAGCTTCATCATCTTCCATACCAACTAGTTCTTCTTCAATTTTAGCACAAAGCATAATTAAATCAGCACCAACTTCATCAGCATGAGCTTGTAATTTTTCTACAAAAGCATTACCATCAACTAGTGAGTCTTCATCTACATTTGCACCATATATCACATCTTTATTTGATAAAAATCTTAATTCTTTATCTAGTTCTAAAAAGTCTTCAGTATCGTTATCTGGAAAAGTTTTAACAGGGTTTAATGCGTCTAAATGTTCAGCTAAAGCTTTTGCAATTTCTAGTTTTGCAGCAGCTTTTTTATCAAATTTAGCTTCTTTTTTAAGTCTATCAGTTTTTTTATCAAGTTGCGTGATATCAGCATAGATAAGTTCTGTTTCAATAATCTCTAAATCTCTAATAGGATCTATATCACCTTCAACGTGAACAATATTTGGATCTTCAAAACATCTTACCATATGTAAAATAACTTCAACTTCTCTAATGTTTGATAAAAATTGATTTCCTAGACCTTCACCTTTAGAAGCACCTTTAACTAAACCAGCAATATCAACAAAATCAATTGTTGAATGTTGAATCTTATCCGGAACAACAATTTTAGCTAACTCATCAAGTCTTTTATCAGGAACTGGAACGATTGCTTTATTTGGTTCGATTGTACAAAATGGATAATTTTGTGCCTCTGCATTTTGTGCTTTTGTTAAAGCATTAAAAGTTGTTGATTTACCTATGTTTGGAAGTCCTACGATACCTACACCTAATCCCATTATATTTCCTTTTGATTATTATTTGTCATTTTATATTTTCGCGATTATATCGAAATATTAGTTAATAGTCACTCAAGATTGTTCAAAAGAGAGCAGGGTTTGTATTAAATATATAACTCAATAACTATTAGTTATATGAGCTGTTCCCTCACTATCATAAACTATGACTTTTGCAGGTATAGTATTATCCTTATTGCACCAAATATCACTTGTTAATGTTCCAAAAATAATGATTGTAAACACGATAAATAAATATATGAAATTTTTTGCTAATAAATTTTTTATATTTTTCCTTTGTAATTAATTTTAATAAACGTGCATTATACATTAAGAATGTCACATTTTTGTCACAAAAAGTCACGTTTTAAAATTATTTATACATTAAGTCTATATAAACCACCATATATGTTATCGATAGAATTCTCAGGAAGTCTTTTTCGAAGTTTTTTTATTAAAGTTCGTACTGATTCAGCTTTAAATTCTCTCTCATAATCCCATAATTCATTAAATATTAGTAATGATTCTATAGCTTTATTTTTATTAACAATAAGAAAGTTTAATAACTTTATTTCAGATTGAGTTAATTTTACTATTTTATTATCTACTGTTAAGGTATTTGTATTTACATCATAATAGGTAGTTTTATTAAAATTTACAACTAAATTATCATTATCTATTTTTAACTGCTCCATTGCCTGCGACAAACATTTTTTTAGTGCTGTCCTATTAATTGGTTTAATATAATATTCGATTAAATTAAGTTTTATTGCACGTAATAATTTTTCTTGTTCACCATGAGCAGTAATTATAATAATTTTTATTTCTTTATCAACTTCTCTAATCATCTCAATTAATTCTAGTCCTGATAAATTGTTCATAGATAAATCAGTTATTAATATATCAGGTTTGTATTCTTGATATTTATCCCATCCCTCTTCACCATCGTCTGCTTCAATAATTTCCATATTGTAAAATCGTTGAATATAGTCGATAATATTTTTTCTTGTTTCAATCTCATCTTCAACATACAATAATCGATGTTTTGACTGCTTAGAACTTTTATTTATCATGATTGTTTTTACCTTTCTATAAACGATTCATCAAGTGTTTTAATAATAGGTTTTGTTAGATAGTGCATTACTGTTCTTTCACCTGTTATAATATCTACTTGAGCGCCCATACCTGGTGCTATTTTTATTGGTTCTGAATTCTTACTTAAAAGTTCTTTTTTATCAAGTGTTATTTGCACTTTAAAATGATACTCCTCACCTTTATTTGTTTCTTCTACAATTGTATCTGGACTTATATAACTTACTTTTCCTAAAAACATACCATAAATACTAAAATCATAAGTATCAAGTTTTACAAATGCTTTTTGTCCAACTTTTACATATGATATATCTATAGGACTTAATTTTGCTTCGATGATTAGTTTATCATCTACAGGTACTAACTCTAGTACTATATCTCCTGGGCGTACTTTTGCACCTCTTGTTGTGATAAGTATATCTTTTACTATAGCATCCATTTGAGAAATTATTTCTGAGCGTTGCAGTGTTACTTCTTTTTCATTTAATAGTTGTTCGTTTATTGAAAGTTCTTCTTCTGCTTTTGTCATCTCTTCTTGAGCCGTTTGAAAATATTTATTTTTACTATTTAAAACCTTTCCTTTTAGTTCCGAAATCTCTTTTTCTATTTCAATAAGTTTTATTCTACCTATATCTCCTGATTTTACAAGAGGTCTATTGAGTTTTAACTCTTCTTTTTTCAAATTAATAGAATTTTGTAAAGATTTTACTTCATCTTTTATAGCTTTTTGTCTCAAAGAAAATAGCTTTTTTTGAGTATTAATAAATTCTACATATTCTTTTGTTACAAAGTTTGAAGGATATATAAGCTTTTTTCCATACACTTCAGCATTTAGTCTAAATAATTTTACTCTTAGTGATGCAACTTTTGCTTGTATCCCATCTAGTGCAGCTTTGTTTTGCTTTTTTTCTAAAGTTACTAAAGTATCTCCTTTTTTTACAAATTGTCCCTCTTTAACTTTTATCTCATCAATTACTCCATCTATTGCAGACTGTATTTTTTGAGTTTTTTTGGAAGCTATTACATTACCTTTTGTTGTACTTTTTTGGTCTATATATGCATAATTTGCCCATATTAAAAAAGGAATTATTATCAATAATAAAGATCCAAATATAAGTATTAGAGGATTTAGTCTCACTAAATATGGTAAGTTTTTATTCATCAATTAACCCTTTGTTGTTTTAATGCATTCTGTTGTAGTGTAAGAAGAACTTTTTCTTTTGTATCATCCATTACTATACCTTCTGGAGTTAAAACTATAATTCTATCTACTAAACTAAGAAGAGCTGGTTTGTGAGTAACAATAATCATTGTTTGTTTTACTTGTACATTATTTTTTAAAACAGATAAAAGATGTCTTTCTGTCCCTTCATCCATACTTGCAGTTGGTTCATCAAGAAGTAGTATATCATTAGAAGCTATCAACATTCTGGTCAATGCAATAAGCTGTTTTTGCCCACCTGATACACTTTCTCCCCCTTCTGGTACAACTGTATCCAGACCTTCTGGAAGTGCAGAAATAAGTGATATAAGTCCAGTTGTTTTAGAAACTTCTAGTATTCTATTATCTGTAATTCCCACTATTCCAAAAGAAAGATTTTCTCGTAGAGTTCCTGAAAATAACTTATTTTCTTGTGGTAAATACCCCATTTTTTCACTTAATAAATCTCTTGATATATGATTCATATCTAAATTATCAAGAAATACTTTTCCAGTATTAGGTTTGTAAAGTCCACTAATTATTTTTAAAAGTGTAGACTTTCCACTTCCAATCACACCAAGTATAGCTACTTTTTCGCCTTCTTTTATAGACAACTTAGGGACATTTAAAATAGTGCTATTTTCATAATATCCAAATTGTACATCATCACATTTTAAATCATAAGAATGTAGCTTATGATTTATTGGTCGTTCTACACCTTCATTATCTTTGGCAAGTTTGTAGATATTATCTAAATCTTCGAGTGCTACTTTTGCTCGTCCCCATTGTACAAAAAGGCTTGGTAGTTGAGCAATGGGTGCAAAAACTTTATTTGATAAGATAGTAATGGCTATTAAAGATCCCATAGTCATATCTGTTGTATTTGCAATGATATAAGCTCCCGTTGCAACAATAGCTACATAACTGATTTGTTGAGAAAATGTCGCAAGAAAACTTGAAATATCTGTGTAATGTTTGATTCTGATCTCATCATCAATTGCATCTTCACTTAACATATTCCATTTGGACATTAAGTTCCATTTTGCACCACTTGCTTTTATTTTTTGTGCACTTTCGACACTTTCTACTAATAATCCTAGTTTTTTATGTGAAGCGGCAGAAGATTCTTTTGTTAAAGCTTCAATTTTTCCCTTAAACATAACACCAATTAAGATTGAAACTGCTAAAAATATCAATATTACTAAACCTATTTTCATCCCTCCTACTAAAACAATAATTGCAAAAAACATAAATAAGAAAGGAAAATCAATAAATATATAAATACTTGCAGTATTTATAAAACTTCTTACTGAAGTATAACTTTGTAGCTGACCAGAAAGGTTACCAATACTTTTGGGTAAATTATCAGCTCGTATATTTAAAAATCTTTCAAAAACATTATGAGAATATTCTATATCCATATTTTTACTTGCTTGATCTATAATAGATGCTCTTGAAAGTTTTAATAACATCTCCAAAAATATAGCAATCATAACACCTATTGTTAAAGACATAAGTGTGGATATACCATTTGTAGGTATAACTCTATCGTAGACTTGCATAGAATAAAAAGAAGACCCTAATGCTAATATATTAATACTTACAGAAGCTATAACAGCATATACAAGAAATCTTTTGTGAGAATATGCTATTTTTTTAAACATCTCTTTAGCACTAACTACACTAGATGTATGTTTAGTAACTCTCAGCATTTTGAATTTTGTACCAGCTGAAAATTTTTCAAAACTTTCTGTCCCTTTTCTACTTATAGTTTTGTAAGAACCATTCGTTTGTTTTTCGATAATTATTCTTAACCCCAGTTCAGGGCTAAGAACAAGTAAAGGAAACTGTGTATCATCTATCTCTTTTTCCCATGAACTATTTTTTAATTCATATTTGGATAAATAATCATCATAGAAATTAAATACATTATTATCTTCTATCATATTATCAAATGTATTTAATTTTTTTAAAAATATATCTTTTTCATATCTATTTGGTTCTGATTTTTTGAGTTGTTCGAGTACACACTCATTACTTAACCAAAGATAATCTTTCTCTAAATCTATTGTATTCGTATATATCAAAATGCTACCTCTAATGTTTCTAAATCAACTTTTCCTGTTTTTAAAGCTATTTTATATTCAAGTATATTTTTATCAATAAGTAATTCTACATATTTAATTTTTTGTTTATTAAGTTCAGAAAGTGAATTTACAAGATCTAACCAACTTTTCTTTTGTGATAGAAAAAGTCTTTTGTTTGATTCAAAAATATTTTGTGCTATTTCAATATCATCTAGTATCATTTGTGTATGACTAACAGATGTAATATAGTTAGTATAATCAATCATTAATTGATCTAGTAATTCTTTTAGTTTGCTACTCTTTTCAAATTTTGTTCTACTTATATCTATTTTTGCTTTATCAATATTTGATAAACCAGATAAACCAGCTCCTGTTGAGATATTTAAATTTAAGTATACTAACGTTTCTGTTTCTGGATTACTTTCATCATAAATAGTACCTTTTGTATGTTCAGCTCTTAAAACTAAACTAGGCCACATTTTTGATTTTGCACTGTCTACTTCTGAAATCGCTGCTAAAATTTTTGCATCCATCATTTTTAAAGTAGGGTGATACTCTTGAAGTTCACTTACTAATTTGTCTACATTAATTTGTGTAGGTAACATATCTTGAGGATTAAAGTCTATCTTACAATTTATCTTTTTGCCTGTAAGTATCTCTAGTTGAATAAGTGAAACTTTATGTTTTGATTTTGTAATTATCAAATCTGATGATAAAGATGCTATTCTTGAATTTAAAAGGTTTTTATCCGTAAGGCTGAGTTCTCCTGCTTTAATAAATCTATCTAGCATCTGAGATAAATCATAAAATTTACTTTTATTATGATTGAGAGCTTTGATTTTCTTTTTTGTTTTAAGATATTCTTTTAATGCATCAACATAGTTATCTATAAGTTTATATCTATTTTCATTAAGTTCATGAGATGCTTCTTTTTTCATAGCTATTGCTTTATCATAAGCAGAATCAATCTTACCTCCAGTCCATATTGGTTGGTCTAGTCTTGTAGTAATTTTATTTTTATCTCCTGATTTTACAGAATACTCTATAGATGGAGTTGGGAAATATCCCCATTCGGCAATATCAACCTCAAATTCGGCAGCTTTTATAGTCTCTCTTGACATCTCAATACTAGGATGTGTATTTAATCCATCAAATACAAGCTCCTCAAATTTCACAGAACAATTGTTGTTCGAACCTTCAGCATAAGTAATTCTATCATTTGCTTCTAAATTGAAGAAAACGATGGTAAAAAACAGTAAATATTTCAAAATAATCCTTTATTTATGATACTAATATAATAAATAAAGGATTCTATTGAAAAAGTATGTATCAAATGTGAACTTTGTGAAGAAAATGTGTCTTTTTATTATATTGTTACAGTAGTAGTATCTGCAACAGTTTCTACTGCGGTATAAGTGTCATCTCTAGAAATAGTGGTATAAAGAGGATAAGGGCTATTTGTATTATTTTCTACAATACCTTTCCATCCAGTTAAATTTAATGTATCTATAGCTCCTAGAGAAATATTGAGTATTGTTTCTCCATCTATGTTATTTGTACCAAATAGATCTGCTTCTGTGATAGTCATTGCAATATCCATAATTGAAAAATCGGATAGTTGAGATAAATCACCTAATGAATCAGATGAGTTGCTACTATCTTCAATAATTCCTGCATCTTTAGATATACCATCTATATCAGTATCCAATGCAAACATCTCACTATTTTCTACCATTATTTGATCTGATAATGCTGATTGGAGTGATTCATTACCATTTGACATACTATGTAATATATATTCTGAACCATGAGCATATACAAAAGAGGTACCATCTGAAAGTTCTTGATCAAATGAACTTTGTGAAGATAATGTATAGATACTATTATCTGAAACTGTAAATTCCATCTCTACATTGTTATAGCTATAAAAACTTTCTATTGATAATATTTCACCAGATGCAAAACTTAACTCTAAAGTATCTTTGTTTTTTATTATCATGAAATTATTTAGTAAATTAGTTTCACCATTTACTGTTTGTATAAGTTGAAGTTTTTCACCACTTTGTGCTTGTATACTTGCAAAACCTGATATATTTACTATTTTAGAGATACCATCTATCCCTATAATTATAACTTGAACTTTTGAGTTCATACTCATATTTGTTCCTTAATAAAAAAGTTTTATTATAACAGTACAATAAAAGTATGTACCAAGTGTGAATATTTTTGAACTTACTATTTCTTTAATGCTCATACTTTTCTTTCCATTAATATGCTATAATGTCTAAAGTTTATAGGGGAGTATCAAGATGATCGATATAGAAGAATTAAAACATGAAATTGTTGAAAAACTTAAGCCGTTAGATCCAGATAAAGTTATACTGTTCGGTTCATATGCTTATGGTACTCCTAATGAAGATAGTGATATAGATTTGTTTCTAGTTAAAGACTTGGTAGCTGAAGAAGCAAGAAACTATAGATTATCTGCCAGAAAAAAACTAAGAGAATTAATTCGTAAGCATGATATAGGATTTGATATTATTGCCTCTAGTAATTCATTTCTTAATAGCCGTGATGACTACTTTTATAAAACTGATATATTGCAAAATGGAAAGGTGCTTTATGCCAAATAAAACAAGTTCTATGGAATGGCTTAGAATAGCGTTTCATGATTTGCAATCAGCCAATATTTTATTTAAGGAAAATCACTTTACAGATAGTATTGGTAATGATTTGCAACAAGCCCTAGAAAAAATACTGAAATCTATTCCCGCATATAATAGCCAAAAAATAAAAAAATCTCATGATCTTGTTGAAATATATGAATCACTAGATACTACTCTTACTTTGACAGATGAAGAGTTGATTTTTTTAGAACTTGCAAGTGACTACTTTAAAGAGGATAGATATCCAAATCCATACTATTGTCTTCCACCTAATGATGAAATTAAACAAGTTCTTGATTTTACTAATGATATATTTTTAAGAGTCTGTAGTATGTTAGAAATCGATCCAGAAGAAATCAATAAATAGTAACATCCCTCTTTCCCTAAAGAGTATATATTAGTAGAACAGGGACTGAATCACCCAGCTTTTATTATATTTATATTATTTTAGATACTGCAGTATGACTTACATCTAAATAATTAGCTATTTCAGCTTTCGTATATCCATATTTATAAGATTTTTGTATATTTTCATTTCTATTTATATCTTTATCTTCTTCAAAAAAAGTTTCCAGTCTTTTATACAAAATTTTCATTTTACCATTTTGTTGGATATATTTGGGAGTCATATATATTTTCTCCAATATCTCTTCTTGTATTTCAGTGCTTATAAACTCTTCATACTCTTTTAGAGTCATATCTAGTATTTTAGAATCTTTTATTAAATTAAAATATTCCAATTTAAACTTCATCTGAAAAAATGATTGATATTTATAGTGATCTATTTGTTTTACCATATTAGCTTGTATAGGATTTCTTTCAATATATTTCGCAACATACCAAAAATGTATATCATCATATAGATAATAAGATGCAAATCTGCCTTGCCATTAGTGACCTGAACGATTATATTTTTTATTAAAATATATTGGATATTGAGAGTTTAATTTTCTCATTGCATCAGATATATTTTGCTCAGTTGTTTCAATAAGTAGATGATAATGGTTTGTCATAAGACAATATGTATGCAGTTTTATTTTATACTGTTTAAATACTTGATTTAGTACTATTAAAAATGTATCATAATCCTCAGGTTCTAAAAAGATATTTCTTCTTTCTACTCCTCTATTAATTAGATGATAAAATCCTGGTTCAGTTATTCTTTCTTTTCTTGGCATTAAGAATAATACAATATCATAACATCAGATTATTTTAATAAAAGTTTCAATAAAGGGTCTGACCCCTAAAATTGATACTAGGATGTGTATTTAATCCGTCTAATACAAGCTGTTCAAAGTGTACAGAACAATTATTATTGGAACCTTCGGCATAATCAATTCTATCATTTGCTTCTGAATAAAAGAAAATGATGGATAACAACAGTAAATATTTCAAATAAATCCTTTAATCTATTATATTTATATAATAGATTTGCATTCTATGAAAAGAGTATGTATCAACTGTGCACTTTTAATTTATTCTTTTTCCCTATCTAAATCAGCCATAAAAAAACCCACCTATTTCTAAGTGGGTTTTGTTTCTTATTTTTGAGTACTTTACTTTA
>ENA-ORXI01000031-ORXI01000031.1-sediment-metagenome-genome-assembly--contig:-NODE-31-length-84772-cov-5.838822_pt1 | contig 84772 bp, 87 predicted proteins | sample MGYA00237861_ERZ511468 | MGnify/ENA primary metagenome ERZ511468 (study PRJEB26299, sample SAMN06266213) | sediment metagenome | isolation source: Hudson Canyon methane seep mesocosm | place: USA:Hudson...
CCATATTGCTGTATTGTTATTCACATTCTTCTTGGTGCGTATGCCTGAGCTTTTATTGGACGGTCGTGTTTACCTCTCTGTCCCACCTTTGTTTAGGGCCAAGAAAGCAAATGAAGTGAGATACTTTGACAGTATTCCAGAGCGTGACGAGTTCCTGCTCGGGGATGGCGCAAGTGGTAAATGGGAAATTTCACGGTTCAAAGGACTGGGGGAGATGGATCCTGATCAGCTATGGGATACGACAATGAACCCTGAATCACGCACCTTGCATCAAGTGCATTACACGCAGGATATGGCAGCAGACGTTGAGTCTATCTTTGAGATGTTAATGGGTAATGACGTGCCACCTCGGAAAGCATTCATTGAGCAGAATGTAGTTTATGACGAAGCGGTTTAAATAATCTTTAATACAGGGTAGTGAATAAAGGCGCCTTAAGGCGCCTTTATTGTTTTGGTAGTGTGAGGCGGGTCAATAAACAGTGCTTATCTATTATGTATGATGTGCTTTATATGAATTAACTATTGGATCACAAAAATGAATTACTTTAATGTCTTTGTCTATGTAAAATTAGATCGCAAATCAACCCATGATATTAACGGCGTGTGGTCGGTCAGTATGCCTCAGAGCATCCCCATTAAAGATGCCCTTCACAAGGCTGAATTGACGTTAAAGCATTACCTCAAAGATAAATACCTTTTATCGCCTAACGTGGTGTCTCAGACCCTTCATTTTGGCTCAAGCATTCGTGATTTAAGTAATGATGATGACAGTCACATGTTTGCAAGCACGGAGGAGCAGCTTCCTATTAGAAAGACCTCTCCTATTATATATGACAGCATGATTAAGGCAGAAGTGGACTTAACACATGTTGAAGACGATGCATTATACGGTGAACTTCAAAAACGACTTAAGTCACCTGAAAGTAAAATTAATAAGTTATCTTTAATGCAGTGGCTCCATACTGAAGGGGAGTTAAGGGGGCTTGTTGTGGGCTTAGATAACTTTAACGAGCTTTTAATGGATGCAGGTATTGACGCAAGTGGACTTGAAAAAGAGCAAGCTTTAGAAATGATGAGTCTACTTATCAACAAGGTATACATGGATGAACGTATGATTGAACTTACAAAGGAAGTTGCCTTAGAAGCAGGGCTGCGCTTGCAAGAGGAGGCAGCTCCGGAGCAGCCTCTGTTAAGATCGGTTAATATGTGATTTAATTCAACTATTAAGGTTATAATTGAGGTATACTGAGTTTATTGTATTAGGTATATCATATATTTTTTTAGGAGCAAGATCGTGGCCAACGCAAACGATATTAATCAAAGTAATCAAGCGCCAACGTATACGCATAACGACATCAACGACATTGAGGTTAAGCTGTACAAGTTTTTCTTAAAGCAGCAGTTTGGGCGTACTAACCCTGACGACAGCTTGGCAAATGAATCATTAGATGATCGCATTAAAGCCTTATGGGAACGAAAGTTCGGCAACAAGTTTGTGCCGCTTCGAAATAAGGGTGAGTTACCCCTTCCTTTATTGCATGGTGCATCGGGTTTAGGTAAGTCTCGCGTTGTTGATAATGTCGTTCTTCAAATGGCAAGCGATCTTGGAATGGATTTACATATCAATCCGAAAGGTAAACGTAAGTTTGGCCCTAATGACTGTGTGTTGGGTAAATTGAACTTTAAAGCCTCTGGTGATATTCCTTTTCTTTTAACCGGTATGGTATCCGTTGATGACGTTGAGTTAGATGACGGCACCATGGCGTCATACACAAAAACATCGCCCAATGATGTAGTTTACTCAGTGAGTGAAAATGCAGGTGCGGGAATGCGCTTCTTGTTTGTTGATGAGGTGAACAGTGGGGACACAGCCTCTGCTGCCTTCATGGCATTACATGATAATGATTTGGGAGGTGGTATCGATGTGAGCGGCACGTTCATGGTCGGCGCCGGTAACTTAGGTGAAGATGACGGTAATATTGCCTCAGCGAACCCGGTCTCTATGAGTACACGTGGTTGGAACTTCTTGGTTTCAGCGAGCTTTGACTCATGGAAAGAAAACTTTGTTGAACCTGCTTACTTATCTGATTTAACAGGTGACTATGGTGTCAGCTTGTATCTTTCTTTAAACAAAGACAAATTCAGTGAGCCAGCACCAAAAGCATCAGAAATTGAAGGTGTTAGTACGGTTTACGGCATGCCGCGTACATGGTCGCGCTTAATCACAACCTTAGAAGCTATTTACCAAGATGTTGAAGAGTTATCAGCAGCGGGCATTTCTCAAATCGCACAAGATGCACAAGGTATCGTGGGTCCTGCAGGTCGTGGTTACGCAGAGTTTGCGTACAATCTATGGACTGGCGTAACGCCAATGGTTAACGAGTTTATGAGTGCAGATGGACCCAGCGCTGAAACAATTGCCAAATTTAAAGATCGCCAAGGTGAAGGTCGAGGCCAACGTGAAAAAGAATTTATTCACCAATGGACATACCAAACATCCTTAACAACCGCTAATTTATTGGTTGAAAATTTAGCCGCTCAAGGTTTGCAAGACGGCTATCCATTAGATGATAAAAAATCAGCAGATCGTGCTGAGAAAGTATTCCGTGAAATTGGAACGCGTTTTGGTGTCACTATCTCAGGCATTATGAATCGCGGCATGCAAAACAAATCAATTGCCGATCTTGTGAATGAAATGTCACGGATCACCATTGCTCAAATGCCTTGGTTAGATCAGGGTGGTCGTATCATGGGTAATTTACGTCAATCTTTTGCCGACAGTTTACGTACATCATTAAAAGAGCATGGCGCGCCTGCTGAGCAAATTAAAGCGATTAGTGCAGTGTTTTTTAGTGACAAGGAAAACACCACTAAAATGACACGTAAACCAACGGATGGTGCCGCTGCACCTGCAAAACCTTAATCGAATAGGGACGCCTCATGTCAACAACACTTGATAAATCTAAAAACCCAGGCTTTGGGAAAGGCTTTGTTGCCGATCCTGCTGCGTGGGGCTCATCATTAAAGACGCTTGAAGAAGCCGTTACAATGATGGTTGCAGATGAGGAGGTATCCGTTGATGGGCGTGTCTATAAAGCACCCAGTTGGGGCGCGTTTGGTTTAAAAATGCCCACTACCCCTGTCTTTGTTTTTGATAGGCCTGAGTTGATCCCCGTTTTCGGCGATACCATGTGCACAGATATGGCGCATATCTATATTTACCTGCCTTTCATGCAAAAATTGGTGGATGAGTTTAATGAAAAGGGCACTTACGGGTTGCCTATTGTATTGGCTCATGAGTTAGGTCATATGCTAATGACACACGGTATGCGCTTAGATGTTTTAGGCGACAAATACACGCATGCTGAAAAGAATATTGCGGGTGATATTGAAATCAATATCCCGTTAGTCGATGATTTTAATGAGCGCTACCCTGTCGGAGACCTGTTCATGAATACGGGATGGGGAATAAAAGATGACGGCCCTGAAAAGTGGCGCAATAAGTCATTAGAAGAAATTATTCCAGATATTGCTGATGAGATTAAGAAAAAACAAGAAGAAGCCAAGAAAAACCAGCAAGGACAACCTGGTGAGCCTGGGCAGCAGCCTGGACAACCTGGACAGGGTGACGGAGAACCTTCTGACGGTCAAGGCGATCCATCCGATGGAGACGGTGGGGATCCCTCTCAAGGTAAAGCGGGTGGTGGGGATCCCTCTCAAGGTAAAGCGGGTGGTGGGGATGCTGGGCAAGAAGACATTAAAAAAATAGAAGACATTGTAGAACAGATAGCTAAAATTGCTGAAGAAACCGGTGATGATAGTTTACTGGATGCTTTAGCTAAAGCGGGCATTATTGATAAGCAAGATGTCAACGCCATTAAGGAAGCCGTCAAAAACGGTGAAAAGCTACCTTCAAAATTAGCGGGCGAACTTAAAAAAATTGAAGACTCTGCACGCTCATCAGGTCGCCAAGCGATTCAGCAGGCTCAAGAACTTCGTGAAAAAATGGGCACCAGCATGCCTGGCGCTCACTCTATTGATTATATGGTGAGTCGTATTCGCGCTGATGAAGAGGCGGCGATTGAGTGGGCATCTGTATTTCGTAAGATTGTTCGCGGTATTGGTAATCACAAGCAAACAGATATTAATAAAGCTAATTCCTTATCGTATTTGCGTGCCAAAGATTTAGGCATGAAAAAACGCATGCCATATTTACCAGGTAAAACCATGGCAAAATCTACAGTGCGTATTCGTGCTGCGGTTGATACCTCTGGCTCAATGTCCGATCGGGATTTAACCGAAGCGTTAACCGAATTAATGGGCATGGCAAAACAGATGGATGCAGAAATATACATTTACTCGATTGATACCACGATCCGTGATTACCCTACCTTACTGACGCCAGATTTAATTGAAAAAGTGAAAGAGCATGGCGCTAAATTCTTTGGGCGGGGCGGTACCAGTATTGCTCGCGGTTTGATTGAATTACATAACCGTAATGAAGAGGATGATTTGAAAAATGCCTTAGATATTAGTGACGAGGGTCGTAAAAAAGCCAGCAGTTCATTTGGGAAAGGCTTAGGCGGCGGATTTGGCGCGAACAGTTTAGGTAAGAAAAAAGGCGGGGACACCTTTGATTTGACGATTTACGTGTCGGATTTAGAAGATTTCGTGCCGCCTGCTGACGTGGTTACACCAGAGGAGCATGACAAGATATTGCTATTGGCAACCTCTCGCGTGTCGCAGCGTAGTGTGCGTGAATTTAGAGATGGCGGCTGGCCTACCTACCGCGCTGAAAAGGGCGCAAAGATTGATATTGATAATTTAAAAGCAGGAATGTAATTATGTCGTATGATAAAGATAATGTAAATGAGTTGGCGGACAAGCATTCTGGCTTGCAAGCGTATTCATTGAGAATCGATATCAACAAAGGATTATCTGTAGACATCGGCGGTGATTTCTTTTCTTCTAACAAGGATATTGAGCCAACCCAGTATGACATCTTCTTATACGACAGTGAGTACCATGCAGATTCAATAATGGAAGCAACGTATTCCGTTGGTAACGATCCTGATGGTCACCATTACACTGACTCAGGTAAGTTGTCTGAAGTGTTTGAAGTCTCTGGTGAGATAAACGTACAAGACACCTTAGGAATGGACGGCATTGTTCAGGCTCAAGGGTTTTGTAAGAAAGAAAACTTATTAGAGGTGGCCGCTCAATTTGAAAAAGGAGCCCGCGCGATGATTACGCAGCACGCTGATGGTGAGCTCAACAGAGCACTTCAAAGTGTTGAAGATGCCAAATTACAAGCAATGAAAACGATTGATGCAGCAAGAGACCTTAAAGCGCTGAACGAATCCTTGTTAGTGATTAAGCCAGATGCTCCTGTGGGTAGTGTTATTGCTGATTTCAGGAAGGATAGAGCAGATCCTAAACAGGACGCAGTTGTTGCGCCTCAGTAATCACCTATAAATAATTAAATAAAGAAAGTTGCTGCATTTTGGCAAAACCTTGTTGCGCCGCTTGCACTGCTGCTGTTTGCTGTGCCATTTTAGAGATCGCTTCTGCCAAGTCGACATCCTCTATCGCTGACAACTGCTTTGCTGCAAGCGTTTTACGCGCCGCATTTATCTCACTATGAGAATCAAGGCTATTTTGTCTGAGATTGGGCAGAGGCAATATTATCAATAGGTAAAAAGACGGGCGACGTGATCCGAATGATCCCAACCGAAGCTTTTTCGGAGTTTTATCTGCGATCCACACCACCTGTTCCAGACAGGTGAAATGAAATTATACGAATATATACACGCTATTGCAGAAGAGCTTAGCGAAGAAAAACCAGAACCCGGTACATTAGTTAACGCGACAACCTAAAAGAAGATCGACAATCTGTATTCAGTGTGTAATACACTTTATTGCTTGACAAAATACTTTAATTATCGTAAGATATGAATAACTAAACAACGGAGTATAGGTTATGTCAGACATTCTTACCGGTGAAGCATTCACTGCTAAATTAAACGTAGTTAAAAAAAGAAACCAAGATTACACTCAGCGAGCTAATCGTGCCAATGCTAAATTGGAGGAGCGTAAATCATCTTATATTGGTGTTCAAAATGAAGCTGAAGAGTTATTTGGCACACGTGAACCTGAAGACTTACGTAAAGAGCTTACTCGACGTGAAAAGCGTAACCATGAAACGTTAGTGGCTTATGAGGCTGAGGTGAGTAAAGGGTTAGTCCAAGTAGATGCCTTAGAGAAGGCACTGAACGGCGACGCGGAGTAAGCGTTATGGCTGAATTATCATTAGGGGGTCAACGGGATCCTGTTGTTGACATGACACGCCGTGTAGATAAAGTATCCAGCATTATTGCTATTGCAGGTGAGGAGACATCACGCTTAGTAAAAGATGTATCACTGGCAAAAGGGCGCTTAGACTACCAAGAAGAAGTCACTCAATTTATGGAGCAGATCCAAGATCAGTTACATGAAAAAACAGTAGGTCGTTATGAAAAACTGTTGACGGCTATCTTGCGCGATGTGTTCCCTGATGAAGAAGACAAGATCGTTATTGAGATTTCAACTAAACGGAACATGACGGCGATTAATTTTTCTATTGAAACAGCGTCAGGTCACAAAGAAGATGTGATGGATGGTCGCGGTGGCAGTATTGCTAACGTATTATCGATTGGTCTTCGCTTTATTTCTCTATCGCAAACAAACCTACGTCAATTTATGGTGTTGGATGAAGCTGATTGTTGGTTATCGCCGGCACGTATTCCAGCAGTGGGTAAAGTAATCCACATGCTGGCTGAGCAAATTGGTGTGCAAACACTCCTTATTTCACATCACGATCCTAAAGCATTTGAATCTCATGCCTTAATGGTTAATTTAATGAAGCAAGGTGATACCGTTGTCGCTGAGCCTAATGCAGAGCCACAATGGGATGCAGAGGACAAAGGTATTCGTGGTATTTACCTTCATAATGTAATGTCACATGAGAATACGTTTATTCCTTTATCTAAAGGGGTGACCGCACTCATTGGTGATAATGATATTGGTAAGTCTGCTGTTGTCACCGCATTACGTGCATTATTGTATGGAGAGGGGGGTGAAAACCTTATTCGCCATGGAAGCGAGAAAGCAACCGTGACCTTGGACTTGGGTCTTGAAGGTATGCTGAGTTATGAGCGCTTTCGTAAAGGCGCCAAGAAAACACGTTATGCCTTAATGGTGCCTGATAGTCGTGAGCCAGCTCATGAGAGCCTTGAGGCAACTGTACCTGATTGGCTGGCGGACTTAGGCTTTGGCTTGGCAGAGGACTTAGATATCCAGCTGGGTCATCAAAAACGCCCTGTATTTTTATTGAACGAGCCAGATACTAAGCGCGCTTCTATTTTATCGGTAGGTAAGGAAGCGTCATGGATGACAGCCATGCGTAAGCAGTATAAAGGTGACGTTAAAATTGATAAAGACATCATCAAGCAAGGTGAACGTCGCATTCAGCAATTGTCACCTAAAATTAAATTAGCTGACCGAGCAGAGCTTGCTGAAGATCGCATGGAAGAATTAGCCGACTCTCAACAAAAAATAGAAGCCTTAAGAGTGGACATGGAAAAGCGCCGAGAAACGGCGATGACATTAGAGGCCTTTAAAGGGATCACAAAGCTAACTGAAGTAAAAGTAAGTGATCTTCCTGAGTTTTTAGAGGTGACATCACTACCAAGATACATTCAAGAGACGACTCGATTAGCTAAAGTGGTTAAACAATCTCCTGTTGCCTTGGTGGAAGAATGTGACCTCTTAGATACGCAAAAGTTAACAGGATTAATAAGTGCACTTAAGGTAGATAAGAAAGAGATCTTACCTGTTGGTTTGCCGCCTGCCACGCCTGAATTTGAAGACACAGAATCAATTCGAGGTATGGGTCGTAAAATGATGGTGGTACGAAAGCCTTTAAAACGCTGTATTGCTTTAGCACAAGACATGGTGACAGCTTCAGATGTTGAGGTGTTTGATGTGGCTGACTTAACACGAATTCACAGCCAGTTAGTTGCAGACAAGAAAGAGATTGATGCCCTTGAAAAAGAAGTAGCAGAAATGCAGTCAGCGATAACAGCATTAGAGATTGAACAAGAAGCACTAATTGAAGCCAATGGAGGCGCATGCCCACTTTGTGAGCAAGCATGGACGGGAGCACATTCGCATGATTAAAAAATTAGATAGATTAAATCGATTAGAAACAACCTATGCTAATGGTGTTTTATTTGTTGGCGATCCCCACTTAACGGCGCGGGCACCGGCAAGACGATTGGACGAAAATTTCCAAGCGACATTGAAAGCTAAATTAATGCAGATCTCAGAGATTGCCAATAAGAACTTTTTATCCGTTGTTATTTTAGGCGATTTATTTGATAGAGCAAAAGAATTAGACAATGTCATGTTATCTGATCTATTCGAGTTCTTAAACTCATTAGACAAGCCTGCTTATTGTTTAGCCGGTAATCATGATTTAATTGAAACCAAACTAACACCTAATGTGACCTTGTCGGTCGTTGAAAAGTCAGGTTTGTTAACAGTTATTTCACAGGCGGGCATTTTTGCACGCTTTATGATGGACGGCAAGACCGTTACGTTAGGCGGCACACCGTCAGGAATGGAGATACCAGATAGCCTGCCTTTAAGTGAAAAGGGTTTAGCAGAATCAGATCACAACTTATGGATCACACATGAAGATTTAGCCTTTCCTGGTGCTTACCCTAATTCACTTGAATTTAAAGAAATTGAAGACGTTGAGTTGGTGGTTAATGGTCACATGCATATGTTGCAACCTGAGCATATTGAAGGCGGCACCACATGGTTTAACCCTGGTAACATTGTGCGTAAGACGGTAGCGGATAAAGATCATGCTCCTGCTGTGTACTCATGGCGTCCAGAGGCGGGCCTACAAAAGCATCGCTTAAGTTTCAAAACAGATATTTTTGATTTAACAGGCTACCACGTAGACAGTGCAGAGGCATCTGACGTTGTTGAAGATTTAAAATTAGATGAATTAAGCCGTTCAATGTTTGTTGATTTATTGAAAAATGACATTATGGATGGCAGTAAGACGCAAGATGGCGGTTTAATCACTGAGATTTCAGATAGAATCAAGGTAGATGCGCCTTTAACAGAAGGTGCAGAAATGATTGTGAATAGATTATTAAATAAAGTAATTGAGTCAGAAAGCGAGGCCTATTAAATGGCTGCTACGTATCACTTATTATTTGAGCTGTACCCTTGGTTCTTTTTTGTCGGCGCGTTTATGATTGGATCGGTAATGGGCAGTTTTTTAAATGTCGTGATTGCACGTGTGCCTTTAAAGCTATCAGTCGTATCACCTGCATCACATTGCTTTTCCTGTAAGGCGCCGATTAAAGGGATTGATAATATTCCTGTGTTGAGCTATTTCATCTTAAAAGGAAAGTGTAGGCACTGTCAGCAGTCTTACAGCATTAGGTATGCGGCTATTGAGTTTGCAACAGGTCTTGTTACAGCGATAGTGTCATCTGTCGTTTATTTTGATACGCATGCTTTTTTACCGTCAATGGGTGCTGCCGTTATTGTGTGGGTGATAATTACGCTCGCAGGATTGTCTGAGTCAAGAAAAAATAGTGAAGCCTCAGATCATTAAATTATTATTCATCATCTCGACGTTTAATTAAGTTGTAAAAATGAGAGTTTAGATATGCGCGATGGAAAAACAAATATATAAATATTAAATATTTACAGCAGTATTATTTTGTATTATAATTACAATTCAAAAATTAAAGGATCCACCGTGAACAAGAAAATTCTAAGCAGTATAGTGTCAGTGCTCTGCCTAATGTCGATTCCTGCTTATGCAGATGTATTTAACCAAGTTAATTTAAATTCAGATCAATTGTCTATTGCTAATATGGAAATTGGTACGAAAACATGGTTAAGCACGGGTGGCATGGAATGGAATCACGCTGCACAAGGTACCTCATTGGGTGATCCAACCTCTGTTTTAGAATATAAAGATGCAACATCGCTCATGCTTGAGCTGAATGGTCGCGCCGATCTTAATAACGGTTATTTCGTCCGAGGTACAGTGGGCATTGGTCAAATATACAGTGGCGTATTAGAAGATAGCGACTATCTTTCACCTGAAGCTGCTGCAGCCTCAAATGGTCCTGAGCGTTTTTCCTTAAGTAAAATGAATATCGAAGAGGATGACACGGTCACAGCATCGATTGATGTGGGCGCCGTGCTATTTAAGAAAGGCAATCTAAAAACAGATATTTATGCGGGTTATCGTTACTGGCGTGAGAGCTACAAAACATATGGCTTAACACAAGTAGAAGATCCTTATTCTCTATTTGGTGGAACAGGAAAGAGTGTTGCCGATAGTGTGAATGTGATTAGCAATGAAGTGACATGGCATTCTGTTCGAATTGGACTGGATTCGACGTTAAGAATTTCAAGTAGAGTCGATCTTGGTTTTGATTTGGCACTTATCCCTTATACAAAAATGCACAATGAAGACAGGCATCATCTTCGTACTGACTTATCTCAAAATCCAAGCGTAGAAATGGATGGTAGCGGGTATGGTGGGGAGATTGAGTTAGATTTAACGTATCACGCAAGCGCTAACTTAGACTTATCAATAGGTGCACGCTACTGGTCTATCGTTTCAGACGGTGACATCGACATTATTGCAGCAGATGGAAGTAAGGCGACAGGCTTGAAGCTTAACGATCTTGATGCGTCACGTTACGGTGTGACTGCTGGCATGAGCTACAGATTTTAATTAAAGGATCCACAATGCATAATATTTTTAAAAAGAAAAAACCGGCCAATGAAGATTTAGGAAGTGTAACCCCAGAATACAGGATCATGGCGGAAATACTCACCATGATCACCAAAAACACAGAGCGTACATCGAAGTGGTCAAGCCTGTTTAGATTGTCAATTATTTTGTATGTTGTTTTGATGACCATTATTGCGGTTGGTGCTTTCTCAGGAAAGGGCGAATCTAAAGAAGATAAGAAACATGTCGCCGTAGTGGAATTGAATGGTGCTATTGATGCGAGTGGTGAAGCCTCTGCCGACAAAATCGTGTCAGGTCTTCGTGCCGCCTTAAAAGCTGAAAATTCAATCGGTGTCATTGTACGTGCTAATTCACCTGGTGGTAGCCCTGTTCAATCTGCCTATGTAAACGATGAGATTTACCGCTTACGTGCTAAGTACCCAGAAAAACCTATCTACTTTGTGATTACAGACATGTGTGCATCGGGCTGTTACTACATGGCTGCCGCTGCGGACAAGATTTACGCGAATAAGGGCAGTATCGTAGGCTCTATTGGCGTCATTATGAATGGCTTTGGCTTTACGGGCACAATGGAAAAATTAGGCGTTGAGCGTCGCATGCTGACCTCTGGCGAAAGCAAGGGTATGTTAGATCCGTTTTCACCTTTAAAAGAAGCAGATGTAGCACATACAAAGCAAATGCTAAATGTTATTCATGAGCAGTTTATTGACGTTGTAAAAAAAGGGCGTGGCGATAAATTAGCAGATAATGAACATTTGTTTTCGGGTCGTTTCTGGGCGGGTTCGCAAGCATTGGAGTTAGGTCTTGTAGATGGCTTGTTAAGTACAACGAATGTAGCTCGAGATGAGTTTGATACTGAAAACTTAGTGAACTACACCGTTCATAACAGTAAGTTCAATAAGGTATTTGAGAAGTTTGGCGCTAAGGCATCACTTTCTGATGTGTTAGCTTCAAGTGTTTCTCTACGGTAGGACGTTAAGATGGCTTACCTTGCGGGTTATGTGGCGCTTCTTTTTGTGATCGGCCTCTTTTTAAAAGGGGCTGCACGTTTAGATTACTTAGATAGCTTAGATCCCGCAGCTTCTAATAACACTTAACACCTCTATGGCGTCCATTCGTGGGCGCCTTTTTTGTATAAGGACTTCTTATGAAAATCATTCAAGCAAGCTTATTATCAATTGCCTTAATCGCCTCACTGCCCGCACAGGCTGATTATGTGAAAAAGAGCACACCTATTCCAGGGGCTCTGTCTGAATGGTCTGAGTGGGCTATAAAAGATGATAAGAACTTAAATTGCCCATTGGATAGTCAGAGTGAACGTCAATGTGCATGGTCTAAAGAGTTATTGGTTGTCACGTCAGGTAATAACATTAATTTTAGGCAGGAGTGGACAAGTTTTGGCGATGCATCCCTCTCTTTGCCGTGGGCAAATAGTGCGTATTTAGAAAGTGTCACGATTAACGGGGAAAAGGCTTCTCTCTCTTATAAAGAAGATAGACGCCCAATGGTGGCCGTAGAAAAAGGTAACTATTTGGTTGAAGGTGTCTTAAATGTGCCACCTCAGGTAAAGGATATTTATATTGGCGACAAAACAGGTTTAGTTAGCCTATATATTAATGATAACAAGGTTGTTCAGCCTGCTATCGTTCATAACCAGTTATCGCTTCAGATTGCTGGAAAGGCGACACCTCAAAAAACACAGAAGCAAGAAAAAGACAGTGTTAACACGCAAGTTTGGCGTCATATCAGTCAATCTATTCCAACAAGAATGCAAACCGTTATTGATTTGACCATAACGGGTAAGTCTCGCAATATTAATTTGGGTAAGGTGTTACCTGATGACATGCAGATCTTAAATGTATCTTCTAATAGTAGGATGCCGTTAAGCCTTTCCAGTGAGGGTGAGCTTCGAGTTCAGGTGCGTTCGGGTCACAGTCAAGTCACTATTAACACGCAACGAAAGGGGGCGAGTGAAGAATATGCCTTCCCTGAAAACCCCTATTTCCCTAATAGTGAGATTTGGTCTTTTGAACGAAATGTTAATTTAGAGCAGGTATCCGTTGAGGGGGGAGCTATTTACGATGCAAGCCGAATCAAGCACTACCCGAGACACTGGCTATCAAGCCCTACTTATCTGCTGGGTCAAAATGACACGCTCAGTCTAATTGCCTTGCCAGACGCTGAAAACCAGCAAGAGAATACAGCGCTTAACAGTGATCGAGAATACTGGATGGACTTTAATGGTAAGGGTTATTTTTACAGAGACACTATCACCGGTCGTCGAGGTGAGTTAAAGCGAATTAATGCCACTAATGGTCATGAGCTAAATCATGCCAAATTTGGTTACAGTGAAGATCAGGTTATTACCTTAGATCCTGACAGTGATGAGAAGGGCGTCGAATTAAGAAGTACCGATGTTAATTTTATAGCAGAAGGGCGGGTTGAGAGAAATAAGCTATCAAGCCGAGCATGGCTTGCACCAGTTGAATCTTTAGATGTTCAAATTCACGTTCCACCCGGTATGCGCATATTTCATGCGACTGGGGCGGATAGCTATACAGGTAGCTGGATTGGTCAATGGCAGTTATTAGATTTCTTTTTAGTGATTATTGTAACGGTTTCATTCTTTAAACTATTCGGTTTGACTGCCGGCATTATTGCTTTACTGGGAATGGTCTCTACGATCCATGAGCCCGGCTCACCTCAACTGATTTGGCTAACCGCTGTTATCTTGGCAGGGCTGTCAAAGGTGATACCTTCTGGGAAGTTATTTAATAGCGTTAACCGTATAAGGTTAGGGGCACTACTAACCGTTCTTATACTGTTGGTACCTTTTGGTATTAATCAAGTTAGAACGGGGCTTCACCCTCAATTGCTCCATGGTGATTTAAGTGGTCAATCAACGTATGGCTCATCCGTATCCTCACTCAAGCACGAGATGAAAGGTGATTACCACAAGGGCGCAGGCATGCAGGCAGAAGAAATGATGCTGGACAGTTTTGAAGCAGGGGCAAGCATGGTAATGTCGGCAGCACCAATAGCTAAAAGCCGTCGCCTGAATGAGCCTAAGATTGAATGGGGGCAAGATGATATTTACACGCCTAACTTTAAGGCACAAAGTGGTATTGGTATTCCTGGATGGTCATGGAAAACAATCAGCTTACATTTTGACAATGAAGACAATGCCGTTATTAACGTAATTGCTTTAGGCAAGACCGGCAATATGATTTTCCAATGGTTACAAGTGGCATTGCTCTTTTCGATGTTTTACTTTTTAGTGGTTAATAAGGTTAATCCGAAACCAAAAGCACCACTCACACCAGAAAAGCCAAAGGGCGGAAAAATGAAAGCAGCAGTGAACGTCGTATTGATGGTCGGGATCTTATCAGCAGCATTAGGCACTACGCCGCCAGTGATGGCTGCAGAGTATCCTTCACAAGCGATGCTGGAATCCCTGCGTTATGAGCTGTTAAAGCCGAATGCGTGTCATCCAAACTGTGATTTTTTCAATAGCTTAGAGGTTAAGGTAGAGGATAAGAAGCTAATATTAACGACTGAGTATCATCTGCAAGAATCAGGTGTAGTTACCTTGCCTGGCGGCGCGGGTTGGAACCCTGAAAGTGTCACATTAAAAGACGGATCGCCACTATTGGTAAGTAAGCAATCAATGAATAACAAAAAGGGTGAGCAAGCATTCACCGCTCATCTGTCAAAAGGGATCCATCAGGTTATTTTGGTCGGCGCATTACCGGTGGTTAAGAACTTTAATCTACTTGTTTTAGATCACCCTAATAAGGTGTTCATCGAAAGCACCAACAATTGGACCGTATCAGGTGTATACAATCATAAGGTACAAGGTCGTTATTTAAGCTTTAATAATACACGCTTTGAACGTCAGGCAAGTGTAAAAGGTGAGGCGCCTCTGGCGCCGTTACCGAGCTCGCACATTGACGAGTTCTATGAAGTTAAAAGAACGATTACCTTAGGCGATGAATGGCGAGTGCATACACAGGTAAACCGGATCAGTGGCTTCAACCAATCATCGTCATTTGATTTGCCTTTATTGGAAGGTGAGAAGTTATTTGATACCGAATCACGTCAAATAGAATTGCGTGGTAATGAGGTTTCATTAACGTTTAATCACAATCAGCGTAGAGTCCAGTTTGAGTCCTCTTTAGACCCCGTTTCTAAGTTAGAATTAAAATCAGGCGCCTACACCAAGAACTATGTTGAAAAATGGGAGCTTAATAGTAGTCCTCTTTGGCATATCGATTTAGAGGGTGTTGAAAAAGCAGGTAGCTTTGATAGGCAAGGTATGCAGTCAATGTATTGGTTACCTAAACCTGGAAAAGAGCTGACTATTTACACCTACGCGTTAAAGGGGGCTGAAGATCTAAATCAGACAGCTTCACGTGTTGAGAATGCTTCATGGGAGTTGGCTTTAGCAGATAAAGAAGCCCGCTTTACATTAAAGATGACAACAAAAGCATCCTTTAATAACCCTATTACATTGGTACTACCAGAAGGTGCGAGATTAAATGAGCTCTCTATAGATGGCAGTAGCTTACCCCCGATCACCAGTGAGGGGAACGCGGTTCATTTGGATATCCCTGGCGGTCGGCATCGTTTTAATTTGTCAGGAGTAATTGAAGGAGGTATCAGTGCCGCTTACGCCTTGCCTGTCGTTGATTTTGGCATGCCTGTTACAAACTATACGACACGCGTTACACCTTCACAGCAATCTGATAAGCGATGGTTCTTATCGTTTAGCAGTGATGCTGTAGGGCCTGCTGTATTATTTTGGGGTGAGTTTGCCGTATTGCTGATTATTTCATTGGCATTAGGCAAGAAACGATTTGCACACCTTGCTGGCTGGCAGTGGGCATTATTGAGCTTGGGTTTCTTGCAGTTACACTTCTTATCGTTGATGGTGTTTGTAGCGTTGTTTGCCGCGTTTAAATATCGAGCGCAAGACGTCGAGAGCTTGAGTCAGAAAAGATGGACGCATAACTTCTTGCAAATTGGGCTGGTCTTCTTGTTTTTAGTTGCGATGATGGTCTTGTTGGGCGTTATTGCGAATGCGTTGATGAGCTACCCTGATATGCAAATAAAAGGTAATGGCTCAACAGGACACCACATGAACTGGTATCAAGATGCTATTTTCGAAGGCCACCCAATGATGCCTATTACGTTATACAGTGTGCCACTTTGGACGCATAAGGCTGTGATGCTTTTATGGTCTCTATGGGTTAGTTTCTCGCTTATTAGCTGGGCTAAGACACTTTGGCTTAATTGGTCTAAGAAGCAACATTGGATTGAGAAACCAAAAAAATCAGAGCTATAAATCAATTTAAAAGAACAGTGAGCAATATAACGGTTCTATTGTGTATCTACCGTATGATATAGGTATAATGAATTCAAGGAATAACAATGACTATTTTAAATAAAATTGCCTCAGCAGGTCTCATTGCTGGAGGCACTGCGGGGGCTGCTGTCGTTGCCACCTCTGCTGGCGGTGTGCAGTATGCTGAAACAGCCTTAAATAATAGCGGCCTCATTGCTGACAAGGCAAGAGAGAGTCACGGAACGTTAATGGGTGCGGACAGGTTTGAAACAACATCAAACTTGATGGAGCACGCACAAGAATTAGGATTAAATAACCATGACATGGTGGCATTTTCATCTTATTACTCAGAGTTGTTACACAGTCATGGACAAGAGGCGATAGGCTCCACTCAGGCGCTTATATCTCACATGCAGGGTGAAGGTTCAGAGTTGGGGGAGAAGGTAGCTAATTTAGCCAATAATGTCAGTACAGTATCACTTGAAAAGGGATCTACATTGGTTAATCTGGCAGATAAATGGGGATCGGTTTCTCATTTCGTTGGCGTTCAGCTTCCTGAGATAGCAAAAACAGAAATGCATGCCATTGCAAATCACATCCCTGAACCTCTAAAAGTAGATTCGCATGGATTAGGCGCTGACACAGCTGTTGAGACAGTGAGCGCCGAGTTAGCTGGATTAGAAATAATGGCAGTGGCCGGCTTGGGTGTCGGCGTGGGCGTTGTGGGTAAAAAATTGTTTGAGCGTTTTTATAAAGGCTTTGACGGTGACTTTAATACGATTGCAGCAGAATTTGATGCAGCCAATAAGGCTGATCTTGACATGATAGAGGTTAAGCCGTCGAGTGTGACATTTGATCACCCCGCGCCTGCAGCTGCACATTAATAATTAATATTTTAAAATAGGAATAACACAATGGCATTAGTCATAACAATGGATCGACTTGAAAAAGAAAGTGACACCATCTTAAATGAATTAGCCTCTTTTGCCTTAGAGGGGGCATCTCTTAATATGGATGGCGTATTCTTAGGTATTGTGATGATGGCTAAAAAAGCAGTGACTGCAGCTGAGAATAAGGAGATTGTTTCAGATGTAAGTGAGGTCGCCGATTTGTTGTTCAAAGAAGGCGAAGAAAGTAAGAAGGCATTTGATTTAGTGATGCAGTTTTCTAAGGCGTTAGCAGAACTAAAGGAAACAACCCCCGATTGGGCAGATAAGGTATGCATTATATCCAAAGATGCTAAAGAAGCAACGGGCTTTGAGTTGTTAATAAAGTAATCCATGTTATCACCTGTACTCATATTGGAAGAAAATACCCAAGGTAGAGATATTATTATTGGTGATCTTCACGGGATGACTCCCGTGCTGAGAACCCTGCTCGGAGAGATTGACTTTAATGGTCGTGTAGATAGGCTTATTTCTGTTGGTGATCTAATTGACCGTGGCGCGTTTAGTGAAGAAGCTCTGGATTTGCTTGATCAGGATTGGTTTCATTGCGTCCGTGGCAATCACGAGCAGTTTTTAATTGAAAGCATGACAGATGAAGGGATGCGAAAACAATGGTTTCGCAATGGCGGTCACTGGGCTGAAAATATTGATAAAGAAGTATTGCAAGGCTATGCAGATAAGCTGGATGATCTGCCTTACTTAATTGAGTTTAAATCAGGCGGTGCCCTGGTCGGAGTGGTTCATGCCGATCTTCCTGCTGGATTAAGTTGGGGAACGCTTAAAAGCAGGCTTGAGCAGGAAGGCTGTCGCTATGATCAGGCGGGCAATGCCCTCAATAATGACCACCTTAAAGAAGTGATGCTATGGTCAAGGCTGAGAATAAACAAGGCACTTGAAGAAGAGGTAGAGGGCGTCAGTCGTGTTTTTGTGGGGCATACGATTGTTGAAAAGCACAACACACTCAGTAATATTGTTTACTTAGACACGGGGGCTTGTGTTTCTCAACGAACAATAGGCGAGCCTGAACACAGGCTGGCAAGCACAGTGTCCTTAACAGCTGCCATTATTCAAGATGGCGGGATTCTCTTTCACAGTACCCCTTCTTTTTCATCGATTGATGTAGCGCCTTACGACCCCGCGACAGGTAGTTCTAAAATGGGCTACGCTTGGTAGTAAAGTTCCTGATATTTCTAAAAATCGAGAATTTTACTATAAGCCTGCCAATTTACTTAGGTGGGCATGTTGAGTAATGTGAACGGATACCCATATATTAAATATAATAACGACTTTATTTAATATATGTGATAATATTGTTCTATACTCTTTATTGCGAGATCCATCATGAATCAAGAATCTGTGAATAAGGTTACTTATGAACATCAACTATGGTTGGAGGATAGTGATGAAGGTCAACGAGCTGACTTTTCAGGAAGGCACTTAGACGGCTTAAATCTTTCAGGTTTCAACCTTCAAAATGCTAACTTTAGTGGCGCAACATTGACCAATGTAAATTTAAGTCGCACCAATCTAAAAGGCGCCAACCTATCAGAGGCGAAAATTAATATTTACAACCCAGAACTTACAGTAGGGTTGAATCTATCCGGCGCTAACTTAAATGCAGCAAATTTAAAGGAAGTATCATTAAAAGGCGTGGACTTGTCAGCTGCATCACTTCGATTTACTGATGCGCCCATGGCGGATTTCTCGGGTACCGACTTATTTGATGCTAATTTTGAGCAGGCAGCTCTTCGAGATGCAGATTTTAGTGATGCAAAAATGTATCGCACCGCTTTTCTGAGCTGCGACATGGAAGATGCCATCCTTAAAGGGGCGGACTTAGATCGTGTTCGCTTTGACGGTACAACCCGTAACTTCATTGAGCCAGAGATACCTGATGATGGCCCTTATAACTCGCTTAAGCTATAGGTCGCCTTGTGAGTCACGGTGTTAAATATATAATAAAGTTCTCGATTTTTCGAAATATCAGGAACTTTATTATACATTCTGGATTATTGGGTCTGGTTTTATTTTCAACCTCAGTGAACGCGATCACACAAGAAGAAGTCGACAGCTATAAGCGACTGGCCGATCAGGGTGACGGTTATTATCAGGTGATTGTAGGGCAACTGTATACCTTTGGCTTGGGCGTTAAGACCGATAAAGAGGCGGCAACGCGATACTTTAAAAAGGCACAATCCCAGGGTGACGCCGATACCCAGTATAGAATAGGATTAATCTTTGATACAGGGATCTTGGGTGAAACTAACTATAAAGAAGCCCTCTTGTGGTTTAAAAAGTCAGCTAAACAAAAGCATGTAGACAGCATGTATCAGGTAGGCCGTTATTATCAAGAAGGATTCAGTGTCGATCCCAATACAAAACGAGCTTACTACTGGCTTAAAAAGGCAGCTGATAAAGGAAATATTAAGGCAGCTTATGAAGTAGGTATGTTATCTCGTTACGAAAAGAGTGTACTTAATTATGAAGCGGCAGCATTTTATTTAAATAAAGCCAGCTTCACATCCCATGTGTCGGCTACATATGAGTTAGGCTTGCTTCATTACTATGGGTTAGGCGTCCCTAAGGATAAGGAGAAAGCGTTTGAGTTGTTTTTAGATGCTTCTGGGTACTATCATGGCAACAGCTTCTATTACCTGGCGGTAAGCGCTGTCAATGGCGAAGGAACAGAGCGATCCTACAGTGATGCTTATTATTACTTATTGCGTGCCCAGCAATATTCGATAGAAGATAAATTTAGCCTGCAATCATTTCTCAAGGAGAAGCTGGATGCACAAGCCTTAATTAATGCGCACATTCGCCTCCAAGAAGAAAGCAGTATTTAAGTGGCTCAGCCACTATTGAATAGGCAAAAAAAAGCCAACACCTAAGCGTTGGCTCAACTCGTTCAGACATTGCCTGATAAGATAATAAATATAATTTTAGATCTCACTTAAATGGGAGATCAAAGCATTACTTACTTCCTGATATTAAAGGCTATCAAGCAACCGGCTTTTACTCTAAAATCAATGCTACCCGAATCAAGTTTTAGTTAAACTACTAAATACAAGCAATGAAAGTGACGGCTCTACATCAAAATACTCACTCCCTATACGTCTATAAGGTGATACCTGTAACATTCAGGTCAAAAGGTTGCGCATATCAATGTAACAAGGATAGAGGCGTTTCGAGTTCAGCCAGTAATTATATAGACAAGCAATCCTTGTTGTCAATAAATAATTTAAATTATTTTGAAACCCATTCGCCATAATTATTTCTACAAGCGCTACTGCGGATGATTTCAGCATTTCCATCAATGACAGCGGTTGTTTGGAAATCACGACAATTATGCCCTTGTGGCGACCGGTGTGTGTTGGTAGGGGTGACACTATAACGATTGCCACTATCAGGATTCACCCATTTAGTCGTTTGACCAGACGGCGCATATTCTAACGATCTATTCATTTTTAGCGCATCTAATTCATCCATAGACTCACCGACTGAGCTACCAATGCTCATGCCGATCATAGCCCCTATTGCGGTCGCGACAAGCTGCCCACTACCGCCACCGACTTTCGAACCAGCAACAGCACCCAATGTGCCCCCTGTAATGGCGCCAATATCTTTCTTGGTCGGATTGCAGGCACTTAGGCTAAGCGCAAGAAAAGTAACTAAGAGCAATGTTTTGTTCATGGGTTATCTCCGTGTATATATAGATAATATATCACCCTATATGCATTGTGTCAATTCTTGGCTTTAGAGATATTATTTAACCCGTAATTAAACCGGTCATCTCGGTATTCATCCACAGAGGATTTAATCTCTACGGCTTGCTTTAGCTGCAGATCCTGCTTGTGCTTGGATGCGACGGCGCCACCGGCTAAGCCTAAAGCAACAAAGGCGCTATTGACAAGCTCAGGAGAGCTAAGGATCTCTTTAGGGATAACGTCAAGACCCGCTGCGGCAAGAAGCACCGCACCTGAAGCGAGAAAGGCCTTATAAGCCGAGCCCATCAGCTTGCTGCGATCTGATGTGCCGTTAATAAAGTTGTCAACACCTTTATAGAATATTCTCTCTCTCCCACGATAGCTCTCTGCCCTAAACTCACTGGGGTGGCGTAATGTCTGTTTTATAAGGTGTTCGGCACGCTTAATGTCTCGCAGTGTATTCATTATTAATATTTATAGAGTAAAGATATAATTAGTATACAATAAAATTATATAATATGTGTGATGTATTGCACTATCGACACAGAGATTTTGCAAACACAATTTGACTTATATGTCAAGTTGATATATAATGAAGTTAAAAATTAAAGGAGTGGGACCATGTTAGGTAAACAAACGATTGCGATTATCTGTGCAGGATATGTCTTGATGGTGATCTTCGGAGCAAAAGAACTGATCTTCTTAAGTGGCAAGGGGCATATGCTACCTGGGCTTTCATTAGCGTTTGGTGCTGCCGTTGTGATTGGCTTTGGTTATATCAAACAAGTGATTAAAGCCTCTTCAGAGGATTAATTATAACCGTACAATAGTCACCGCTCCTTCACTGCACTCATGACCAAAGATCCCTTCAATAATAGCGTGAATAACCTTCCAGTCGCCGCCGCCAAGACCTGCACCAATCATTGGCAAACCAATCCTTTTATGCCCATAGCTCGCTTTAACTAAGCGCAAGCACTGACGAATAGCATTATAATCAACAGGCGCCTTATGTCCAGGTTTATTACCGTAATAGTATTGCGTATAGGCGTTAACGATAATCAAGTCCCCTGACTGAGCAATACTGACGCCACCCAGTTTAGATTTGTCTCCTTTGATGGTTTTACAGTCCGCTTCATAACATTCTGGGAACGTTTTCTTCATCTCTAAAGCTAACCCTTTTCCCATCGTGTTGAAGCAGTTATTTCCTTGCACAATAACGTCAAACTCACCTGCTTGTGCCAGTTTAATTAAGTTGCCTTTTCGCTCAATAATAGTCATCTTTAAATTCCTGTAGCGCCCTATATTAAGGCTAAGACCTCTTGATCTAAGCCGGCTTTATAGTGCTTGATTAAATCATAAATCATATGAACATGTGATTCAGTGGATGAAATGATGCCTTGCTGGTTTTCGCTTCGCTGACTGCTGTAACGATGCGGGTTGGCGTAATCAATAAATAAAGACTCGAGATCGGCGGGCACATATAAGCTTAAGCTATCACCTAACACTTTCTTTGCTTTCACGTAGGTGAGTAAGCCTGCTATATCGTAATCAGGAAACATGACGTAATGTGAGGCGCGCTGATGGCTTTCAAACCAAGACAGCAAGGTGGATGACATGGTGCCACCATAAAACAGTAATCCACCTTTGAACCCGGTATTTTTAAAATACTTTTCTGGATAAATAACGGGATCTTCATTTTCAACTAAAGCCAGCACTGAATCTGTTTCCCATTCAGAGTGGGCGACGTCTTTTATAACAATGCTGGTGATACCTGTTAAGATAGATTGTTCAGAAATATTGATGGTTTTATCTTTTTCACGCCAGACGACTTGAGCATCATTCGCACTACTCAGTTGTACAATAATCTTGTTGTGCTCAATTATATTATGGGGATCACGATTTTTAGCTATCGCTAATGCTTTAGGGGGCAACCCTCCTAAAGAGAGCTTAGCACCTATAGTGCCTATTGCAGGAAGATCGTAATGGGTAAAATCAATACAGGAGAGTTCATTGGCATCGAGCTGCTCTAACGTTTTCAGTATGCTGGAAAGCGTCCGCATTTTCTTTTTGGAGATAAAGTAAGCCGGTAGGGGGGCGCCTTTACCACGCTTTCCTCTTTTCACTTCCCCTGTAAATACCAGTCGGTACTTAAGTAGGATTTGTATATTGTCATTAATCGATTCGGGGTGGCGGCATTCAAAGATCCACCGCTTATTAAGAAGAGCCCGCAACCATGAGCGTAGGGCTTCATTATTGTCGATTATTTTTTTGGTTTTTGACATAACTATCCACAAAAAGTGCTCCAGTCATGATCCGCAGATAAAGACTGAAATAGAGTAGAAAGAATAGCAGCTTTTATATTTTATTTCAAGTATATAATATAAAATTATAGCTTCCATTAAGTAGTTCAATCAGTCGGACTGTTCTGTACTCGTTGAAATGCCTTAACCATTATTAAGCGGTAGTCTAAATTTTAGGCTTGATGCCCAAAGCGTTAGATTCCATATCTTGACGGAATGACATGATGTCATCTCGAATACCTTCAGCTTTAGCAATATTGCCATCAGAAGCACGCTTCGCTAAGTGAGCCGCGCCACCACCACCCAGCAGTGTCATGCCTGTGTTTAATAAGCTTGAAACGGATTCAGCCGCCGCTGTTAGGTTAGGTGTCACATTGCTTGCAGATTGAGCCACCTGACTTGCCTGACCCGCAATTAGATCAAGACCAACACTGGCAAGTACAAAGGCCCCACCAGCAATTAGGGTGCCTTTAGCAATCACTCTAAATAGTTCACTTCGACTTGAAGATGACTTTAAGAACTCATTAATACCTTTAAAGGTAGTGCGCTCTCTTTTCTTGTAAGCGTCAATCTGAATGTCCTGGTGATCTCTTTTAGATTGAACCTCTAATGTTCTGCGCGCTTTTTCAAAATCTTTTAAGTTATTCATGGCGTGTGCCTTTTATTTATTTGTTTATTTGTATCTATTATATGATATTGTAAAGCAATTAATGTGATTCAGGTAAACAAATTTACTTTTTTTACCGGTATGATATTCAAGTGGTCAAATGAAGTGGGGCATTATTCTTGTTTTAGCTGTGATCCGAATAGAAACTAAGGATGGAAAAACAGACCAGAATATTGAGAAGATCTTTTCATTTTATACTAAACATTAATAGATAGAGGCGCAACATGAAGGTGCTAACGTTATCCGATCTCCATAATGAGATTTACCGAACAAAAAAACTACCTGTTCCCGACATTGAAATGGATCCAGAGGTGGAGCTTCTTATTTTTGCTGGCGACATTGACACCGGTGTTAACGGTATTAGGTGGGCAATAGAACAGTCTAATCGACTGGGTGTTCCCGCTGTTTACGTCCCTGGTAATCACGAGTTTTATGGTAAAAATTATCATAGTACCCTACGAAAAATGGAAGAAGAAACAGAAGATTCTAATGTGACCCTACTTTCTGATAAGGCAGTTGTTATCAACGGCGTACAAGTTATTGGGACGACGTTATGGACGGATTTTGAATTGCACTCTCGAGATAATCGTGAGTATTCGATGAGAGAGGCAGGCAGAATCATGAATGATTACGCCAGAATTAGAATGGATGTAAGGGGAACGTATTCGAGATTAAAACCCTTGGATACCGCAAGATTGCATTCAAAAGCGATGAAATTTATGGAGTCTGTGCTGGACGAAGAGTTTGATGGTCAGAGGCTGGTTGTGACGCATCACGCGCCTTCAATTGAAAGTATTGAGGCACACGAAAAAGAGGCGCTTATAAGTGCTGCATATGCCTCAGATTTAAGTAGTACAATGAGACTATATGATATTGACCTATGGGTTCATGGGCATACTCACCATAAAGTATCTTACGATGCTGAAGGAACGTGGGTTTACTCTAATCCTCGTGGTTATCTTGGACAAGATTTGCCGTACTCAGAAGAGCCAATTACTGTACCTAATAAAAAGCAGGATAATGCGCTAAAACCTTAGCGTTTCATCTTGTGTTTACGCTTGATAGTGTCATAGCCATCAACGTCAGCTTGTCCTCGTATTTTTCGCCACGCGACAACATCTTTAAGCAGGAGTGTTGATGCCCAAGACTTCCAGTCCCCTTTATGGACAAAACCTTGCGTCATGACGCGGCTATCTTTATTGTCAATAAGCACTTTAATCATAACGTCCACCTCCTCACACTCAAGAGGGAGTATGCCTGACTCAATCGTCACCCATTGTGTACTTTGACCGTAGGGGATTATTTCAGAAGGCTGATTTGTCTTATGGTAGGCATGAACCCCTTTTAGAACGCGATCAACACTGTTGACCAGATCCACATAGGAGTCCTCGACCATTTTTATCATGGATTGCTGATACAAGATGAGCGCATCTTTTTCACAGATGTCACAGCCCGCAAGGGGCTTCTCATGCCGCTTGTCTAAGTGGTCTTTTTCAAGATTGCCCATCAATCAAATCCTTGATAATTTAAACGCTAATTAAGCTTTGCTTGATACTGGTTGATCCGGAGCCTTGCTAAATACTGAATCTTTCACCTGAACTTCACTTTGGCGTGAAAAGTTCAATGAAGGCTTCATTGTTAAAATTTGTACAAATAAAATCACATAAAAAGCAGTATACGCATCCATTACTTGATGGGTATTAAACACGGTTACTGCCACAAAAGGCCATAATAGTGCTAACGGCCATGCTAAAAAGGCCGAACTCACAAGAGCTGAAATGAAGGGGAGCACTAATCCAGTTGCCGATCCGTTAACTGTTTTAACTATATTCTCTAATAGTGACGTCATGGTTCTTTCCTTTATAATAGATTACACAATGTAACATAGATATAATACAAAATAAAGATTTTTATTTAAACATGCCTAAAACTGACTTCAAGTCCTGCGTTGCGCCGCGATGTATCAGGGATACAATGGATTCCGCTATATTATCATCAAGCCTATTTAAAAATCCCTGCCTAAGTCCCGCAATATCTTTGTAAAGAAAGTAATCTTGCGAGTTAACTTCGTTTCTTACATTGGAGGATTCTGAGATTTCATAAGAACGGATCTTAAGTACTTCAAAAACAATATTGATTTGACCGCCTATTAATTGAGACTCATGTAGTGTGTCATTTACCCCATTGTAAAGCGTAATGCGATCATTGTTGCTCGCCTCAATCTTGTCAAGCTTCTCAAGGTTGGCGCGCTTATAGCGAAAGGCGAAGATAAGCGAGGCAAGGAGTAGCACAGAGACAGTCGCAGGCTCTTTAAGGGTGACCGAAACAATAAGTGACATAATACTTAGAACCAACATTAAAGACGCTAAGATCGCCTCTTTGGCGTCGAGGTGAAACCCTTTTGCATTAGATAGTACCAATAAAGGTGTAGCTCTGTCCCATCCGGGCGCAAAGCGACCAGACTCATCGAGCCAATCAAAAACATCGGGTTTTGTTATCTTCATATTATATAGTATATACGTTATTGACATTATAGCAATAGTGTTGTACTGTAAAGGCCCAAAGAAAAGGGAGCTCCAATGATTAGACAACTAAAAGCACAGCACTGGTAGCCAGTATTTTATTATTAGCGGACCGCGAGTACACCATGACCTCTGAGATTTACACCGATGATGCGTTTGCCGCCGCATCAGGTGAAACAGTGATGGTTAATACCGATCTTGCTATCGAAGTGAGTTCAAAGAAATCATGTCAAGAGAAGAAGGGTGAGATTGTAGAATTTGTGGCAGAATATTATCCTGGTGCTTCTGAAGGTGTTTGCACGCAAGAAGGTATGCAGGCAGTGTTAACAACAAAAATAAAAGTATCAATGGCGTCACATTGAGAGATGACTGCCTTTTTGTTTTCAGGTTATTTGAATCTTGACAGTTAAAGTGTGATTGTGTATCATGTATAGCATATTAAGTCCGTACAAAAAGGGTGCGTAAAGAGATTATGGAAAAAGTAACTGTAAATTATAAAGAATTAATTGATCCCGCGCTTCATCGGAGCGCAGCTATGCCTATTACTAAGCTTATTTTAAATGAATCAGATGCCATTGAGGCCAGTCATTTCTTAATAAGTGTACTGCTTCAAGCGTATGTAACGCCCGAGGAGGATGCGCTTGAGTTTGTTAAGTATCTCAAGGTGATGGTGGCGAAGATGGGTGCAAAGAATAATCTCGACACACCGACATTGGCACAGCTTATCAGGACGATGTTTCAGATAAGTGAAAATACAGGCATGAAAATGGATAGTCACGTTGTGATTAAAGATAATGACGTTATCGTGACAACCAACTAAAAACACTATTATAAAATCAAATGAATAAAGGAGTTCAGCTTGTGAGTGACACTAAAAAACCAAGTAATGAGATCAGTATTAAATTAAATAAGCGTTTCGTATTTGGAACCTTATTTATAGGCAGTGTTATTGTTGTGTCTGGTTTTGGTTATCATTATATTTCTAATAACATTAGGCTTGCACCATCAGCGCCAACTCCTATTGTTCAAGTGGTGGCAGAGGTTGTCAGTCCTGTCGTGGCTTTACCTACGTCTGTGTCTGCAGCAACGGTTGATACGTTTGTATCAGGTATTACGCCGATAGAACCCGCTGAGATCGTCGCTATAGCACCTGAACCTAATAACGTTATTTTGGCTAAGGCTGTTATCTCGGTATCTGATCCTACCCCTGTTGAGGTGTCTGCATCCACTCCTAAAGTTGAGGCGCCTGTTGTGATTTCGCCTCCACCTGTCCAAGTCGCCGTCATTAAAGAAAAGGTGAAAGAAGAGGTGGTTACGGTAGAGCCTATTGAGATAGCATTACCTGTTGTTAGTGAGGCAGAAGAAGAACAGATTGCAGATTTAACCTCATTGTTAACGCAAGAAGACGTGGTTAGTGATGAAGATAATAGACCCCTGCCAACAACAGAGTTAGGCGACTATAAATATTTAGCCGACAGTTACGATAAAGGTATTGGTGTAAAAGCCTCGCCAGAGCGTGCTTTCTTTTGGCATAGAAAGGCGGCTCAAAAAGGGGATGTGGCAGCTCAGCATCAAACAGCTTCCTGTTACTTGACGGGTAAAGGCGTCACACAAGATATAGAAAAAGGTATCTTCTGGTATGAGAAGGCCGCTAAAGCAGGGTATGCACCCTCGCAACACAACTTAGGTGCTCACTATGAACGTTCAGGGGATTATACCAATGCATTGAAGTATTATAAAATGTCCGCTAATCAAGATTTTTCTGCCGATCAGTTTAATATGGCGGTATTCTACTTAAAAGGTCAAGGCGTCAAACAAAATAAAGAAGAAGGCTTGAAATGGCTCCGTAAAGCAGCTATCAATGGAGACAAGCAAGCGCTTAAGATTTTGGCGGGCGTATAGCTATTATTTTAATGCAGTTAACACTGCAAAAACAAATAGATAAAAGTTACCTTTACGGTGACCTTTATTGACAGTCTATATTATATGTGTATTATAGAATAATAACTCCATTTTTATTAGGACTTGCTATGCGCCATGTATTTTATATATTAGCTTTACTGCTGACCTCTCACTTTTCTTATGCTGCCGATCTGGGAACCAGTGATCGTGCAGAAACAGTGATAGGGGCAGGCAGTATTTTATTTGAAGCGCCACCACAGTGTGATCCAGATACGGAAAAAACAGTGTGGGAAAATGAAATATGGATCTGTGTGGCGGATGGCTATGTCGCTCCAGGCTGGAAGTCAAGTGTGTGGGGCGCGTGTACCACATCAAGTAAGCAGTCTCGCAGTGTGACGTGCGTGCAAGCGAATGGCACCACCATAGGCGATCAGTATTGCGCCGGCACAAAACCCACTACTTCTCAGTCATGCGCCTATGTTCCCGCTTATACCTACTCTTGGTCTTATGGTGGCTGGAGTGCTTGTAGTTCCTCAAGAACACAGTCACGCGTAGCAAGTTGTAAGCGGAGTGATGGGGTGACGGTAAGTGGATCATTTTGCGGTAGTGCCACAACGAGCCGTGGGTGTACTCCGTCTTATTCGTACCGATTTATTTATAGCGGCTGGACCGGTTGCATGCGTGTTAGTAATAGCTGTATAACGCAGGGCACACAGTGCTTGGGTACCGGCGGCAATGTATATGGTAGACCAGGTGGAACAGGGCTTAAAAATGGGCCAACCCTAAAGCTTAGAAGTGCGGTATGTCGCCGTAGTGACGGTAGAAATGTCTCTTCTGGCTACTGTGGTAGAGCGACATTAAGCACGTCATGTACATTGAGATCGGGCTTAGGTGGCGGCAGTAAATCTAAGAGTCGCGGTGGCCTTTAGGCTTTAATAAGAGGGCATGCGTAAGCGTGCCTCTTCTGGGAAGAGTTTTTTCTCAATCTCACTGATATCAAGCTGTTTTTTAGCGCGTGTGACGGCGACATAAAGCAGGTGGCTTTCTTCTTCTTGCCAGCGTTTATCTTCTGGAAATACGAAGTCCCCTGCTAATTTCACATCATTCCACTCTAAGCCTTTAGATTTATGGGCAGTGACAACCGTTGTTTCAGGATCGGTAAAGCTGTCCATTTCAGAAATAAACTCTTGCAAGCCCTTTTCACCGTATTTTCGAATAATGCCTAATAATGATTTAAAATCACAGCCTTCTTCAGATTCACTGTAAGCCACTAAGTCATGATAAGACACGAACCCCTTAAAGTCAGGGTGATCGGTTACCCCCCTTGATTTTAAGTTGTGTACCGCTGCAATTTGAGATAGAAGCTGTTGCTGATCGCCTAAAAACTTCACTTTTCGACCTTGTTTTAATAGATCGACCGCTGTTTCCATGCAGACTGCATTTGTTCTGCATAAAATAGCATCAGGTCTTGAAAGCTCACCAATACTGCTGCTGATCTTATTAAATCCCCGGATGGTGAATTCAGAGTGGAGCTGGTTATGGAGTATTTCATTCGCCATGCCCGCTATTGCCTCACCAAATCGAAAAGATTGAGAGACAATCGCCATGTCGTCGGTATCTATTTTAGTCATCGCATTGGCGGCGCCTCGCCAGCCATAAATAGCTTGAAAGCGATCGCCCACATAAATAACCTGAGCATCTTGTTTGCCAACGACATCAATGAGGACATCATTACTGTCTTGCGCCTCATCAAGCATAATAAAATCAGCTTTAATAATAGGATCGCTTAACGCCCATTTTTTCAAATAAAAATCATGGGTGACAGGAAATTTTGAACGCTTGTTGCCCATCTCTTTCCATATCTTTCTGGCAAGTAGCACGATGACGTCTTCAATATCTGCCCGAACAAGAGGATCATCAATAGGATCTAAGAGGGATCCGCTACTTTGTTCAGGGATATGTCTGACGGAGATCTTTCTATCAGCTGAAAAGCAATACGATCTAAGTGTGCTGAGTGCTATGTTAGCCAACTGCACTTCGTTAAGTGGTTCCATGGCGTCATGGTTAAACTGGTCAACTACAACTTCACCATTAAGGCGACTTAACCTTTTTGCATACGGCTTCCCTTCTGCCTGAAAGGCAAGAGAGTGAGCTGTCTTGCAGGTGACATTAGAAGGGAACTCACCTTGCGCTTCATCAGCAATCGATTTATTAAAGGCTAAGTAGAACCCAGAACCCTCCATATAAGAAGACAAGGCAACTAAGGCTGAGGTTTTACCGCTGCCTGCGCCGGCCTCTATCTTTAAGGAACGTTTTGTCTCCTGGCCATTTAAGGCAAGGGTAATGGCATTAGATTGTTCATTGGTTGCTGGCCAACCGCCAACAAAGTAGTCTGGAGTCATAAAAAATCCTTGTGTAACAACACTATAATACATATAGAATCAATGTCAACAATATTATACTTTCACTGTGGTTTAATTCACATTTAAAATATTAGCAATACTGTTTAATAGACTGTAATATGTTAATAGTATACAAACGTGAAAACTGTTATTTACAACAGACTCTGGATTAAATAAATTTTAAGGGTGGCACTATGGATCTTCGAACAAAAAACAAATTGCTCAAAAAAATAGATGCCCTTCCTCAGGCTGAGCATATCCCTGAGGAGAGACGAGAAAAATGGATCGACATTATGATGGCTCGGGATCCTGCCCGTATAGAATGGCATATTGAACGATTGCGTGGCTTTGGCGCCAGTGAGATAGGCACCTTAGTGTTAAATCGTGAAGGTAAGAATGGCAAGTTTGGCAGTGCACGCCATATTATGCTGCAAAAACTCATGATTATTCCTGCCGATCCTGAATCCCATGCGATGGTCATGGGCACATTGGGTGAGCAAATAGTGCGCACGCAGTTTTTAGATTTTTCTGAAGGTCAAAGTAGAGTCGACTTAACGCATAAGTTTAAAGGCTACGTGCATTCACGTTACCCTTGGATGCGATCTACGCCCGATGACTTAATTGAAATTGATAGTGCGGTCTACATGGTAGATTACAAGTTACCTACGGAAGCTGTTCAAGATGACTATAGAGAAGAGGAAGGTATCGACTTTGAGTATGCCTGTCAGCTCACTCAGGGCTCTATTATAGGGCATGACTTAGGGATTGAACTTGAAAGCTCCTTGTTGGTTAATTTAGACACTAAGGCGTCACAGAACTACTACATCAATATAAGGCAGCTTGATTTTAATGATGACTTACAAAAGAAGATTGTTGAAGCGGGAAATCACTTCTTTAAGATGATGTTGAACGGACAGCTTCCTGAAGTCATTAGAAAGGCACCGGTTGATCTGTCAGAAGACGGTCAGCTTAAATCGATGTTAGATGCCTTAACAAGAGAGATGGTTTTAGCTAAAGAAGCAGAATCACGCGTATCAAGTGTGAGAGATCGCATTGACACCTTGATTGGTGATCGTGAGTTAGACGGCCCATTAAAGGGCGGTTTAATTGATTTATCTTTGCGCAAAACACTGAACAAAGACTTGCTTGTTGAAGAAAGTGAGGCAGCAGGCATTAATGTTGATGACTTTATGGTGAGTAAGGAATCTATTGATTATAAAGGCTTGGAGGAGGCATTGAAGGATAAGGCAATAGCGAACCCGCCTAATTTGTATACTATATCACATACAATAGGCTTGCCTCGTGGTAAAAAGGGTGACAGAATTGAAAAGTTAAACGCTCTAAAAGATGAAGCAGAGCAATTAATTCTTCATGCAAACGAGTCTTTACAGATGGAAGGAAATCTTGTCACACCAGACTTTATCGGTGATGATGTAGATAATGACGTTGATGATTCATTGGTCACGTCAGTCCCTATTAAAGTATTTCAATAGGGTTACTTTTTAAGTAAATATTTTTAATTTTAAGTTTAATAAAATAAGCCGTCGACTTATTTTATCACAAACGTTTTTAATTTCGACACTTACTATAACTATATTATATTATCTATATAAAACTTGGAGAGCACAATGGGTTTAAAATCAATGCAAGCAAATACGTCAGCAGGCGCTGGCAACCGTACACCACGTGAAGGTGTTATCTTTAAGGTTGAGTCTTTTGAAGGCGCAGGCGTAAAAGGTGATTCATTAACAATGAAAGGTACTGCTTTAATGGGTAACGACATTGTTAAAGAAGGTGAGGAAGTCACTGTTGTGATGGGCCCATCATTTAACGACCAACGTGTAGGTCCATTAACGAAAGGTATGGGCAAACAACCAGGTAGTGTTTTGATGCTGGATAGCTGTTACCGTGACCGTGACACTAATAACGTTATGTCTAACTGGGCAAACACCATCACGTCACAAAAAGAAATGGCGTCAGATCCTGAGTCTCCACATAACAACCGTAGCGTATTATCTGTTATTTCTGAAGTACCTACATTACGCGTTCCTAATCGTGATCGCAAAGAGGGCGAGCCAGAAACAATTTACTGGCGTTTAAACGCTGACACAATGACAGTAGGTGATAACACTTACGATCGTCAGTGGTTAGGCGAAAAAACAGCGAAAGCGGGCTTAAAAGAATCTAAGATCCATTTCGATATGTACGAGCCTCAACTATCACAAGTTGTTTCTGATAAAGAAGCATTGGCTGAAGCAATCTCTGCTTTAGTAGAAGGTGGTCGTAGCGCGTTAATTCGTGCCTTTGATAATGAAGGCGAAGTCATGATTCGTAAGGCAATGGGTAATCAAGACAATGACGCACAAGCATCATTAGATTACTTAATTGAAAATGGCGTTATCCCTCGTGTTGAGAATGATGTGTTGTTTTCTGAGATTGCAGCAGGCAATGTGACATTAGAAGTTATTCCAATGGATCGTAAATACTACGTAGGTAGCACGAAAGAAAGCATTCTTTCTGGTTTCACAGGTAGTAAGTCTAAGCAAATGATTGGTTCATTTGGTATGGCAGATAACACGGCTAACTTAGCAGATGTTTATTTAGCTGTTCAAACAATGAACCCTGGTCAAGAAGATGAATGGGCTATGCCTTTAGGCGCAATGGTTCGCGGCGGTTCTTTTGCAGGTGATTTTGATAAATTACCAACACCTCACTTTGCAGGTGAAGTGGCAGCAGCGCCAGAAGCAGCGGCGTCAGCGGCTGAGTCGGATGGAGAGGAACCCGTGTTTGATTCTCCAGGTATGAAATAAATCTGACTTATTATTGACCGTTAGGTCGTAATATAAAAAAACCCCAAAGGCTTTTGTTTTCGGGGTTTTTTTTCGCCTATATAAAGGCTCTTTTTGTTTTTGTGATAGGGCTCAACTTTGATAAAAAAATACATATTATAATGGTGATACAAAAATACATTGAGGAAAATACGCATGGCAAAATTACATAGTTGGATAGACTTATCAGCACATGATAAGCGTCTTCGTTTATTAGCAATGCAAATGAATAGCGGCAAAACCGTCCTCCTGCTTATTGGTGGGGAACATTTTCCAGATGCCGTTGAAGAGCTTGGCTTTACCCAGTCAAGTCAGGGGTTCTTTTATCGCTCCAACACGTCTTTACAAAAAGCCTCTGTTGCTATTTTGCGTAAACATTTCCCAGGGCTTACGGTCAAAGAGATGGAAGCCAGTGATATTACGGTTAAGTCGCAACGTGCTCGTGAAATTATGCTTGAAATAAGTCGTACCAATGCCGAAGAGCAAGCCGATGTAGATCCTGTTGTTAATGCGTCGCTGAGTGATGACGAATTACTGCAAACCGATTATAAATCCAAAAGTGAATTAGGCGGCGCAGATGTTAAAATCCCACGCAACCTTGAGATGGCGACTCAAAAAGCCTTAGCTAAAATGGCTAAGAATGTCGGCGGAGATGTCGATCAGTTTGTAGCGGACGCCATGAATAAAACAGTGGATGAATTGAGTGAGTCATTAGATGCGGAGCAAATAGATGCTGTCGCATTAGCATTAGATGCTTTTGATCGACAGCGCGGCTTCATATTAGGTGATGCAACAGGCTTAGGTAAAGGACGTACCATTTCTTCAGTGGCGCTATCCGCTATCTTGCAGGGCAAGCCTGTCGTCTTTATGACAGAGAAGGCGAACTTGATCTCAGATATCTACCGTGATTTAAAAGCAATAGGCGCCTTAACAGATGTCAATATGCTTACGTTGAACCCTTTAATTAAAGTGGTGGATGCTGAAGGCGAAATTGCTTACCAAGCCAATCGAAAAGAAATTAAATCGATTGCAGCAGCTCGTGAAATATCGGATGAGTATAATTTTATTGCCGGTACCTATTCTCAAATTCGCACCATGAGCCCACCAACCGATCCTCAAACAGATCCTGCATCACGTATTGAGCTATTGGAGAAAAAGTGTAAAGGTGCACTCCTTATCTTGGATGAGGCAGATGTCGCGTCAGGAAGTAGCTCTAATACCTATGTTAACGTCAATAGATTAATCGATGCTGCAGACGATGTAATGTTCTCATCCGCTACCGCTATTCGTGAAGCAAAAGCCATTGCGTTATTTAATAGAGCATTCCCAGTTGGGATGGGTAGCCGCGTTATTGCGAAAAACCTATCTGAAAGTGGTCAAGCAGCTCAAGAAGCCTTAAGTGAGCAGCTTTGTGCTGATGGGGTTATGTTGGTTCGTGAGCATGACTATAACGGTATGACAGTGGACATGGTCGAAGATAAGCCGCGCCTATCTCGTAATGAAGAGTTGGCTGATAAATTATCCGAAATACTCTCTGCCATTCACTTTTTATCAGGTGATGTGGGCGGCATGGTCGATCAAAGAAATAAAGATCTCATGAAGAAGCTTGAAAAAGCAGAAGCATCACGCTCTGCCAACTCGACAGGTAAGCCTTATAACGCAAAAAGCGTGACATATAAACACGGTAAATTAGCGTCATCGTATACGCATTTTGGTTCAAAGCTTTATAATTTAAATCGTCAATTCTTATTAGGATTGAATGTTGATGCTGCCGTTGAAATGGCGCATCAAGCTATAGTAGAAGATAAAAAGCCTATTATCGTATTAGATAAAACAATGGGCTCATTACTTGAGAGTGCACTAAAAAAAGACGACGACACAGAAGATGAAGATGACAACTCTTTATTTGAGAGCATGTTTGAAGAAGAAGAAGATATCATGCCGACGTTTAAGGATATCTTAACTAAAACATTGGAGTCGTCTTGTCATATTCGTACTGTCTACCGTGGTCAAGTTAGAAAAGTGAATATCGCTGAAGAAAATGAAAGCGTTCGCTTGGCACGTGATGCCATTCAAGAGTTAGTTGATAAGTTTCCTGATGTGGATGTAACACCTATTGACAGTATTATCCATAAACTTCGAGAGTTGGGTCATGAGGGGGGAGAAATTACGGGTCGTGGATTACATATTGTTGAAGATGAGTTAGGCTTAAAGAGAATTGAAAAACGACCTGAACCTGATCGCAACCATTTGCTTCGTCAATTTAATAACGCCAGTGCAAAAGACGGTGGATTAGATTACCTTATTATTAATAAAGCAGCGGCATCCGGTGCCAGTATGCATGCAGGGGTCACTGTTAAAGATCAGCGTCCACGTACAATGATCTTTGCACAAACGCCTGATACAGCAAACTCTATGAAGCAATTCTTAGGGCGTACATGGCGTAAAGATTTGGTTGAAGGCCATATTCCTGAATATAAAGTATTGTCAGGCGGCCTTCCTATTGAAACGTATTACAACGCAGCCATGGATCGTAAGTTACGAGAGCTATCGTCTTGTACGACCAGTAACCGTGATAACGGCATGGTAAGTGATGCACCTGACTTATTTAACGCCTATGGTAACGAAGTCATGAAAGACTACTTACTTGAAAATGACCATGTTGCTGAGCAGCTTCGTATTGAAGTCAAAGAAGATGATGAGCGCTTTGATCCAACAAACTATGTTCGTTTAGTATTAAGCCGTTTACAGTTAATGCGTATTTCAGATCAAAAAACAGTCTTAGCAGATATTAAGCGACTGTTCGATCAAGGCTTAGATGAATTAGCGATGATTGGTATTAACCCGCTGAAAACATCTCATTATGACTGGAAAGCAAAAGAAGTGAGACGCGAGCTATTTCGTGGCGATGAAGCGCCTTCTGAAACAGTATTTGATGAGCCTATTTACATTAAAGAAATTGAATACGAAGAAACGATTTATCCGTTAAAGTCGAACGAAGTGCTTAAAATGATGCGTAAAGGATCACAATCATTAGGTGATAGTAAAAAAACAGGTAACGATTCAACACTTGAAGTGTTGACACATCACCTGGAAGAAAACCGTGTTTCTATTGCAAGTAGACTGCTTCGTGAAGGTCAACTTAATTTACAAGATGCCTTAGATTCTGATGTGAAGTCACCTGCTAAACGATCTTATGAGAACATGACTAAATTGATAGATGTCTTAATGGATGTGGCGCCAGGTAAAGTGGTTAAACTTTCTGACATCATGGGCATTCAAAAGCCGGGGGTTGTCGTGAATGTAACTTTCTCTGGACAAGGGTTTAAGCGCAAGAAAAATGTATTTGCATCCTCTGATTGGTTTTCCAATGATTTGCCCGGTGTTGACTTTAGTCGCCTGAGCAACTACTCAATTGTAGTTGCCACTCAAGGTGATCAAAGAGCCTTTTCCTACTCTTTAAGTTCACTGCTTTCTGATGTTAACTTTGAAACGACAGGAGAGGACTACACCGAGCTTGCAGGCGACTTATTTGATTCCATTGAAAATGGCAACAGAGTGGTCACTAAGACGATTTTAGAAGGCAATATTTATCAAGCATCACAAATGGCCAAGCAATTAGGCTCAGTAGTAACCTATACCGATGATGAGGGTCATAATCGTCGTGGCGTATTACTGAAGAACTTAGTTAATCAAACTGATTTAGATTGGTTACCCCAACCTATGCGCGATCCTAAAGCGGTTACTGACGCCTTAACTCATGCAGCACAAACACCCCGCGTTATCACTAACAAGAAAAAAGGGACGTCGAGAGACGCCTATGATCGAATTTGGGCAGATAATGGTGAGAAATATAAATCAAAAGCGCTCCACGCCCAAGCAGAGTACAAAGAAGACCAAGGAAAAGTAATTTATACCATTGATTTTCCTAAGTACAAACTGAAAGATACGGTTAAATATAATGCCGATCAAGAAGTGATCAAGTATGTAGCTCAAGAAGTGGAACGCTTAAAACTTACTCAAGTAGACGATGAAGAACTACCTACCACAGTAAAAAAAGCAGACTCGCGCACAATGGGGCACATTCATACTGACGATCCAACGATCTTTAGAAATTGCTTATCAATGATTCAAAAGAATGGCGAAACATTCTACATTAGGCCAGCGGTGTACCGCGCCTATCAAGAAAACTTGAGGGCAGGGTCTGACCCAGCTATGTCATTAGTTGAAGTGGAAGACATTGATGAAGAAGCTATCGATTCAACGCCTATTTCAGCTGGTCTTGGATCGCAGTAAGATGTAATAAAGTTCCCGATTCTTTAAAATATCGGGAGCTTTATTATAAATCAATTGCAGTCTGGCAAACGGTTTAGCAAAGGGTTTAAATAAGCGGAATAGGGCGCCCAATATAATAGCCCTGAGCGTAATCAACACCAATGGCGCCGAGCATATTTAAGGTGGCCTGATCGGTTACAAACTCACCCACCACGCGCTTGCCTAATACATGACCAATATCCGTAATGGCTTTTACCATGGCTAAATCAGAGCTGTTAGTCGTAATGGAGCGAATAAAGCTGCCGTCAATTTTTACATAGTCTGCGTTAATATTTTTAAGGTATCCAAACGAGCATAGACCGGTACCAAAATCATCTAAAGAAACTTTACTGCCGAACTTGCCCACATTCTCTACAAAGTTTTTAGCTGAGGTCATGTCGGACACTAATGCTGTTTCCGTAATTTCAAAGCACATTTTATTAGGCGCAGTCGCACCCTCTAAAGAGTCAATAATGAAACTCATAAAAGAAGGATCATTAATACTTTTACCTGATATGTTGATGGCATATGATTCCATTTCACTGACGATGTCACTATGTGAAGCCATGTAGTTTATGACGGATGTAACGACCCATTTATCAATCTCCGTAATAAGGCCATAACGCTCTGCAACAGGCAAGAAGCTGTCCGGTGGGATAATGTGACCATCCTTACCCTTCATCCTAATAAGCACTTCAAATCGTTTGTTTGGGGAGTCTACATTGGCCAGCTTCTCTTTCACGTTGCCAATGGGTTGAGCAAATAACGTCATTCTCCCATCAGTTAAGGCGTCATGAATAGAGCGTAACGTGACCATATGCTCTGCAAGTTGATTGTGACCATGCACTCGCTCCGATAGAACGGAGATCCCACCGGGGCCAATTTCTTTCATTTTGCGACAGACATCTTCTGCTTCAGCTAAGGCAATGGCAGGATCTTCATTGGCATAATGCCAAGATACGCCAAACGACAAGGTCACAATAACGCCACTTTTATTAGACATAGAGTCTTTAAGTAAGGCTTTATTAATAGCTAAGCATTGAGATTCTATCTCTTCTTTAGATAGTTCAGGGAGGATAATGAAGAAGCCGCTACCTAAGCGGTAGATCCCAATATTATCATCCATATTGTCATCAATCAGCTCCATAGAGCGACTGATGAGCTTATCTCCTGTACGGTAGCCCATAGCCGAGTTAAGTGCTCTAAAGTGATCAATATCGGCATACACTAATGCACAGCAATCTGTTTTCATCTCTAAAAGCATGTCTTCAATTAAATAGCAGGATGGACCTGAAATAAATGCTTCTGCATAGCTCGGGCTTTTATCGTCATCGCCCGTTAAACGTGTAGTCACCGCATCTGTCATAGTAGTTCCATCAACTCCAATTTTGTATTTGTATAAGATACATGATACAGGGAATAAAGTCAAACTAAATCTTGCTTAAATAGGCGCTATAGTGTATCATGCCCTTCTTACAAATCGGAGGTAGACTCACATGACGCAAGAAGAAAAAGGCAAGCTATATCGAATAGACTTCCGAGAAGATGAAGATGGTGAAGCTGGCGATATTATGATTGTTTTAGCGTCAGGCGAAACACCCGTCATTAAGATGCTAATGAAAAACCTTCAGACAACATTGATGTTAGCAAGAGGCGTAACAATTGCCTTAACTTATGAGCGTGGCGACAAGGTTCTGCGCGCTGACAAAGATAAGAACTTGGATGAGTCTGGAGAGATTTACTCTATTAGTTTTAACGGTAGTGACAATGAAGCAGAAGAGATTTTAGTATTTGCCATTGACGAGGCTTCTGTTATTCGGTTCTTAATAGAGTATATGCAAATAAGCTTAATGGAAGCAGCTACTTTTGATGTAATGGAATCTTATGAGCGTGGAGAAGGGGTTATTAAGATAGATGACGATGGTAACTTAGATGTCAGTGTCGATGCGAAAGAAGGAAAAGGTAAAACGGCTAAGACGAAAGAAGAATAATTAGATTACTTCATCGTCTTAATAGAATAGCCCGAAAAAGAAATAATAGGAGATCACAGAAACATGTCAGGTAATGAGAAAAATAACAACAGTAATGGCTTTGATAGCCAGCCAGAATACCACAGTCCTTATAATGAAGAATTTTCACACCGGGAATCTCGACCAGAAAAGCGCCATGACTTAACGCCATCCTCTAAAGATGCTGAGATGGCTGTTTTATCTTGCCTGATTACTAATGCTGGCTCGTGGAACAATGTGGTCTCTCGACTAACAGATGCCGACTTTTATTTCCATGAAAACCAAATCGTATTTAATGCTTTAAGCACCCTGTTAGATGCAGGCGACACGATTGATGTCATTATGCTGTCTGAATACTTAAAGCGAGATGGTACCTTAACTAAAATAGGTGACATTAAGTACTTAACACAACTTAAGATGTTAGGTGCCAGTCCTGAAGTGGTAGATAGCTACATTACGACTGTAAAAGATAAGTCTCAATTGCGTATGCTTCAGACTTTAGGGCAGGAGATGAGCAGTCAAGCTGTCGCTAATTCCGATCCTACTGTGCTGGTGGAGCAGCTCGAGAGCCAAATATCTAAAATAACACAAGATGACTCTACTAAAAAAGGTGGCTTTGAATCACTCGGTGGTAGTATTAATCGAGTGATCGATAAAATTGATGCTATGTTTGATGGTGAAGGAGATACCTACGGCGTATCAACGGGCTTTAGTGAGTTAGATCACTTAACCTTAGGCTTGCAGCCTGCAGATATGGTTATTATCGCAGGACGCCCTTCTATGGGCAAAACAACCTTGGCGATGAATATTGCTGAGAACGCAGGAATGAAAGGCAGTAAAGTAGGCGTATTTAGCCTTGAGATGCCAACCGATGCCCTTACCATGCGTATGTTTTCATCATTGGGTCGCATCGATCAGCATAAATTAAGAACGGGTCAGTTAGATGAAGAAGATTGGCCGAGGCTTACTAAGGCGGTATCTATTCTAAATAACATTCCTATTTATATTGATGATACTCCCTCAATTAGCGTATCTGAATTCAGAGCGCGAGCACGACGCCTACATAAAGAGCACGGCTTGGATTTGATCGTCATTGATTACCTTCAGTTAATGCGCGCCACTGGTAAGCTGGTTAACAACCGAACGGATGAAATATCAGAGATCAGCAGAAGTATTAAAGCAGTGGCGAAAGAGTTGAATATTCCAATCATTGCCTTGTCACAGTTAAACCGTAGCTTAGAGCAGCGCCCTAACAAACGCCCTGTCATGTCTGATCTGCGTGAGTCAGGTGCGATTGAGCAGGATGCAGATTTAATCATGTTTGTATATCGTGATGAAATATATAACGAAGACAGTGTTGATAAAGGCAAGGCGGAGATCATTATCGGTAAGCACCGTAACGGCCCTATTGGTATGGTGCCGCTTTTATTTGAAGGTCAATATACGCGCTTCCATGACTTTTCTATTAGTAGCGATGCGACACATGATGAGTATGGTCAATCTGGCTTTAAGCCATCACCATCACATCAAGATGCTCAGCCTGTGGATGAGAACTACCAAACAAAAGATGATATGCCGTTTAATATGGCCGATCCTGTTAATGCAGAAGAGGAGCGCCAACCTCAGTCACCAAGCAGGCTGGATAGTTTTGAAGAAGATGGTTTATCCAGTATTCCACAAGATAGTAGAACACCTGTGGGTTCAGATAGAGATAATTATTAGGGTATAATTGTGTATCAAGTTATTGATACGAAATAAGGTGTTAAGGGAGTGAGGCAATCACACTGGTAGGAACTATCTCGATCGCCTTATCATCAATAGTGGCGGTAGGGGATCTTAGAATAGATCTTGATGACGATTCAGGCTCAGGGCTTACCCAGCCAAAAGCGGCAAATATTGATTTAATGCTAATATGGAAATCACCCATATCACTATTGCGTGAAGCACGCCATTCTGAGCAGTTGTCCCTAACATGGCGAGCGATACCTGCTTCGTTATAGTGACCATACTCACGCCACACCACCTCCATCACCTCGATCTCACTGTCAGAAATAAGGAATAAGTTTTTCCTATGGATAGGGTGACGCAATGACATGAGATCACGATTTCCCTCATAGATAAGATCGCCCCATCCCTGCCTACCTCCCCCATCAATCATTTTCATCATCGTATCAAAGAGGACGGGATAGGCAGGGGTGGCTGCCAGTATGTCACCTGAAATAGTGTCCCGATGACTTCTTAACCCTTGACGATCGGACAAGTATAACAATGACATAAGATGCGCTTGCGTTAAGGCGGACTGCGCCTTATCTACAAAAAAGGCAATCATTTGCTGTGTTTTTTGATTGTCGACCATAACTAAACTCAAATAATATATTTGTTATATGTTATCAATACAGATAAAAAATTAAAGAGAACACCATCACACTAATGATAAGTGAGCTTTTTCGATCTGCCTTATGCCTTATGCCTTATGCCCACTTCAACCTTTAAGAGAGCTGAACTGTTTGCTGAGTTAACTTTACTGCAGCGACTAAGGTGTAAATCATAATATTATCACTATAGAAAATAAATATCAATTGCTTTATTAATGGTATATAATATAGTCTTACCTATGCGGATCCAGATCATGACAGATAAATTAAACGCAGCGCCTATTCCTGAAAAGAGACTTATACTCATGCGGCAGTTTTTAGCCGGCGTCCCTCAAGGCACACGACAGATGAATACTGATCCGAGTCACCCAGGTAAGGGTACGTTCTATTTAAGAGAAGGCGACAGCAGGCAGGTTGTCGCAGAGGTGCATGGCGCCGAAGCTGCTCATCTATTAGCAAATGCACCCGCGTGGATTGAAGCCTTGCTGGCTGAAAATAAGCAATTAAAGGATCAGCTGCAAAAAGGGTGAAAATATAATAAAGCTCCTGATATTTCGAAAAATCGAGAACTATTTTATATTTTGGCGGGTTTTGGCTTGTGACCTGTGTGCGCATCTAAAAGGTATATTTTTATAATCCCTTTCTTATCAAGCAGGACTTTTACGCGAAAGTAAAGCGTGCCTGGCGTAGCGGTACCTAAGTCAACTTCCTTAGAGGATAATATCTTGCCGCCTGTCTCAATGGCAATGAGCTCTGCAGCCGTTTCTGCCGTAAGAGGGAGCTCAATATCATTAACAGGATCGCCAGGATCAGTGTCGTCCGCTAAATGCTGAGAATACGCAGGGTAAGCGACAAAGAGTAAAAGGATGAGTAGTTTTTTCATGGCATGGCTCAGATTATTTTAAAGGTATTTTAGCATTACAAATATGAACCCAGTATGAACAAATTGTAATTTAATATAATTAATTTACTTACAAGATTAACCTGCCCAGAGAAGCCATCGCTGCGCGCAAACTGTCTATTCTCTTTCTAATCCACCTATACGATGGGTCACACTTTTTACCGCCAAATTAAACCGATGTATGACTTCAAAACCACCACTACGATGGATCACTTGCATGGCTATACCTTGTTCTTTTTCTCTTTTTTCTAAACCACCTTAAAGGTGGGTAAATCGTTTCAACCCGATTTCTAATCCACCTTTCTGGTGGGTAAATTGGTCTCTGTCGAGATCAGTCATTTATCTGTTTCAAAACCACCTTATTAGTGGGTCACTTCAGCTGTTTAAGCTGCTCATTAGGATCTTGCTTCTAAGCCACCACTACGATGGATCACGTGGGACCTAAAGACACCAAGCTTGAGAGTGACTTCTAAACCACCTATACGATGGGTCACGGTGTTGAACTGCAGAAACTTTATGCCGCGTACTTCTAAACCACCTATACGATGGGTCACTATCGAGAAAATGGAGTATCGATCATCAATTACTTCTAAACCACCTATACGATGGGTCACAGTGGTATTTTCTGTGTTTTTGTTTGCTATCAATCGCTTAGGGCGATTTACTGTGTTTACCCTTCCTTTTTGACCTCACTTGTAAGTTATTGATTTAAGTTAAAATTTTATTTTCACAAAAGGGGAAGGGCAATTTTATTGTTTTGACGCGATAAGCCATATCCATCTGGTGAGGCACTTAATGCATCTTCTTGCGAGTAATAAATATACTCATGGCGTACTTTGATTGAAAAGCTATTGCCATTGCGCTTGCTGGTCATGCGAAAATACGGATTGTTCTTAGTCCGTTCAATTTGAGCTAAACGCAGTTCAGGATTGTTTTCGGTATTCTTTTTACCTGACATTTTAATCCGGTACAAGATAACGCCTTGCCCTTCAAAATCGTCAGGCACTTGATTGATGTAGCTTAAGGTGTAATTGTTTTGCACCCACTTATTGGCATTAAAGAAATCAATCACTTTATTCAAAGAGGCGATCTCTTCAGCGAATAGACGAAAGCCTGAAAACGGCGCTTGTTCATTGATCAGCAGGGCAAACAGTTCAGGCTCTTTAACGAGTAAGCCATGGAGTTTGCGTAGCATATCACTGGCCACCTTCGGGCAGCGACCTGATTGTAAATCGATATAAAATTTTGCGATCATAATAAAACCTATAGTGAAATTTTGTGCACAAAAGCAAGACCCTTCTTGCCTAAGTAAAAAGTAGCGACGCCGGCATCTTCAATAATAGTTTTGAGTTCACGGGCTTTTGTCTTATCCATATCTAAAGTGATCACCAATGTGCCATTGGCTTTTGTTAGAGATGAGTTGACCTTACCTTGTCCTTTAACGAGCTGTGTTGACACGTAAGGGTTGCCATAAATAGGCTTTTTCTTGCCGGTACTAAAACGGTTAATAAAGTCTTTATAGGTAAAGCCTCGCTTTGCAAAGCCAGCGATAACGGACGATCCCTTTGGAATGGCGTTAGAGGTATCAAAACCGTCTTGCAGCCACAACCTATCCAACTGTAAGTAAAGAGCACTACAGTACAAAGCAAGCACGCTTATTTGCCCCTTCTTATTAAAGTAGTCTGTACCTGGAAAGATATCTTCCAATACCTTGACTGCCTTAAGGGCTAAGCCCTCTTCGTGATCGTCATTAATCGGCTTAATCGCTTCGATGTCTTTCATTCGTTGGGCGATAACTAAGGGATCACAATTAAGGCGACTTGCTACTTGTGTTTTGTTCACTATAAAATCACATAAGGGTGCTAACTCTAAAGCTAAGACGCCCCATAACAGCTCAGAGTAATCTGAACTTAATATAGGATCTGATCCTTTTAACATGCCGGTAAAACCAGATCGATCATAATTGTGAAGTGTCCTATTTCTTAAAAAGGCGACTTCTTGATGTTCAATAGCTATCTTGTCTTCAAAGTGAACTGATTGCTCTAAGCCTTCAAAGTAATAGTCACCAAACTCCTTATTGCGAGCTTGATAGAGTTTACGGCGATCCCCGATTAAACGATTGAGCACGCCCATCACGGTATTGTGTGTGATCTTTCGTTCAATGCGGTTTTCTGCTTTTTTTAAGCTGGTACTCGAGGCAATGTAATTACGTCCGCCTTTCGGAATGGGGCTGTTATTATCCCCATCTAAAAAAGAGTTTCGCCATACCGAGTCATAATGAATCGTTATTTGCATTATGCTGGCTCACCGTCAACGGCTGTGTAATACGTAGCGTAAGGGCTTTCTCGCTCATTAGAAATAGCGCCTTCATCACGCTTAATGCGCATAGCACGGTTTGAGTCATTGTAATCAACTAATAACTGATCCACATACATGTCGCCTTGTCCTTGGCGAATACCTGCATTTTCAATTAAATCTAAGGTAAACCAGACTAAGTTTTCAATGGCATCTTCATTCAATAAAATGCCGGCTTCACCGTCATTAAAGATACGACCATTACGCACATAGTTTGGATGGAATGTGGCAGTAGGGTTATTTTCATCATCAATTGATTTTAGGAAGGCTTCAATGTCTTGGGCTAATGTTTCGCCTTGACCTTCTTTGATGACAGCAGCAGCACTATCGTATTTCTGATCTAAAGAGATAAATTGCAGGCTTTCAATACTGATTGAGCCATAACCGATGTATTGCGTATCACCAAAGGTCACTTTCGAATAAAACGATGAGCTATCACGTACGCCAGCACGGCTAAACTGTTCATAGTTGCCGTTAGCTAAGGTATCCACTAAATCTCCAATGAATAATGCACTTTGACGTTTAAGGCCCATATTACTTTTAGATGGGACCATGTAACCACGCACTAAACCTGTAATAGTTGGCAATACCTGCAGTATATTCTTATCGGTAAACTGGTGAGAGTCTTGTGAATGATCTTTAAATAAATGATGACGAAAACAATTGGCACTAATGTAAAGAGGATTCTTCTTAAAATCAAGATCGTTAGCACGTTTACGGTATTTGTAATCAGCCTGACCTTCTTCCTTTTCTTTTATGCGTCCAGACAGGTTTGTATAACCGCGAAGCTTAGGCATGGAGTGGTTATTGATTGTTTTACCATCATGACCTTCTACTTCTGTTGTGCCGTTCCAGTTTACAACGCCGTGACCGCCTGCAATAATCTTAAAATCAACACTCTTAACACCTGAAATACGTTTACTTCGTTTCATAAAATTTCCTATTAGTAATTATTGGTTTAATTGTTTTAATGACATGACGCCCACAGCTTGAGCATCACATTGGATGTAGTAGATGGCATGATCATGTGCATTATCCCGAATAAGGGCTAAATCCTCTGGCGTGTAACTGACATAAACAGGGCTTGTTGAGTAGCGCGCCTTATTTAATAAAACCTGATCTTTATATTGTGCTTTAACGGTTTTTAAGTTCCCGTCTTTTGCCTGCTCAATCGCTTGATGATGCTTAGACATAAAGGCAAGCAAGTCACGACCACTATTGCCCCTGCCTGAAAAAACATCTACAGGAAGGGTCATATTTTCGTTACTGCTCTTTTCGTCATACACATACTGATTTAAGACATTAAGATCGCCATTTGACTGCACATGACATACCGCCATTTGAGCAAAGCGATTATTGCCACGTAAAGACTGCTCTTTCATCACAGTTTTATTATCTTTCTGGGCTTTAAACGACGGCGCTGAAAGAGGATCCATAACCTTATCGTTAATCACCTTAGCACTTTGTGCTAACGCTTTCGTTAAATCTTGGTTAATGATTTTAAGCATGTCATTATTCGTATAATATTCATAATACAAATTATAAAGGTCAGCTAAAGAAGCAACGTTATCTACTAACTGTAATTTTTCGCTAATAAAATCAAACCATGCCATTGAACTATCTAATACATTTAAGCTGCGTAAGAATGAGGCGCACGATCCTGAACGTTTACCTTGCAATAGCGTTTCTGGAATGGCGGTAATGTAATTCAATGTTTCTTCGTATTCACCAAATCGACCGTTCCTACCCAAACGCTGCAACCAGTTTTCAGGGCTGGTGAATTCAGTTAGCATATGTTTGCAGCTAATATTAAGCGAGGCTTGAACAAGGGGGCCACTACGCAATATATCGATATCATGTGTGCCGTTCTTCTCAAACGAGGCCATGACCTTGTCAAATAGCAATGCTTTATCTGTCTTAGTGAATTTAGAATGAAGCAAGATACCGTTTTCAGATGCGTGATTTGAAACGAAACTTTGTTGAGCGGTGACCGCCGTATTGCTGATCACAAAAGTATTAGGTGCTTGAGATCGATAAAAAGGATGCTGGTGGTCAATGGTTGCTTCATCAAAGCTTTCAAATTGAACGCGGTAAGGCGTGGTATTAAAACTATCAATACTGACCACCTCCACATTGTCTATTTCAAGCATTTCATTAAGGAAGTTGTAATTAGGCGTTGCAGAGACTAACAATGTATTAGCATCATCACCACGGTAACGCTTACATTGAACCAGCTCCGAGAATAGTAGGTTAAACGCATCCATATTAATGTATTCGTGAAACTCATCAAATACAATGTGTGAGTTCATATACATCATCAAACTGCTCACATTTTTATGCGTGAGAATAGCATTGGTTATTTGGTCAATGGTGGTGATCACAATGTCGCCAGAAAAAAGGTCACGCTCATCTGTGTCTCTTAAGTGATCTGATTGATGTGTTTGTTTAATGTCACCGGTATTGATTTCAATGCGGGCATCAGGCAAGTAATTATTTTGCGTTAAATCATGAAATAAGCCTTGGCAGACTTGAATGCGAGGGCAGATCCAGATAATACGCTTAGCATCTGTATCTAAAGCCCACTCCAAGGCTATTTTAGACTTGCCACAGCCCGCAGGACCTGCTAAAACGCTTATGCCTTGTCCGAGTGCCAACTCTTGGGCAGCGTCGCTCTGAAGGTCGTTTCTTTCGCTATCAGGAAAGTCATGCTCAAATCCTGTTAAGCACGCCTTAAGGTGCTCGCTTAACATTGGCTTTTCAGCAAAGGATGACGTCACAAACCGTTTAAGGGATTTACACTTAATATGTTCTGACAACTCAGTGGCGCTTAGTGATGAGATTAAACGATCGGCACTAATCACAGCGCTTCGTACAATATTGTTGCGGGCATTCTCTAATGTATTGGACAGGTAATCACTTGGCTCAATATTATTAAGTGAGTAATATTTATAATTGGGCAGAGAAAGACTTTCTAAATCGTAAAGGATGTCGGTATTAAGCGTTTTATTTAATCCGTTAACAGCCAAACTACGCTCACCTGTTTTTAAATAATCGTCAGCATGATTATTAATAAGCCCAATTAATGATAATGCCCCCTCAAACATCGCTTGAATACCTGCAGATGAGTGCACATTACTTAGGGTTTGGTGAATATCCTCGTAGGAGGTGAATTCTTTTTTTCTAATCGGCTTAGCGTGATGCCAGTAAATGACATGCTTAATCGTTTTTAAGGCTTCACGATTGAGCTTATTATCGGATTGAAACGATCGCCCTTCTAATAAGTGATAGAGAAGTAATGATATTTCGTTATGGCGTGGGTATTTGTCAAAAGAGAATTTCCCCGTCGATGCGTCAATATGTACACCTTCATTAATACTGATATCATTTGAAAAAGATTTAGCCAGCCACGCCTGAAAGCTCGGATCGGCTTTACCAATATCATGTAGTACGCCGGCAATGTAAGCGGTTCGACTTAACTTGATGTCACCGGTCAATTCTTTAGTCATGTAATACGCAGACAAACCCACAGCAAATAAATGCTCAGACAAATCTTGTTGGTGCGTATTAGCAAAATAATGACTCATAAAATGCGGTTTCAACTCCATTAGAAAAGAAGCACTATAGCAGTCATTTTGTAATCTGTATACAATATTTTTTATTAACTTATAGCTCTCATCCCGAGGGCACGACTTAAATTGTTGAAATATATATATTAAATTAATTTACAAAGAATTTAACTAATACCAGTAATTCGACCTATCTGGCGATTAAAGAGTAATCTTTAGGTAATAAAAAAGGGCTGCTCCCTTTAAGGAGGTCAGCCCTTCACTATGTCGTACTTATATCAATTACTGTTCTAATTGACTATCTTTCCTTTTTCAAGAACCATTTTTTTGCCATCTCCGCTACTCAGTAGCCCAACCCCTGACAATATAAGAAGTGCGGCAAAAGAAAGCGTGACATAACCCCCTGCGCTCATGGCGTCGAAAATTTGCTCAGGCTGTAGTTTCATGCTCCACTGAGCCATTGATTTATTTTTTTCAGTCAAATAGTAAGCGATGAGCGCAAAAGGTGCTATCCCCGCAATAAAACTCATGAAACGGGTACCTGACTCGTGAATAGCCATTGCAATCACCAGGGTGGCAGTCGCAGGAATAATCCAAACAAGATCGGCACTTTTACTAATGTCATAGCCCGAAACACCTTGCCCCCAAAAAGTTACCCAAGGCATAAAGAAGCCAATAATGACGGCGATTGCGAAGTTTACATTAATATTTTTAAGTAGGTTCATGGTTATTCCTTTAGTGAGTATTAATTGGAATAATATCTCGTTTTTCATAAAAAGTCAAATTGGAGTGCTTGCGCTACCTGTATATATGACCTATACTTGATACAAATTAGAGGAAATAATGCCACGGACGGCGACACCTGAGTAAAACTATTATGATCGACAATATTACAGAACAACTACGAAACAGCCGTTTCTTTATCGGAATGGGAATAATGCTCACTATCTTGGCGGTGCTGGCAGACGCAGCAAGCGGTGGTTATTTTATGGAATCCGTTATTACAGGCTTAATGTTCTTTGTGCGCCTTATTGCTTTAGATGTTATCCATTATATTGTCGCTATTCCTGTTGTTTTGTTTATCGTGCAACTGGTCATGTTTAATAAAAAAGAAAGCACCCTTTTGGTAACGGGTATTTATATTTGCAGCATGTTTCTATTTACAGCCGTTATGATCCCTATCTTGGTGTCTATTGTATTTTCTTGGTATCAAAATAGCATCGTCACTATTCCTATGGTGCTGGGATTTGCAGGGTTGTTATTCATGGGAGTTGGGGTGGGTCTTAACAATGCCAGCTCAATATTGCTTTATATTGTCGGTAAAAATGAAAAGAAAAACGTAATCAAGCAAATGCAAAAAGAGAAGCGCGCCAGGCAACAAGCTGAGCGTGACCGTGAATGGAAGGATGAGAAGGTTGCGACAGTGGAAGAAAGTGTAAACCCAGCAATAGCTGAGGAAGAACCAGAGCGTGAGCCAACCTTTTCAAGGGAGGACAATGCGTTAGTGGTTGAAGAGACCTCTTCTGATGTAACTGGCAACGATCCTGATGATAGTAATGCGATTTAAAGAAGACTGCTTGACATGTTAAGTTTTCTACAACCTCGAGTCGTCTTTGGTTTTGACGTGGGAACCATCTTAAATAGTAATCTCGTTCCACCACAGTTAGCTCCGTATTTATCAAGTGACCTTATTTTTTATTTTGGATTACTGCTTATTGCGTTAGGGTTTTATAAATTAAGGCGCCTTATCTTTTCAGCTATTATGATTGCTTTAGGTATCTTGATTGTTATTTCAGTCCCCGTTCCCCTTTAAAAGTGACGTATAGCTAACGGTTGACGCTTTTAAAGTGGGCTATACTGTCTTCACACTCTCATTAGGCACCTTGACCATGACTACCTCCATTATCGAAAAACAACGTGAAGACTCTTTTGCGCAGATCTTCACTTGGCTATTTACTCAGTGTTTTAAGGGTGAGGAAGAGTCGAAGTTTGTTGACGACTTTGCTGTTAGACTGTCGGAGGAGCGCATTCGGTTTATAGATGAGACCTTTGATGCTGACAGTAACCTCGTTTGGACAGTCAATGCCAATCAGGTGGATATTTTCAGTGACGAGAATGGATCCGTGGCTCATTTTGATGATTTTGATAGAGGCTACGGGGTGTTGGTGGATATTCCTTTGTATCAAGATCTCCCTTTGCTGGCAGAGAGCATGGTGATTAAGCCTATTGATTTAGCCAGTCGCGTTTTCGGTAGTAGCGATCAGGCGCATCAGGATTTCTATTTTATTATTGAGGGACCGTGCGATCCTCAAGGAAATTTTACGATTATTTCTTTTAATGCAGACTCTGCAGAAGGGCTGGGATTTGGTGAAAGCACGCAGCTCTATGACTTTAAAATAGCACTACTTCCGACACAGGCGCTGCGGGATGAATATGTAAAAAAATTAAAGCATAAAATAGCGACTCCCGCTGCCACAGAAGCGGGAAATGCAATCAATAAATTAAAAGAGATCCAAGACAAGGAGGTGCTCAGCACGCTTGTTTCAAAAGCGCCTGGTGTGATGTCCTCACTCTTATCTTCAATGATGGCAGTGGAGAGTAAGTCGCTTTTAGATGCGTCGTTTAAATCGATAGCCTGGACGTCGACGGGGATTGACAATGTCTCCGTAGCGGTTAACTATCAAGCGACTGAAACGTCGGTTAGCAGGAAACTTTTTTTTGTTAAGGAAGAACATGGTGGTGTGATATTGCAAAATGATATTGATGAGGCGCATGTACTCCAGCAAATCAACGCGCTAATCCCAAAAATAGAAGTCATTTTAATGAAGGAAATCATTATGGAGGGAAACCACAATGGAGCCTTAGATTATGAACCTAAAGTATCGCTCATTTCTAAGCCGGCCTTGTAGGCTTAAGTGATCTTCTTTTCAAGGTAGAGATCTTGGTAAAGCCCTATGGTTTGCAATAAGGCATCTTTATTAATAATGGACTCTATAAGGTGACTCGAGCATAAGAGCTCTATAAAAAACAAAAAAGCCGACTTTATATCTTCTTTGCTGCTGCCTGTAAAAAAATAACCAAAACTTTCTTTTGGGGCAGTCTTATCAGGTTCGGATCCAAAAGTCTTATGGCAGGCATTTAGCTTCCTTGTTCCTGTTTCAGAGAGGCGATAAAGGTGGCCCTTATTGCTATCTGTATCAATCCAGAGAACCCAGCTATTAGGGGGGATCATGAGGTTTATTGAGTCATGAGCCATCATAATAGAGCGCAAGGAGTGGTTGCACCTTGGGTTAAGAAACTTACATGCCGTATTGCTATTTTCTTGATTTTGCATCATGCATATTATCCCTGTAGAAGCCTGTTTTTTACTTAGAATTTAGTCTAATGTAGTTTTATAAAAAAGTATAGTCAGTTCACAAATGGTTTTTATCACAATGATAAAATATTATAAGTAAAAATAATTTGGAATATAGATGTTTAAACGTAACTTTATTACTCGATTTTTTTCTGCCTTAATCAACGATAAAGATCATGCGGCGATCAACGCCACTGATTTTAATGCGGTTAAATTTAATAAGGTAGCACAGGTCGTTCAGACGGAAGAGTATGAGCATTACACGGTGAAACTGGCGAAGGGATTAAATGCCGATGACTTCTCTTTAATGAAGGGGGGATTGCTTGTAGATTTAGAGAGTGTAGGGCAACGTTATCCAGAATCAAGGATTGAAATCATTCATGCTGGCGCTTATCCGTCAGAAGCCGCTATTCCACAAATATATGATGAAGATGAGGAGAGCCACCCTAATCACCAACTTTTTTATGCGGTTACCGATGATGAGGAGCCAGACGCGCTTTATATTATTAAAGCGGTTAACGTAGCCTCAGACGCGGGGCCTTATATCGATAATCGTTTTTCAGTCATTAAATATAATAATCTTGACGCTCAAAATAAAACGCGACTTTTACACCTGCAGTTGGCCAAGACTTTTTCGGATACCGTGATGGTCTCGGACAGTATTCAGGCGATGACAGATTTTATTGACCTTTTATCTCCCGCTATCAACCCCTCTTTGCTCATTTCCAATATTGTCAATACCGAGCATAATAAAGGGCTTATCAAGATACTGGCTGCTGCTGCAATGCTAAAAGAACACCCTATGCCTGCGTTAGATGGTGAGGTTGCATCGCTGTCGTGGTCACTCAATACAGGCAAGGGAGAGAGCACCCTTAAAGTTAACTTTGTGAGCGGTGAAGAGGTGCTAATGCCCTTTCAGGGCGGAGCTTTCCTTTCTCATCACCATTCAGGTCGTATTAAGTGGGATTCGGTTCTCTTTCATATTAACGATCATTTTAAAAACACAGGAAATCTCACTGGACACTATCGCAACCAAGCCGCATTAAAGCCGTCGATAGAATCAAGCGTTGGGTCACTATGAAAAAAATAAGCCTTGAGGATTTAAATTTCCCAGTTCGTTTTGCTTTGGCTTTATTTAAGATCCCACTCGAGGACTACACCAATAAATACGCTGACTCAAGTAAACACGTAATGAGAGCTGTCAGAGTGCCAACGGAAGATAAGAGAGGTGAAGGTATAGAGCTTGTCTGCTCAAAGTCAATTCAAGATGACGTTTGCAGCTCATTACCCGGATTGATGGGAAATAGATCAGAGGATCTATTTAAGCAGTACGGCATTAACCTTATCCATCATAGAGTTGAAAGGGGTACGCGTGACAGCAAAGGCTTAAAAAAATCTTTTCTTCATTGCCACGTGCTGGATGCATTCTCACCGAACACCTTGTTTTATATAAAAAGCGACAACGTTCAAGGCGAGGAATATATCGATCCAGCCAACCTGAATTTTATACGGTACAATAACTTAGATAACAATCAAAAAATAAAAGAAACAGTAAGTAGCAACATCGCAGACATTGCGATGTATACTATTTTTTCCGATATTAATTTAGGCTTACTTGACGTGTTCATGCGTGCGATCCAAGAAAATGACTGGATCGATGTTCAGTCCATGGTGTCACAGATCATTCCTAAAATAGATAATAAAGGGCTGTTACTTTTCTTATCTGCAGTATCACTTAATCAATACGTAAGCATGCCTGAAATGGGCGATCATATTAAAGACATAAAATGGAATATCGATTCCAGCAACATGGATGCCAGCATGATTGATGTCACCTTCTCTGATGATGGTGACAGGTTGTTAGTGTCATTCAAGGACATCTCCACATCCGAGTTCAGGGTTAATCATATGGATCCTGTAGTGAAAGACGTCACAGGTTCCTTAGTATTTGCCATTAAAGAAGACTACAAAAATACAGGCAACGTAACGGGGCAGTACAGTAACCCAAATCACAAAAAGACACCTACCCCCAAAAAGGTGTCACCCTGAGAAAAAGCCCCTTAAATATAATAAAGTTCCCGATTTTTCGAAATATCAGGAACTTTATTATACATTTACTGTATTTTCATCAAAACGACCACCATGGTGGTCGGTCTTATATTTGAATAAATAAGGCTTATTTTTTAAGAGAAGCACACCTATTAAGTAAAGGGCACTTGCTTATCCAGTAATCAAGGCTAATATAGTTTCCAGCCCCTAACACCACTAAAGAGAGCAACATAATAAAGTAGGTAGCCGCGAATTCGATGCCGTTATTTAAAATAACAAAGCTTCCTTTCTCAGTAAGCCAGCTATAGTTGCCATGTGTTTTTAATAGTGATTTAGCCGCCTCTAATTGCTCAGAAGGGCCTGCTACTGCGAGCCAGCCATTGTCAATATGAACACTTAGGGCTGCGACAAGCATGGTGATCATAAGCGGGATGCTTATCCATCTAACGCCCAAGCCTAATGCTAAAAGTATCGCGCCAACGTATTCTGCGCCCCATGCCATATACGCCATCAGTTCTGGGAAAGGTAACCCTAAACCCCAGTCGGCATTACCAAACCAAGCGATCGTATTATCTAAAGAGCTGCCTTCTTTAAAAGGATCCCATTTGGTGGTGGCGGCTATCCAAAAGACAGGCGCCAAATATAAACGAAGGGCAAGCGGTGCTAAGAAATCTAAATGGTGGAGTTTATCTTTGATTTTTTTTAATCGAGCAATACATTTCATGGTGGCGCCCTTATTTTAGCTAAAAAAAGGGGCTCAATGAGCCCCTAAACTGACATAGTTTATTTATTCATCTGAGGTTTTATTTCGAACCCCCGCACTTGCCTTCACCACACTTACCTTCCTTATCTGATTTTGCAACAGGCTCGGCGTCTGTAGCTGTCATCGCGCCGCCACACTTAGCTTCGCCGCACTTACCTTCCATTGCTTTTGTTTCATCTGTTGCTGTATTTGCACCACACTTAGCTTCTACGGACTTGTTATCTGTCATGTCTGCGCCGCACTTAGCTTCGCCGCATTTACCTTCTTTATCGGCTTTAGCGACTTGCATATAGCCAGAAGAAAGCTCTGCTTGAGCAAACGGGTTTTCTGCATGCACTGCTGCCGATAAGCCCATTGCAGTTGTTAAGGCTAAAGCTGTAAGTGAAGCTGTTTTTAATGTTGACATTGTATTACCTTGTTATAGTTAAAGAGTTAATTGTTCGTTCTGATATGTAGACTACTTAAATTGAAAGTTGTTACAATAAAATTTATTTAATTTAAAATGTATTGATTGATAATAGATTGTGATGGCACATTCCAAAAAAAAGCCCCGCCACGTAAATCACCTGACAGGGCTTTTTGACTTCAGAGAACGTTACGCTGCTTTTGGCTCTTTTAACGCCTCAACAATCTTCTCTTCAATCTGATCGGCAAGCGCTGTATTTTCTAAAAGAAAAGCAACGGAATTAACTTTACCTTGACCGATTCGAGTGCCTTGAGCGCTGTACCATGCACCCGACTTCTCGACAGCACCACATTCAACGCCCATATCAATAATCTCGCCCATTTTAGAAACACCTTTACCATAGATGATTTCAAATTCAGCTTGTTTAAAAGGCGGGGCTACTTTGTTTTTAACCACTTTAACACGTGTCATATTGCCCAAGATTTCATCACCTTGTTTAACCGCGCCAATACGACGCACATCTAAACGCATTGTAGAGTAAAACTTAAGGGCATTACCACCTGTTGTTGTTTCAGGGTTACCAAACATCACGCCAATCTTCATGCGAAGTTGATTGATAAAGATAACCGTTGTATTGGTTCGTTTGATATTGCCGGTCAATTTACGCAAAGCTTGACTTAACAGTCGTGCTTGTAAACCCATGTGAGAGTCACCCATATCGCCTTCAATTTCGGCTTTAGGGGTTAAGGCGGCCACAGAGTCAATAACGACTAAATCAACGGCACCACTACGAACCAGCATGTCGGTAATTTCTAAGGCTTGCTCACCTGTATCAGGCTGGGAGACCAACAATGATTCAATATCAACACCTAAGTTCTCAGCATAAACAGGATCTAAAGCATGCTCAGCATCCACAAAAGCGGCTGTACCGCCTGCCTTTTGACATTCAGCAATAGCGTGAAGTGTCATAGTTGTTTTGCCTGAGCTTTCAGGGCCGTAAATTTCAATAACGCGACCACGAGGATAGCCCCCTACGCCAACCGCCTTATTAAGACCCAGCGAGCCCGTTGGGATCACGTCAATGTCAGCATGTGCCTGGTCTCCCAAGCTCATTACTGCACCTTTACCAAATTGCTTTTCGATTTGACCTAACGCTGAGGCCAGTGCCTTCTGCTTGTCATCTGCCATGCTTAACTCCTTTGTAAGTGAGGGGTACTATATCACATCTTAATATAAATTTCAATTATTAATGTGTAGAATATACTTGATATGATGAGTTTAGTCATGTAGAATAAGCTTATCTTTCATCGCACACAGGACTTAACCGTGTTGAACAAATCATTTATGCTACGCTCTTTAATGGGTGCTGCCGCCACCTTGTTGTTGTCCGCTTCTGCTTATGCTTTAGATACTGCAGATTTAGTTGTTCTTGCTAATGACGGTAACGCTAAAGCCCAATACAACCTGGGCGCCCGCTATGCATCAGGCAAAGGGGTTGATAAAAACCTTGAGAACGCAGTGGCGTGGTTTTCTAAGGCTGCTGAGCAAGGTATTGCACAGGCTCAATATAATATTGGTTTAAGTTATGCAAAAGGACTGGGTGTTGAGCAAGATTTAACAGTATCACAATTCTGGCTAAAGCGCGCTTCAGCTCAAGGTGTTGATGCCGCGACAGCATTATTGACTCAGTTAGAATATGACAGGAAAGAAAAGGTGAGACTGCTTGAGCCTTCAGAGAGTTTTACCGTTGATTCTTTTTCAATGGGTTACTCTGCCAGAGGATGGGATGAAGATCTCAAGCTGCAACCCCTCAGTGCCATTGAGCCGCTTGTATTTGCATCAACCGAGGACGTTGTCTCCCCTTTTAAATACGAACCATCAATCCAGATGTCCGTTGACGACTTACCATCTGTTGGTACAGTAGTTAGCCCGGAGCAGGAGGGCGATAATGCCGAGCGCGATCATCTTCTTAAGGAGGCGATAAGTTATAAGCAAGGTCGTGACAGGGCGCGCGATGATGTGAAAGCCATTGAATTGTTTGAAGCATCAGCAAGCAAGGGGAGTAATGAAGCTCAATATCACTTGAGTGTTGCTTATATTAATGGTCAGGGCGTAGAGCGTGACTATATTAAAGCCTATCTGTATGCAGTAGCATCATTGGAAAACGGATTCTCTCGTTCACAAATCTTAAAAGAGTTGATAGAGGAGCAGTTATCAAAAAAGGATCTTAAGAAAGCGAAGGATCGTGCCGCCAGTATGTTAGAGGAGGCTCAAATTACAAGCTCGACTTGATTTTTGTATGGCATATGTGATATAGTATGGCGTAAATCACACAGGGTAAACATATGAAAATCTTAGTTGCAGAAGATACTAAGGCAGGGATGGCTTTTATGAGTGCTCATATTAAAGATATGGGGCACGAGGTTATTGAGGCAGTTAATGGTCAGGAGGCGATTGATCTCTTTTACAGTGACAGACCAGACCTTATCCTAATGGACGTTCATATGCCTATTAAAGATGGTCTCGACGCGACAAGAGAGATCAAAGCAGAATGCGCTAAACGTGACGACTGGATCCCTATCGTTTTTTTAAGTGGCCTTAGTGAGGCGGGTGATGTGGTTGAGGGTATTGAAGCGGGAGGGGATGATTACTTATCTAAGCCCGTCGATCCTGTTGTACTCAAAGCAAAACTCATGGCAATGGAGCGGATCTGGGAAATGAAGCGCCAGCTGAATGAAGCTCTTCGAGAATTAGAGCTTATCTCTATTTTAGACCCCCTAACTCAAATATATAATCGTCGTTTTTTCAATGATCAGATGCGAAAAGAATATAAGAGTGCGGTTCGCGATCAAGCTCCATTATCTGTATTGCTGCTTGATATTGACCACTTTAAGTTATTTAATGACAACTACGGCCATCAAGAAGGTGACCGCTGTTTAAAAGAGGTGTCTCAGATTTTAAAGACAACACTTTCAAGACCTCTTGATGTGGTGAGTCGTTACGGCGGTGAAGAGTTCGTGGTTGTCCTTCCTGGAACGCCGCATAGTGGTGCTCAAATAATTGCAGGCAGACTTATAGAGGCAGTGATGTTAAAGAACATAGAGCATGCACACTCAACGACCTCTAAAGTCGTTACGATCAGCTGTGGAGTAGCCACGTCTATACCTCAGAGAGGCAAGTCTATTGCGGAAGGTATTAAGGATATTGTGGAAAAAGCAGATAGGAATTTGTATAGAGCAAAACAAGCAGGACGAAACCAAAGTTGCGGCTAAGTCAGCTTTACTACGTGATGGAGCGATATGTATGAGCAGTGTTAAATTAATAGGAACGCTTATCTGTGTGATGCTGATATCAGCGTGTACCCCTCAGAATGTAAGAACTACACAATACAATGTAGAGCCAACTACTGCTGAGAAAGAGCTCGCTCTTGAAATAAAAGATGCCTTATGGGTTGATAGGTACCTTACCTTATCCCATCAAGACAGTTATAGTTTTGATGGTCGGCTTTCTGTTCGTCAAGGTGGAAAATACCTAATGGCACGAATGGACGCTGTTGTTAAGGGGGATAATATTGTTATAGATCTAAAGGGGCCATTATCTTTGGGCAGGGTAAGGCTCATCATTAATGAACCTAAAAAAATATATAGCCTGTTAACGTCTAAAGGTCTTTATCAGGCAAGCTCCTTAGAGGAGTTGTCGCGTAGTGCATTTAAAATTGTGCCTCCGATACAGCAGTTGATGTTCTGGTTGCGTGGCATCCCCCAGAATAGCGCGGTTAAGCAGATGAGTATTAATAAAAAGGGTGAAGTGATCTCCTTTTTAGAACAAGGCTTTGCTGTATCTTTAAAAGATTACAAGTTAAATTATAATTTTGAAGGTATAGAGCTATCCATGCCTCGAAAAATAAGAGTTGAAAATGAAAGTGTAACTGTTAAACTGGTTGTCGATCATTTTTTTCCGCAATAATACAAATTGATCGAAAATAATATAAGAGGTATCTCATGTCAGTCAAACCTGATCCAACTGAAGAATTAATTAAATTACTTTCGGCTATGCCGCAAGATAAAATAAAAGACATATTCCAATCTCTTGCTGAGAAGGGCGTTAGAGATGATCTTCGCTTACTCACCCGAATTGGCATTGTTGATCAATACAATGAACGCACTGAAGATCTGCAGACTTACTGGGGGATTTGTGTTGATGCTGAAACCACGGGCCTCGATAAATCAAGCGATGAAATTATTGAAATAAGTTTAATTGCATTTGAATTCGATCAGGAAGGTATTATTTATAATGTGAAGCATATTTATTCTGGGTTTGAAGAACCAACGGAATTAATTACGGAAGAAATCACCAAAATAACGGGCATAACCAATGAAGATGTGAGCGGTAAGCATTTTGATGATCATTTAATTAACAACGCCTTCGAAAATGCCGCTTTGGTTATTGCTCATAACTCCGCATTCGATCGGCCTTTTTTCGAACGACGATTTCCTGTCACTGAAAATAATCACTGGGGCTGTTCGTATAAAAATGTGGACTGGGATGAAGAAGGGATCGACATTAAGAAGTTAGGTGGATTGCTCGCTCACTACGGTTTCTATTTCGACGCTCACCGTGCTGAAGTGGACGTTAGGGCTTGTATACACTTACTCACCCAAACAATGGAGTCTACCGGCGAAACAGCCTTGGTCGGGTTGCTTGATGCGGTAAGAACGCCAACCTATCATATCTTTGCTTTAGATGCGCCTTTCAGCAAAAAAGACGCCTTAAAAGATCGGGGTTACTCATGGTTCCCAGGAGAAAGTTCGAAACCAAAATGCTGGAATAAAGAAATTGAAGAAGTAGAAATGGAAGATGAGCTTATCTTTCTTCGTGGCGAGGTATACCCAGGAAAATCTAAAGATCCGTTTGCCGTTGAGAGTGTAGGTAGTTTAAACCGTTACAGCGAGCGTGGCGGTGAAGCCGTCACCTTTAATCGTGAAGCAAAAAAAGGCAATCACATTGACAGTAGTGATGAGTTTAATCAAGATCCAGGCGCGACAGGATTGAAAGGCATGACCCGATGAAAATAGCCTTAGATATTGATGGCGTTTTACTGGACTTTGATAAGCATTGGCGAGAGTTTGCATCTGTCTTTTTACAGCGAGATCTGGTCAGATTAAATAATGAGTACTGGCTGGAGAGTCGCTACGGAATAACGAAAGAAGATTCTGATGCCGTCTGGGCTGCTTTTTTTGAACAGGAAAAGTGGGCGACGATAGAGCCATATCAATGCGCTTTAGATATGATCGCCATTTTACACGGTCAAGGACATGAAATTGTCTGTGTCACCGCCGCACCTGAGGCGGTAGAAGTGCAACGACGAATGAGTCTGCAGCATTTAGGGCTGGAAGCACATGAAATAGAATTTACCGGCTACCATCATGAAGGTAATACCAAGCATGAAGCGTTAACACGGCATGCGCCTGATATTTTTGTAGACGATCAGCTTTTCAACTTGTCACATGGAAAAGAGTGCAATATAGATAACCTCGTCTGGCTGGATAGAGGGGATGCTCAAATGAATGTGAGAAATGGAGCAGACTGGGGCAACTATGCAACGCACAGAATTAAATCAATGATGGGGTTGGCAGATATTATTGAGCGCTTAGAGGCTAAGGTTAATCTAAGCCCTAAGATGGGGCTTGCTTCTTAAGCCATTACAGAGAGGATCCGCTCTTTTGCTTGATCGTCCATATTAAGGACTTGAATGCTGGCCATAGCCTGTTGTTTGTTCACCATCATGTAAATCATGTTTTCATTAATCGTATTTGAATCGTCAGCATTAGGCGTAAAACTACCTGATTGAGCTGATGTGTCTTGCGGGTTTGAAAGTTCATTTTCTTTAGCAATCTCTCTTGCTGCCTCACCTATTTTAGCGTTGGCCTGTTGAAGTGATGTTAAAGCAACCGCTTGCGGGTTGTTGTCAAGGCTGTTCATAATAAAGTCTTTGTAACTAAATGAGTATATTACTAATATAATACAAAAAAGTCAAGTTATTTATTAGTCAAGGCCTTTAGTTCGGTAAAGCGCACTTTATCTTCATTAAAGCTACCTTGTTGTTTTTTAAGTTCCCTAAGTTGAAAGTCTAACTGTTTACGCATTTTGTCTTCTTGTTGTTTTTTGCTGGATATCTGGTTAATAATGTTATCTATCTGTTCTTTATTACTCCCTTCAAGTTCAATGTTGGCTGCTTTTTTCTCAAGGGTCAAAATTGATTTACGAATAGTGGCCAGTTTTTTATATTGATAACCTTGCTTCGCCTTAATTGAAGCTTCATATTCTTTCTGATCCTGCTCTATATCCTCAATCGTCTGGTACCGCATTAAGAGCTGCTCATCATAAAGACCGGCTAACTTGTTCTCGTGAGCAGCCTTTGCTTTTTCTTCAATTAAGGCGAGTTCCTGCTGCTCTTTAAGCTCAAGGATTTGTTGGTTTTGTTGTTCTTCACTACGCTTAAGGCGCAGTTCTTCAGGCGATAAAGCAGGTGCCACCCGCCTTATTCTTCGCATACTTTTAGCGTCTAAAACATCATAGCCTTTTTGGGCGAATTCTGGTGGCAAGCTATGACTCATGACGCTATGACCATTAGCATCGGTATAGTGATAGAGTTGAGAGGCTGCATGAGCGGTGCTTAAAGATGTCAAGAAAAGTAAAAGAGAGATAAAGCGCATAAGGCAACCTTAGTTAATAATGTAATGTATATATGATACATTATACGTGCCTATTGAAAAAACGGGAAGTTAATCAATAAAATTAGTTATTCGATGTGCGATGATGGGTGACTATTATTTAGGAAAAAACAATGACTACATTTAATAAAGATCCTGTACTGGTCGCCTTTGAAAAAGCCATCATTAAAGGCGAGGTTCAATTGGACTCAAGTTCTATAGAAGGTTTCTTCACCTTCAACGGTAATGCTATTCACAACCCTTATCTGGATGATTTTAGCGTTGATGCTGTTGTTCCAGAGGATTATTACGGTGAACTATACCTTAATTGGTTTAACGGATTGCAAGATGAGCTGTTCTCTGAGTTAACGAAGATGGCGGCGGATGATAGTTATGCGTCCGATCAGTTCAATACTGTGCTGACGGAGACAGGTCTATTTGAAATGTACGAAGAGGATCATGGTTCGTATGATAAATACAATGATGATGAAGGCTGGTCTAATGCGCTATTTCATTATTTTGCGGGCGATCAGGAAGATAAAGATAACTGGCAAGAGTGGATTGAACATGTCATTGAAAAAGAGATGGTTCGTTTAAATCCTGCTGCACCTGTGGCGATGCCTAAGCCGTAGTTAACGCTTTTGCAGGTTCTTGTGAATGCGAATGGATTCGTACGCTGCAAGGGCGTGTGTTCTGCCTTCTAAGCTGGAAGCCACATCAGTGACAATACCTTGATTATCAGGATCGTCAGACAGTGCCAGCATAAAGCCCAGTGAGGTTAACATCAATGATAAAAAGCAATAGGGAAAACTCGAGCAGGGATACACCTTCTTGAAACATAATAACTCCTTTGTTAATTAGCAAGGGAGCCTAAGCCCCTCTGCCGACAACGCACAAAGTGCACGTTGATAAGGGTGACAACAGGGTTGTCACCCACTGGCTGTCTCTATCAGTTTATTTTTTTGTGCTGCTGCGCTTGTGCTCTTCTAATGCGGCTAATATTTTAGCCACTGAACTCTGACCTAAGCCGTTAAACTTCAATAGCGATCCTTTATTCATCAGATCCAGCGCTTCTATGGTTGTTACGCCACCTTCAACTAACTTATCTATTTTAAGGCTTGATAGGCCATGATTGATTAAGATGCTAATCGGTATGCCTTGCGCGTTGTAACCTTCTTTTTCAGCCAGGACGGTCAGTGCGTCAACCATGTCACCAACAACATCTTTTTTGGAGGGAACTACAGTGGGGCCACCTTCAACTTCACTTAGAATGACAGTCGTTGGTGAATCGCAAGCAGATCCAGGTGCACAACAAGAGGGTTTAGCATCCTCATTGAAGGTGCCGGCTTGCGTGTCATGCCAAAGCTGTTTGAAAAAATTCTTAATTCGAGCGCACGGTCTATTATTGTAGCGGTGCTCTAAAATTTGAACCCGCATTTCAAGATCAGAAAATTCTTTTCCTTCCACTGTTAAACTCCTAAGCTAAACTTCCAGACAGTCACTGGGGCTGCGATGGAAAGAAATATAAAAAATGAAAGCAGTGTATAGAACTCTGTTCTACCTGCATTCCCTGTAACAACGTCACTGCTCTCCATAGTGCTGTCAATGTCGTGTTGGTGTGCCATTGGGGATCCGTATTTTGTCCAATAAAAAAATAGTATAACACTTACATGATATAAAAGACAAGTGCCTGTATTATATTTCTGTATTATGTATATATAATGTTGACATTAATGTAGAGGGCATTTATAATCTCTGGCTAAATTAAGTACCACCTCTAAAGGAATCTTTGAATCATGTCTGACGGACTAATGTGTGCGCAATATCAAAATCACATAGCAAAAATCAATGAATCGTACGCTGCAGTACCTTACGATAAATTAGCGGAAATGCTGCTGTACACTGACGATGAACATAGTGCAAAGGACATTTTATCCATCATGACAGAGCGAGAAAGAACGCTCAGTTCTGACTTTATGGATAGCTTGAGTGAAAATGAAAGGGTATTTGTTAAAGAGCGCACAAGAAATCCCATTACAGACATTCCGAAGGGCAGTTACTGCTACACATTACCCAAGATTAAAGACGGTGAACTGAAGCTTAAAAGGGCGAACTGTCCGCACATGTCACGCTCAAGCGAGTCAGGTTTTAGCTGTGAGTTTATGGGCTTAAGTGATAAGGACATGGGCGGCGGTCTGTTGTGGGACGGGGTTAAAGAATGTGGAATAAAGTTAATTTCAAAAGAGGATATTCCCACTATTAGGGATATGTCACAGTAATAAAAAATAATACTATTTAATATAGAACACTCTCAATTTTAAAAATTATGGCGCATGTCGTCAGGGGGATCTTACCCTCTAAATATAGACAAGGATAAAATATGGAACAAGAATACAATGTAATTAAGCGCAACGGTGATGTTGTTGCTTTTGATATCTCAAAAGTAAAGAGCGCTATTTTAAAAGCATTTTTAGCTGTTGAAGGTGAACATGCTGTCGATAGCGATAGGATCCACGATTTAACACAGGCATTATCGGAAGAAGTAATCTCAGGCTTTGCCCGATCTTTCTCAATGGGTGCGCCCGTGCATATTGAAGAAATTCAAGATCGTGTTGAACTTGCGCTGATGAGAAGTGGTGAGTATAAAGTTGCTAAAAGCTATGTGCTTTACCGTGAAGAACAAATTCAAAAGCGCAATGAATCAGACGTGGTAGATGCCGCCGAAGAGACTGTGAACGTTATTAACTTGACGCAAGAAGATGGATCTAAAGTAGCATTAGATATGCCGCGTTTAGACATGATTATTGAAGAAGCGTGTGACGGTCTTGATTCCATTTCTGCTGAACTTGTTAAAGAAGAAGTGGGCAAGCAATTATTTGATGGCATGAGCGAATCTGGTTTAAGCGAGATCATGTTAATGACCGTGAGAACACTGATTGAAAAAGAGCCTAATTACAGTCGGGTAGCTGCACGCTTGCTTTTAGACTCATTACGTGAAGAAGCATTAACATTTGTTAATGACGCGCCTAAACAGGCTTCTCAGATGGATATGATTGACCTTTATCCTGAGTATTTTAAACACTACATTCATAAAGGTATTGAGCTTAAGCGATTAACGCCAGTATTAGCAGATTATGATTTAGACAGGTTGGGTAAGGCGTTAAACGTGCAAAATGACTTTAACTTTTCCTACCTGTCAATGCAAACGCTTTACGATCGCTACTTCATTCATGAAGGTGACGTTCGCTTTGAATTGCCACAAGCGTTTTATATGCGTGTAGCAATGGGGCTGGCTGTTGAAGAGGAGGATAAGAATGGCCGCGCTATTGAATTTTACAACTTATTAACCTCATTTGACTTTATGAGTAGTACGCCGACATTATTTAATGCCGGTACATTGCGCCCTCAATTATCATCATGCTACTTAACGTCTGTACCTGATGATCTGGGCGGCATTTATGATTCAATCAAAGATAATGCCCTTCTATCTAAGTATGCAGGCGGCTTAGGTAATGATTGGTCCAACGTTCGTGCGATGGGTGCTCATATTAAAGGCACTAATGGTGAGTCTCAGGGCGTTATCCCGTTCTTAAAAGTGGTAAACGATACTGCGGTAGCGGTTAACCAGGGCGGAAAGCGTAAAGGCGCTGTGTGCGCGTATTTAGAGACGTGGCATTTAGATATCGAAGAGTTTTTAGATCTTCGTAAAAACACGGGTGACGATCGTCGCCGTACCCATGATATGAACACCTGTAACTGGATCCCCGATTTATTTATGAAGCGTGTTACTGAAGAAGGCGAGTGGACTTTATTCTCACCAGAATCGGTGCCCGATCTTCACGATTTAGTGGGTGAAGAATTTGAAGCGGCCTATGCAGCTTATGAAGCAAAAGCCGCTGCAGGAGAAATTAGCTTATTTAAAACAATTCCAGCACTTGAGTTGTGGCGCAAAATGCTGACACAATTATTCCAAACAGGTCATCCTTGGATCACTTTTAAAGATCCGTGTAATATTCGTAGCCCTCAACAACATGTGGGCACAGTACACAGTTCCAATCTATGTACTGAAATCACACTGAACACCTCTAAAGATGAAATTGCAGTCTGCAACTTAGGTAGTATCAACTTAGTTCAGCACATTAAGGCGGATGGCTCCATCAATGAGAAGAAACTGCGTAAAACAGTGATGACTGCTATTCGCATGTTAGATAACGTAATTAACATTAACTATTACAGTGTGCCGCAAGCGAAAGCGTCTAACTTACGTCATCGTCCTATTGGTATGGGCGTGATGGGATTTCATGATGCCTTATTTAAAATGAAGGTAGCTTACCAGTCTGATGAAGCAGTCACCTTTGCAGATAAGTCAATGGAATTGATTAGTTACTTTGCTATTGAAGCGTCAAGTGCCCTTGCTGTAGAGCGTGGGAGCTATGAGTCGTATGAAGGCAGTTTATGGAGTCAAGGGATCTTACCTATTGATTCTATAGAGATGCTTCAACAATACCGTGGTGATGACTACCTGAAAATGGATCGGTCAACCACGATGGATTGGGATGCATTACGCAAGAAAGTAGTGAAACAGGGTATGCGTAACTCCAATACCATGGCGATTGCACCCACAGCGACTATTTCTAATATCTGTGGCGTGAGTCAGTCTATTGAGCCTATCTACCAAAACATGTACGTTAAATCGAACTTGTCTGGCGAATTCATTGAAGTGAATAGTTACCTTGTCGAGGCATTGAAAGAATTAGATATGTGGGATGAAGTGATGGTCAGTGATCTGAAATACTTCGATGGTAAGCTTGAGCAAATTCAACGTATTCCAGCTGAATTGAAAGCGCGCTTTGCAACCGCGTTTGAAATGGATACGCGTTGGTTAATTGAGGCAGCATCACGTCGTCAAAAATGGATAGATCAAGCGCAAAGCTTAAACCTTTACTTGGCTGAGCCTTCTGGCAAGGTCATGGACAGTATTTACAAGCTTGCTTGGGTTCGCGGTCTGAAGACTACTTACTACCTCCGATCTTTAGGGGCAACATCTGCAGAGAAGACCAGTGACACTCGTGAAATAGCGCCACTTTCCGCAAAAGAAGAGGCTGCAGCAATGTGCTCAATAATTAACGGCAGCGAATGTGAAAGTTGCTCGTGACATTGATGGTGGCCAAATAGTCGCCCTGTGCGATAATTTGAGCTCAACCTAACTATACAAAGGGTATTAAGAGAGAAACAGAGGTAGTTATTTCCTTCACAATACCCTTTGTATTCTATATTATATGTAAGATACAAAATTGGAGAGACGAGATGTCTGTATGGGAAGATCCCTTTGGATCGAATAAAGGCAATGATGAAGCCGTTTCAGCTATTGCAGCTGAAGTAAAAGAACATGAGGAAGCTGAAGTAAAAGATGCTGAGATAGCAAAAGCTTCTGTAGTCGCTATCAGTGTGGATGATAAACGCGTTGTTAACGGCAAGGGTGACATTAATCAGTTGGCCCCTTTTAAATACCCGTGGGCGTGGAATTACTTTTTAAACGCCAATAAAAATCACTGGACGCCATTAGATATTAATATGACGCCAGATATTCATGATTTCCAGCATAAATTAACGGTAGAAGAGAAGCACGTTTACACCAATGTACTGTCGTATTTAACGACTTCTGACATTTTAGCGATGCGTAATATTGGTTTAGCCGTGATGGAAAAGATGACGGCGCCTGAGTTGCAAATCTACCAAGCCCGCCAAGTCTATGAAGAAGCGTTACATACGTGGACTTACCAGCACTGCATTGAGACCTTAGGGCTCGATCAGCAAGAAATTTATAATCGTTACCGTGTTGTTCCTGCCATTAATCAAAAAATTCAATTAGCGAATGAGAAGTTAAGCTCTGTATTGCGTAACGATATTGATTTAACCGATCGTGACGAATTGGAAAATTTCGTGATGGCCTATGCCTTTTTTGCAGGCATATTTGAAGGTACGTGGTTCTACAATGGCTTTAGCCCTATCTTCGCCTTACAACGTCGTGGCTTAATGAAAGGCACGGCTGAGCAGCTTCAATACATTATGCGTGATGAAGTGATGCATGCTTCATTTGGTATTCGCGTTGTGAAACAAATTATCGAAGAAGAGAACCTGGTGTTAGATCCTAAAAAGATCCAGCAAATGTTTGAGGATTCTCTGGTCGCTGAGGAAGCGTATGCACATTATATTTTGAAAGATCCTGTTTTAGGCTATTGCGCTGAAGATCATATTAGTCAGTTTAAGTTTATTGCCAACCGCCGCGCTAAGCAGATGGGTTTTGCAGAGCCATTCGCTGATGCTGAAAATGCATTGCCATGGCTTGATGAACAAGCAAATATGAAGAAAGAGAAAAACTTTTTTGAGACAAAAGTAACCGAGTACCAAACAGGTTCAGCACTGAGCTGGGACTGAAGATTTAACCTTTTTTGAGGTTATTTGCACCTTATGCTTAATATTGAGCATGAGTAATAATTACACTTGCAAGTGTAATATAATAACAATAATAAATGGAGAGCACTATGCTTGCACTAACACGTAAACCAGGAGAGTCTATCTTAATCTACCCTGAGGATGACTTACCGGAAGATATGACAGTTGCTGAGTTATTTAAAGATGGACCGATTGAAATTAAATTGGTTGACGCCAGAATTAAACGCGGCACCATTCATAGCAAGATTGGCATCAACGCACCGGATGAGCTAATCATTCTTCGCGATGAATTGCTAAAAAATGATCACCACAAAGATGATAGTGATGAGGGTGGTGGCAATCGATAATCTAAGGCATTGATTGCTTTTAATTGCTTGACTTTGAGCCCGAATTTTTCGGGCTTTTTTATTTTACAAAGAGGGATTTTATTTCCAATTGTTGGGATTAAATCCGTCATCTGCTTTTAGGTAGTTACCTATGAAGAGATCCATCTGCTCTTGCGTGGGTTTATTTCTGTAATAGAATTTTTGCCCAGTATAGCCGCGACGACAGTCTGCACTCGTTTTAGATCCGCAATGCGTTAGAGCAGTCTTAACGCCTGGGTTTCCAGGTTTGTCAGCATAGACATCGTATTTAGCCGTCATTCTGGCGAGTGTTCTTTTTTTTGTCCAGGCACTTCTGAATCGATGTAAAGCTACCCCGGCATCACAATTAAATGCTTTTCCTTTCTGATTCGCACTCCGACCACCCCGACCGAGCATGCTTTTACATTTTTTTGGTGAAATAGGTAGGATAATGGAGGGTACGGCACAAATTCCGTAAATTTTACGGTAGGTGCTGCAATTAGATAAAATGAAAGAGTCCGTAAACCAAAAATAAGGCTGAGGGAGTGACAGTAGTCCTGATGGGGGAGGAGGGGCGGTCGCAGACGCTTTAAAATACCCGTCTTCGGCACACTTCCACTCTTCATTTTCCCACACTGTCTTTTGTGTAACAAGATCACAGGTTGGTGGCTTTGCAAAGAGTGCATTTCCCTCTGTTATGGGGGAGCTTACGTTTTCGCTGCCAGTTAAGTCAGCGGCAATGAGAAACGAGGAAAATGAAAGCAAAGGAAGTGCGATAAGAATAGACTTCATAAAGGAACCTGTATAATATATATAGCTAACATGATACAGTATTATTAGGTTGTGTCAATAACGTTTGCGATAATATTGTAACTATGCTATGATACAGAATCATTTAAGGAGAATACCAATGTTAGATTTTTTAAATAATGCAGGCATGGCCGCTCAATTATTAGTGGGTGTTAATATCGCTGCTGGGGTGATGTTTGGTCTTATTTTAATGGTCGATAAGTTAATGGACGGAAAAATACTGTCATTTAACGCAAAATAAAAAAACAGGTAACGAAATAGATCGTTACTTTATAGAGAAGTCGCATAACAATGGATTTATTATATGTTCCACCGGAAACGGTGGATAATTTATTGGCTATCACCAATATTGTCACCACGATTAAAAGCCGCCTTGAACTGAAAAAGGCAGGGGCCAATTATCAGGCATGCTGTCCTTTTCATCATGAAAAGACGGCTTCTTTTACGGTGTCTGAGACAAAGCAGTTTTATCATTGTTTTGGCTGTGGTGCGAGCGGTAGTGTCATTGGCTTTGTCATGGAGTATGACGGCATTCCTTTTGTCGAAGCTATTCAAGAATTAGCTGAAGATGCAGGGATGGATTTAAGTCACCTTGAAGCTGATAAGAATGATATGCGTTTTAAGTTGGCTGCACTTAATAATAAGGTGGCTACTGATTATCAGTCTAATCTTAAGGTTAAAGGAAATCTTGGCGCAGACTACCTTGCTTCTCGAGGAATAAGTGCTAAAACCATTGAAAAATTTGCGGTGGGCGTTTCTAAGGATAGCTGGACTGACTTATTAGATCGTCGAGGTCAAGATAAAGACACCTATGACAAGTTATTGCATTTAAGTTTGATTAAAAAAAACACGGATAAGAATAGTGTTTATGACACCTTTAGAAATAGATTAATGTTCCCGATCCGGGGGGCTTCTGGTGACACTGTTGGCTTTGGCGCTCGAACGATGACTGAGGAGCTACCTAAATATCTTAATTCTTCAGAATCTGATATTTTTCAAAAACGAGATACCTTGTATGGCTTATATGAAAACAAGCACGGGCTTAGGGCACAAAATAAAGCCCTTATTGTTGAGGGTTACATGGATGTTGTGGGCCTTGCTGAACACGGTGTTGATATTGCTGTCGCCGCTCTGGGCACTGCCGTTACTGGTCGTCAGCTTAATTATCTTGCTCGTTACGTTGACGCCTTTATATTTTGCCTGGATGGTGACAAGGCAGGTCGCAAGGCGGCTATAAAAGCACTAAGGACGTCTTTAGCCATGTTAAAAGACACCTTATCTGTTTCCTTTATCTTCTTGCCTGAAGGTGAAGATCCAGACAGCTTTATTCTTAGGCAGGGAAAAGCCTCTTTTGATAATTTAGTCGACAATGCCATTCCTTTAAGTGAACTGTTTTTTGACGAGATGACTAAAGATTACGATCTTGATAACGTAGAATCACGGGTAGCTATGGTTAAAAAGGCAACGGCTGAATTAAATACCATCCACTATGCACCTTCTTTTAAGCGCATTATGGAGTCAGAGCTGGCTTCTAAAGTGGGTATGGATGTGGACTTTATTCAAGCTCAAGCTGCCCAAGTAGAAAAAAATAAGCCTTCTTTAGCGCCACAAGTAAAGCCGGTTATGATGACGCCTACTCGAAAAGCAATCTCAATCGCACTGCAATATCCTGAGATGGTATTACATGCCGATGCCGATCTGTATTATATTGAAAAATTAGAAGAGCGAGGCGCCAAATTGCTGGTTGAGATTATGAATACCCTATCTCAAATGGAAGATTTGGACAGGTTAAGCAGTGCCACGGTGATTGAGCGGTTTAGGGGCAAAGATCAGACGGTGTTTGATAGTATTGCAAAATTGGCCAATGCCGAAATAGGCACGGCTGAAATCTTAGAAAAAGAATGGGGCATTATTATTGCCAACCTTAATACGGAGGGTAAGCAATTCTATGTAACCCAGTTAGCCAGTAAGCCTTTTGATGAGTTTTCTGATGAAGATAAGGCGGCGTTTACCGCTCTCACATGATAATAGCTAATGCCAATGAGAAGATTGTTTTCTCTTTATTATTGCTATCCTTATTGGCTGGCGGTGCAAGAGCGCTTATCGATAAAGTGAACAATCCTGAGCCACAAGTTTATTTTGACAATGAAGTATTTCGATGGGAAGCGGGAATATGGAAAAAGAGCCAGTGCATGAGTCAGTATGGACGAAGCCACTTCATGAGAAGACCCATAAGCTGTATCGCACAAAGCGATAAGTCCGTTGCGCTCGATCATTACTGCACAGGGATTAAACCAGTAGAGCAGAAGTTTTGCCAGCTATAAGGAGGTAACCTGTTTGTCGACCCAGTCGAAAATGGTTCGCTTTTAAAACTAAAAGCCCATTTTCATTTTCGGCGCAGCTTCACTGGCCTCTTTTAAATCGATTCTCGTCATTGTCTCTTTTCGGCTAACACCAATACCTGATAAGTTTCGATGCACTAATTCAGCAAGATATTCTGGATCTGCATAGGTTTCGCCAAAGGCTTTGTTAGCGACATCGCGATCCGTCATTTCCTCAAAGGAATCTTGAATAGATTGACGGATAGGCATTAAGCCTGAAGGGCTATTAAAATATTCAGCATGAGCATGCATGGGGTACCACCTTATTCATTTAGAAAACAAAAGCATACAAGTGTTATATCTCACACTTAATTAAATGTGTCAAGTAAATATTGAAAATAATTTAAAATATTATCAATTACTCTCTAAAAAGTCACGATCATAGTGATAATTTGTAGCAGAAACAAAGCTTTCCATTCTGCCGCAGTTAAATCTTTTTTGTTTTAAATTTAGCAGTTAATACGCGCGTGTTTTTTTCGCTTTTAAAGCGTCCGTTAACTGCATTTCACCGTCAAAGCCTTATTGTAGAGGCTGTAAGTAGCTTAAAATATCGGCGGTAAGGATGTATTTGCCAATAGCAGTCAAGATGGCTTGGTACCACCTCTGATTTTGATTTCTCAACCCTGCCTATAATGACAAAGACGCCCGAGTTCTATTTTATATTCAGAGATAATGCCGTAAGAAGCGGCGCTTTCAAGGGGGTAACCTGAATATCATAAGGCTACATTGCTATTTGTTGTAATAATGAATTAATTACACTATTGCATTGTGTGACAAAGGGGGGCATCTGATTTTGCGCACAGATCATCAGTCAAAATTACGCCAAATGCGTTGTTTCCTGCAACAGGTGTACGGATCACTCCTTCATCTCACCCTGCTGAATATAGATTAATTTAGCAGGACTAATAGTGCATCTGATCTCGGTTAATTGTTATTCTTTGGATGTGCCATTATTTTATATTTTAATTCATGGTCCGTATTAATGTTATCTCAATAGGTTTCTATAACTTTATTAATAATACAAATAAATTGCATATCCTATTGCAGATATAAAATAATCACGCTATACTTTGTTTTTTAATTAAAAATAGAACGTGACAATGAAGATTGCTTTTGTAGAACGACCGGATGGTGTGCCTAACCTACTTCACGAGGAAAGGGTGGATGTAATTAAAAATGACGTTATCTTTCCCCGTCGAGGAGAAGTGGTCGACTTATACGGTAATCGTTATCGAGTATCAGAAGTTATTCATGACTTAATTGGGAAAGAAATTAAATTTATTTGTGCAAAGATACCCAATGCACATTATTTACCCTCAAATACTTAGGAAGAAAAGCACCATGACTGGAAGAAGAATAAGTGAAGATCGACGCAGAAGAATGCAGCCATTAGCAGAAGGGCAGGAAGACATGAGGACGGGTCAGCGACGTGAAGGTGAGCGACGAGCTGACGAGCGTCAAGAGAATAGGCGCCAAGGGGATAGACGTGAGGGTATACGAAGAAAATAAGCATCATCTCTTAGTCTCCTATTGCTCAACTAATCTAACTTTATTATCTACAGACAATGACTACAACTACAGAAACCGCAAAATATAAACATACAACGCTATCATCCCGTGAAATTATCGGTATGGCATTAGATGCTTTACCCGGTAATAAGATGAGTATCTTAATGGTTATGTCCATACCTTCAGGAGCTGCGTTCTTGTGGGGGGTGTTAGCTGGCCTTGCAGGATTGAGCCAAGGTGTGGCGGGCATAGTTAGCGTAGTGATAAGTCTGATGCTTTTATCAGTGTCCTCGGCAGTGGGCGTTTTAGGGGTGGAAGCTGCCCGAGGAAATGAGACGAGAGCGGGTATGGCTTTTTCATATTTTTCAAAAACGCCTAAAATGATTGGCTTTACTGCACTTTACTCTTTGGCAATCATTTTGGGTTTGTTGATGTTTATAATTCCTGGGTTGCTTATTTCTACAGCTTGGACAGCGTCTTCTGCTTTAGCGTTGAGAGAGGATTACTCTATTGTTGAGTCAATTAAGGTGTCGATTTCAGGCTTATGGGAGAATGCGGGGATCTTTATTGGGATCCCTTTTTATCTGGTTTTCCTGCCTGTTTTGGGCACTGTAATTTTAGCGGGGTTAGCCGTGATGATCTCGCCAGTATTGGCGTGGATCGTTCTTCTGGCTTATTCTTTTTCACTTATTTGGCTAATGCCTTTAATGATTGTCAGTTATGGCGTTTTATATAAAGAGACTTTTCTTTAGGAAGTGTAGCGTTTAAGCAGTAATACGCTGATCAAATAACGCAAACTGACCCTCAGCTTTGCGACCGATATTGGTAAAGTGAATGTCATCGGCCTCATAGCCTGAAAGACTAATATCCCTTAGGGCAGAGGATAGGTCGTTTAACATTGATAACGCCTCGTCTGATAGCGGCGGAATACATTCATGAGGATCGATATCGGTCAGTAAACATTGCTGACTGTCAGATGCCATAATAAGATCTTCAAATAAGGACTGATGGTAATCGTCGTCTATAATGAGTTTTTCCTGGAAAACCCCCATCAAGCCATCGTCAAATTGTTTGACTGCAAAGATAATGGCTACATAATCGCTTTCAATGCCCACCATTTCAGATGAGAGTTCATACTCTAAGCTGTCCTGGGTTATTTTAATGACGCTTCCTTCGCTGGTCTCAAATGCTTCCCCGTAATCCCCGTTGCCCAGAAAATGGACAATAGACATTCCAAGCTCCTCAGCCCATGATTGTGCTAATTTAATCATTTTATTATTATTTTTATTGTGATGAAAGTTCGTAATCATTATATAATACAAAATTAAAGTATTCAATATTTTTATTGACTAATTATTTATTGGCCACTATAATACCTCGCATGATCACACCGCCCACTTTAAACAATATTATCTTTATAGATATTGAATCTTCCGGTCTCTATCATGAGAGCTACCCTATTGAAATTGGCTATGGCTGCACGCCTGACGCGATTACATCCTTCCTTATTACACCTGAAAATACACCAGACTGGCAGACATGGAGTGAAGAAGGGGAGGCTATTCATAAGATCACACGTGACATGCTATATCAGTCAGGTATTTCTCCTTTGGCGGCAGCTCAAAAAATGAATGATGACTTGCATGGGAAATGTGTTTATAGCAACGCTCCGGAGTTTGATTGGAACTGGATTAGAGAGTTGTTTTTTGTAGTGGGTGAACGTCCTGAATTTACCATTAGAGACAGTATAGAGATTTATAAGCCCGGCTTGGTGTTGGTGGGTGGGTCAGAAGATGAAATCGCGGTTACCTATGAAGAAATCAATGCAATGGCTTGGGATAAAGTAGGCAAATGGAAGCAGCATCGTGTCACGCCAGATGTTTTGCAGCAGCTCTATTTAGCTCAGCTAATTTCGCAAAAAGCACAAAAATAATAACGCAACCCCGTTATAAATAGCGACCCCTCCATTTTAAAGTAGTATTTCCTTTAATAAAGGTAAGTCACATCTTGATATTTATGTGTAACTGGTATATAATACCTAAAAATTATAAAAGGTAATAGCATGTCCGAACTAAAACTTGGCGGTATCGAAAATGCACAAACAAATGAAAATGAACAAGAAGGTGAGTTACTGACCTCTAAGCCCTCGGTAGATTTATCCAATGGATCGGATAACAAGATGCCAAGTGGTGGGTTGGTTGTTAATGATGATGGCACAACACGTATCGATATTCACAGCGCAGGTTCAAAAAGCTTCCTGGATTACGCTGGATTTGTTATTACGCAACGCGCCCTTCCTGATGTTCGAGATGGTTTAAAGCCCGTTCATCGTCGTATCTTGTATGCGATGGATCAGCTTCATGTTGGTCATAATAAAATGACTAAGAAGTCAGCGCGTATTGTCGGTGACGTTATTGGTAAATACCATCCTCACGGTGACACTTCTGTTTATGAAGCTATGGTTCGTATGGCGCAAGACTTCTCAATGCGTATTCCTTTAGTAGATGGTCAGGGTAACTTTGGGAGTATTGATGGTGATAATGCAGCGGCGATGCGTTATACCGAAGCCCGAATGTCAGCAGCGTCTGAATCGTGCTTTGATGATATTCATTTAGATACGGTTGATTACATCGATAACTATGATGGTACCGTGCAAGAGCCAGTTGTACTGCCTTTGTCGTACCCTAATCTACTTATTAACGGTGTAGAGGGTATTGCGGTAGGTATGGCAACGTACGTGCCTCCTCATAACCCTGTTGAAGTCATGAGTGCTGTTCAATACATGATTCAGCAAGAGTTAGATGGTAACGATCCTGTGGTAGCTGAATTAATGAAGCTGGTACCTGCCCCTGACTTTCCAACCGGTGGTTTAATCCATGGTTTAGGTGCTAATTATGAGTCAGCTTGGGAAAACGGCAGTGGTAAAATATACTTGCGTAGTAAGTGGCATGAAGAGACATTAGGTCGACGTCGCGCCATTGTGATCACAGAGATCCCTTATCAAGTTAATAAGACGACTTTAATTGAAAAGATTGTTACCTTAGCAAAACCCAATAAGGAAAAACAAAATACGATTGATGTAGAAGGTATTGCTGAAATCCGTGACGAATCTAATAAAGATGGCATTCGCCTTATCATTGAAGTTAAGAGCGGTGTAGAGCCAGAGCTTATCTTTAATAAGCTGGTTAAAATGTCACAAATGGAAATTACGGTTTCTTATAATGTGACGGTGTTGGTGAAAGGTCGCCCACGCAAGATTGGACTGGTTGAGTGTTTGGAGCACTTTATCGATCATAAGATTGACGTTATTATCCGTAGAACAAATACCTTAGATGCTAAAGCGGCAGCGAGATTACATATCTTATCCGCATTATTAAAAGCGTTAGTGCCTGACATGTTGGATAAGGTGATTAAAACGATCCGTCAATCAGTGGATTCTGAAGAGGCTAATAATGGCTTACAACTTTTACTTGATATTGATGAGCTTCAAGCTACAGCTATTTTAGACATGCGCTTGCAGCGATTAACTGGCATGCAAGTTGGCGCACTGGAAGATGAAGCGGCTAAGTTAGAAGCTGATCGTCTATATTACGCTGAAATCTTAGGGGACATTGATAATAAACAGCTGCGTTTAGCACAGCAAGAAATTACTGAGTTCAACGAGCGATTCCAGCGTCTAAAAGATAAAAAAGGTGATCGATACTGGGGTGAGCGCCGCAGTGAGATTGCCCAAGATATTGGTAATGTTGATTTGGAATCAATGACGACTCGTGAAATGTGTGGTGTTCTCTTGTCAGAGCGTAACTATATTCGCCGCGTTCCTATTAGTGAGTTCGGCCTTCAAGGGCGAGGTACGCGAGGCAAGTCACAATTTAAATTGGCGGAAGATGATCGTATTTTATCATCTACGCAAGCCTTTAGTCATGACTACTTACTGATGTTTACTGAGCAAGGTCGCGTGTTTGCCGTTAAAACATTCGAGGTGCCTGACGCACTAAAAGGTCGCTTTGTTCAAAACCTGATCCCTATTGAGGGCGATAAAGTTATTCAGATCTTATCTATTCCTGAGTTTAATGATGACAACTTAATGTTTATCACTGAAAACGGTGTGGGCAAGCGATTGAAATTGAGTGACATTGACGGGGCTAAACGTAAAAACGGGATTGCCGCCTTAACGATTCGTGAAGGTGACCGCCTGGTAGAGGTAAATCGTATCGGTGATGACAGTCATGTCGTTATCTTAAGTGATGCGGGCAAAGCTTTACACTTTGATGCCGATCAGATCCGAACAATGGGTCGTGGCGCTGCGGGTGTGAAAGCCATGAATGTGAAAGACAATAAAGTGGTAGGGTTTTGTGTTGTCGAAGAAGGCAATAGGATCTTAGCGATCACTGAAAATGGTCGTGGTAGTGCCTTTGCCCTTGATGACTTCCCGATTAAGAATCGTGGTGGCATGGGTGTTCAATCCATTAAAGTGACCAAGAAAACAGGTAAGTTAAAACGTATCATTACCTTGCCTGATGGCGCAGAGATGGTCGCGGTCAGTGAGGGCGGTGTCGGTAACCGTATGGCAGTAGATAGCCTTCGCAGTTCGGGGCGTGGCAATAGCGGCGTGACACTCATGAGTATTGATGATGACGATCGATTCGGTGATGCCTTTACTTGGGTTGATGAAGAGTAACCCTCTTCAAATCAAAAGCCAGTTCAATTTAATGTAATGTAATGTAAATAAAACAACCTCACCCCTAACAGTGTTGAGGTTGTTTTATCTTGATAGCGGCTATTCCCTGGAGAAAATAAGAGGCTCAGACAGGGCGTTAATGCACGAAATAAGTTAAGGGAATACGAGATATTTTAAGTGTAATCAGGTCTAAATCACAAATTACATGGGATTAATTCTGTATTATATCCACAATACAATATAAGGGTTAAGTGGCTACAATGACATCAACATTAAGAAATACGATTGCAGGATTAGTGGTTGCCGGTGCAGTTTGGGGGGCAAATGCCTCTACAAATGATGCTGAAATGATTACGCGAACAATAGCCATTCCTGAAATACAAAATACAGCGGCATTGGCAGCGGTGTCAATGTCCTCTGCACCTTCCAGCTCACAAGTATGGGTAAGTTCACTAAACGATAACTATCAGTCGCCTCCCATTACGAAAGACTCCGATGTGATGAAGTTAACGTTAGATCAGGAAGCGCTCTTAGCTAAAGCGAAAGTAGTCGGTGAACAAATTGGCTTACCTGAAACGCTACAAGTAATCTTACTGCAGGAAACATGGGGTGGAAAATTTAGCATGACCTCCAGTGACGGCCTGTCTTATGGTGTGCTACAAATTAAACCGTCAACAGCAAAGTATATTACTGAAAAACATAAAACAGACTTAATCCTTGAAGATAAAGGCAGCTTAGAAGATTATAAACAAGCACTCTTAACCGATCATGACTACTCATTAAAAGTAGGCGCCGCCTATGTCGCCATGCTTCATGAGATGACGGATAAAGACTGGAAGCGAACAGTAGTATCTTATAATTGGGGCCCTACAGGTGCCCGAAACTTATCGGACAATCAAATTGTCTCCACCAATTATTATAAAGAGATCGCTGAGAAGATGAAGGTTGTTCGTGACTTTAATAAATTAACTGAACTAAAGTTAAGTGAAGCGAATAACCATCAAACATTTATTGATGGCAAGTATTACGCAACGCCTGTTGCAGAGCCTGCTTCAGAAGAGATTTCTATTAGCAGCAGTGTCGCCAATTTACGTAATGAAAAGAGAGAAAGCCCAATGAAGATGGCGTTAAAATAATGAATATAGACTACTCAGAAGTAATCAAGCTCCGCTTATCAGGATTAGAGGACTTAGATCCTGTCGATGTCTTTTTAGAAGATATGGAGCCCAGTAAAGGTAGCGTCACCATTAAATGCTACGGTCAAGCTTGGACAGCCTATTGGGGTGCAATGGGCGGGCGAGGTGTCGCCCAGTTCTTAAACGATTGTAATGAAGAGTATATCGCCAAGAATTTAAGTTCTATCGATCGTCGCGTGGTGGATATTGATAAAATTATTGAAGATAGGGTGAGTAACCTAAAAAAACAATATGATAGCGGTGAGATTACCTCTGTTGAACTAAGGGTATTTACGGATGTTATTGAGTCAGCAGATGAGTATGCTGTTCGTGAAGATCATGACTTATTAACCGATCTTTACGGTTCTGAATTCTGGAATGAGTTGCCAATGAAAGAAAATCATGAATACACCTATTTGAAAAAAATAATTACAGCGGTAAAGCAGGGCATCAATGAAGCTGGTCTACTTGAGCAGAATGAGGTTTCACCCGTCCACGCGATGAGGATTTAATATGTTTCACTATGAATTAAACTGCGAGCAGTATGTGTTAACAGATGATAAAGGTGAACATCACAGCAAGCCCTTAGATGAAGTGAGTGTGGCTTTTTCACGCGAGCATGATGCAGGCGATAAGCCTATGTACATTTTGAATAAATATGGCAATCCCGATTTAATAACGGCATGGCATGCCAAGATGGTCGACAGGTATCGTGATTCAGGCTTTGATGACTATGCCGACAATATGTTTATTGTGACCGGTAAGTTTGACGTTGATGTGTTGAATCGCGTATTGGATACGACAGGTTATATAGGGAAATTTTTAGCGCATCATGACATTGTATTACCACAAAGTAATACTGAAGCGTCTAATGAAGAGTTGCCAGCTATAAGCCCGCGTTATACACTATAAAAGACGCTTCAGGAGCTCAATCAAAATAGCCATTAAAAGTTAAACTGAGCAGGCTGGCTACTTAGTCTTTTGGCTAAGTCAGCATTGGCTAAAAAGTGCCCGCAATACTGATGCCAGTACCGATGTGTTAAATCTGCCTTATCATCAAGAAAGGGGGAGCACAATGCTTGGATCTGCTCACTCAGATCAACCGTAAGATCGTTGCGAAGTGCGCGCCAATCTGCTTGGTCGCCCGTTAAAATAATGCTTGATAATTTCTCGTTTGAATAGTCTGACATAATAGCTCCTTAATATTGAATTATATCATAGATACAATATGATATGAAAGTTTTACCGGTATTCCAGTTTGGAAATGTAGCCCTATAGTCTGACAGCGTGCTGTAATAAATATATGATAATTACGTTAAAATTATTTGAATTGTTTTCAATAGTAGTGTATATTTATCATATATATAATACAAATATAAAGGCGCCCCATGTATACGGTCTCTATGACAGAAAACCAACATACTCATCTTTCATCTATTTTGAGTGATTTCAGTAAAATGTATCACCCTAACTTTGATTTCTTATTAAAAGGTGATAGATGGGGGTTTAAAGATCAGCCGCATGAAGCCTCTGTCATGCTGCATGAAATATTAAAAGACAATCATGTGTTGCAACTGTATAAGCGTAGCGATATACGATCTTTGATCGGTAAGTTTGCGGCATTTATTACCCAAGAGATCACTCTGTACTTTAGTAGAGAGGAGCTGGCTATTATTTCAAGACTGTCAGAAGTTCATGCGCGTTTAGGCTTGAATCAATTTGACATGTTGATGCGTAGCAATAATCATGATGATAACGCGTTATTATCTGAGTATCTGACAGATAAAACAGGCATTACTACGGATGATCTCAATGTGAGCTGGGATATCTATCAAGTAGCACGCCACCAGCTGTCATGGGATGCTGCTGGCAACCCGTCTAAGCGTGATTTTTCTAAGATGATGGGCGTGAACTACGACGAGCCCTTAAAACGAGGCAGTGAGCCTCTCATCAATATATCAAGCAATTAAGATTATCGCCATTATCCAATGGGCTTAAGCCTACGAGGTGGCACCTGTGATCTGCTTGAATCGCCCCAGCCTTGAGCTGGGGTTTTTGTTTGTTCTGTCGGGCGGATTTCTTATGTCGCGCACTAAGGGCACTCGATTTAAAGAGGTAAGTGAAAGTCCTTGGTTTAGTATATTTCTGATGCAATTATTTAGTAACACCCTTAACATCGTGAACAATTAAATATAGCGCTGGAATCAACACTAACGTGATCAGCGTTGAGAACAATACCCCGTAACTTAACGATACGGCCATAGGAATAAGCATGGCTGCTTGCGTCGATGTTTCAAACGTAATCGGCATTAATCCAAAGAAGGTCGTTAGTGTCGTTAAGATGATAGGGCGGAACCTACCAATCGCGGCATCAATAATCGCCTCTTTCGGTGCCATACCCTTGTCCGTGTTTATTTTGGCTGAGTTAATAAGCACCAGAGCGGCATTCACTACGATACCTGATAGCGCCACAATCCCCAGCATACTGACGATACTTAAACCGATCCCCATGATAAGGTGACCGAAAATAGCACCAATGATCCCAAAAGGGATACTGCTGATTACCACAAACGGCATAATGTAACTTCTAAACGGGATAGCCAGTAAGGCGTAAACGACAAACAAGGCTAAGGGAAAGTTAATCAGTAAGCTGGATAAGCTTTCTACCATGTCTGCGTTCGAGCCTTCAAAGCTAAAGGTCAGCCCTGGATACTTTTTCACAAGCTCAGGCAAGAGAGTCTCCTTCACATCTGAAATCACTTCATTTGATTTGTTTTGAGGAGTTACACTCGCTGACACTTCAACTGTTCGTCTACCATCACTACGATTTATTTTGTTAAACGCAAACCCCTTTTTAATGGATACCACTTCAAGCAGAGGAACCATTTTACCGTTAGGTGCTTGCAGGAGTAGTGACGTTAAATCAGCTTGTGTTAAACGCTCATTATCCGATAGTCTAACCATAATTTTGACTTCATTACGACCGCGCTGCTCACGATCAACTTCGCCGCCATAAAAAGACGACCTCACTTGAGAAGAGACATTACTTGGCGTAAAGCCTAAGACAACCCCTTTGTCTGTCAGCGTGAAATCAAATTGTTGCTTACCTGGTTTAAAGCCATCATCAATATCAGAGACCACAGGGTAATCTTTAAGAAGGGTGCTTAACTCTTTAGAAGCAAGCTGTAAAACAGAGAGATCACGATGGCTCAATTCAATAGCCAACCCCCTGCCTGAGCCTGGACCTCCAGAATCTGCCTGGAACAACATAGAATCAACGCCGGGTGCGTTATCAGCTAAAGCGCGCCATGCTTTAACAAAGTCACCTGTACTCAATAAGTTGGCACGATCATCTTCTTCAGCTAAATAAGCCGTCACTACAGCAATGTGATCACCTTTAAGATCAACCAAGATACCTTTGATTAAAGCGTCCTTATGAGCGCCTGACGCCTTTTCTGCTTGTAGGGCTACAAAGTGTGCGATGTCAGATACTTTATCAGCGTGAGAGCCAACAGGAAGGGTTATAGTTGCCTTAGCAAAGTCAGATTCAGACTTTGGAAACACTTCTATACCTAATCGACCACTGGCCACAAAGGCTAAGGTCACGACCAGAATGCTCACTGCACTCAATACCGTTAGATAACGATGATTGGTAACAAGGATCAAAGCGCCTCGGTAATAAGTATTAACCCACCATTTGAATCCATGACTAAAACGTTGCTGCAGGCGGGACACGTAAGCCAACGGCCCTTGCTTAATGCTGCTGCCAATGTCAGCCAAATGAGCCGGTAAAATAAACAAACCTTCAAATAGTGACATCATGAAACAGGCAATCACCACAACGGGGATCACTTGGAATATTTTACCCATCATGCCAGGCATGAAATAAAGAGGTAAAAAGGTTGCCACGCTGGTGAGGACACTAAATGTGATTGGCGCTGCAATTTCACGTGTACCGCGAATAGACGCTTCAATAGGGGATAAGCCATTTTGACGGTGGTGATAGACGTTCTCACCTACAATGATGGCATCATCAACCACGATCCCCAGTGAAATAATAAAGGCAAACAAGGAGATCATGTTCAGCGACATGCCGAGTGCAGGCAGAATTAAGAACGCTCCCAAAAAGGCAATAGGAATACCCATCATCACCCAGAAGGCGAGACGTATTTCCAGGAATATAGCCAAGACAATTAAGACTAAGAGTAAACCGGTTAAGCCATTACTAATGAGTAGGCTAACTCTGTCAGAGTACGAGGTAGAGGCATCCGATAAAATAGCGGTATCTATCCCTTCAGGCAGCCAAACATCGGCCTCCATCGATGCTGCTTTAACTGCGTTAGAAATTTCAAGAGGCGTTGCCTTACCCACTAAAAATACATCTAACATGACAGCAGGAAGATCGTTGTATTTTGCGTGGGTGCCCGTTTCTGCAAAGCTATCTTTAAAGCGTGCAATATCTCCTAAACGAACAATAGCTCCCTCTTTGCTGCTCACAATAGGTAATGTTGACAGGGAGTCGATATCAGCGCGTTTTTCTTGCATACGCAACATGATTTCTCCTGCATGAGTGCGTATACTCCCGTTAGGCATATCCACGCTATACTGGCGAATGGTATCAGCAATCTTGGGAATGGATAAGCTATATTGACGCAATAAATCACGATCTATTTCAACTTGAATCTCCAACTCTGGCAAGCCGGTAATGTCGACTTGAGTAATGGCTTTTTGTTCAAGTAATGATAGTCTAAATTGCTCGCCCAGCTTATGAAGTGTTTGAGGGGATGTATTACCGTATAAGGCGATCAGTACACCTCGCTTAGGCATTGAGGGCACAATAACAACAGGCTCTTCAGCCTCAATAGGAAATTGTGTGATCCTATCAATTTCATTTTTAATGTCACGACTTATCTTATCGGTATCTTCACCTAAATGGACCTCAGCCGTAACCACAGCTTGACCTTCAAGTGACAGTGATTGCACTTTCTTAATGCCATCTATATTGTTGAGTGCATCTTCTATAGGAAGCACAATGCTGGACTCTATTTCATCAGGGCTGGCACCTTGGTAAGAAACCGACACTTGAACGGCATCCGTTTCAAATTCGGGAAACACTTCTTGCTTCATAGTAGAGGCAAACAATACGCCACCGAGCAA
>ENA-ORXI01000032-ORXI01000032.1-sediment-metagenome-genome-assembly--contig:-NODE-32-length-82951-cov-35.500471_pt1 | contig 82951 bp, 78 predicted proteins | sample MGYA00237861_ERZ511468 | MGnify/ENA primary metagenome ERZ511468 (study PRJEB26299, sample SAMN06266213) | sediment metagenome | isolation source: Hudson Canyon methane seep mesocosm | place: USA:Hudson...
AGTGATAGATCCATCCATATCTGGTTTTGCTGATCAGCCGGAAAAAAGTTAATAATCCGATCTAAAGCCTGGTTGGAATTGTTTGCATGCAGCGTAGCTAAACAAAGATGCCCTGTTTCGGCAAACGTCACCGCATAATCCATGGTTTCTTTACTTCGAATCTCACCGATCATGATGACATCTGGCGCTTGTCGTAAAGTATTTTTTAGCGCGACCCCAAAGGTTTCGGTATCAATCCCGACTTCTCGCTGCGTAACAATGCAGTTCTCATGTTGATGGATATATTCAATAGGATCTTCAATAGAAATAATATGTCCACGGCTATTACGGTTTCGGTGGCCAATCATCGACGCAAGTGATGTCGATTTACCGGTTCCTGTGGCTCCGACAAAAATAATCAAGCCCCGTTTTGTCATCGCAAGTTGATTGATCACTTCAGGTAAACCCAGGTCTTCAATGCGCGGTATTTCTGTTTCAATACGCCTCAACACCATGCCGCAAAGATTCCGCTGATAAAAAGCACTGACTCGGAAGCGGCCAATTCCCCTTGAGCTAATGGCGAAATTACACTCATTATGCTCAGAAAATTCATCCCGTTGTTTTTCTGTCATGACATCAAACACAATTTCACGACATTGTTCTGGCGTTAAAGCTTGCTTGGTGACCGGTACAATTTTTCCGTGGATTTTGATACTAGGCGGCACACCAACTGTAATGAACAAGTCGGAGCCACCTTTTTCTACCATAATTTTTAAGAGTTTTTCAAAGTCCACGATCTAATCCTTTTCTAGAAATTTTCAGGTAATTTAGCTTTTTCTCGTGCAGTATCACGTGTTATATGTCCCTTACTGAGCAAATCCTGCAAGCACTGATCCAAGGTCTGCATACCAATCGAAGCACCGGTTTGGATAGCACTATACATTTGTGCAACTTTACCTTCTCTGATCAAGTTTCGAATTGCGGCGGTGCCAATCATAATTTCATGCGCGGCAATTCGGCCTCCATTAGTTTTTTTCAGCAATGACTGAGAAATAACGGCCTGAAGTGATTCCGATAACATTGATCGAACCATTGATTTTTCTTCAGCAGGGAATACATCAACCACACGGTCAATAGTTTTAGCCGCTGAAGTCGTATGTAGCGTACCAAATACCAAGTGGCCCGTTTCTGCTGCCGTTAGTGCTAATCGTATCGTTTCCAAATCACGAAGCTCACCAACCAGAATAATATCAGGATCTTCTCGTAAGGCTGAACGTAGGGCTTCATTAAAGCCTAATGTATCCCGATGGACTTCTCGCTGGTTCATTAAGCATTTTTTACTTTCATGAACAAATTCGATTGGATCTTCAATGGTGAGGATATGGTCATAACGATTATCATTAATATAGTCGATCATAGCTGCCAGCGTAGTGGACTTACCAGAGCCGGTTGGCCCGGTAACTAAAACCAGTCCTCGTGGAACTTCTGCGATTTCTTTAAATACTTGTCCCATCCCCAGGTCTTCCATGGTCAGAACTTTAGAGGGGATTGTTCGAAACACGCCGGCGGAACCACGGTTCTGATTAAAAGCATTCACCCTGAAACGTGCAACACCTGGCACTTCAAAGGAGAAATCAGTCTCAAGGAACTCTTCAAAATCTTTACGTTGTTTATCATTCATTATGTCGTAAATTAATGAATGAACTTCTTTATGCTCCATTGCCGGAAGATTGATTCGACGAACATCGCCGTCAACCCGAATCATTGGTGGTAAACCTGCAGAAAGGTGTAAATCAGATGCGCCTTGCTTTGCAGAAAAGGCGAGTAACTCGGTAATATCCATTGTTGTCCTCTAGAGGGTAATACACTATATAAAAGCTTGTGAATGTATCCGGTTTTTGCTCAAATGGCTGTAACTTCAAGTTCACTTTCTTATCGAATAACATCATGTTCAGCATAGCAGACAACCTCATAAACGTTAGGCAAAGAATAAAAAAAGCAGAAATAGCGACTCAATCAGTCGAACTCTTAGCGGTCACCAAAACCAGAAGCGCTGAGGAGTTACTTCTCGCCATTCAATCCGGCTTGATTCTTTTTGGGGAAAACTACGTAAATGAAGCCATTGCAAAACAAGAGACTTTGCAGAATTTATGCTCTGACGAAGTATATAACCGCTTGATCTGGCACTTTATTGGCCCGGTTCAGTCCAATAAGACCAAAGTGATTGCCGAACATTTCAGTTGGGTGCAAAGTGTTGACCGAGAAAAAATCGCTACGCGCTTAAATGCGCAACGGCCACCAAATATGCCTCCCCTGAATGTATGTATTCAAGTCAACATTAATCATGAAGAAAGTAAGTCTGGGCTAAACACCCAAGAAGTAGAATCGCTTGCTGAATTAGTTCACTCTCTGCCGAATTTAAAACTAAGAGGTTTAATGACAATTCCTAAAGCAATGCAATCAGAAGAAGCACTACGCGCCTCTTTTTTTGATATGAAAACTTTATTTGAAGCCTTGAAAAAACGTTACTCTGATATCGACACACTATCAATGGGGATGTCAGGTGATATTGAAACAGCCATTACATGCGGCTCAACAATGGTCAGAGTTGGCACGGCCTTATTCGGCAAACGTCAGTTGTGATGGAAATGAGTATAAACCTGAGTGAATAAGAACCTTCCTTAATTTATCAATTTAATTAAAGAGTAACTAAATGAATTTAAACGAAAGCAGAATTTGTTTCATTGGTGCTGGGAACATGGCGAGTTGCATTATTGGAGGGTTAATCAAAAAAGATTTCCCCGCACAGCAAATTATTGCCAGCGCACCATCAGAAAAAAACCTGAAATCATTAAAAGATACCTTAAATATTTCGGTCAATAGCAACAACCAGCAAGCGGTTTCAGAGGCTGACATTATTGTTTTAAGTGTCAAACCACAGGTGTTACAAAGTGCTTGCGAGGAAATATCAGGCTCTCTCACGCACAAACCATTAATCATTTCGATTGCCGCAGGTATTAGCATAGAAAGCATTGATTTATGGCTAGGTGGCAATTTACCGATTATTCGCTGCATGCCTAATACACCATCACAGGTATTAAAAGGCGCCAGTGGTTTAATTGCGAACACTCAGGTGACAGACTCACAAAAACAGGCAACAAGTTCATTGTTTTCTTCAATTGGAATCGTTGAATGGGTAAAGGATGAAGCCCAGATGCATGCAGTCACCGCATTATCAGGAAGTGGCCCGGCTTATATTTTTCTAGTGATTGAAGCAATGGAAGCTGCCGCAGTAAAGCAAGGGTTAAGTCCTGAAACAGCGCGAAAGCTAGCGGCGCAAACGGCTGCAGGTGCAGCAGAAATGGTATTAAAAAGTGATATTGAGCCCGCACAATTAAAGCTGAATGTCATGTCACCTGGTGGCACAACGGAACGTGCTATTCAAACATTTGAGTCTCTAGGGCTAGTCTCTGTGTTTGATCAAGCAATCAATGCGGCCACTAAACGTTCTATAGAAATGTCGGCACAGTTAAAAGGCTAATAATTTAAACATCAGACAAAAAACTCAAATAAAACGGGTAGGGTATGAAGCTCAAACTATTGTTAACCGGCAACGAATTAATGACTGGCGATACGTTAGATAGTAATTCTGCAATGATTGCGCAAATGTGTCTCGATTCTGGTATCCAAGTTAACTACAAAGCGACTGTCTCTGATGATCTCGACCAGCTCGTGGGTGAAATCTCACGCTTAAGTGCATCCTCGGATATGCTCATTATAAATGGTGGCCTGGGACCAACGACTGATGACTTAACCGCAGAAGCTTTGGCTGGCGCACTTAACGTAGACCTGGAAGAACACCCTCAAGCAATCAAACATCTCATCGCATGGTGCGATACCAGAAACTATGACCTAAGCGAAGCTAACCGGAAGCAAGCGATTTTACCCAAAGGGGTCGAGATCATTGATAACCAAAAAGGCTCTGCTGTCGGTTTTAAAATTAAACTGGGGCACTGTTTAATATTCTGTACACCTGGCGTACCACACGAGCTGAAAACAATGATGTCTCGTGAGATTTTGCCTCAAATGAGATCCTTGTTACCCACCAGCCATCAACCCAAACGTGTCCGTTTCAGGGTGTTCGGCTATGGTGAATCCAGCCTTCAGGAACACATTACCAAAACATATCCTAACTGGCCAAAGCAGTTGGAACTTGGTTTCAGAGCTTCTATGCCATTGCTTGAGCTAAAGTTGAAAGTCGACTACCAAGAAGACCATAAGCTGCTGGAGAAGTGGCACACTAAAGTAGAAAAATTAGTTGGTGGACATATTGTCACTGACGATAGTCGGTCACTAGCTAAAGTGGTTGTTGACTTGCTCGCGAAGCAAAATAAAACAGTTACTTTTGCAGAGTCTTGTACTGGTGGAAAAATTGCGTCAATGATTACCGAAGTTAGCGGTGCTTCTGATGTATTTGAAGCAGGCTTCGTTAGTTATTCCAACACAATCAAAACAAGTGTGCTGGGCGTGTCAGAAGCAGATTTACATGAGTTCGGTGCCGTAAGTGAAACCGTCGTACGACAAATGTTATCAGGCGCTCTCAAAGCAAGTGGGGCGGATGTTGGAGTGTCTGTATCAGGTATCGCTGGTCCGAATGGTGGCACAAATGAAAAACCGGTAGGTACTGTTTATCTGGCTTGGGGTAGTCAAAACCTAGTCCAAACACGTGCCTTTTATTTTCCGGGAAACAGGGTGTTTTTCCAAAAAATAGTGGCTGCCTTGGCACTGGATTTAATTCGAAGGGATCTATTAGGTATAGAGGAAGCACCTATCTATTTTAGAGAACGAAAAATACCAAACTAGCTCGCTCAGATTAACCACTTTCAAATAAAATACGACACCTGAAATGGTGTCGTAATAATAAGATATAGCTTATTCGTACTTGCAAAAATAGGCCGTATCTTGCGGCACTTGTAAATCAAATGATTTATTCGCCTCAACGATGAATGTCTGCCCATCTTTATATGAGACAAATTCTTCTGAATCAGGTAATTTCACTTGAAGCTCACCACTCACCACTGTCATATATTCTTTTTGACTAGTGCCAAAGGTGTAGTCACCAGCAACCATGACGCCTACCGTCGCGGGGAGTGTTGAGGTTTTAAATGCAATCGACTTAACCTTGCCATCAAAATATTCATTTACTTCGAGCATATTTTCTCCAAAAAGTTGCTATGCGTGTTTTTAAATAAAAAATCGTCGCCTATTTTCGGCCAGGCGCATAGTATAAACGAAACAGTACTTATTAGCAGGAGCCCTATTGATGTCAACAGAAACCATAATCGATCTTATTCGCCACGGTGAACCAGTGGGCGGGCAACGGCTACGGGGCTCACAAGATGACCCCTTGTCAGAATTAGGCTGGCAGCAAATGCGAGAAAGTGTCGGCGATCATGCTCCCTGGACTAAACTTTTGACTTCGCCACTCTCACGCTGCCATGCTTTTACTCAGGAGCTCAGCACCAATCTTAATTTAGAGCTACAAATTCAAGAAGAATTCCGTGAGATCTGTTTTGGCGAATGGGAAGGTTTGCGCGTTAAAGACTTAATGAAAAGTGAACCTAAAGCTTTGCGTAATTATTGGCAAGACCCTGATAATCATGCCCCTAAAGGCTCTGAACGCATGTCAGACTTTACCCAAAGAATTAACACAGCATGGGATAGCCTTGTCATTAATAACCAAGGTGAGCACACGCTATTAGTATGCCATGGTGGTGTTATTCGAGCGATTCTTAGCCGTGTTCTAGCCATGCCAAAAGAGAGCTTATGGAATTTTGATGTACCCTACGCTAACGTAAGCCGTGTGGTCTACCATCATTTCCCAGATGGAGGCCAGACCGCTCAATTAAGGTTCCATCAGTCACGATTTTTTTGAAAAAATAATATAAATCATTATGTTTTTAGCAAATTAACGACTTCGTACTATTCTAAATATAGCTTGAATAGATTTAACCTTGAATTACTTTTCGTTTGGGCATGAATGATATCCAGAATCATTATTTTTCTCGTAGAAAGGACCTACTATCACAATGAGCCAGCAAAAAGCCACGATTAAGCAACTCCAAAAACTTTGCCCTTTTGATCGTTTTTCAGAGAAACAAATGGTCTTAGTTGCTGCGAATTCAGAGCTAAAACATTATGAAGCCAACGAAGTAGTAATCGAAATTGGTAATCATGACAAGCTAGAATACTTTCTCTTAGAAGGCCATATCGAGCTGGAGTCATTCGATGGTCGATTCAAAGAAAAAAAAGCTGGTTCTGAAAGCGCTCGCACCGCTATCGCTTTACTACAACCACGGAAATACACCGTTAGAACGAAAACACCCTGTGTATTTGTACTAATTAACCAAATAACTGTTAACACTTTACTCGAAGAGTTACCTCAAGATAAAACAACTGATTTTAGTGTGAGTGACCTACATTCAGGCCATGAAACTGAAGATATCATGCGTAACTTCGAATCAGACCTGAAATCAAACAATTTAAATGTGCCGTCATTTCCGGACGTCGCGTTACGAATCAAACAACTATTAGATGATCCGAATGTCACCGTAAAAGACATATCAGATGTTTTAAATAATGACCCGGCAATGACAGCCAAATTGCTAAAGACATGTAACTGCCCTCTTTATCGAACTGCAAATGAAATAACCAGTAATAGGGACGCGATTGTTAGGCTAGGGTTTGATACAACCCGACAGCTCATCACTATTTTTGCTTTAAAAGAAGTCTTCAATAGCAGAAACAAATTCTTACAACATAAAATGGGAGAGCTGTGGGCACATTCAAGTGAAGTCGCTTCAATTGCATATGTTTTGGCTACTAAAACCCCTGGAATAAATCCTGAGCAAGCCATGCTAGCAGGCTTAATGCAAGATATTGGAGCCATTCCAATTCTTAATTATATTGAGAATTACCCTGAATTCATGAAGCTGGATTATAAAATTGATGACATCATACTTTCACTGAAGAGTAGAATTGGCGAAAAAGTACTTGAAACATGGGGCTTTTCTTCAAATTTGATTGAAGTCGCCAAGAATAGCAACAACTGGACCTTCCAATCTCCAGGCGACAAAGCCAGCTATGTTGATATTGCTATCGTCGCAAATATTCACTCTTTCATTGGAAAGAAAAAGCACCCTAAATACCCCTCTTTCGACAAAATACCTTCATTCAAAAAAATAGGGGCAAATGGCCTGACACCAGAGGAAAGCCAGGAAGTTCTCCATCAGGCCCAGCACCAATTGAAGGACTTACAAGCACTACTAAGTCCTAAAACAATCCCTGTCCTGCAATAAAAGACAGCCTCAACAAACCAGAAAAATAGCTCCTTATGAGTAGCCCTTGACGTGCGTCAAGGTTACTTTTCCATATCCGGCATAAACTCCTTTCAATTGATACTAGGAGTAAAAGAATGAAAACGCTGGTAGCGACTGAAGACTTAGCGCCGTTATTACATAAATATGATGTTTACGGGCCTCGTTATACGTCATATCCTACAGCCCTTCAGTTTAATGATAACTTTGGGGAAGAGGACTATCGACTCCATGCGCAATCAAGCAACGAGCTTCCGGTACCTAAACCACTATCCATTTACGTACATATCCCTTTTTGCAAATCACTTTGCTACTACTGTGGCTGCAACAAAATCGTCACACATAAGCAGCAAGCAGGCATAAATTATCTGGATTATCTCTATCAAGAGATTGAGCAACATGCCAAGTACTATGCAGATGACCGTCTTTTACAGCAAATTCATTTTGGTGGTGGTACACCCACATTTTTAAGTACTGCCCAATTACGAGAAGTCATGGAAGTGATTGCACAATCATTTCATTTAGGTTTGCCTGACTCGCTCGAAATAGGCATCGAAATAGACCCTAGAACAGTCAGCAGCAATGAAATGACAGAGCTGGTTAAAATGGGCTTTAACCGTATCAGCGTTGGGATACAAGATTTCGACCCCGATGTCCAAAAAGCAATCAATCGTATACAGAGTAAAGAGCAGGTTGAAGCGGTTATCCAGTCAGCACGCGACAATCAAGTAGATTCCATTTCACTTGATATTATTTATGGCTTACCCAAACAGTCGCGTGAAAGCTTTTCACGTACCCTTGACGAAATTATTAGTATTCGCCCTGATCGAATAGCTTTATACAATTACGCCCATATGCCACAAAGGATTGCTGCCCAACGCTTGATTCATACCAGCGATATTCCTTCAACTGAAGAAAAACTCGCTATTTTCACAGACAGTATTCGTAGATTAACCGAAGCAGGTTATATCTATATTGGCATGGATCACTTTGCACTTCCGACTGATAGCCTAGCCATTGCACTTGAAAATGGAGGCTTACAACGAAACTTCCAAGGCTATTCAACTCACGCTGAATGTGACGTGATTGGCGTAGGTGTCAGTGCTATTAGCCGAATCAATGATGGTTTCAGCCAAAATGTTACAGAAGTTTCCAAGTATAAAGACTTAGTCGAGAAGGGCGTGCTACCCATTAAAAAAGGAGTCAACCTTACTACCGATGATCGAATTCGGGCAGACTTGATACAGCAAATTATGTGTGATGGTGTTGTCAGTTATAGTGACTTTGGCGAGGCACATGACATATTCTTTCACCGATATTTTAGTGATGAGCTAGGCTGTTTAAGTGACCTGGAAAAAGACGATTTGATCACCATTTCAGATGAAGGATTCTCTGTTACACCGAAGGGCAGAATTTTCCTTAGAAATATTGCAATGAAATTTGATGCCTATTTTAACCAAACAACACTACAGAATACTGATCAGCCAAGGTATAGTAAGACACTTTGATCTGAAGATCGTATTAATTATCGTGGTGTTTTATAAATGGCGTCCCAAAATCAGGTCGTTTCTCCTTCATTTCTAAAGTGCAGTCAATGTGCTTTGGGTAAGCTGTGCCTGCCTGTTGGCCTTGATGCTAAAGACATGGCAGAACTAGAAACAATCATTGAATCCTCATCCCCCTATAAAGATAACGAATCTGTTTATCTATCAGAACAACCATTTGATCGTATTTTTGCCGTCAAATCTGGCGTATTCAAAACGGTCGTTATTGATGCAAATGGCAATGAGCACATCGTAGGCTTTCACTTACCTGGCGAATTATTTGGCTTAGATGCAATTTACCCACAAAAATATATTTCAAGTGCTGTTGCCCTAGGCACCTCCTCTGTTTGTGGTATTAATTATAACGAACTAGAAAGCCTGGCAACGAAGCTACCTTCTCTACAAAGGCAGCTGTTTAGCCTTATGAGTAAGGAAGTACATACTTCACAGGCCTTGGCTGTCGAGCACTCCGCAGACCAAAAACTCGCTGGCTTTATCTTAACGCTGTCTACTCGCTATAAACAACGTGGTTATTCAGACACTCGTATTAACTTGATCATGCCTAGGCGTGATATTGCAAACCATTTGAATATGGCCGCTGAAACCGTGAGCCGGTTATTTAAACGCTTTCAAAATGATGGCTTACTCGAAATTAAGCGTACTGACTTATCTATTATAAACATGGAAGCTTTAAAGCAACTTGCCGGGTGCGCTTCAGGCCAATAAACACGCTATTAATTTTCCACCGGTTTCTTCTTATTTCTCTCTCTTGAAATAAGATTGGTGCTTTGAACAATGAACATGAATGAAATTCAGTTTTTCATATATTTTCATTGTTCTTCTACTGACTAATATCGTAAAGTCTGTTTTAGCTTCACAAATAAACTTATAAATGAAGGAAAAGGCATGAAAAAACTGCTAATCGGTTTTTGTATTATTCTCACCACTATCATTTCATTCCATTTTATAAGTAATCATTACCGTTACGAGTTCTATGATTGGGCAATTAATTTTGAAGCATCCAAAGCACAATTAATTTCTAAAACGAGCAGTTATCAGCAAGCAGAAAATCAACAGAGTTTTGCCTATTTAGAATCCCCAAAAAAAGCAGAGCAAGAATCTATCATCATGCTACACGGCTTTGGAGCCACCAAAGAAAACTGGCTACGATTCTCAAGCCATTTATACAAACAATACCATCTGATAGCGCTTGATTTACTTGGTCACGGTGAAAATGAACGTGACTTTTCTCAATCTTATACCATTGAAAGTCAAGTTGAGTATGTTCATCAAGTTGCAAAACGTTTAGGTATTAAAGAATTTCATTTAGTTGGAAATTCAATGGGTGGAGCAATTTCTGCTTTATATGCAGCAACTTATCCTCAGCAAGTTATTTCGGCCACTTTAATCAGCCCTGCGGGCATTCACGATATTCCTTCAAGAATGGACGAGCTATTAGCTGAAGGGACTAATCCGTTAATTGCACTGAATGTTGATGAATTTGAAAATTTACTAGATTTTGTGATGGAAGAGGCGCCATTTATTCCTGCCGCAATAACCAGAGTAGAGGCTGAGAAAGCAGCCAGTCGGGTTGAAATTAACCAAAAAATATTTGAAGACTTACACGGTGATTTAAAAAAAGGCCTAGAAGTCGAGCTAAAGAAAGTTAAAGCACCAGTACTCATTATTTGGGGTGACCATGACCGCGCAATTAACGCAGCCAATATTGATAAATACGCAGCATTAATTCCTAATACAGAAAAACGTGTGCTGAAGGGAATTGGTCACCTCGCCATGATTGAAGTACCGAAAGTCTCGGCACTAGCAATGCTTAATTTCTTACACATATCGCCATGACCTGTAGCTTACAAGAGCTCTTAGCCCAAGTAGGTATAACTCTCTAAGCCATCCTCAAAAGCGACTAGATACTTTTCTCGATCTACCGTAGAAAGCGCCTGTTTATCTAATAGAAGTTGATAATTTTTCATTAGATACTCGGGCGTGAAGTTAACATCCTGAAGCACATTTACGATGGTATCTCCCCGCCGGTCATGTTCTAAAACCACTTTCCCCTTGGCATCTATACTGACATCTACCGAATCAGTATCGCCAAACAAGTTATGTTTATCTCCCAGAATTTCCTGATAAGCCCCTAGCATAAAAAAGCAAAGCACCTCTGCTTCTCCCTCACTCTCTTTTAAACTATGAGCAGGTAAAGGTAATGTCGGCTCAACACCAAGCTGAGTAACATATTTATCAATTCGTCCATCAGAGTCACAAGTAATATCTTGTACAACAGCATTGCGCAATAAAGGTTTATCAAGGCCTTCAAGTGGCAGAATTGGAAAAATTTGGTCAATCCCCCAGACGTCAGGCAAAGATTGAAAAAGCGAGAAGTTCACAAACAACTTTTCAGCTAATTTTAGATCTAGCTCATCAATAATTTCCTGATGGTCTTGATTGAACGGTTTTAATTGTTTACGTAATTGCTGACAAGTATTCAAATATAAATGCTCAGCTTGTGCCTTTTGTTGTAATGACACAGCACCATGAACAAATAAATTATGAACCTCCTCGATTGAATGCGCAGCATCATGATAGATTTCAAGCAATGATCGAATTGATTTCCCACGGCTCAAAGCCTGATAGTCCTGCCACAGGTGCAATAGTGAGCTAGGACTTTTCTCATTGATGACTTCTGCAGGAAAAGGTTCCACCAATTCTTTAGGGGCTTCTCTTTCAACCACATCGCTTATTAATATGGCATGATGTGCAGTGATAGCGCGCCCGGATTCACTAATTAAATCAGGATGAGGTAAGCCATAACGATCACTTTCTTCTTGAAAAGCCTGAATCACATTACGAGCATAATCATACATACTGTAATTCATGGAACAGACATTACGCGAACGAGTACCGTCATAATCAACGCCGAGACCACCACCAATATCAACGGTTGTAATTGGAATACCTAAAGCATGCAACTGACTATAAATTTTAGCGCACTCTTGAAAACCTTTATGAATATCGCGGATATTTGCTATTTGGGAACCTAAATGAAAATGCAGCAATTCAAGTGATGCCTGTTGTTTATGTGTTTTTAAGAGTGAAACAGCCTCTATAATTTGCTGGGAAGATAAACCAAATTTTGATTTTTCCCCCCCTGTGTTCTGCCAATTGCCTTTCCCTATCGTGGATAGTTTCGCGCGTAAGCCAATCGATGCTTGAATGTCTAGTTTTTCCGCTTCCTCCAAAATTACTGTCAACTCACTCAATTTTTCAACAACAATAAACACTTTATAAGCTAACTTCTGGCCCAGTAAAGCCATTCGAATATAGTCCCGATCTTTGTAGCCATTACAAACAATAACGGAACCCGGCTGCAGATCCATGGCTAACACAGCCAATAATTCAGGTTTACTACCAGCTTCCAAACCGATTTGCCTATTTCTTCTAGCAGGTTCAGCCCGAACAATCTCTTCTACCACTCGCCGTTGTTGGTTAACTTTAATGGGGTAAACTATTTGATAGCCGCCTTGGTAATTTAGTTTCCCAGACAGACGATTAAATACACCACAAAGTGTATTGATACGATGGTGTAATATAGATTTGAAGCGAACAAGCACAGGTGTTCGTAAACCAAGTGTACGAATCTCACGCAGTAAATTCTTTAAAATTATCGGCTGCGCCTTATCTTGCTCAGGACACATAGCCAGTTCACCTTGCTCTGTAATCGCAACATAACCTTCCCCCCAGGTATGAAGGTTATAAGGTGGTTGCTCATCCTGCTCAGTCGGATTCATATTTTTCTCGGAAAGGTCAATTTATTTATATTAGAAACAGTCTATCAAAGGGAGCTATGCTAACTCAGCTATTAACAAAGATAGTACTTTTTTAAGCACTTTTTATGTTTATACATTATTTTGCTGGATATTGAGATCCAAGCGCATAGAATGTCGCTAATTAACACTGAATACAAAATAATACCTAATTCAGGAACGGCTGATGGCACTTGACCCCAAAAAATGGTTTACCGAAATTTTCCAAAATGAAGGTACTGGCTTTTCATTACAGATCAAAAAAAAGTGTCACGAAGAGCAAAGTAAATATCAGTTCCTTGAGATCTTTGAAACCGAAACTTTCGGGCATCTAATGGTCATCGATAGCTGCGTCATGTTAACGGAACGTGATAATTTCTTATATCATGAAATGATGTCGCACCCCGCAATATTCACGCATCCTAGCCCTAAAAATGTTGTCATCATTGGTGGCGGTGACTGCGGTACTTTAAAAGAAGTACTGAAACACAGTGATGTTCAAAAAGTCACGCAAGTTGATATTGATGAACGTGTTACCCGTCTTTCAGAGCAGTATTTCCCTGAATTATGTACTGCAAATAATGACCCACGTGCAGAGCTGTTATTTGCTGATGGCATTAAATGGATAAAAGATGCCGAAGCGGAATCAATCGACATCATTATTATTGACTCAACCGACCCTGTGGGGCCTGCAGAAGGGCTCTTTGCCATTGATTTTTATCGTGATTGTTTCAAGGCATTATCCAGTGATGGCATTGTAGTACAGCAAAGTGAATCACCACTTTTACACAGCCAAAGTATCATCAAAAAAGTGCATCAGGATATGAAGAGGGTTGGTTTTGCGAACACACATACCATGCCTTTCCCTCAACCTGTTTACCCAACAGGCTGGTGGAGCGCAACCATGGCACTTAAATCAGGAAGCGTTTCTTCTTTTAGAAAAGAGGATATCGATAGACGGAGATTTACAACAGAATATTACAACTTAGGCATACATCAAGGCGCGCTTGCCATTCCGGAATTTATGAAAAAAATTCTTGGCTGCTAGATTTTCTCATTAGAATACTTTTGTAAGAAATCAAATACGGTATCAGTCGCGTCTTTAAAATACAGACCCAATGTAAAGCCATCTTTTGCAATAGATGTCCGCTTCACTTCTGACAGAATGCGCATTTTTTTCTGGAGACCTTTGTAGCGTACATGCAATTCCAATACAAATAACGAATTAATTTCAAAATCGAAAGGGCAAATAATAGATGCGCCACGCTCAGATAGATCCAGTGTACGACATTGAATCACCATTTTATCACGCGTAGTAATCACACAAAGCCAACGAGCATTACGACGCGCAAATTTTCTTCTCTCTTCAGGCTTTACTGCAGCAAACGTATCTTCTGTAATTTCCATGGCTTCATCAACAATTCCTGATACTGCTGCTCTTGGCTGCCCCATTCATAAACCTCGCTTTTAAAGTTTCATAATTTCCAAAACTTAAAATAGTTCATGTTTAGCAAGTATTCAAATGATCAGTGGTAATATTTTGTGAAACTTTTAACTCTTAATACATATCTAGAAATAAAAAAAGGCCCTCATCTTTTAGGATGGGGCCTTTTATTATTTAAGAGCTGCTTCCAATAAAACAACTCTCTTGTAGCGCTAAAAGATAGAGCTACTTATTTGTAAACTCTGGGTATGCTTCCATACCACATTCAGCGATATCAACACCTTCGTACTCTTCTTCTTCGCTAACTCGAATACCCATAACCGCTTTAATAATTCCCCAAGTGATTAATGAAGCACCGAATACCCATACGAAGATAGTTAAAGCGCCTATGAACTGAGCTACAAAGTTAGCACCATCATTTGTGAATGGCACAACCATCACACCAAATAAACCAACCACACCGTGTACTGAAATTGCACCTACTGGATCATCAATTTTCAACTTATCAAGCGTAAGGATAGATAGCACAACTAAAACACCACCTACAGCACCAATGATGGTTGCTGATAGAGCCGTTGGGGTATCAGGGCCTGCTGTAATCGCTACCAAGCCTGCTAATGCACCGTTAAGTGCCATCGTTAAATCAGCCTTCTTGAATAAGACATAAGCAAGTACTAATGCACCAATCAAACCACCGGCTGCAGCAGCATTCGTATTCATGAATACCACGGCAACAGCATTGGCACTTTCAACACTTGCTAGCGCTAATACAGAACCACCGTTGAAACCGAACCAACCTAACCAAAGAATGAAGGTACCTAACGTTGCCATGGGCAAGTTTGCACCAGGAATCGCATTAACTTCACCATTTTTACCATATTTACCTTTACGAGCACCTAGTAGTAAAACACCTGCTAATGCTGCTGCAGCACCGGCCATGTGCACAATACCTGAACCAGCAAAGTCGGAGAAACCAAAGTAGGTCATTTCACCATCAACCATTTCATTTTCAAGTAATGAGCCTAGGTTGAACATGCCAAATACGTCTGCACCACCCCAAGTCCAAGAACCTTCCATTGGATAGATAAAACCTGTCATGACAACAGCAAAAATCAAGAATGCCCAAAGCTTCATTCTTTCAGCGACTGCACCCGATACAATCGACATCGCCGTTGCAACGAAAACAACCTGGAAGAAGAAATCAGCTGAAGGCGCATAAGTAGCAGCTTCTTCCGCACCCGCTACACCATCGGCAGTAATGCCCGATAAGAATGCGTTGCCTAAATCTGCATACATAATGGCATAACCACAAACCATATACATGGTGCAAGAGATGGCAAATAGCGCCACGTTTTTCGTTAAAATTTCAGTGGTATTTTTTGAACGAACTAAACCTGCTTCAAGCATGGCAAAACCAGCGGCCATCCACATAACCAATGCACCACATACTAGGAAGTAAAAGGTGTCCATTGCGTACTGCATTTCAGTAACTGTACTTGTTAAATTTTCCATTAGAGCCCTCCGAACTAGCTTTACTAGAACGTATTGTTAACATAAAAATTATTTAGAAAGAGTTAAACAGCGTCAGTGCCTGTTTCGCCAGTTCGAATTCGAATCACTTGCTCCAATGGAGAAACAAAGATTTTCCCGTCACCAATTTTTCCTGTGTTTGCAGCGTTAGAGATTGACTCGATCACCTGATCTAGCAAATCTGACCCAATCGCGACTTCAACTTTTACTTTTGGAAGAAAATCGACAACATATTCAGCGCCACGATAAAGCTCTGTATGACCTTTTTGACGACCAAAGCCTTTTACCTCTGTAACGGTAATGCCTTGAACACCAATTTCTGATAATGCTTCACGAACATCGTCAAGCTTGAAGGGTTTAATAATGGCAGTGACTAGTTTCATAGGAGTCTCCTGTTATGCCGCTAAAGATTGTGGTATTTAAATTAATTTATTGATCTTATTTGTTGCCACACTTGATACGTATGTACGAACAACGTTGCTAGCTATAAAGCAGGGTATATGCCAATATTTTTTTTATTAATAAAAACAACTAACTAAAGATAGTTTTGAACGAAACGTAACACAGTTAAGCCCCATAATGATGCAGAAGAAAATCCTTAGCACAAAAACAGTGCGCGAGTATGATTAGAAGTGTGTGCAAACAATTCAATAGCCGTGTTAAGCTTTAGGAATATTCATTTTCAGAATTCAGAACTTGTCTGTATTCCTCTTGTTTATCTGCTCGTTTTTCAAAAGGAGACATTAATGCTTAACCCACAAGAACTCTTAAATACCATCCATGAACAAGTGACCCAAATCCTTCCAGACGTCGGAAAATCAGCCCAAGAAGACCTGACAGCCCACATTAAAATTCTTGTTAGCGGAATTATTTCAAAATTAGACCTAGTGAGCCGCGATGAATTTGATGCTCAGCAAGCAGTTCTTGAGCGTACTCGCTCTAAATTAGAGCAATTAGAAAAAGACTTTGCTACTTTGAAGGGCGAATAGGAAAATTTAAAGCGATATACAACTCAGTACTTAATACAATTAGTACATAAAACTCAAGGACGAGATTAATTAGCAAGGAGTGCTATGTCCCTCTCTATTATAAATACCCGTGCCCAATTCGGTGTCGATGCCCCTCGGGTCACCGTTGAAACACACCTATCTAATGGTTTGCCTTCGCTTACTATGGTAGGGCTTCCTGAAATGGCAGTACGAGAAAGCAAAGAGCGAGTACGCAGTGCTCTAATAAACTCAGGTTTCGACTTTCCTACTCGCCGTGTCACCATCAACCTTGCCCCTGCTGATATTCCAAAGCAAGGGGGCCGTTATGACCTCGCTATTGCCATTGGTATTCTAGTCGCAACAGGACAAATACAAAGCGATAATATTCAAGATTATGAGTTTGTCGGAGAACTAGCTCTGACCGGGGAACTCCGTCCCGTTTCAGGAATTTTACCCACAGCTATTGCCTGCGATAAACAGGACAACACACTTTTCATTGCTAAAGAAAATACAGCCGAAGCGGCCTTATCAGATAGCAAAAAATTATTTGCAGCCACACACCTAAATGAAATTTGTCAGCACATCACAGGGCAAAACTACCTTGAGCCAGCCCAGTTTGACCGGTTATGCATCTCCAATACGCTACTACCGGATTTAGACGAAGTAAAGGGACAAACCCAAGCACGCAGAGCGCTAGAAATCTCTGCAGCAGGAAAACATAACCTCCTATTTTATGGGCCACCTGGAACAGGAAAAAGCATGCTCGCAGCACGTCTACCCAGCATACTGCCACATTTAAGCAGTGACGAAGCCGTAGAGGTTGCATCTATATACTCTTTAACAGGCCTTGCACGTGAACCCGATAAAATATTTTCAGCGCCATTCAGGGCACCACATCACACCGCATCATCCGTTGCCTTAGTTGGAGGAGGTTCACACCCAAGCCCCGGGGAAATTTCACTTGCTCATCGAGGCGTTTTATTTCTCGATGAATTACCAGAATATGGGCGATCTGTACTTGAGGTATTAAGAGAGCCCATCGAAAGCGGTGAAATTAGAATTTCACGAGCCAATGCAACCCTTACATTTCCAGCTCAGTTTCAGCTCTTAGCAGCAATGAATCCTTGCCCATGTGGTTTTTCAGGCCACCCCAAAGTAGCTTGTACCGACACGCCCCAACAAATCAGTAATTACCGCAGAAAACTCTCTGGCCCCTTACTTGATCGATTCGACCTTCACGTTGAAGTCGCCTTTCAATCAGGTTCAGTATTACTCGGCAAGTCCGCTCCGGCTGAAAGTTCTTCAGCTGTCTATGAACGAGTACTCCAAGCACGGAAGAGACAACTGGATCGTCAAAGTAAACTAAACAGCGAATTAAAGCCTTCTGAGCTAGAGGAATTTTGCTCTCTACAACCGCAAACCCAAAGCATGCTTGAACGAGCAATGGATCGTTTAGCACTCTCAGCCCGAGGTGCCCATAGAGTAATTCGTGTCGCCCGAACCTTAGCTGATCTAAATGGAGCCGAACAACTCAGTACAGAGCACTTAGGAGAAGCACTCGCATATAGAGGCTTAGATAGACAATCCGGAGGATAAATAATAAACAATTTAAATTCGGAGAATATTTTGCGATTATGATGAAAGGTCTTTGGCAGTTTCCCTAGTCAACTTACATGAACCTGCTTCCATGTAGAATACCAATCCGCTACTATAATCGTCCTAAATAGCTCTATTTATAACAAAACAGCCAATTTTAGGTAGTTAATCATGATTAATGCCGCATTTTTGATTTATGACCGCGTTTTATTCTCTGGCGTAACACGACCCTATGAAATCCTTAAAGCCGTCAATGCTATGGCTAAGATGGACCGGGAAGGACGTCAGCTTGAATTAAATTTAGTAAAAATAGTCGATGAACAACCTCAAGTTGCCGGTGAGATACCCTTAAATATTGAGAAAAATTTACAAAATTTAGGCCATATGGATTGGATTTTTATTCCTCCTGGCTGGCGAAATCCTTCATATATTCTCAACAAATACCCCCAATTACCCAGATTACTCAAAGAGCGGTATGACGCAGGCACAAAATTTATTGCAACAGGCACAGGGGTCTACTTTTTAGCAGAAGCCGGATTACTAGATAGCTGTCCAGCCACGACACATTGGTATTTTTTCGATGACTTTGAAAAGCGCTATCCGAAGATAGAGCTAAAGCGCCAACACTTTATTACTTACGGTCATGGTATTTATTGTGCCGGAAGTATTAACGCCTTGTCTGACCTTGTTTTCCATTTAATTGGCCAAGCATTTGGCCTTAAGCATCGTCAAATGGCTGAGCGTCATTTTGAACATGAAGTCGGCAGCAGTTATGACTTGCCGATGTTTTCTATTGGCAATGCCGCACATGCTGATGAAACTATTATTGAAGTGCAAGAGTGGTTAAGGGTTTCATGCCATGAAGAAATTGATATTCCTCAAATGGCCAAAAAAGCCGAAATGCCAATACGTACATTTACCCGCCGTTTTAGACAAGCACTTGGCATGACACCAAATCAATACCTACAGGATTTACGTATTGAGAATGGGCGAGACCTATTAAAAACGACTGACTTGACCGTGCAAGATGTCGCAGAGAATGTCGGTTATAAAGACACGGCCTATTTTTCCAGGGTATTTAAAACCAAAGTTGGATTAACACCAACAGACTATAAAAAAATGGTGCGACCCAAGTTATTTCAGTTAAGCCATGACGATGAGAGTTAGAGAAAAATAAAAAAGAGGAGCACTCTCTTAAAAGAGGTGCTCCTAATAGGGGTATTTCTAGGAAGACAGTCCACGATCGCTTCTCATGAACTGATAAGGTAATTATAAGTCTAAACTTTCTGTAACGCGGTTAATATTTGATCTATTTTCGTTACAAGAAGTGAAAATATAAGCTACTTTTAAGGGAATTTATTGAAGGATTGTAAGTCCAAAGTGGTTCAATAAAGGATTCTCCATTTAATTCACAGGATATAACATGCCGTCACAACAGAAAAAGGTATTATTTCTATGCACAGGAAACTCATGTCGCAGCCAAATGGCGGAAGCATGGGTTAATGCTTTAAAATCCACTGAATGGGAAGCATTTTCTGCCGGAATCGAAACGCATGGTATGAATCCTTTTGCAATTTCTGTTATGGCAGAGTCTGGTGTAGATATGACTGGCCAATACTCTAAAAATATTGATGAGTTAAAAGATCAGACTTTTGATCTGGTTGTAACCGTTTGTGATCATGCTGCAAGTCATTGTCCGTCTCTTCCTACCAGTATTTCTGTCAAACATATCCCCTTCGATGATCCGCCGGCTTTAGCGAAAGATGCTGCAAATGAAACGGAAATCTTAGTTAGCTATCGTCAAGTACGCGACCAAATCAAAACATTTGTAGAATCTAGCCAACTATCTACGGCAGTCTCTTGATATTTACACCTCCCACTTCTATCATTCGCGCCAATTAAAGCTGAAAACCTTTGGTTTACTTGGATATGAACATATTTAGTGGATATATGTATGACGAATGAAGTACTTAAAAACAGGCCAATTCGTAGTTTTGTAATCCGTGGTGGGCGCATGACGACCGGCCAGCAAAATAGCTGGGATGCACTGTGGCCAAAATTTGGTTTAGACCTTTCATCATCACATATAGATTTCACTGAAGTTTTTGGTAACTCAAACCCTCTCGTGCTTGAAATCGGTTTTGGAATGGGACGCTCGCTGTGTGAGATGGCTCATCAAGCACCCAATGATAATTTTGTGGGCATTGAAGTACATCGCCCAGGCGTTGGTGCTTTATTAATGAAAGCTGATGAGCTTGAGTTAACGAATCTGAAAGTCTTTTGTGCTGATGCAAACGAACTACTTAAGCACTCTATTGCTGATAAAGCATTAAGACGCTTACAACTTTTTTTCCCTGATCCATGGCATAAAACCAAACATAACAAACGTCGCTTAGTTCAGCCTGATTTCGTACAGAGTATTCGCCCAAAGCTGCAAATGGGAGGGGTATTTCATATGGCAACAGATTGGGAACCCTATGCAAAGCAAATGTTGAGCGTTATGGAGAATGCTGATGGATTTAAAAATTTATCTGGCGAAAACAACTATTCAGAACGGCCAGACTACCGACCTCTAACAAAGTTCGAAGAACGAGGACAACGCCTAGGGCACGGTGTTTGGGACTTATTGTTTGAACGAATATCTTAACAAGAACCTACTTCATTGCTGCCTTGAACACACCTAGAGTGAGATACTGAAAGCCGACCGATGATAGTAGTACGGTTTTCTCGGAGAAGAAGATGTTAAATGTTCAAGACATAATCGAAAAGCGATATCCAACGTTTTTTAAACGTTCTCGCTTGATGACGAAACCTGTGATGACTGTCTTGAAAGGCCTGCTACACGAAAAAGAGATGACGCGTTTCAATGACGCCTTCCCCGATAGTAGAGGCTTGGCTTTTGTTGAACGCGTATTAGACTACTTCAATTTTAATGTCGAAGCACAAGACTTAATGCGGATTCCAAAGTCGGGTCGTTTCATTCTGATCGCAAACCACCCCATTGGCGCACTTGATGCACTAGCCTTATTAAAAATGGTCAGCAAAGTCCGGCCAGATGTCAAAGTGCTCGGTAATCACTTATTAATGAGTATGCCAGCGCTTCAATCAGTTGTTTTGACTTATGATAAGAGCTCATCCATAGCAGTACAGCAGTTTAATGCCGTTTGTGAGCACTTAAATGACGATGGTGTATTAATTGTTTTCCCCGCAGGTGATGTTTCTTATTTCGGCCCTCGTGGCGTGAAAGATGGGCGCTGGCAATCCGTGTTCTTAAAAGTTGCTGAACAAGCAAACTCACCTATTTTGCCTGTCTGTATTGATGCGCGTAACTCATTTCTATTTTATAGCTTATCCGTTTTCTCCAAACCACTTTCAACACTGCTATTACTCCGTGAAACGTTCAAGCACTCAACAAAGACTGTCAAGATTAGAGTCGGTGAACTAATCGACCCGCTCGTTTATGAAGATTTAAGCCTCCCCCTTAAAACGAAAGTAAAATTATTTCGAAAACAAATCTATCGTATAGGTAAAAATAAACCTTCACTGTTTAGAACATTAACACCCATTGCTCTCCCGGAAGATCGCCAGCTACTTAAACGAGAGCTCGAAGCCTGTGAATCACTGGGCGAAACGCGTGATAACAAAAAAATATTTTTATATCACTATCAAGCTGATTCAATTTTAATACGTGAAATTGGCCGTTTACGCGAAGAGGCTTTTCGCCTAATAGGGGAAGGAACGGGGAATGAGCGAGATATAGATGACTACGACCAGCATTATATGCACATCGTGTTATGGGATGAAGATGACCTAGAAGTCGTAGGAGCTTACCGATTATGTGCGACACACAATCAGCCACATTTATATACCTCGACTTTATTTGAGTATAACTCCGGTACTCAGAAATTTCTTGATGCCGGTTTAGAATTAGGTCGAAGTTTTATTCAACCAAAATACTGGGGCTCTCGAAGTCTGGAATATTTATGGTATGGCATTGCGGCTTTTCTACTTCGTAATCCACACTACCGTTATTTGCTCGGTGCTGTCAGTATCAGCAATACCTTTTCTCGACCAGCAAAGGACCTTATTGTTGGCTATTATCAACGTTATTACGCTGATAATAATATGCTTAGTGTCGCAAGCAAACGACCTTACACAATGGATGATAATGCCTGCCAGCGAATCAATTCGCTGTTCCAAGATAAAACAACTAAAGAAGCATTCGTAATTTTGAAAGCACAGCTTCGACACTTAGGCTACTCTGTACCAGCCCTTTACAAACAATATGCAGACCTGACCAAGCCAGGTGGCACACGCTTTTTAGGTTTTAATATTGACCCTGATTTCAATGATTGTGTTGATGGGCTGGTCGTCGTCGATATTCATGAAATGTCCACGCTAAAAAGAAAACGATATGGCTTAATGGAGCACCAAGCACACCACTAGAAAGTAACAAATAAAAATGCGCCCAAGGAGGGGTCAATATGAAACGAAATACGATATACAACAGCCTGCTGTTAGTGACACTTACGCTCATTAGTCAGCCAAGCTTACTGGCTGACACCCAGTATTACCGATGGCAAGATCCACATGGTGCTTGGTATTTTTCTGATCAGCCGCCCAACAAAATACCCAGTGAATCATCAGTTATCAAGATAGATGAAACACAACTAAACACGGCTAAACCCAAAATAACGCCACCCAAAATAGTACCGATTAAACCAACAAAACAACCTAAAAATACTAAGAAAAAGATAGATAACAACAAAAAACGCAGACTTCAGAAACAAAAAAAAGCTTGTGACCGTTTGAAAGAAAAACTTAATAAAATACAAAATAAGTTAAGGGCGGGCTATCAAGAACCAAAAGGAAATCACTTACGTAAACAGCGACGTGATATTAACAGTAAGATTTATCATCAATGTTAACTCCATCCTCGTCATTCTTTACAAAGAGTGGTGCTATTTTGAAGCGCATTACGTAAACTACCACTCATGGGAAACAGGATGTTACCCATTGCTCCAGACCTTCAAAAAAGGGGAGGAGTGTCACTTTAATTAAAAGGACTTTTATCATGCGCAGATTCAAATCTGAAGCACATCAGCTTGTTTTACTATTTGTAATTTCTTTAGGCTTTCTCAGCGGGCCAAGCTTTGCCTTACCCTTCATCAATGAATTTCATTATGACAATGCCGGTAGTGATGTCGGTGAATTTGTTGAAGTAGCGGGCGCTGCCGGTACTGACTTAAGCGGCTGGTCACTATCATTTTATAATGGTACAAATGGCGCATCCTATGCTTCATGGGGCTTATTCGGCATCATTCCCGATCAATCAAATGGCTTTGGTACCTTTGCAGTGACAGGAAGCTCCACCATTCAAAATGGTGACAGTGATGGCATAGCCCTAATTGATAACCTAGGGCAAGTTGTGCAGTTTTTAAGTTATGAAGGTCAATTAACGGCAAGTAATGGCGCAGCAACAGGCCAAATGAGTACCGATATCGGTATTGCTGAAAGTAGCAGTACAAACACTGGCTACTCCTTACAAAGAACCGGTTTTGGTTTGAATAGTGAGGATTTCTCTTGGGAAATAGCTATCTCGTCATTCGGTTTAATTAATGAAGATCAACAGTTCTTAGCGCCCATCGCTTCTTCGCCTATCGTATCGTCACCTATTGATACGGAATCACAGGTCGCACACAGCGTTCCTGAGCCAAGTTCTTTTGGGTTATTATTGTTTAGCTTGTGCGTGTTAGTTTTCAGGAATCATCCCCAAAAATTTTCAAGACACCTGTTTTCCAGATATAGTGGCGGCTTTTCTATTTAAGAGCTCTGAATTGAATGTCAAAAGATTATGACTTCCGTTTTGGTGGTATTGCTCGCCTTTACGGTAAAGCAGCACTAAATACATTCAAACACAGTCATGTTGCCGTTATTGGCATTGGTGGTGTTGGTTCCTGGGCTGCTGAAGCTTTAGCGCGCTCAGGAATTGGCACGATTAGTTTATTTGATCTCGACGATCTTTGTGTCTCGAACATCAATCGTCAGGTTCATGCTTTGCAATCTACGGTTGGCCAAATGAAGGTTGATGTGATGGCGACAAGATTATTGGATATTAACCCTGAATTAGATGTTCGTCCTTGCCATACCTTTATCACGCCAAACAATCTTGATCAGTACTTGAGCGCTGAGTTCGATTACATTTTCGATGCTACCGACAGCGTTAAAGCAAAAACGGCAATGATTGCTTTTTGTGTCCGAAATAAAATAAAACTGATTTGTTCAGGCGGGGCTGGCGGACAAACAGACCCGACTCAAATTCAAATTTCAGATTTAAATCGTACCATTCAAGACCCTTTACTCGCTAAAATTCGTAATAACCTACGCCGCTTGCATGGATTTTCACGTAACCCTAAGCGTAAATACCGTGTTGACTGCGTGTTCTCAACAGAACAACTGGTATACGACCAAGGCGATGGCTCAGTTTGCCAAAGTCGTCCTGAAAATGCAGGGCCAGCCAAACTGGATTGTGCATCTGGGTTTGGCGCAGTGACTCATGTCACGGCCAGCTTTGCCTTTATTGCCGTATCTAGAATTTTGAAAAAATTAAGTTCATAGCTCTATTACTCCCTATATAAGGAAATGAGCTTTAAGTTTTTTATCAGCTATTAAGGCCGCTCTTTACTCGCATTCTCAGCATAATGAACTTTACTTGTTAGATGTATTTAAAATATGGACTAAGCCTTTCTCTTTATGGTTGAACTTCAACTCATTTCTTTAGCCAGCATTGGTGTCATTTCTTTAGTATGCCAGTGGGTAGCTTGGCGCTTACGCCTACCTGCGATTTTATTCTTGTTAGTGGCTGGTATATTTTTTGGTCCATACTTGGGTTTTCTAAACCCTGATGCTTTATTGGGCGATATGTTTTTCCCCATTGTTTCATTAGCCGTGGCAGTCATTCTATTTGAAGGCAGTTTGACCCTTAAATTTACAGAACTGAAAGAGCACGGCAAAATGGTGAGAAACTTACTCATCTCTGGTGTTCTGGTCACATGGGTCATAGCAACACTTGCCTGCCGATATGTCATAGATATTTCTTGGGGCGTTTCAACATTATTTGGTGCGATTGTCGTCGTAAGCGGCCCAACGGTGATTATGCCTTTACTAAGAGCAGTAAGGCCAAATGGACGTATTCGAAACATTCTTAAATGGGAAGGCATTGTAGTAGACCCCATTGGTGCACTACTTGCCGTATTAGTATTTGAATTTATTATTTCCAGCGGAACCGGCCAAAGTTATGCGATTGAACACACCTTAATAACTTTTGGTAAAACTTTAGTTTTAGGAATCACCCTTGGGTTTTCATCAGGTTATTTATTAGGTCAAACCTTACGTAATCATTGGTTACCCCAGTTCCTTCAAAATGCAGGCACTTTGACATTTATGTTGGGCTGCTTTGCTTTTTCAAACTTCCTTGTTCATGAGTCCGGCTTATTAACTGTCACGATTATGGGCATTTGGTTGGCGAACATGAAGGGAGTGCCTGTTGATGAGATTCTTGAATTTAAAGAGTCTTTAAGTGTACTACTGATATCTGCTTTATTTATATTGCTCGCAGCACGCATGGACTTAAACACAATTACCGTTCTTGGCTGGGGGCCTTTATGGGTTATTGCCATTTTAATGGTCGTTGCTCGACCTTTAGCTGTCTGGCTAGCAGCAATTGGCACCGATCTTAGCTGGCAGGAGAAAACTTTTTTAGGCTGGGTCGCACCACGAGGAATTGTCGCCGCTGCCGTCGCAGCATTGTTTGCTTTCAAACTGGAAGAGGGCAACTACATTGATGCCGATGCATTGCTACCGATGGTCTTTTTGGTCATCATGGTAACCGTTGTTATACAAAGTATTACTGCCACCCCCTTAGCAATGCTTTTAAAAGTTAAAGAGCCTGATGATAATGGTTACTTGTTTATTGGCGCTAATGCTGTGGCAAGATTAATCGCCAAAGCGCTCATCTCTCGTAACATTCCAGTTGTGTTAACTGATACCAGTTGGGAAAATGTCCGGGCAGCCAGAATGGATAACCTCCATGTATATTATGGAAACCCCGTATCCGAACATGCCGAGAATAATCTGGATTTAACCAGTATTGGTCATATGCTAGCCGTATCACCTTATAAACAGCTAAACACCTTATCAACGTATCATTATTTAGATCTAATGGGGGAAGGGCATATATTAGGTTTACCAGAAGGTGAACAGGAGCTACGAGCCAGCCATCAATCAGCCTCTAAATATGTTGAAACACGAAATCAATTCGACGAGTCAGCTACTTTTGCCAGGTTAGCCAGTTTAGTCAGTAAAGGCGCCACCATAAAGATCACTCAATTGTCTTCTGAATTTTCATTTGAAACCTATCTGAAACAACATGGTAATCGCTTAACCTTGTTATTTGCTATTCGCCCAGATGGTGTACTAGTCCCTTTAGGTCGAAATGGCGGGCAAATTCCCGAAGAAAATTGGGAGTTGATTAGCCTTATTCAAAATGAAGAACCTCTACCTGCCGAATAAGGCGCTTTAAGTTAAAGGTGAATACCTTTAACTTCTTTCACTAAGCTCTGCTTGGCAGACACGCAGTTACCCGTTAAGACAAAGCCCAAAATTTCATTTTCAGCACTGAGGTATGTTGCTTTAATATTGATATCGTCTTGCTCAACCTGCCATTCACCATTTTGGCCCAAGGGCGGGCAAACAACAACAGGACATGCGGGTGTTTTTGTTACGACCGGCATAGCAGAAAAACTAACCTGGGTTCGCTCACCATTTAATGTCTTTGCCAGAGCTCGTGCACTCGCCATTAGCGGTAAAACATATAACAGCACATGACCATCAATTTCAGCACAATCTCCCAAAGCATAAATATCAAGATGACTGGTTTCCAAATAACGATTAGTGATGATACCTCGATGACAATCCAAACCAGCTGATTGAGCTAAAGCCAACTCGGGTTTTAGACCCACTGCAGAGATGATTAGGTCGGTTTCTATTTGTGAGCCATCACTTAAAATTGCAAGCAAATGAGAGTCGTGATCCACAACCTCTCTTACGAAGCACTGCATTCTGAATTGAGCTCCGGATTGCGCCAAGCCTTGGATCACAACCTTGCCAGCAAACGCAGGAATCAAGCCATTCAAGGCTGTTTCAGTAGGATCGACAACCGTAACCTGATAGCCTCCGCTAAGTAAATCATTGGCGTACTCACACCCAATGAGCCCAGCCCCCATAATTAATACATGCTGCTTACCATTAAGTTTTTGACGAAATTCACGATAATCCATTAAGTTATTGATGGATAGAATATTAGCGTGCTCACTCCCTGGAAAAGTTAGCGTATTCACTGACGCACCATTTGCTAAAACAAGCTTTTTGTATTCGAAAACTTCGTTACCAATGTAAAGCTGATTTGTATCTGGATCGATACGACTGACTTCAGTGAAATTACGAATTGATACTCTTAATTGTGCAGCCATTTTTCCGGGGTCTGCCATTGAAAGTGCCTCCGCACTTTTTCCCTTGGTAAATCCAGTTGAGAGCATAGGCTTTGAGTAAGAATGCCCATCATCTCGTGTTAGCATTAGAATAGGTGTTATGTCATCGAGCTTACGAAATTCACGCGCTAGAGAATAACCAGCTAAGCCGGTTCCGATAATGATAATTGGTAGCGCTTGTTCCATTAGACCTCCACCATGTCAAAGTCTTCTTTGCCTGTACCACAATCAGGGCACAGCCAATCTTCAGGTACCTCATCCCATTTAGTGCCGGGAGCAATCCCTTCATCCGGCCAACCTTCGGCTTCATCATAAATTAAGCCACAAATCACACACTCCCACTTTTTCATTCTACCTACCTTCAAATTCATACATAAAGGATGGTAATTTACCGAACCATCATGGTTTGCACAAATGAAAGTGGTCATGAACTCAAGATTGCAATCACGAATGTAGGGTATTCACGGAAAGGAACAATTTTGATGACGGTCTATTCAAACAGGCAATTTCACCACAAAGGAGGTTTTTCCTGCTTCGCTTACAAAGTCAATACTCCCTTGGTGCTTATCGATAATACGCTTACAAATACCTAAACCTAAGCCACTACCTTCACCTGCCGGTTTGGTCGTAAAAAAAGAGTCATATATTTTTGGCTGTACATCAATTGGTATACCTGAACCATTATCACTAATCGTCACCACAATATTGTGACCTTGCTGCTTTGTCTCTATGACTAGCGTGCCTTTATTTTGCATCGCATGTAAGCCATTATGGATTAAGTTAGTCCAAACTTGATTGAGCTCATCAGGGTAACAACTAATTTCCGGTAGTTCGCCAAAGTGCTCTATCACTTCACAACCCTGTTTTAATAAGCCTTGGTAAAGTACCAATACAGTCCGAATACCCTGATTAATGTTAGTCGAAACCGCCTGATCACTACTATCGAGGTGAGTAAAGTTTTTAAGTGCAAAAACCACCTTTGAAGCTCTACCAATAGCGGTATGGATTGTCACACTATTGCGACCAATTCCAGTTAAATGGTGAGCTAAGGTTACAATTTCAAATCCTTTTTCAGTGGCTAATGAGGGTAATAACTCAGCAAGCACTTCATCCAGCTCCATGTCGACGAGCATTTCTGCTAATTCGTCAGCATTGCCTAGTTCATATTCTTCTAATATTTTAATGACATCACGCTTTATCTTGCGCTCTTCACGAGTACTCATCACCTTTCCATGTCGAGCTTTTGAGAGTAAATCACAAAAAATTGCTTGTTCCTGTGCATTCGTTGAAGCCAAAAAATCAGGCAAAGCATCACTAAATAAGTGAAGATATTTTGATGTATTTCCTGCCGTTGCCTGAATAGCCCCTAGCGGGGTATTTATTTCATGCGCAATACCGGCAATAAGCTGACCTAGAGCCGCCATTTTTTCAGAGTGAATAAGTTGCTGCTGACTTTCTTCCAAACTAGTCAGTGCAAGTACAAGCTCCTCATTTTTTAGATGCAAATCTTGGGTACGCTGGCAAACCTTCTTCTCCAGCATTTGATTATATTGGGCTTGTTGCTGATAACTGTCCTCTAATTTTTGCGCCATATCAGCAAAATTCTGCGTTAATTTTCCTACCTCATCACTGCTCGTAGCGGTGATATTATGAATGCGAGAAAAATCACCAGAGGCTAAGTCTTTTGCAAAGCTACTTAAAGTAATAATGGGTGCAATAAGACGTTGTGAAATTTGAGAAATCACAACCCAAGCAATTAATAACACAGCCAAGGCAATATACGATGTTTTAAACGCTAAGTTTTTTTGGTTTTCTTCATGCTCATATTGAGATTGTAAAACCTGTTCATTCAGTTGTAAGAGTGAGTAGCCCAAAAGAAGATAACCCCAGGTTGTCTCTCCAATCTCGATTGGAAATTTATACTCCATCAGAATAATTGCATTCTGATCATCCATTGATTCAGAGAGCTCATCTAGAATTAAAGTAACGGTATAGTTTTTTGTATTAAGCTCCTTTTGAGTTGTCTTCGCTAATCGCTTTGAAGCTTCATAAATACTCTGTTGTTGCTCAGGGTATGCCGTATGAATATAGATTTTATTTTGGTCATCTAAAACAATGACATATTCCAGCTCACTAATATCTTCAATCGCATCCTGAATTTTATTCGTAAGAGAGAAGAAGTTAAAAGACGCAATGTCCTCTGCAGCCAAGCGACTCAGCGTTTCAACTTGCGACAGCGAACGTTGAGCTAGATTCTCTTTTAGTAAGGCGGTTCGTTTTAGAAGCTCACCCTCAAAAGCAATATTTTGTAAACTGAACTGTAAATAAGTATGCGTTGAAAGGACTACTAATAGAATACTAATAATAATCAGTAGCAGTTTCCTGCGAATGCCTAAAGTCACTATTTAGGCCTCATAGTCTAGCGATATCAAATTCCTTCCTTTACGTTTTGAGTCATAAAGTGCCTGATCCGCACGACTCATGGCCGCACAAATACCGGTTTCATTTTCCCTTAACGCAGTAACCCCAATACTTGTGCTGACCGAGATGGTATGTGGCCCAACCTTTACCCTTGTATCAGCAATCGCTTGACGAATACGTTCACAAAGTTCTTTCCCTCCCTGAGCGTTTGTTTCAGGCATGACAATCGCAAACTCTTCCCCTCCAACTCGTCCTACCACATCATGATCTCGCACATTATCTGAAATGACTTTAGCAATTTCATTCAGAACCGTATCACCCGCTTGATGACCATATTCATCATTTACAGTTTTAAAGAAATCCAAGTCTAGCATCGCAAGCACCATTAACCTTTCATATCGTTGACTGCGATACGCTTCATGATCGGCTCTTTCAAAAAAGCAGCGCCGATTTAGCAGCCCGGTCAACTCATCAGTCGTAGCGTAATACTCCAACTCCTTATTCGTTTTTAGTAACACATTGTTCTGTTTTGCTTGTACATCTAAAGCATGATGGAGCTCTGTCGTACGTTTTTCAACGAGCTCCTCCAGTTTGAAGCTATGATGCTCAATGGCTAAATTATATTGAGCTAAGCGAATCATTCCAGCAATAGTATGACAAACGGAAGACAGAAAACTCTTGGCCTGCTGAGATTCACAATGAGAAGGGCTTACATATAAATAAAGCACTCCCATAATACTCCCACTTAAAGAACTTTCTGGTAATACAATCGGAGCCTGATAATAGCAATTTGCATTAGAGCGACTAATGAGTTGAATCTGCGGCTCGATTTTTTTGAAGTCTTCCAGCTTGTTTTCATGATGAAGGTTATCCGGATCATCTTCATGGTTCTGTGCTGCAATCATCTCAAATTCTGGATGATCTGGGCCTATCTGTCCTAATGATTCAATAAATATTGAGCCTTTTTTAAGCTCACTAAAATCAGGGGCATTTAAAATAACAGTGAGCACATCAGAAAGTTGATCATTAAACGCTCGTGGGTGAAGGACGAATTGAAGAATTTTATTTAAGGCATTCTGATAACAGTCTTGGCGCACAAGTTTTTTTTGGTGGTAGTAACTTTGTAAGGCCGTTTTCACCGTGAGGATAAAGTCATCTTCATCCCAAGGCTTGGAAATATAACGAAATAAGTCGGCTTTATTCACTGCATTACCAACCGAATCAGCACTGGCCTGACCTGTCAGCATAATACCCAGTGTTTTAGGCAGTCGGTCTTTTATTTGTGCTAATAGTTCATCCCCATACATCCCCCCCATAATTTGATCGACAATCACAAGCGGAACTTCTGTTTGGTTTTCGCAAAGCTCTTCAATAATTTCCAGCGCCTCTTCACCACTTTCTGCTAGCTCGATTTTATAGCCAGCCATCAGGTTATTCTGCAGCTGGCTTTTCAAACTGCTTAAGATCATACGTTCATCATCAACGCAAAGTATGACGGGTTTACTCATAGAGACTCCAAAGCCGTTTTAATGATGGTAACCAGCTCATCTACATTCCACGGTTTCACCAGACAACCACTTAAATTTGCTCTCTCTTTAGCTCGGTTAATCGCTGCTTCATCTGCATGCCCCGTTAACATCAGTTTGATAATATCAGGGTACTTTTCATGGACATCAATTAGAAATTCATCACCTTTAATCTTTGGCATAATCCAGTCAGAAATAACGACAGATATATGCTCACCGCGAGCTTTTAAGTCTTCGATCACTTCCCAAGCTTCTTCAGCACTTTCAGCAACTTCGTAATTAAACGCATCCCCCAACCCATATTTAAGCTGCGCTTTTAAACTAATGAGGATAGTTTTATCGTCATCAACACATAAAATATATGATTTATTCATTAAGTTTGCCGTAATTTATTGCCTAAACTAGTATACAAGATAGACTACATTGCACTAATAAGTAGATAAAAAAGGACTGATATGAAGACTAAAATTGTCTCGCTTTAAAATATTGCTACTGCAGACTTTTTTAATGCTCTCGATAATGGGCGGGACGGCACATGCATCAAGCAAAGTTAGCCTCACTATATACTTCTATAATCCTGAAATTAATATCACCCGCAATGCCATACTTAAAAGCGCCTTCGACCTCTACCTTAAAACGCAAGGCACATACCGTTTTCAACCGGTCGATAATAAAGAAACCTTTGAAGCATTGATTGAGAGCGAAGATAGCGCCGTCTTTATGATGTCTAACTGGCATTATTTGAAATTAATAAAAACACAATTAAATCAAACCTCTGTTCTAGGCTTACGCGGTACTAAAAACGGTAGCGACATCTATCATAAAATCCTTGTTGGTACTGAACTTAATTTAAATATAAGCACCATGAGCCTCGCGTCTTCAGGAAGTGAAGAATACTCTCGATCAATCCTGAAGGACATATACTCGCTACCTCACAATGAACCCTCAGAATTAAATATACTGACCGTCCCTAAAGATATTGATGCCCTAATGGCGGTTGGCTTTGGTCTAGCAGATGCGGCATTAACAACAAAATCAAGCTTAGCGAAGCTATCTACTCTCTATAAGAATCAATATCAACAGTTACACACTCTAGGCGAAAGTCAGCCATTAAAGCGCTTAGCCGTCGTGTTCAAACAAGTAGCACCACAGGAATACCAAAAAATACGATCAATATTAAAGCAGATGACCCAGAACAAAAAAGGAAGGCGGGGATTAAATATGCTGGGACTAGATGACTGGCAACTCGTCAATGAGCAATTGACTCTGGATAGGAAGCCAAAACAGTGATTATTAGACCAAAACAACAATTACGAACAAATAAAATAGGTTTACACATCTATTTTAGAGTGCTCTGTGCGCTTGTTTTATTCGTACTCGTGTCATGCACTCATACACCATCTTTAACAAATAAAGTTATTAGTCCTGTAACAACGAAACAAACTCATATTTTATTGGTGAATACCAATCGTAGCATTGCGCGATATCAGATTGCTGAAACCGCGTTTATGAAAACATTAACAGGGAGCTCAATTAATGCTGTGGATTTAGGCCAGGATCAGCAGCCAATAGATACCCTGCAAGACCTGTTAAATAAACAGCATTACGACGCCGTTTACTGTATTGGTGCAAAAGCACTGGGTTCGATTGATTATATAGACCCTGATATGCCTGTTATTTTCAGCTCAGTACTCAACTGGCGCCGGTTTAATGCACAGAAAAACTATTATGGTATTGCCAGCGAAGTTGCCCCAGAAGCACAGTTGACATGGTTTAAATACTTTTTCCCTAAAATCAAAAAAATTGGCGTACTTTACAGCAGCGATAATCAAAAATTATTACTGGATACCAGTACATCTGCAAAAAAATTAGCCATACAACTTGTGACCAAGAAAGTAACACGAGATTCACAATTGGCTAGTGAAGCAAAGGCATTATTGGCACAAGTTGATGCGCTATGGCTTATCTCAGACCCCGTCGTATTAGCCTCTACTCAAAATGCAGAAATGTTATTTAAAGTGGCAAATAAGAAGCGTATCCCTATTTTCGCTTATAACTCATTTTTTGTTGATATGGGAGCCGCTCTAAGCATTACCGCTGACCGCCCTACAACTGGAAGACAAGCAGCCCTAATGACAAAGAGCGTGTTAAACGAGGCGATAAATGAGCAGTCCGTGCAATTCCCGGCTGGAAGCAGCATTACCTTAAATCTAGATAAAACAGAAGACTATGGTGTGGAACTCAATGAAGATGCATTAGATTCCGTTGATATAATCGTCAACAAATAAAGCACCTCACATCAAGTTCGCATTTCTTTACAAAACTGGTCTCTATTTCATACTTAAAATAAAGGTACCGATTACTAAACTCGATATTCTCTGGATAAATAGTCCCTTCGTACGAACGTACTTAAACATTAATACCGTAAAGAATATGATGCCGCCCCACAAGCTGAACCTTGAACGTGCCTCATTTTATAGCTAGATATATGAATCACAGAAAGAGACTTTACATATTTTTCGAAAAAAAAAAGAGATTTTCTGGCAATTGAACATAAAGTGGTCTATCTTTACGGGGCCTGCCATAAATGGGTCAGGTATATCCTATCGAATAAAATCAAATGATTATTCTTCCTTAAACAGACATCGCTCTGAATCCAATAAAATACTGAATCTATGAATCTTACCGAACTTAAGAAAAAAAGCGTCCCTGAATTACTCGAAATAGCCTCTGGAATGGGATTAGACAATCTAGCCCGTTCTCGAAAACAAGCCGTCATCTTTTCTATTCTAAAGCGTCATGCTAAAGGTGGTGAGGATATTTACGGCGATGGCGTACTTGAAATACTACAAGATGGCTTCGGCTTTTTGCGCTCTGCTGAAGGTTCTTACCTCGCAGGCCCTGATGACATCTATGTTTCACCTAGCCAAATCCGGCGTTTCAATCTTCGAACCGGCGACACCATCGCAGGAAAAATACGCCCCCCTAAAGATGGCGAACGCTATTTCGCGTTATTGAAAGTTAGTGAAATTAACTTTGATAAACCTGATAACTCGAAAAACAAAATTTTATTTGAAAACTTAACGCCATTATTTCCAAATGACCGCTTAAATTTAGAGGTCGGTAACGGTAGTACCGAAGATTTATCTGCACGAATTTTAGATTTAGTCGCACCAATTGGTAAAGGTCAACGTGGTTTGGTCGTTTCACCGCCAAAAGCGGGTAAGACCCTGATGATGCAGAACATCGCACAATCGATTGCCAAAAATAATCCTGAATGTCATTTGATGGTTCTGCTCATTGACGAACGTCCTGAAGAAGTCACCGAAATGCAGCGATCAGTACGTGGTGAAGTGGTTGCAAGTACCTTTGATGAGCCGCCTTCACGGCACGTTCAAGTTGCCGAAATGGTTATCGAGAAAGCAAAACGCTTAGTTGAACATAAAAAAGATGTCGTTATTATTCTTGACTCTATCACTCGTTTAGCACGTGCTTATAATACGATTATCCCTTCTTCTGGAAAGGTTTTAACAGGTGGTATTGATGCACACGCACTAGAACGACCAAAACGCTTTTTTGGTGCAGCACGAAACATTGAAGAAGGTGGGAGTCTCACCATCATAGCAACGGCACTAGTTGATACCGGCTCAAAAATGGACGAAGTCATCTACGAAGAATTCAAGGGCACCGGTAATATGGAAGTGCATTTGGATCGCCGCTGTGCAGAGAAGCGCGTTTACCCTGCGATCAATATCCGTCGTTCTGGTACTCGTCGTGAAGACTTACTAATGAGTGAAGATGAATTACAACGTGTCTGGATTCTGCGTAAACTATTACACAGCATGGATGATGATCTCGCCTCACTGGAATTCATTCTAGATAAGCTGAAAGACTCTAAAACAAATGATGAATTTTTCTTATCAATGAAAAAACGTTAGTTAATTATAATTGCATGTAAACCGCTTAAAGCTATAGGCTTATGCGGATAGCAGCGAATTAATTACATTAAAAGCCGGTTTTTATAGCCGGCTTTTTTGTTATAAGAAATGGCTTATGGGCCCACTATGAAATATAACGACTTAAGAGATTTTATAGATCAACTGGAAAAGATGGGTGAGCTAAAGCGCATCACAACGGAAATAGACCCTAATCTTGAAATGACTGAAATATGCGATCGCACATTAAAAGCAGGTGGCCCCGCATTATTATTCGAAAACCCTAAAGGGTATGACATTCCAGTTCTTGGTAACTTATTCGGTACAGCCAAGCGTGTCGCTCTGGGAATGGGTCGTACAGATGTCACAGCTTTACGAGAAATTGGTGAGTTACTTGCGTTTTTAAAAGAACCTGAACCACCAAAAGGCATCAAAGATGCTTGGCAAAAACTCCCCATTTTTAAACAAGTCATGAACATGGCTCCCAAAGAAGTGCGCTCTGCTCCTTGTCAGAAAGTTGTTATCGGGAAAGAGGAGGTCGACCTTTATAAGCTCCCAATTCAAACCTGCTGGCCAGAAGATGCCGGGCCATTGATCACCTGGCCTTTAGTGATCACTCAGGGTCCCGAAAAATCGCGCCAGAATTTAGGGATATACCGTCAGCAGTTAATTGGCAAAAATAAACTCATCATGCGCTGGTTATCTCACCGAGGCGGCGCATTAGATTTTCGTGATTGGCAAATCAAGCACCCAGGCGAACCTTTTCCTGTTGTAGTTGCTTTAGGTGCCGATCCCGCCACAATTCTTGGCGCCGTAACGCCCGTACCTGACAGTCTTTCAGAGTATGCCTTTGCTGGCTTATTGCGAGGATGCAAAACAGAAGTCACGTCTGCCAAATTAAGCCCCTTATCTGTTCCCGCTAGCGCTGAAATTGTACTGGAAGGCTTTATTTACCCTGACGATATGGCACCCGAAGGTCCATTTGGTGACCACACAGGTTATTATAACGAAGTTGATTCATTTCCAGTTTTTACAGTTGAATGCATCACACACAGAAAAAATCCCATCTACCATAGCACCTATACAGGCCGACCACCTGATGAACCGGCAATTCTAGGTTTAGCACTTAACGAAGTGTTTATTCCTATCCTGCAAAAGCAGTTTCCAGAAATCACAGATTTTTATCTACCACCCGAAGGTTGTTCTTACCGGCTCGCCGTTGTGAGCATGAAAAAACAATATCCCGGGCATGCAAAACGGGTCATGATGGGAGTTTGGTCCTATCTCCGTCAATTCATGTATACCAAGTTTGTAATTGTGGTCGATGATGATATCAATGCTCGCAATTGGGAAGATGTCATCTGGGCAATGACCACTAGAATGGACCCTGCACGCGATGTCACGATGGTTGAAAATACTCCTATTGATTATTTAGATTTTGCCTCACCTGTTTCAGGCTTAGGATCGAAAATGGGTTTGGATGCAACAAACAAATGGCAAGGTGAAACCACTAGAGAATGGGGCGTTCCCATTACCATGAAAGATGAAGTAAAAACCAAAGTAGACCAAATATGGGATGAGCTTGCGATCTTTCCTACAAATAAACAGACGATAAAATGAACATTCGTTTAGCAAAAACTTTAAGCACTGAAGACCTTCACAACAAGCAAAAGATTTACGACTTTCACTGCTTACAGGATGAGTCTTTATACGATGCAGCAGAACGAGCAGGCATTAAGCTGCCCGTGAGTTGTAAAAATGGAGTATGCCATATTTGTCGTGGCCAACTTCACTCTGGCGCCGTATTAACGGGGAATCAAGCCAATAAAGTCGATGCATCTTCAGATGGGTCGACTGAAATCATGCTATGTAAAACATGGCCTCAGTCAGCGTGTGAAATTGAGGTAAAAAATGTTTATGGACCAAAGGAGTTACCATTGAAGAAAGTTGCCTGTCAGGTTGAAAGTATCGAGCTAAGCAAGGCTCATGTTTATCAAATTCAACTCAGTTTACCCGCAGGGAAATTACCTGAGTTTTTTCCTGGCCAGTACTTATCAATCAATTTACCCGAACGAGATGATCCGGCTTATTTTTCAATTGCCAGTCGGCCTGGACTTCGAACTCTTGAGCTGCATATTCAAGCAGACCCGCATCTTGCCTCAGCATTGGAAATTGTTCAACATTTGCAAAAACAACAACAGCTAAATACATGTGTGTCGATATCCCTACCTTTTGGCGAAGCCTGTTTAGATGACATACCGTCAAAGTCATTAATACTAATGGCTGCTGGAACAGGATTTGCGCAAATGAAAAGCATCATCGAACACCTTCAGTTTATTGAATATAAACACCCTGTTTCATTATATTGGGCTGTACGAAAAGACGATGATATGTATTTAAAGTCATTAGCTCAAATCTGGGAAAAGCAATATGATACTTTTCACTTTAAACCGGTGATTGCCGATATTGATGACAGACAAGGGGTCGGTCATCATGACCAAATGAGTGATGCAGTATTAGCTGACCACCCTGACCTAGCTAATAGCCTAGTTTTTGTAAGTGGATCACCAAAATTGGTTTTTTCAGCACTAGATACTCTGGAAGAAGGGGGTTTACCTGAAACTCAATTCTATTCAGATGTGCTCGCTTATGCCAAGCGAAGTGATTTTCAATAGGGGAACTTGGCAGAATCTCAGAACAATCTGTATCGAGGGTGTTTTTCTCTACATTGCTTAAAAGTAAACAATAGCTATTTTGGCAGGGGTAAGTTAGGAAGCTCTAAACTATCTATCAAACCACTAAATAGAGCCTGATCATTTTTATTCAATCTCATACTCAACCGACATAATTCTGCATAACTTTGCCTACTCGGCTGTAAGTGATTACTCGCTTCAAAATATTCTAATGCTTTTCCCCACAGCTCATTCTTAAGTGATAGCCGTCCTAGCGTTAGTAATAAAGTCGCATTATTAGGTTTTTGCTTTAACCAGTTTTCGGCATTAATTAATTGCTCGGATGCATTCTTTCCACGCACAATTCCATAAAGTGAAACTAGGTTATCATCCCAGTGCTTACTAAGCATTTTTCTTAAAAGGATTTCACACTCATCATCATTTTTCAGGCGCATGAGTTGTTTAGCATATGTTTCAATTAATGATGAATCAAAACGAAGCGCGTCAGGTATTTTTTTCCAAAGTGAGGCTAGCGCCTCAGCGGATGAATCATGTTTGTTTTGATGCTCAAACTCATCCGCTTTTTGAATAAATAATCTATCCCATGCCAGTTTCTCAAGTTCTAACAGACTTACATCATTTTCTTTAGTGTTTTTGTGCAAGGCAGGAATAAGATTAATGAGTTGCTGCCAGTCCTCTAACCGAAGGTAGACACTTTTTAGTAGTTTCAAAACAAACGGATGATTCACTTGCTGCTTTTTGAGACGTAGAAGGGTTGCAAGACATTGCTCAAGCTGATTCTGTTGTAATTGAATTTGTGCTTGAGCAATCCCCACAGCAAACTCAGAGTCACTCGTATTTTCGTAAGCTTTTTTCAGGTGCTGTTCAGCCTCTTTCACATCTCCCAACTCATGCGCTGCATGTGCTGCAGCAAGATAATTAATTAATGGGGTTTCTGATTTAATCGCTGAGCGGCTTAATAGCTTGTTTGCATTATTCCAATTCCCTTCCAGTAACGCGATTAGACCTTTTTCAGTTTTTTGCTGTGCTCGTTTAGAGCCAGACTGGCTAAGCCAACGTACTAGTTTTTTAGGCTGAACAACCCGCCTAAAAATAATAAAAACCATTCCTGCGATAATTAATATTGAAAGGTTAAGCGCTAAGGCAACCCAAAGCTTTATATCAATTAACCAGCTCCCAACATAAATACGCACATGTCCAGGGTAATATGAAACAGCAAAAGAAAATACTAATGCAATTGCAAGACCAATAACAATTAGCGAAAGTGTCCGCTTCATTTTTCATTACCCTCGATTTCCTCACTAGGTCTTGAGAGCTTACCAAGTGAATGGTTTTGATACATTTTTTCGATTTTACCCTTGAGGAGTCGGAGTGAGTTTGAAATGTCAGGAATAACTGGATTAATTTTCATACTTTTCATTTCATTAAGATTAGACATCAAAACCTGCGCCTGAACATCTGTAATATCAAAATATTCACCCATCCACTGAGATGCTTTAGCTAGACTGTCAAAAAAGATAACCTGCTCTTTTTCCAGTAATGCTAAACTTGCCTGCTCAAGCATTAACCTCAAGTTTTGTTTAAGATAATAGCTTTGGTCTGGCGTAAGTAATGGCTTAATTGGTTGATCTAAGGGGGTAATCACAATTACTTTTTGAAGGTCAGCCCACATGCCTTTTAAAATTTCTTTCCATGTATATAGCTGCTCTGGATTTTCTTGTTCTGAAACTAGCTTAGACTCAACTTGCTTTTGTTCAATCTGCTGACTTAAAAATGCTTGGGCATTCAGTCGATCTAAAGATTTGATCATGGCTGATAAACGAACATATAAGCCATCGCTATCGACGGTTTTGGTTTGCTGTAAAGCTAAAATTTCATTGCCTAGCGCTTGTCGAACCATTAATAAACCCGGGTCATTATTTTCTGCAAGCACTTTATCTGCTGAAACCAATATAGCTTCAGCACCTCGAACATCGTGCTCCAAGGTTAATCGCTGGTTCGCCAGATGCATCAGATATTCAGTTTCGGCCATTAGCCAATCCGCTCTACTTCTAGCACCAAGATCATGGAGCTGTTGTGTATTAAACTGGCTTTGCTGCTTAAACTTATTAACAGCAGATGTTTGGGTCTCGAAAGCCCCTTCAATTGAATTAATGCGTCGATTCAAACTTTGCTCTAGCTGCATCGTGCGGCTTTGTACAACTGTTCGGTCTTTTGTCAGCATATCAATGAGCGAATTTTGTTTTTCTAGCTGTTGCCAAAAATAAATGGCAGCCAATGCACTAAGCGTAAATACAAAAATCACTAACAAGGCAAAAGGCCAAACAACAGGTGCTTTACCCTGTTTTGTTTTTCTTGGTTTTGCTGGGCTTGACTTTGGTGGTGGTAGGGTTTGCGCGTCAGTCACGTTTAGTCCTGTCTGAATTCGATGTTTATTTTAATAGCTTTAGTGTATTGCTTTTCTCGCCTTGGCGATACAGCGAATAATATCCATCGGCATTAAATTATTCGCAATATAAATTAAGTTTAGACCATGCTCGCGCGCAATGTTTGCGACTCGTTCACTCGATAGAATAAGTGCCTTGTTATGGAGGTCGATATTAGCACTTTGACTAAGCTTAATAAGGTTCAATAGTGTTTCACCACTTAACGCAACAATGTAGTTTGGATTAAACGTGACCAAGCTTGCTTCTAATTCTGCAGATGAATAAATTGGACAAATACGCTCATATAACTCAATTGTATCAACTGTTGCACCGCGTGCGCTCAGTTCAAGCTCTAGTTTATTTCTGCCTTCTTTTCCCTTTAGAATAAGAATTTTTTTATTTTTGACGTCTTTCAGTTCTGATATTTTCAGAAGGGCTTCACTGCTCAAGTCTTTATTTGGTTCAATTAATTCAAGATTTGCTGGTTTAAGTACATTAGAGGTTTTCCGGCCAATCGCAAACCAGCTCTGATTAATCGGGAATTGTGGCCAATACTCATCAATAACGGATAAACCTAAAGTTGCTGCATGCTGGCTAACCACAATGACATGATCATATTGATCGATATCTATAACTTTTTGCCGCGCTTGTGCATTAAGCTCTAAAGGTTTTATCAAGAGTGTTGGCAGCACTTCACATTCAGCCCCGACCGACTGAAGTACTTTCGCGAGCTCAGAAGCAGAGGGTTCTGGCCGGCAAATGAGCACTCGAGAGTCAGGTAGAAGCGGTTGAATCATCAGTCGTTATTTTCAGATAAGGCGGCGAGTAATGGTCCGGCACCTTGTTGAAGTAGTTCATCAGCCACCGCAACACCTAATGTTTCCGGCTTATCGCTAGGGCCGCTTAAACTAGACTTTAATATAGTTGTTCCATCAACCGATGCCACTAAACCCTGTAAAGTAAGAATGTCACCTTTTAACGTCGCATAACCTGCGATTGGCACCTGACAACCACCATGTAAGCGATGGTTCATTGCTCGTTCAGTCTTAACACATAACTCGCTTTCCAAGTGTTTTAACGGCGATAACAATGCTTTTATCTCAAGATCATCACTTCGACACTCAATTCCTAGAGCACCTTGTCCAACCGCTGGAAGCGATTCAGTTTCATTTAAAACGGATTTTATCCGGTCATGAAACTCCAAACGTTCTAAGCCTGAAGCAGCCAGAATAATTGCATCAAATTCACCGGCATCCAATTTTGCCAAGCGTGTATTCACATTGCCTCGCAGTGGCACAATATTTAAATCGGGTCGTAATGAAGCCAGTTGACTGTGCCGTCTTAAGCTCGATGTTCCTACAACAGCACCTTTAGGTAGCTCGTCTATATTTTGATAGTCATTACTGACAAAAGCATCAAAAGGGTTTTCACGTTTACAAATCACCGCTAATTCTAGATTTTCAGGAAACTCCATCGGTACATCTTTCATAGAGTGCACAGCAATATCTGTCGAACCGGCCAACATTGAAGTTTCTAACTCTTTAACAAAAAGGCCTTTCCCTCCAATTTTTGCTAATGGGACATCTAGAATTTGGTCCCCTTTAGTCGTCATACCTACAACTTCAACGTCAAGTTCCGGGTAGAGTGATTCAAGCTGAGCTTTAATATAATGACTCTGCCAAAGCGCTAATGCACTTTCTCTTGAGGCAATTTTTAATGTTTTAATGGATGTTGAAGCAGGTAAGGTCATAATAAAATCTGGCATCGTCAAATGATTAGTGTGGCTCATTATAGCGGTATGACAGGCAAGTTGTGAATCGACTCTTTCGTCTAAGTTGAATGGAATAGATTTAAGTCAAATAGTGGAGGGTTATTCTGTAACAACAGAATGAAAAATCAGATTAGTTAGCTCTTAAAAATTTAGTGAAAATTTTACTTCGACTTTATCCTTACGCACGCCAAGACGATACTTCGTCCTATCAGCATATTCGCTAAAGTTTCTCACAAAAGCAGTTTTTTTATTTTTACCGCCCGTAAACATCGATTCTACGTTGACATTAAATATTCGCTTTACAACAGCTCTGGCAATACGACTATAGGGAATTTTCTGGGAAACTTCTTTTTCAATCAAAATTGTCTCTTCACCGCCGTAATTAGACAATGAATATGACTGAGCACTAACAAAAGAAGCACAACAAGTCAGTATCAAAGGAAGTATCAATCTCTTGATCACCTTGACAATAAAGCTTTGTTCATTTGATTGAATTGGCACCAAAGACACCTCCAGCAATAAATAAATATATATTTAATACATAAACTATAGGGTATTAAACCCTAATTAAGTGTAACGTTTAGTGAGATTGGTGTAGTTTTTAGAAATGAATGTTCTATTTAAGCAATAATGTGAACTGCCCTACATTTTATTAAATGCACACTTATAAGTGCGTTAACCTCGCTTTAATTTCACTTACATGGCGTCGGCTAATCGAAACCGTATGATCAGTACTTTTAAATCGTAGTTGGTGATGTCCTTCACTGTCTTTACATAAAACGGATACATGAGCAAGATTAACGAGTGTGTTGCGGTGAACGCGTATTAATTCAGTCGCGTATTGTTCTTCAAGCTCTTTAAGTGTTTGATCACTAAGAGTTTCTCCATCTCGATGAACGACAGTTAAATATTTTTGATCTGCTTTAAAATAGTAAATATCATCGAATGAGATTACTTCATGCCCCTGCCAACTATGCGCAACAAACTTAGTAACACTCTCTTTATTTTTCTCGTTCAACTGCTTTATCTGAAGCTGGCTTAATTGCTTAGCTTGCCCCAAAGCTTTAAAAAGGTCTTCTTGTCGAACGGGTTTAAGCAGGTAACCAATTGCGTTATACGTAAATGCCTTGATCGCATACTCATCATAAGCGGTGCAAAAGATAATTGCAGGAGGATGCATCAGCTCTGATATACCCTGTGCGACCTCTAAACCATCAACACCCGGCATACGAATATCGAGTAAAACAATATCTGGCTGACTCTCGGGAATACGCAGCAATGCAAGCTCACCATTTTCAGCTTCACCACAAACCTGATATTGAGTATTTGTTTGAATTAAGCGCTTCAATCGCTCTCTGGCAAGGCTTTCATCATCAACAATAAAAACAGATATTACTTTGTTGGTATTCATTTAATTGGAATCCGTAAAGTGACCGTGTAAATACCATCCAACTGACTGGTTTTCAGCACTGCCGTTGGACCAAATAACGCGCTTAAGCGGCTACGTATATTGTCCAAGGCAATATGATTTCCTTGATGTTTCTGAAGCGATGAATCAAAGGGGTTTGAAATTAAAATATAGATTGTCTCGTGATGACAATGGCTTTTTATTGTGATGGTTCCCCCCTCAGTGCGAGGTTGAATGCCATGATATATTGCATTTTCAACTAAAGGCTGCAATGTCAGTGGGGGAATTTTTAATTGGGTTTCATTTGTATTCAGGCCAAGGTCAAGCTGCCAATCAATGTTTAACCGGTCTCCCAAACGCAATGCTTCAATATTTAAATACCGACGACATAGTGCGAGTTCATCCTCCAACGGAATTAACATCATTTGATTATTTAGCGTTGCTCGAAATAAGGTGGAAAGATCCAGAACTGCATCTTCAGCTCGCTGAGGGTCAATACTGATTAAGCTAGCAATGGTATTCATGCTGTTGAATAAGAAATGAGGCTTAATACGTGCTTGCAATGCTTCAATCCTAGCGCGAAGCTCTGCTTGTTTTTGTTCTCTCCATTGAAACTGAAGGTAAAAATAACGTAGGACTAAGGCACCAATAATCCCACTTATCAAAATATTCTTGAATATAAACAAGCTAATATTCATCCCAATACTTGGGAATAATAACTCACTGGAAAGCCAGCTATATAAACCTGTCACCCCTAAAATCACCCCCATAAAATACATAATGACGACAGAAAGCCGCTGCTTTCGAATTGAATTTCTCGTCCAGCAAATAATGGCGGCACAACTAAGTGCAATGCTTTGGCAGAAAAAGGATAGCAGTCCTAAATACTCCCAATCTATGAGTGTTTGATTCGCTGTCACCAGACTTAATATAAACGCTAAAAGCTGCGTTAGAATTAATACAAAAAGTACAGAATTAACCTGACATAAATCAGGAACAAAGAAGTTATCTTCCTTAAGCTGAACCATATTAGCTTCATGTAAGCGTTGTTGGGGTTTCATGTTATACTGCGCCGCAAATTTTGACTCCGTAAATTGAGTGTAGATGGGTAATCGAACATGAGCAATGACAGCAACCATACTGAAAAGACAAGTACCGAAAAACCTTGGGGCGGCCGATTCACAGAACCGACCGATGCCTTTGTAGAACAATTCACCGCCTCTGTCGATTTTGACCAGCGTTTGTACTATCACGACATTCAAGGTTCAATCGCTCATGCAACGATGCTGGCAAAAGTTGAAGTATTAACCGATGCCGAGAAAAATCAAATCATTGAAGGTTTAACTGAAATACAAGCTGAAATTGAAGCCGGTGAATTTCAATGGTCCGTCACCCTTGAAGATGTACATATGAACATCGAGGCGCGGTTAACAGACAAAATCGGTATTACAGGTAAAAAGTTACACACAGGCCGCTCTCGAAATGATCAGGTTGCTACCGATATTCGCCTTTACCTGCGAGATGAAATTGATGTGATAGCTGCTGAAATAACTCGATTACAGCAAGGCATGGCAACACTGGCCAAGCGTGAAGCCAATACCATCATGCCAGGGTTTACTCATTTACAAACCGCGCAGCCTGTCACTTTTGGACATCACATTCTTGCTTGGAATGAAATGCTTCAGCGTGATTATGAGCGGTTATTAGACTGCCGTAAGCGTGTAAACATCATGCCGCTAGGTGCTGCAGCTTTAGCAGGAACAACCTATCCGATTGATCGAGAGTTAACAGCAAAATTACTTGGTTTTGATCGCCCCAGCACCAATTCATTGGACTCGGTCAGCGACCGTGATTTTGCCATTGAATTTTGCTCTTTCGCCAGCTTGGTCATGATCCATCTTTCTCGTTGTTCTGAAGAATTAATCTTATGGGCCTCTGCTCAATTTAACTTTATCGACCTGCCCGACCGTTTTTGTACCGGCTCTTCAATTATGCCGCAGAAAAAAAACCCTGATGTACCGGAGTTAGTACGCGGTAAATCAGGTCGTGTCACCGGTCACTTATTCTCCTTACTGATGTTAATGAAGTCCCAACCTTTGGCTTACAACAAAGATAATCAGGAGGATAAAGAACCTTTGTTTGATGTTCTTGATACAATAAAAGGCTGTCTCAGGGCTTATGCTGACATGGTTCCTGCCATTCAGGTTAAGGCTGAAAATATGCGTGAAGCAGCTAGACGAGGATTCTCAACAGCAACAGATCTAGCAGACTATTTAGTTGTAAATGGCGTGGCATTTCGTGATGCACACGAAGTGGTTGGTAAAGCCGTCGCTTATGGCATTGAGCAAGAGAAAGATTTATCCGATATGAGCCTTGATGAGCTGCAGCAATTTAGTGATCAAATTCATGCAGACGTTTTTGATGTACTAACACTCGAAGGATCTGTTAATGCTCGAGACCATCTTGGGGGAACAGCACCAAAACAAGTGCTTGCGGCGACCGAAAAAGTACTTACTAATTTAGCTCAGCGCAAACACTAAGCTAACCTCAAGTAGTGTCGTGCGTACCCAAGTTGGTGTGCACGACGCAGTTTAAACAATTGAATATTATCTTACATCGGATAGCTTACATATCCTCACCAAATCCCACCCGTCTTTTTAAATTTATTCGCTATACTAATAAATTGATCATTTCATCTAGCTAAAGTTAAGCACACTAAATAACACTATGGTTGCCCCCAAACTAAAACATAAGCATAAGATAGCACCTGACTTTTCAGATGGTGTTGACCGCAAGCTATTGAAGCAGGTACGCGACCGCTTTTTAGCCGTTAATGCCGATCGTTTGGATAAAACACAACAGGGTCTAACTTTTCGGCAACAAGATATTCTGCAAGTGCTGCCGCTACTATATCAGGTCAATCACCCTTTATTGCCTGGTTATGTTTCACGCGATGCGCCCGTAGGAGTATCCGGTTATGAACCCGACAAGAATACACTTAGCATCGCAAAAACATTCAGCCAAACATTCAAATTCCGTCGAGATAAACGCGCTAAAGCACAGGTATATGCCATTTTCATGATGGGTAGTACTGGGACTTTAGCGCATTCTGAAGCAAGCGATGTTGATTTATGGCTCTGTCATGACCCAGCTTTAAATTCTGAAGAGCTGACGTTACTCAGAGAAAAATCGGAAAAAATAGATGAATGGGCGAATAATACTGGTCTTGAACTGCATACATTTTTAATGAATGCCAATCAGTTCAAATCTGGTGGAACAACACCTGAAATGGACACCGAAAGTAGTGGTTCGGCACAACATTATTTACTTCTGGATGAATTCTACCGAACCGCAATCTTACTGGCGGGTCGCTACCCATTATGGTGGCTCATCCCACCTGAAATGGAAAAAAACTATCAAACCATTTCTGAAGACTTACTTAACAAGCGCTTTGTTAAAGAGACAGAAGTATTAGACTTTGGCAGTGCAGCCGACATACCAAAAAATGAGTTGATGGGGGCCGGTCTCTGGCAACTTTACAAAGGATTGGATTCGCCTTATAAGTCAGTTCTTAAACTATTATTAGCAGAGGTCTACGCACAAGAATTACCTCAATCAAGCAGCCTAAGCCAAACCTTCAAACAAGCCGTCTATGATGATGAATTAAGTGTTGAAGATCTTGACCCTTATATTTTAATCTACCATCGTCTCGAAGACTATTTGTTGGCTCGGAAAGAGCATAAAAGACTCGACTTGGTTCGCAAGAGTTTTTACTTAAAAGTCGCAAAAAAATTATCTAAGGCCCCAACCGGACGAAGCCCTTCATGGCAGCGTAAAACCCTTGAAAAGGTCGTTAAGAGATGGGCCTGGCCTGTCAGTAAATTTAAATACCTTGATGAACGCTCAGGATGGAAGGTCGATCAAGTCTCTCAGGAACGACAAGAGGTCGTGGCAGAACTCACCTATTGCTACCGTTTTCTATCAAACTATGCCCGTATCCATAATATTAAATCGAGCATTACCGCAAAAGATTTAAACCTGCTGGGCCGAAAACTTTACGCTACTTTTCAGCGTAAAGCAGGCAAGGTAGAACAAGTAAACCCAGGTATCGCTTCAAAATTATGGGAAGAGAATCTCGCGATTCATCATGCAAGCGCCCAAACGTTTAATGGCGATAAAAACTGCTGGCTGTTATATCGGGATTTAAGTACTGCAGCAGATGCATCTTTTCAAACCGTTCTAAAAAAGACCTCAAGCTTAGTAGAACTTTTAGCTTGGTTATACTTTAACGGCATCATTACGCATGAAACTCGCCTTAGCTTGCTTGCCGGTGACAGTCAGGTAAATTTGTTCACCATTCAAAATATGATTCGTGCACTTGAAGATCATATTTCAATGCCCTTACCCAAAGTATCTCAAGCCCAATTTCAGAACCCCGCCTATATTAAAACCTTAATATTATTTGTTAATGTTGGCGTTGATCCGATGGCCGCAATGACTGAAAAGGGAATGCATCGCTTAAGTAACCGTACTGACGCTTTAGACTACAGTTCAGAGCGCAGTAATTTAGTCAAAACAATCGATCAAATTGCGCTTAATTCTTGGAATGAAGTAAGTGCTCACCGTTATGAAATGGGCGAAACACTGATGCAAAATTTGCAATCCTATTTGCAGATCTGCCTAGAACAATTATCAGCAGCCAGAGAATCGGAATGCATGTTGAAAGTGCATTGTTTCTGCCCGCAAAGAGCCCAGGCAATCGCTGACCGAGTTCGAAGATTATTCCATGATGCAAAAGCAGCTTTTTTTATCAGAGGAAAAGTGCAATCAGCACGCTATATTATTGATATCGAAGATAAATTATATCTCTTACAACGTACTGATGATCAATTTCGCTACCTTGCTTTTGACTCGGAACAAAGCGCGTTTAATTACCTTTCACAAAACGTGACTCATTATAGCCCGATTATTTTAGATGCCTTTGCACAACAACCTCTTAGCTTGCGTACAGCCTTAGCATTTGCAAAGCCACAATGTATTCAAGCTTTTTATCTTCGTCATAAATCAAGTGTTGAAGGATTCATACTGGATGAGCACGGCAGTTTATTACGCTTTTCCATACCTTGCGACAATGAAGAAGTGTTTCAATCATCGATCTCTCAATTTATTCATTCCGTCATTGAAAAACGCCAACTGAGTGGGTCGGTAGAGGGGGAAGCATTATCGCTATCTTTTTCACTTTACAAAATGACAGACAATAAAAGTGGGGATTATAAAGTTAAAGAAATCACACAAATCCCACAACTCGCATTACATGAAATCCATATCAGTACCGTTTATGACGGTCCTCACCTACATCTTGATGCAAGTATTAACCATACAGAGTTCACTTATTTAGAATACGGAGATCAACAATTAGCGGCACTTTCTCATTACATCAAAAATAATGCTGACTTAGATGATAGGCTCGCAGTAAAAGTCACCGACCTGACTTTGTCTGAAGACCCTTCTCAGGCGCACATGATGCAAAGCCAGATAAATAATACGCTCGAATATTTAAAAATATATATGCAGGTCGAAACCCTTCTATTCACAATAAATGCTTAACAGGCCGTGTTTCAAATCAATCTAAACCAAAGTTATGGTCATCATTATTAATATCATCAAGTCGCTCTGCTTCCTGCAAAGCTTTTATTAAGAGTGAATGCTCTCTGGTACTTAGACCAGAATGCAGGTAAAGCTTGGTTGCGGAAATAACACGCTGCCAAACATCAAATCGATAGTTTAGGTTTAATAATGACTTAGCAATAAAATCCGGGTCAGTACCATGCTCTCGCATTTCAGCCGCTTTATCTAATGCCTGCTTGAATTCACTATCACTTGGTTTACCCATAAAGTTCTCCCAAAAACGCACTGTTAACTAAAAGTTTAGTGCTTACCTGCAGATGTGCAAATATTCGAGTCGTCGGTAATAAGACAAGATTTTCGAGATATTTTTCTCAGTACGTATTTCTTTGAATAGAGTTTGTCTTGCTAACTGGTTATAATTTTATCTTTTAAAGGCTGGCACGTTCTAATTATGCTTCATCACTTAAAAATCATACTTTGTATAACGTGCTTTTCATTGCTTATGCATGGCTGCGGACAAAAAGGCGCACTTTTTCTGCCGAAACAAGCAGCACAAGAGCAGCAAGTCGATAAAAGCCCGACAATGGATGTAAATGAAAAAAAGCCAAGTGAAAGCTCAAAACAGCCTGAATGAACTAACAATATTAATGCTGAGTGAATCTGCATCGGCCAGTATTCACTCACCTCAAAATGTGTCGTATTTAAATGGATTACTTTTCATATCAAGATTGTCAGCTTAGCGCTGAAGACGTACCCTTAGCAAAAATTGCTGAGCAATTTTCTACACCGACGTATGTGTATTCACGCGCAACACTAGAACGGCATTATCATGCTTATAAAAAAGCATTTGGCGATCAGGAAAATTTGATTTGTTATGCTGTTAAAGCGAACTCTAACTTGGCCGTTTTGAATATCTTAGCAAAACTGGGGTCTGGGTTTGACATCGTTTCAGTGGGTGAACTCGAGCGCGTTTTAAAAGCCGGTGGCCAAGCAGAAAAAATTATATTCTCCGGCGTAGGCAAACAGTCACATGAAATGCAGCGCGCTTTAGAAGTAGGTATACATTGCTTTAATATTGAATCTGAAGCTGAACTGTATCGCCTGAATGACGTCGCCACGAGCATGGGGAAAATTGCCAATATTTCTTTGCGGGTTAACCCTGATGTAGACGCCGGTACTCACCCTTATATTTCAACCGGCTTAAAAGATAATAAATTTGGTGTCGCCATTGAACAGGCAGAGCGCATCTATTTAGCTGCGAATGAATTACCAGGCTTAAATATCGTGGGCGTAGACTGCCATATTGGTTCGCAACTTACCGAAACCGCGCCATTTCTTGATGCTTTAGACCGCGTTCTTTTGTTAGTCGACAAATTGAACGAGCAAGGTATTAAGATCAAACATCTTGATCTAGGTGGTGGCTTAGGGGTGACTTACCAAGATGAAACACCACCTGAACCTGATGAATATGTCAGAGCATTAATGACACGCCTTGAAGGCCGGAATCAAATGATCATTCTGGAACCCGGCCGTTCTATTGCTGCCAATGCAGGCGTGTTATTAACACGTGTAGAGTTCTTAAAATGCACAGAAGATAAAAATTTTGCCATTATTGATGCGGCAATGAATGACTTAATTCGCCCATCTTTATATAGTGCCTGGCAAGCTATTTTACCTGTTGAGCAAGGAAAACAAGGCGAAGAACGTTGCTACGACCTAGTTGGCCCTGTTTGTGAAACAGGTGATTTCCTTGGCAAGAACCGAAATATGATACTCTCACCCGGTGATTTACTTGCTGTACGCTCATCAGGTGCCTATGGTTTTGCAATGAGTTCAAACTACAATTCGCGTAACCGTCCCGCTGAGGTTGTCGTTGACGGTGACCGAATTATTCTTGCTCGCCGAAGAGAAACCATTGAAGATCAATATGCTTTAGAGCAGCTAATGCCTTAATTAGCCATTAAGTCTGCTAAGCTAAATACTATAAAGTTTTGGAAGAGAATATAATGAACGCTGTCTTTGAGGTTCACCACTAATGGTTGTGAACTTCACTAAAATGCACGGACTCGGTAATGATTTTATGGTGGTGGATATGATCAGCCATCATGCACACCTGCGTCCAGAGCAAATTCGTCGTTTAGCTGACCGCCACCTAGGTATTGGCTTTGACCAACTTTTATTAGTTGAACCTCCCAGTAAGCCAAGTGTCGATTTTCGTTACCGGATTTTTAATGCAGATGGTTCTGAAGTAGAACAGTGTGGCAATGGTGCACGTTGTTTTGCAGTATTTGTAAAAGAGAAAAAGCTCACTAACAAAAACTGTATTCAAGTCGAAACAATAAAAGGGGATATAGAACTCAATATTAATGAAGACAGTCGTGTCTTAGTTAATATGGGCGAACCAGTATTTGAACCAAAAGAGATTCCATTTCTGGCGGAGACGAGCAGTAGCGTTTATTCTATTAAGGTCGACCAAGAAGAGATTCAACTATCAGCTGTTTCAATGGGTAACCCTCACGCAGTTATCATGGTCGATGATGTAAAGAATGCATTGGTTGATGTACACGGGCCACTTGTTGAAACACACCACCAATTTCCTGAAAAAGTAAATGTTGGTTTTATGGAAGTTGTACATAAGCGATTTATTAAGCTCCGCGTGTTTGAGCGGGGTGTGGGCGAAACAATGGCTTGTGGAACGGGAGCTTGTGCAGCTGTTGCAGCTGGTATAGACCGTGGGCTACTTGAAAGCCCTGTTGAGGTGAAACTTACAGGTGGAAACCTTAAAATTGAATGGCAGGGTTCAGGAACTCCGCTTTTTATGGAAGGCCCGGCTGTCAGTGTCTTTGAAGGTAAAATCCGAATTTGAATTTAATTTTAAATAGTATCAATACGCATACATCATCTAATAACTATTAAGCTAAGCGGCAAAAAAATGACTGAACAAGTAGTATCTTCTGAACAAAACCCAATCAGCGAAGAACAAGTCGTTGCCTATTTAAGTGCCAACCCTGATTTTTTTACCCATCATGAACACTTATTAAATGAGTTAAAAATTCCTCATAAAAGCGGTGCTGCAATTTCCTTGGGCGAACGACAAGTACAAGTTTTTAGAGAACATAGAGACGAGTTAAAGCATAAGCTAAATGAGCTCATTACTGTCGCTCGTGAGAATGATGCTCATTTTGAGAAAAGTAAGCGTTTATTACTCAATTTGCTAGAGATTAAAAGTTTAGATGAGATAGAAATTGTCGTTAATGAAGCCTTCCAAAATGATACAAATATCGACTTTAGTAGCATTTTAGTCTTTGGTGAGCAAACCGATTATCCGGTTTCCGACATAAATGTACTAAACTTAAAAAATGCCAAAGAGCAACTAGGCGATTTGTTAGAAAGCGCACAAGCGATTTGTGGTGCTTTTGAAAAAGAAAAGATGGCTTGTTTATTTCCATCCGTTGACGAAAATGTGGGCTCTGCTGCCGTAATTCCAATTAGAAACGGCGAGCTCTTAGGCATTTTTTGTTTAGGTAGTCGGGATGCTGAACATTTTGACAGCGATATGGGTTCACTATTTTTATCTTATATCAGTGATTTTATGAGTCGTATTTTACCAAACCTACTCGTGAATGCCCGAAGCCAAAAAATAACAGACGAGGTTCCTTCTTTACTAGAATAAAAAAAGTAAGGGGAACCTACCAAAGTATCTATCTTTCAGGTTTGGGGCACTATACTCGAATCAAAGGCAGGAGAGTTTATGAACTCAAGCTCAGAGATAAATAAAGAACTGGAACGCTGGAAAGACAAATATTTTGAACAAGGAGAATCCTTTGACGAACAACGAAAGTTTGCAGAGGATTACGCCGCTTTATTACAACGAATCCTAATTAGAGTCAGTCTTGCAGCAGAGAATGTTAGTTCAGAACTTGACAAAGAACTCGCTAGTTTACGAACAGCAATTCGTACCGCCACCCCTGAAAATAATGATCTAGAAAAACGACTGAAACGCATTGATAAAATGATTCTTCAGTCTGATGAGTCTAAGCAGCAAAATGTAGAAAAAATCGTGGCTGTGATGGGCTTGTTAATCGAACAGCTTCAATCTTTAAAGATCCCTCGAAAACAGAAAAGCGCCTTACGAAAGTTATCAAAATCCATATCAAAGAGCATGAGCGGTTTTCAGGATTATCCGGGAATTTTATCTGAATATGCCACCATCCAGGCAGAAGTATTAAAAGATATTGTTTCACCAGAAAACAAAGACACCAGTTTTCTTAGCCGCCTTATGGGTGGAAGTTCAACTGGAGAGACATCTAAATCCGTTGAGCCCGAGTCACCTGATACGTTAGTAGAACAACAAGACCTAGAACTTGAAACACCTGAAGAAAAAAGTGATTCAACTGAGCTAGCACCAGGCTTTTCATCTATTGCACGACATATTAAAGGCACCTTAAATAACCTTCTCGATCAACTGACATTTCCAGAAAGCGCCAATCGTGACGTCGCCAAGTTACGCGACCAGGTTGAAGGTGAATTAGTTTGGTATGAACTAGGGCCAACCTTAGATGATGTGGCCAGCTTAATTATTTCAGTTATTGGTAAAGGGCAGCGCGAATTTGAATCATTTTTAATGTTGTTGGATGAGCGTCTCATCAAAGTACAAAATTATATCGAGGAAAGTCGAAAGTCAGATCAACAATGGTATGGTCAGAATGTTGAGTTTGACCAAGTGGTACGCAACCATATTAACGATATGTCGTTACAAGTAACAAATACCAATGATATTGAAGATTTGAAAAAATCAATTACCGGCCATTTAGACAACATATCAACGGCTGTTGATCACCATACCAGTGACACAGAGCAACACGAAAATAATAAAGAAGCAGAAGTCATCGCTTTACAAGCACGTATCGAATCCATGGAACAAGAGGCGCTATTCATTCGTCAGCGTCTCAAAGAGGAACGAGGAAAGGCCTTAAGTGACTCACTCACTAAATTACCCAATCGTGAAGCTTATGATGAGCGTTTAGAACTGGAACTTGAGCGCTGGAAACGATACAAGCAACCCGCGACATTAGTTGTTGCAGATATTGATTTTTTTAAAAAAATTAATGACGATTACGGCCACCTTTCGGGTGATAAAGTTCTACAAATCATGGCCAAAGAAGTTCAGAACCGTATACGTAAAACCGATTTTGTTGCTCGTTATGGCGGCGAAGAATTCGTTATAATTTTGCCGGAAACAAACTTAGATATAGCTACGCAGGTCATTGAAAAGACACGTGAAATGATTTGTCGTTTACCGTTTCACTTCAGAGATGAGAATATTCAAATCACCATGTCTTTTGGTATGGCAGCATTTGATGACGATTTAGATAGCGGCAGTTTATTTGAGCGTGCTGACAAGGCGCTTTATGAAGCCAAGAAGAATGGTCGTAATAGAATAGAGCGATGGCAGTAAGGGCTTGGACTGCCATCGCTCTATGATTAATATTTAACTAATTAACTGTCCAGGACTGGTTGCTACCACCATGTACCGACCATAAACCAATATTGTCACCACTACTGGTGCCATAAGCATCAATCGCTAAATTATGGTTAGCGCGTGGACGAATCGTATCGCCCATAACATCCCAAGTCATATTTTGATGCCCTGCAATACAACTCCAGACTTGAACATTACCACCATTTGATAAATCGCCCCCCATCATATCCAGACAGTAAGCAGGGTTTAACTCGCTACGAATTAAACCGGTTGATGCCTCATACCACCAGCGTTCATTGCTGGTACCTGAACAATTATGGAGGCGAACATCTGCACCATTTTGAGCATTGCCACCCCATAGGTTCATGCACAAACCGACTCGTTTATCTTGTAACTCTGAATAAGCATTTAACTGCACTCCTGCCCAATTACCTTCAATACTTATGTCATCATAATTAATCCAGACAGAACTATAACCCGAAGCTTCTTTGGCATCTTTAAGTGCTTGGTTTGCCTGACTGTTAGTTGGCACACTAAAGTTATAACTACCACCTAAATCAGCACATGCATCACTTCCATTTACCCATGAGCCAGTTGTGTTATATGGCACACTCCAATTGCCACTACTGTCTTCACAAGCGTAGGAATAATTATTGTTACAGTTAGTGTCATTCCAACGACCGCTGCTAGTTTGTGTGGCGCAATCTTCATCACTGTTATAGTCATTGGGCTCGTTGGTATTCCAACTCCAAACTGCGGCTTCAATTCGGCCATCATTCATCACCATGTCATCCAAATTGACAATATTGCCTCCTGTTTTAAAAGCATCGGATACTTCACTTGCAGAAATACTATCAATACCGCCAGTAAAGAACTCTGAAATAGTGCCTAGCGTTGTGCCATCTTCCCAGATTCGGCCTACGTTTCCTAAACCTGTAAAAGCGGTTCCCGCCATATTGGCATTGCCAGAACAACCGCCATCTTTCCATAAAATTACTTGCTTCCCTGCAGCTAAGACATCGGCTTTGGTTAATGCATCGGGAATATTGCCGCACCCACCGCTGGCATAAATTTTAGAACCAAATCGGCTATTTAGCTGGTTATACAAATCACTGTGATGGTTTTCGGAATCATCCTCAATGTAGAGAATAATCACTTCATTCGCATTGGCACTATCATTTAGCCAGCTTTTTATTTCATCAAATCCTTCAGTGGCATATTTGTCATTGATACTGCAAACACCATGGCACAACAGCAAACGTTTCGGATACGAAAAGATGCCTTCCATCTTAGTGGTCCAATGTACATCAAGTTCAATAAATCGAGCCCCCATTCGCAATTGGTCTTTAATAGAGTATTTTTGTTGCGGATCCAGATAACGGCAGCCAACAGAAAAATTACACGCAGTGTATACCTCTGAATTATAGGTATTATGTGTGCCTAGTATATTGTTATTTATAATCGGTGAATTATTATCAAGCCCTCGCTGTAAATCTAATGCTTGCCCCACCCAACTATGATTGAACGTATCAATTGAATCAGCCATCAGATTAGCAGAACTTCCAATAACAGCGGCAATCGTTAGTGTACGAAAGTGTTTTAACATGCTATTCATTATTATTCCCCAGTATTTTTTCTTTATTATTGTTACTGCTATAAGCTAGGAAGTATTACAAAAAAACAGTTTTATCGGCATGTTAAATATGGCCATGTTCTGACATTTATATAGCTTAGTGTTAAGTACCAAGATGCTGGTAGAATATATCCGCAATACATTTAACTATTCTTTCATATCAGAGCATTGATAAATGAAGCCCCATTTTTTGTTTTTATATGCACTTCTTCTTTTACCAATTTACACTCCCCATGTACTTGCTGGCGAGCAACTTCACATTGCTGTCGCCTCTAACTTTAAAAAAGCACAGAAGGCATTGACTACACTTTTTGAAACTCAGTATTTATTAAAAAATCCACATTCAAAACTCAAAATTATCAATTCTTCAGGTTCATCGGGCACTTTATTCGCACAGATAAAAAATGGTGCACCTTATGATGTCTTCCTTTCTGCTGATGAGCTGCGTCCAGATACGTTGATTGAGTTAGGCCTTGCGAAAAAATCTAATCGCCTTACTTATGCTCAGGGCCAAATTGTTTTATGGCAGCCAACCGCCAATAAGCCTTTTGATATTACGATACTGAGCACCTACCCAAAGCCTTACGTATTAGCGAACCCAAAACTTGCACCTTACGGTGCTGCAAGTAAGGCGTTAATGGAGCAATCTGGTTTATGGAAGCCAAGAGACAGCTCTCGTATTCTTGCTCACAATATAGCTACTTCTTTCCAATATGCCGCTTCGGGCTCTGTTACGTTGGCCTGGGTGGCCTATTCACAAATAAAAACCTGGGAGCAACATTCAAAAGTGTCAGAAAACAGCTATTGGCTGCCTCCAGTCAACAACTACCCAGAAATAAACCAAGTCGCAGTGCAGCTTAAGCGACAAAAGAACCAGAATTTGGCATCGCAATACATATTATTTTTAGCTGCCCCTAAAGCACAGAGCTTGATAAAATCTTTTGGGTATTTGATTCCGAAGAGCACAACGGAATAACCAAGCGTTGCGCTCGTGCATCAAGCTCATTGAATTGATACGATTAAACCTAATCTGGTAGACACACATTAAGGCTAACGATTTTGTTTCTCTCCCCTACAGACATTCTGGCGCTTAGCCTAACCTTTAAACTAGCCTTGGTAACTACGGTATTACTACTCTTAATATCAACACCTATAGCCTGGCTGTTATCCCGCTGGGATAGCCCATGGCGGGCCTTACTCGAGTCGGTTGTCGCCTTACCACTTGTCCTGCCCCCCACCGTTTTAGGTTTTTACTTACTTATCATGTTGGCCCCAAATAGCATGCTTGGCCAAACCTGGTACGCTTTAACCGGCCATCAGCTAGCCTTTAGTTTTACGGGTTTGGTCATCGCCTCAATGATTTATTCGCTACCCTTTGTGGTACAACCCTTACAGCTGGCTTTTGAGAAAATTGATAAGGCCTCAATGGAATGTGCCGAGGTTTTAGGCGCTTCTAGCTGGCGCCGATTCACTAGTATTGTCATCCCAAGTACACGTAATAGTTTCTTGTTAGCTTCGGTACTTGGTTTTGCTCATACCGTCGGTGAATTTGGAGTAGTGTTAATGATTGGCGGCAATATTCCAGGAGAAACCCAAGTACTATCTCTCGTTTTATATGATTACGTAGAATCACTCGATTACGATGCCGCTCATCGCTTAGCAGCCACATTAGTATTCTTTTCTATGGCAATGTTAATTATTGTTTACAGCCTTAATCGCGGCACCTTATTGCGGAAAAAAACTCCTAAGCCCTCAATTTCGACAGGAGAGACGTAAATTATGCTTGAACTAGAATTCTCAGGTAGCGTATTACAAGCCCATGCAGGAAAACCATTTAACTACCATTTTAAACTATCGTTATCCCATCTAGGTATTACTGCCATATATGGAAGTTCTGGTGAGGGTAAAACGACCTTGCTACGCTTAATATCAGGTTTAAAGAAATCTCAGCAAGGCACCATTCGTTTTCAAGATACTGTTTGGCAAGATACTGAACATTTCATCTCCGCTGAACATAGACAAATTGGTTATGTATTTCAGGAGAGCCGGCTATTTGATGCTTTAACAGTTGAAGCAAATATTTTATATGGCTTAGGCGGTAAGTGGAAAAAGTTAAGCGCAGATACCAAAGCAATCGTGGAAGAGGTGTGCGAGCAAGTTGGTATTAGCGAATGGTTAAAGCGTTATCCAGAACAACTCTCTGGTGGCCAGCAACAACGCGTCGCACTGGCTCGAACCTTAGTTTGTCGCCCACAATTATTATTACTCGATGAGCCTTTTTCTTCACTCGGCGAACAAGGAAAATTAACTTTATTGCGTTACGTTTCAAGCTTCACACGAAAACACCATATTCCTTGTTTATTTGTCAGCCACTCCCGCTTCGAAATAGAATCTCTGGCATCGCATGCGGTATTAATTGAACAAGGGCGAGTCATTGCACAAGGACATGTCGCAGAGTTGGTAACTCGCCTGGATTTAGGTTTATCGCATGAAGAACAGTCCACCTCCTTACTAAAAGCAAAAGTAATAGCGCATGATCATGAATTTTCCTTAAGTGAATTATCTTTAGGTAAGCAAGTCGTCTGGGTTCGGCAAGTTGATACTTCGATAGGACAAAAAGTATCACTTCGTGTTTTTGCTAAAGATGTGATTGTCAGTATTTTAGAACCGGTCAAAAGTAGTGTATTAAATCATTTAGAAGGACTGGTTTCTGAAGTTGAATTAACAGAAGAAAGCCGAGTATTATTAGTAATAACAATTGATAAACAAAGAGTATTAGCACGCATTACACGCAAATCCCTGATCAATTTGGGTATCAAAACTGGCCAAAAGGTCTATATTCAATTTAAGTCCGTTGGTTTAGGCGCAATCTCTATTAATGATAACCCAAGAATAAACAACGACGAATTGCACTTATCACATTAAAATAAGAAAGCTAATTAATAGGAGAACGGTTATGGTCCAAGGTGAATATGAATTAGCTTTCTATGGAAAGATCGTCGAAGGTATTCCACTCGAAAAAGTTCAGGGAAATGTGGCGCAGCTCTTTAAAGCAAGCAATGAACAAGTAGCTCGTATGTTTACCGGCTCACGCGTGGTAATTCGAAACAAACTCGATGATGAAACCGCTCTGAAATATGTTGTGGCAATGCAAAAACGTGGCGCCCTCTGTCAAATTGAGAAAATGGGCCAACCCGGTGTCGCAGTAAACTTATCTTCAGAAGCTAGTACACCAGCTGCTCCAACACCCAGCACTCCAGCACCAAAACCAGTCGCAGCTACTCCAACTCCGCCACCAGCGCCCGCTCAGGCAGAACCAAAAAAAGTACAAATGGCCAACCCCAATGCACTGCCTGTAGCCGGCGAAAAGGTTGATGAAATTCTGTCTAAAACCCATTTTGAACTAGACCCAACGGGTATTCGCCTAGAAGATGAGCACGAAGAAATTTTTCCAGAACACCATGCTTTAGATGATGTCACGCTTGCGCCAACAGGCAGTGACTTAACTGACCATAAAGAAGAAATTCCTGCTGTTGTGCCCGATATCTCTCACTTAAGCATTAAGCCTGATTAGCTATCACCAGCCTCAAAATAACAACCATTAATAAGAATAAGGATATTCAATGACCGTTTTTTCAATCGATGATCTTAAGCAGGCAGCGCAGATTATTTATCAGCAAATGCTGCCAACCCCTCAATATATCTGGCCTCAGTTATGTGAACACCTTGAAACAACTGTTTGGGTTAAACATGAAAACCATACTGCCACAGGCGCTTTTAAAATACGTGGTGGGATTACCTTTTTAAACTGGCTATCGAAATCACACCCGGATGTTAAAGGTATTATCACCGCAACGCGTGGTAATCATGGCCAAAGTCAAGCAAGAGCCGCAAAGGCAGCAAATTTAACTGCCAAAATTCTTGTTCCTTACGGAAATTCGAATGAAAAAAATATCGCAATGCGGTCTTTTGGTGCCGAACTAATTGAATTTGGGCAAGACTTTGATGAAGCCAAGACGGAAGCAATGCGACTCTCTGAAGCTGAAAACCTGTTCATGGTGCCGCCTTTTCACCCGCAACTGGTTTTAGGCGTTGCATCCTATGCTTTGGAATTATTCACGGCAGCACCCGATTTAGATATTGTCTATGTGCCAATTGGTTGTGGTTCAGGCATTTGTGGCCTAATCAGTGTACGAGATGCCCTTGGCCTGAAAACTGAAATTGTCGGTGTCGTTTCAAATCAGGCTGATGCAGCAAAACAATCCTTTGAAGCAGGACGAATCATTGAAACAAAAACAGCTAATACCTTTGCTGACGGCATGGCTGTTAGAAGCCCTGTTGAAGAAGCATTCCATGTGTATTCACAAGGTGCTAGCCGTATTGTTTCAGTAAGTGACCATGAAATCGCTCATGCAATGCGACTATATTATGCCTGTACTCACAACTTAGCAGAAGGCTCAGGAGCCGCATCTTTAGCTGCAGCTATTCAGGAAAAACAAACCATTAAAGGTAAGAAAGTAGGATTGATTCTAACGGGCGGGAATATTGATACTCAAATGTTTGCATCGATACTTAAGGGCGAAACGCCCTCTTGAGGGTGCTTGGATAATCACTTATTCGCTTAACTCTATTTGTATTGATCAAAGACGTTCTATCCAAACAAGATCAAACTCGCTGAACGCACTATATTAAAATACCAAACCCTAATCTCACTCAAGAAGACCCAGTCAATCATAAAGAGTATTGGTTTAACCCAAAGCATTCCCAGTAATATTCCCCACCTCATACAAGCGATAACTTACTTGACCAGCAATTTTCTCTTTCAGAAGTTTCCAGTTTGAGGGAAGTTGTAAATCATCTCGTTCTTGTTCAAGCTCTAAATATACCAAAGAACCTGTTCTTAAAAAGATGCTGTTGTCCAAAAATTCAAGACAAGTATCCAATAATCCCTGCCGAAAAGGAGGGTCTAGTAAAATTAAATCATACGGAGTGAGGGCCAGATTATTCACATTTAATTTTAACCATTCAATCGCATCAATCTGTACGACTTCAGTATGTAAGTTTCCGCCCTTATCTAATATTATTAAGTTTTCACGTATCGCTTGCACCGCGGAGCGATCTCGTTCTATTGCTGTTAGTGATTCAGCTCCTCGAGACAAAGCCTCAATACCAAGAGAGCCGCTACCAGCGAATAAATCTAATACCTTCGCATCACGAATATCGCTCGCCAACCAGTTAAATACCGTCTCTTTTACCCGATCAGTCGTCGGACGCAAGCCATCAATACTTGGGAAGTTCAAGCGGCGACTTCGCCATTCTCCTCCTATCACCCTAAATGAGCCCATTGCCCCTTTTTTAGATGAATGACTTTTTTTAGTACGTGCTCGCATTTGGATTCCCTATACTGTTCAGCATCGCTACTAACATTCTGGCAATGAATTATGCCGTCATGATAGAAAAATAACGCGTTTCATGATAAAAATGTTCGTCTGAATCGCAGTATTTTAACTTTGCCATAAAAAGTATCAATGTCAGTGTTAAAAACTGTATGAAAAAACTCGCTACTTAAGTTACTCATCCCTATGCAAACAGATATTCTATATTCGCTTATTGCGCTTACCGTGATTGCTCTAGTCATTGCTATTGACCTGATCCGAGCCAAACAAGGTCGGTCTAAACCAAGCAAAGTTGAGCAAAGAACACATATTGAAGCCAGCGCAATTGCTACGCCCAGTCAAATTGTAGACACTAAAACTGAAGTAAAAATAACAGAAACAATAGCAGAACCTGAGCCCAAAAACTTTTTAAGTCGCATAAAATTAGGCCTTGGTCGAACACGTGGACAACTTGCTGATGGTTTAAGCCAACTTTTCTTAGGTAAAAAGCAAATAGATGAAGACTTACTTGAGGATATCGAAACGCTTTTAATCACTGCCGATATAGGTATTGAAGCAACTGCCCAAATTATTCAAAGCATTACCGAAAAATCTGAGCGTAATGAACTAAAAGATGCTGCGAGTGTTCATACTCTCCTGAAACAAGAATTAAGCGATTTACTTAACACCTGTCAAGCACCATTGGTCATTGATACTAAACACAAACCTTATGTTATTTTAGTTGTTGGGGTGAATGGCGTAGGTAAAACAACCACCATAGGCAAAATGGCTAAACGTTTCCAAAGCCTTGGACATTCTGTCATGTTAGCGGCTGGAGATACATTTAGAGCTGCTGCTGTTGAACAACTTCAAGTATGGGGTGATCGCAACCAAGTACCCGTTGTTGCTCAACATACAGGCGCCGATAGTGCATCGGTTATATTTGATGCCGTAGAATCTGCCCAAGCAAAGGGTATTGATATTGTCATCGCTGACACTGCAGGCCGACTTCAGAATAAAGATAATTTAATGACAGAGCTTGAGAAAGTTGTTCGAGTCATGCGTAAGGTAGACCAAAGTGCACCACATGAGGTAATGCTGGTACTTGATGCCTGTACAGGACAGAATGCGCTCACTCAAGCACAAGTATTTCAAGAAGTCGTAGGCGTAACCGGAATTAGTTTAACCAAGCTCGATGGCACCGCAAAAGGCGGCGTTATTTTTGCGATAGCTAAACAATTGAATTTACCGATTCGGTTCATTGGTGTAGGTGAACAGATTGATGACTTACGCCCCTTTGAATCAGACGACTTTGTCAGCGCATTGTTTGACGAATAACACATTTTTCGTGCCCAAGTAACGCTCCTACATAAAATTTAGTATTTTATCTAATCTTGCAGGGGTGGCTCTTCGTCGCATAAATAGCAGATGAAATAACAAAAATATGATCGAATTCCAGAATGTCATGAAACGCTATCAGGATGGCTACGAAGCCCTTCAAGATGTTTCTTTTTCGATGGATCGAAGCGAAATGGCCTTTTTAACAGGTCATTCCGGTGCAGGAAAAAGCACACTATTAAAACTCATTATGTTAATGGAACGTACCACCAAGGGACATGTCACTGTCGGTGGACAAAATTTATCACAAATTCCTCAACGCCAAATCCCGTATTTTCGCCGTCATATAGGCGTTGTTTTTCAGAACCACCGTCTACTCTATGACCGTAGTGTTTTTGATAATGTCGCGCTCCCCTTAGAAATCTCTGGTACAAACCCTCGAGAGGTGGGCCGCCGTGTACGCGCTGCACTCGATAAAGTGGGTTTACTGTCTAAAGAAAAATTAACACCCATTCAGCTTTCAGGCGGAGAACAACAACGTGTAGGCATTGCCCGTGCCGTCGTAAATAAGCCCCCCCTTTTACTTGCTGATGAACCAACAGGTAACTTAGACCCTGAATTATCTGAAGAAATAATGACTTTGTTTTCTGAGTTTAACCAAGTCGGTGTAACCGTACTCATTGCGAGCCACGATTTAGCGCTTATTAGTCATATGAAACACAGAGTAATTGAAATCAACGATGGGCGTATGGTGAGTCATGCGTAAACAATCAAATCAACCTAAAAAAGTAAATCCCACTGGCGCTAATACTGCCCACAAACCCAATGCATTAAATAGCTATTTCAGTCACCACCAAAAAACGTATAAATCGACCTTTAAACAACTGATTGAGCAACCTTTAGCATCTTTTTTTACCTGTGCAGTGATTGGCATTGCATTTGTATTGCCTGCCTTGCTCGCTATTTTATTAAGCAATATACAGTCGGTTCAGCATAACTGGGATGGTTCTGCACAAATTACACTCTTTCTAAAAAAAGGAGTTCCCGCATTAGATGGCGGTATCCTGTCTGAGAAAATAGCTAAAAGACAAAGTATTACTTCCAGCCTTTTTGTTGATAATGATGCCGCTTTAGTTGAATTTAAAGAGCGTTTCGAACTTCAGGATGCCGTGGACTACCTTGATGAAAACCCTTTACCTCATGTTATTCTGGTTCAGCCCGATAAATCGCTAAAAAGCATTCAACACATTGAACAAATTAAAAACAATTTACTTAAGTTCCCGGAAGTAGAGGGCGCCTTACTGGATGTAATGTGGGTTCAACGTTTAAATTCAATTACCCAAGTACTTCAAAGAACCACTTGGGTGATTGCACTCATGCTAGGTTTAGCCATTATTTTGATATTAGGTAACACAATACGTTTAGCTATCGAAAATCGAAAAGAAGAAATCACCGTCGTTAAACTCGTTGGCGGGACAAATGCCTTTGTGCGCCGTCCCTTTTTGTATATGGGGGCCTTTTATGGTTTTGGTGGAAGCTTAATTGCCTGGATATTAATCAACCTAACACTCTTTATGTTAAATGAACCCATTCAAGACTTAGCACATTCATACCAAAGTACTTTTAACTTGTCAGGCTTCAGTTTTGAATCTACACTTTTGTTACTTATTCTTGGCATGAGCCTTGGTTGGTTTGGCTCATGGCTAGCGGTACGTAAACATCTTGATGATATAGAACCTACCTGATACTAATCGATGTGATACTTGGTGTTTAATCAATAACAGTCGCTTTTATCTAAAATATGGGCCGAAATTTATTTCCCTCTCGCTCAAGAATGCATTAATATTGATTAATATATAGTCAGTTTTAGTCGATTGAACTTATTCTGCTCTTGTCGGTCTGAGTTTATGGGTGCTAGAATCTGAAATAATTTTTTATTGGAGAATAATTTATGGGTACAAGCTTACAGCCAATCGATATGTTGGTTCCAGGCGCTAATCTGGAATCGTATATACAGGCAGTGAATGGTATCCCTATTTTAACGGTTGAAGAAGAAAAAGCCTTAGCTGACCGCTTACATGATGAGAATGACCTTGAAGCTGCACGACATATGGTTATGTCTCACCTTCGTTTTGTAATTCACGTGGCCAAAAGTTATTCAGGTTATGGCCTTGCACAGGCTGACCTTATTCAGGAAGGCAATGTCGGTTTAATGAAAGCCGTCAAACGCTTTAATCCAGAATTTGGAGTCCGTTTGGTTTCATTTGCTGTGCATTGGATAAAAGCCGAGATTCATGAATTTATTTTGAAGAACTGGCGTATTGTTAAAATTGCAACAACGAAAGCACAACGCAAAATGTTTTTTAACTTACGTAGCTCTAAGAAACGTTTAGCTTGGTTTACGCATGCTGAAGTGTTATCTGTTGCTGAAAACTTAGGTGTTGAGCCTAAGGTTGTTCGTGAAATGGAAGGTCGACTTAGCGCACATGACACCGCTTTTGATATGGGTGCCGATGATGACGATGATACCGCCTACCAAGCACCAGCAAATTATTTGGAAGATCACAGCCAAAATCCTGCTCAAAATGTAGAGCAGCTTAATTCAACTAAAGATGCTAATTCACGCTTGCATAATGCACTTAAAACACTTGATGAAAGAAGTTTTGATATATTGCTAAAACGTTGGTTATCTGAAAACAAGTCAACTTTACATGACTTAGCAGCTGAATATGGTGTTTCTGCAGAACGTATTCGCCAGCTAGAAAAAAATGCAATGAAAAAAGTAAAAGCACTTATTGAAGCATAATCTTTCAAGCAAAACCAAAAACCGCCTTACTTGGCGGTTTTTTTATATCTACAGTTTAACTTTAATAACACAGCAAGCCGAGTAAGTAATTGAAGAGGGAATCGCATGAAAATAGCATTCATTGGTATCGGCTTAATGGGCCGTCCTATGGTTACTCGCCTACTTGATGCAGGTTTTGAAATGCATTTATGGAACCGTAGCCCCAAAAAGTCTGCTTTTTTTTTAGAGCGAGCGGCAATCGCTAGTCAACCGATAGAAGCAATCCATGATGCAGATATCGTCATTACAATGCTTGAAAATGGGGATGTAGTAGACGATATAATATTCAAAAACAATGCTTTTCAGTCCATCAAGCCCAACGCTCTTTTTATTGATATGAGTTCAATTCCGCCATCGCTTGCTAGAAAACATGCAACACTAATTGAAAACCAAGGTGCTGCCTACCTTGATGCGCCGGTATCTGGCGGTACTATTGGTGCTGAGCAAGGTGCACTTTCAGTTATGGTCGGTGGTACTCAAAATCACTTTGAAAAAGCGCTCCCTATATTTTCAGTTTTAGGTAAAGCAACCTACATAGGAAAAGTAGGTTGTGGACAGTTATGCAAGCTCGCGAATCAAGCAGTGGTTGGCATCACCATCGGGGCCGTCTCAGAGGCTTTATTATTAGCCTCAGAAGGCGGTGCAGACCCCCAAGCCGTCAGAGCAGCACTTAGCGGTGGTTTTGCAGCCAGCCGTATTCTAGAGCTGCATGGTCAACGTATGATTGACCGAGATTTTAAACCAGGAGCCACATCCCGTGTTCAACTAAAAGATCTTCGTACCATACTCGATGAAGCAAGAGCTGAGAATCTCTGCCTGCCACTCTCACAGCGCTGTTATGAATCATATTTATCTTTAGTTTCAAATGGTCATGAGAATGTCGACCACAGCGGTTTATTACTTGAACTTGAACAACTCAACAACACTCAATTAAAACAAGGTAAGGCAGTGAATGATGCCTAAATTTGCTGCAAATTTAAGTATGTTATTTACTGAAGTGGCTTTTCTAGAACGATTCAAATCAGCATCTGAAAATGGTTTCCAGTTTGTCGAGTACTTATTCCCTTATGAGTGGAGTCCCCAGGTCCTAGCAACACAATTAAAACAACACAAACTACAACAAGTACTATTTAACCTTCCTCCAGGAAATTGGGCAGAAGGTGAACGTGGTATTGCTTGTTTACCTGACAGGGTTCATGAATTCAAACTTGGTATAGATCAGGCAATAGAATACGCTGAAGCATTAAACGTAAAACAAATCAACTGCCTTGCCGGACTAGCGCCCGAGAATCTGGAACACACCCTATTATGGAACACTTTTGTCAATAACATTCGTTACGCAGCAAAGCGCTTAAAACAACATAACATCACCTTATTGATTGAGCCTATAAATAGTAAAGTTGATATGCCAGGTTTTTTTATTGACACCTTGGACAAAGCACTACAAGTAATCAATGATGTTGACCAGACTAATGTTAAAGTACAGTTTGATATTTATCATATGCAAATTATGCAGGGTGATATTCTTCGCACTCTAGAAAGAACCCAACATCACATTGGCCATATACAGTTTGCCGATTGTCCCGGAAGACACGAACCAGGAACAGGTGAATTAAATTTCAAAAATATTTTTAACTGCTTGGATAAAATGAATTATGCTGGTTGGGTTAGCGCTGAATATATTCCCAAATCAGACACGCCCAGCTCACTGCTTTGGCTTCAAAACTAAGCCAAAAACCCTTATCTCTATATAGATTCAACCATCGCTTCCCACGCTTGTTACGAACTTTTAACTGGTTATCTAGCCCCACTATGTTAAAAAATCAGATCTAATATTCATTCAGGTTATTTTTAGCCATTCCAAATAGTACACAGGTAAGTTTTATATATGAGTTGGTGGGGAAAAGTAATTGGCAGCACATTGGGTTTTGTACTCGTAGGCCCCTTAGGTGCATTGTTAGGTGCTGCATTAGGCCATAGCTTCGATAAAGGTCTTAAAGGCTTAGACACGGCTAGTTTTGGTGTTGGCGGTGCTGACCAGGAACGAATTCAAGCAGCTTTCTTTACTGCTACTTTTTCAATTATGGGCAAAGTTGCCAAGGCAGATGGCATTGTTTCTGAGACTGAAATTCAAGTTGCACGCCAAACTATGGAGAAAATGCAGCTTAATGAAGCTCAAAAAAGCGCTGCAATCAATCTATTCAATCAAGGTAAAGAGACTGACTTTGATTACAAGTCAGTCCTTGAACAGTTTCGGCATGAGTGTGGACGCCGCACAGACTTGCTTCGAATATTCATGGAAATTCAGTTAAGCACGGCTTTAGCTGACAATGAATTACACCTCGAAGAACAAAGATTACTACTTAAAGTAGCTGAATTACTAGGCTTTAAACGAAGACATTTTGAAGAACTGCTAGCCATGATGACGGCACAGCAGCGTTACTCACAATTTGGCGGTAACCACCCAAGTAAAGCAACAGAAAAGCAATCCATTGAACAAGCCTATAAAGTTTTAGGAATGACTCCGGAATGTAATGATGCAGAACTTAAAAAAGCATATCGAAGGTTAATCAGCCAGCACCATCCTGATAAGTTGGTCTCTAAAGGTTTACCTGAAGAAATGATGAAAATTGCCACCGAAAAAACACGCGAAATTAAAGATGCTTACGAACAAATTAAACACTACAGATCTAAATAATATAGTTGAATCAAACACAAAAGTTGAGGTTAAGATGCGCATATTAGTAATTGAAGATGATAAAGACGTAGCCGCATACTTAGTAAATGGGCTAAAAGAAAATGATAATGTCGTTGATCATTCTGCTGACGGCAAAGAAGGCTTGTTGCTGGCAGCTAGTGAAACTTATGACGTTATGATTATTGACCGCATGCTACCCAGCATGGACGGTCTATCAATTATTAAGACTATTCGAGCTACCGGTAACCAAACACCCGTACTGATTCTAAGCGCCCTTGGTGATGTAGATGACCGAGTAGAAGGTTTACGGGGTGGCGGTGATGACTACTTAACAAAGCCATTTTCATATACAGAATTATTAGCTCGCCTTGAAGTATTAATGCGTAGAGGCTCAAAATCAGGTTCAGAAAAAATTACTCATTTAAGCGTCGCTGACTTAGAAATGGACCTGCTGGCTCGCACAGTAAAACGCAATTCAGAAAAAATTGACCTTCAACCCAGAGAATTCCGATTACTGGAGTATCTGATGAAGCATGCTGGGCAAGTTGTCACACGCACAATGCTTTTAGAACAGGTTTGGGATTATCATTTTGACCCACAAACAAATGTGATTGATGTTCATATCAGTCGTTTACGCTCTAAGATTGATAAAGATTTTCCCAAGCAATTACTTCAAACTGTTCGTGGAGCAGGGTATATTTTGAGTGAAGATTCTTAACCTACTTAGAACATCTACCTTTCAACTGGCGGTCATGTACATGGTACTGTTCGCCACCTCTGTATTTATCTTAATGGGTTTCATCTATTGGGCAACGGCCGGTTATATGTCGAGCCAAACTGATGAAACCATTGAAGCTGAAATTATCGGCTTGGCTGAACAGTACCAGAGACAAGGCCTTAATGGTTTAATTAGCGTGATTCGTGAACGAGTGGCGAGAGACCCTAATGGTAAAAGTATTTACTTATTTACTGCCCGGGACTTTATCAAACTTGCTGGTAATATTAGTAAATGGCCTGAAGATGGCGAAGTTCAGGATGGCTGGCTTAACTTTACCCTGGATGATGCATTAGGCTGGCCTACAGCGGAGTCCCGACCCGCACGTGCAAGAGTTTTTATTGTTCCGGGCGGCCTGCGTTTGCTTGTCGGCCGTGATGTAAATGAATTTATGGCTGTCAAAAATCTTGTCGAACGTGCAATTAACTTCGGTATGGGAATTACCTTCGCTCTTGCTATGTTTGGTGGCATTATGATGAGTCGTAGCACCTCCAAACGTGTAGAGCTCATTAACCAAACCAGTCAAAAAATTATGCGCGGTAACTTATCACTCCGAATTCCTGACCGTGGTACTAATGATGAGTTCGATCAACTCGCCCGTAACTTGAATGAGATGCTTGACCGAATTGTACACCTGATGGAAGGTGTTCGTCATGTCTCTGACAACATAGCCCATGACCTCCGAACGCCACTAACTCGACTGCGTAATCAACTTGAAAATACACTACTCACAGTTGATCGTGACCAAGATAGGGAGCAAGTTGGAAAATCAGTCGCTGAAGCCGATCAACTACTCGCCACATTCAATGCCTTGTTAAGAATTGCGCGCCTTGAAGTGGGTGATAAGGTATCCAATTTTGAAACCTTCGATTTATCCGGTTTAGCTCAAGATGCAGCAGAATTATATGAAGCCTTGGCTGAAGATAAACAACAGAAATTTTCTATTATAATTGAGCCTAATGTGCCAATTATGGGTGACAGGGATTTATTATTTCAAACATTATGCAATTTAATCGACAATGCAATTAAATATACACCAGAAGGTGGAAATATTGATATTTCATTAACTTCAAATCAAAATGAAACATTTCTTTCCGTTGCGGATTCAGGAATTGGTATTCCAGTTGAGGAGCGCGAAAGAGTCTTTCAGCGATTTTATCGGGTAGCTAAAAGCCGTTCTCTGCCAGGTAATGGTTTAGGTTTAAGCTTTGTACTTGCTGTAATGGATTTGCACCAAGGAAAAATAACTCTAAAAGATAACCAGCCGGGTTTACTTATCGAACTACAATTTCCAAAACAGCCGAAAGCTTTAGAGCACAAATAGCTTCCCCTATTTATGCTCCAATTTTGTATGCAATCAAAATATTATTAGGCTAACTGTGCTTTAACTCGGTCAATGGTATATTTAGCTGGAAACAAAGCTAAATCAGTCGCACTAACAACAAGCTTCTCAGCTGAACGAACAATATTATCAATTTTTGACTTACCAGTATCAACCGCAGCACTTATGCTGTCCATCTCGCCTTCTAAACGCTTTTGACCAAACATAACTAAAGCAATTAAATTGTGGCGATTGATTTGGTTTTCAACACCAATGGCATCTAAACGATAGCCAAGAGAATCTAATTGAACTAACGCGCTTTCTGCAATTTCATTTAATTTTTTATCTATTTTCATTTTATTTCTCCAAATAAGATTCTTCTACTGCGCGCAAGATACAAATAAATATTAGGTGTTTCAACCTACATTTAGATTCTTTCATTTATATTTAAAAAGTCATCACTACTTATTCCTACTTTTAGACATCATTATTTTGAATATTTAATGCAGGTTATTGACCAATAAGTTTTCTTTGATGGGGTTTCAACCACGATGTCGTCATCAACTTCTTTCTTCAATAACGCTCTTGCCATCGGAGAATCAACAGAAATGTAATCTTGTCGACCATAAATCTCATCTCCACCTACAATTCTAAAGTACATTGTTTCAGCATCGTCATTTTCAATTCCAACCCATGCACCAAAAAAAACACGGCCTTCTTGTTCTGTTGAATATTCCACAACTTTAAGTGCCTCGATTCGCTTGCGTAAAAACCGAATACGTCGATCTATTTCTCTTAAGCGTTGTTTATTGTATTGATAATCAGCGTTATCACTTCGATCGCCAAGACTAGCCGCCCAAGATACTTTTTTTGTTATTTCCGGGCGTTCTTTTTGCCATAGAAAATCAAGCTCGCTTTGTAAAGCTTCATGGCCTTCTTTCGTAATTAAATTAGTTTTCATTTTATAATCTTCAGATTTCTTTGATATTAGTTTAAAACACTAGCAACATTATTAATATGCTAGAGCTAGACAGGGTTCCTAGTCACTACTTTTTAAATTGATTAGAATACGTGCATGTCTAAAGCTTAAATTATCAAGAGTTTCTATTATGACAACCCTCTTTAAAGTTATAAGTATTATGCTGACGCTATCATCATTTTGCTTTGCAGCAGATGAAGATGATTTTGATGACTTGGATTTTGACTTTTCAATTCGTCAAAAATCAACAATTAGTGATTTTCCGATGCAAGAAATTGGTCAAGAAGAATTATCCAATGCAGCGATAGCTGGCGCATTACAAACATATGATGCAGAAAAATCAGATAAGCCTATTTATGAAGAACAAGATGACAAAAATGAAAAACGCAAAAAAATCGAGTTAACTAAAAATGACGAAAAGCCTGATATAGATGATTATTTAAAATTTAAACATAATCAAACATCCACCCCACAGTTCCAACAGCCCATTTACAACACACCTAATGGTAGAAGTTATAATGGGCATAATACTGCAACTGTAGAAAGATATTAAGTGCTCACTTACTCAACAGTTACTGACTTAGCTAAGTTTCTGGGTTGATCAACATCTGTTCCTTTAATCAATGCAACATGATAGCTTAATAGTTGAAGTGGTACGGTATATAGGATCGGAGCTATAATTTTTTCACACTGAGGAACATCTAGTACTTTCATTGTTTCGTCACTTTTAAAGTGTGCACCTCGATCAGCAAACACATACATCAAACCACCTCGTGCACGAACTTCTTCAACATTAGAGTGAAGCTTTTCAAGTAATTCATTGTTAGGCGCTACAACGATGACGGGAATTTCTGCGTCAATTAGTGCTAATGGACCATGTTTAAGTTCACCAGCAGCGTAAGCCTCAGCATGAATATAAGAAATCTCTTTCAATTTGAGCGCACCTTCCATCGCAATTGGATATTGGTCACCACGTCCTAGAAACAAACTATGATTCTTTTCAGAGAAATCTTCAGCCAAACCAGCGATAGCTTTATCCATATCAAGTGCTTGTTCAATTTTTGCAGGTAATGAGAGCAATGCTTTAACAATATTTGATTCAGTCTCTTCATCCATTTCATTATATTTACCAATTGCAGAAACTAACAATAGTAGACCTGCTAACTGCACAGTAAATGCTTTAGTTGAAGCGACTCCAATTTCTGCCCCTGCATTCATCATATAACTAAGGTCAGACTCTCGAACTAATGATGAGCCAGGGACATTACAGATAGTCAGGCTAGACTTGAATCCTAGTTCTTTAGCTAATCTTAATGCGGCTAGGGTGTCTGCTGTTTCACCTGATTGAGAAATTGTAACTAAAAGCGAGTTAGGGTAAACAACCGGTTTGCGGTATCTAAACTCTGATGCGATTTCAACATTACAGGAAACCCCTGCTAATTCTTCAAACCAGTAACGAGCGACCATCCCGGCATTGTAACTCGTTCCGCAGGCTATAATTTGAACATGCTTAATATCTTTCAAGATGCTTTCTGCATTATCACCGAAAGTAGAAGCTTGTACTTTCCCAGCGACGATACGGCCATCTAAAGTATTTTTTATAGCGATTGGTTGTTCATATATTTCTTTAAGCATGTAGTGCTTATATGGACCTTTATCACCAGCATCATGTGTAATATCAGACTCTTTTATTTCTCGCGATACCTTCTTCCCATGTAAGTCGTAGATCTTAACTTGTTCTCGGGTTAGCTCAGCAATATCACCCTCTTCCAAAAACGAAAAGCTACGTGTCACTGGTAATAAAGCCAACTGGTCAGAGGCTAAGAAATTTTCGCCAATTCCATAGCCAATAACTAAAGGGCTACCTGATCGTGCCGCAATCAGTCGATCAGGGTCATTGCTATCCATCACAACCGCGCCATAAGCACCTTCTAATTGTTTAATGGTTTTTTGAAATGCTTCCAATAAAGTGTCATGACGCAGTAGTTCAAAATGTACTAAGTGCGCGATCACTTCAGTATCTGTATCAGACGTAAATACATAACCTTGTTTTTTTAGCATTTCACGGAGTGAATGGTGATTCTCAATGATTCCGTTATGGACCACTGCAATATTTTCACCGGACGTATGTGGATGAGCATTAGCTTCATTAGGCTCTCCATGAGTTGCCCAACGGGTATGTGCGATTCCAGTTCCACCAAGACAGGGTGTTTCAGCTAAAGCTGAAGAAAGTGCTTTTACTTTACCTACACGCCTAACACGACTGAATTCACCTTCTTTTGTCAGTAAAGCAACACCTGCAGAATCATATCCCCTGTACTCAAGTCTCTTAAGACCTTCCACTAAAATTTCTGCTACATCCCTTTGTGCTACTGCACCAACAATTCCACACATTTTAAATTCCTGTTTACTAAAAAAGACCATCTGGTGTGCTTAGTACACCCTAAATAATTTTACTAATTTTTAACTGGTCGCAGCCAGCCATCTATATTCCTTTGCTTTGCTCTTGCAACTGCTAACTGTTCATCTTCTATTTCTTTGGTAACGGTAGAACCAGCACCGATAGTCGCATTACTACCTACTTTGACGGGTGCCACGAGTGATGAATTTGAGCCAACAAACACGCCATCACCTAATTCAGTTTTGAATTTATTAACACCGTCATAGTTACAAGTGATGGTACCCGCACCAACATTTACATTGGTTCCAAGAATTGCGTCACCAACATAACTTAGGTGATTAATTTTACTTCCTTCACCGACGATTGTTTTCTTTGTTTCAACAAAGTTACCCACTTTTGACCCTTTCGATAACTTAGTGCCCGGTCTAAGGCGAGCAAATGGGCCAACATTTACATTTTCAGCAACTTCTGTATCTTCGATAATTGAATTAGCGTGAATGATCGAACCTGAGCCAATCGTTGCATTTTTTATAATACAGTTTGGGCCGATTTGCACACCGTCACCTAGCCTAATATGACCTTCAAAAATACAATTCAGATCAATAACGACATCTCGGCCAAACTCAAGGCTTCCACGAACATCTATACGGTTTGGATCATACAACGTAACCCCAGCGAGCATCAATTGTTCTGAAATACGTGATTGATGCCAACATTCAAGCTCACATAGCTGTAAACGATTATTAACACCTTGAACCTCTTGTTCAAACTGAGGTTGATGACTGACAACACAATCACCATTTTTGACTGCAATTTCTATAATATCAGTTAAGTAATATTCTTCTTGAGCGTTACTATTACTCAGCAAAGGAATATAACGATGAAGTGCATCTGCACTCATTGCCAAAATACCTGTATTCACTTCATTTACTAGTCGCTGTTCATCTGTAGCATCTTTTTCTTCAATAATTGCACCAATGTTATCATCAGCACAGCGAATAATTCGTCCATAACCTATTGGGTTTTCAAGATTTACAGTTAGCAGTGATAATTGCTTGCGCTCAACTGATTGAACTAATTCCTGTAAGGTATCGACCGATGTCAATGGTACATCACCATATAAAATCAAAACGTCCGCATCTTTAGGAATAGCGTTAATTGATTGTGCGACTGCATGTCCAGTCCCTAATTGCTCTGCTTGTAAACACCAGTTGATATGCTTATCTTTTATAGTTTCTTTTACTGTCTCAGCGCCATGTCCCACTACAATATGTATTGTTTCAGCATCCAATTGACTTGCGGTATCAATCACATGTTGTAGCATTGGTTTCCCAGCAAGTTTATGTATAACTTTGGGTTGGTCGGATTTCATTCGAGACCCCTGACCTGCTGCTAAAATAATAACGTGTAAACTCATAAAAGACTTCCCTGGATAAATAGCTAAATATTCACTTTTTATAAAGTAAGCATAGCCTATGGTTTAATAATTTCAGGCTATTCTCAAACGAAAAAAGGCAGCTAAATAGCTGCCTTATCTCTAATACTTGTTTCGCTTTCATACCTACAACAAATGTACGTAATAACTTAGTGCTTTCTACGTAATTGTTGAACTGTACGAAGCCGTGCTGATGCTTCTGCCAGTTGAGAGGCGGCTTTTGAATAATCAAAATCACCACTCTGGTTGGTCAAATGACGCTCAGCTTCTTGCTTAGCTTCCAATGCAGCCGCTTCATCAAGGTCATCCGCACGTTGTGCGCTGTCTGATAAAATCGTCACAATGTTAGGCTGTACTTCTAAATAGCCACCAGTAACAAAGAAAATTTCTTCTTCGCCACCTTGCTTAACAATTCGAACAGGTCCAGGGGCTAAACTGGTCATTAATGGTGCATGGCCAGGCGCAATACCCAGGTCACCTAATGTTCCAGTCGCTACAACCAATTCTACCAAGCCAGAATAAATTGACTCTTCAGCACTTACGATATCGCAATGCACACTGATACCCATAATAAATTTCCTTACTTAATGAGATACTTCCATAATGGAAGTATCTCTATTAAAGCGCAAAATTACATGCTTTTTGCTTTTTCAACTGCTTCGTCAATTGAACCAACCATGTAAAATGCTTGCTCAGGAAGCTCATCATAGTCGCCGGCCAAGATACCGGTGAAACCACGAATGGTATCTTTCAGAGATACATACTTACCAGGAGACCCAGTAAATACTTCAGCAACATGGAAAGGCTGAGACAAATAACGCTCAATCTTACGTGCACGAGATACAGTTTGCTTATCTTCTTCAGATAATTCATCCATACCTAGAATTGCAATGATGTCTTTCAGTTCTGCGTAACGCTGAAGAACTGTTTGAACACCACGTGCTACATCATAGTGTTCTTGACCAATAACTAAAGGATCAAGCTGACGTGACGTTGAATCGAGTGGATCGATCGCAGGATAAATACCCTTTGAAGCGATATCACGACTTAATACAACGGTTGCATCTAAGTGTGAGAACGTTGTTGCAGGTGATGGATCGGTCAAATCATCCGCAGGTACGTATACCGCCTGAATAGACGTGATAGAACCATCTTTAGTCGAAGTAATACGCTCCTGAAGTACACCCATTTCTTCCGCTAGCGTTGGCTGATAACCAACCGCAGAAGGCATACGCCCTAGCAGTGCAGATACTTCTGTTCCTGCTAAGGTATAACGATAGATGTTATCAACGAACAATAGTACGTCTTTACCTTCGTCACGGAATTTCTCAGCCATTGTTAAGCCAGAAAGAGCAACACGTAGTCTGTTTCCTGGAGGCTCATTCATTTGGCCGTAAACCATCGCAACTTTTTCAAGTACGTTGGATTCTTTCATTTCGTAGTAGAAATCGTTCCCTTCCCGAGTACGCTCTCCTACACCAGCAAATACAGATAAACCTGAGTGTTCTTTTGCGATGTTGTTGATTAATTCCATCATGTTGACGGTTTTACCAACACCAGCACCACCAAATAAACCAACTTTACCACCTTTAGCAAATGGGCAAACCAAGTCGATTACTTTGATACCAGTTTCTAGCAAATCAGATGATGCAGATTGCTCAGCATAAGTTGGGGCTTTCCGGTGAATAGGCATTCTTTCCTGTTCACCAATCGGACCACAATCATCAATTGGTCGACCAAGAACGTCCATAATACGACCTAAAGTTTCAGTGCCTACGGGTACTGAAATTGGGGCATCTGTATTATCAACATTCAAACCACGTTTAAGGCCTTCTGTGCTACCCATGGCGATGGTACGAACAATGCCATCACCTAGCTGCTGTTGAACTTCAAGTGTGGTTTGTCCACCCTCTACTAACAACGCATCATATATTTTTGGAACAGAATCGCGTGCAAATTCGACGTCGATTACAGCTCCAATGATCTGTACGATATTTCCGCTACTCATATCGGCTCCCCGTTATCTTTTAAATTCTTTCAAAAAAATGAAGTTAATCTTCATTTTAAAAAATGCTATTACTGTCACAATGACTGAAGGTACGGTAATTATACCGCAGCAGCACCACTAACAATTTCTGAGATTTCCTGCGTAATCGCAGCTTGACGAGCTTTGTTATAAATCAACTGTAGCTCGTTAATAATATCTCCGGCATTATCGGTCGCACTCTTCATTGCAATCATACGAGCGGCTTGTTCACAGGCAACGTTTTCAACCACGCCCTGATACACTTGAGATTCGATATATCGTGTCAATAGCCCATCTAGCAATTCTTTTGCTTCAGGCTCATAGATATAATCCCAATGATGTTTCAGTTCATCATCTTCTGCAGCTTGTAACGGAAGTAGTTGTACTACTTCTGGGCTCTGCGTCATGGTGTTAACAAATTGGTTGTATACAACGAACAAGCGATCAATTCGCCCTTCATCATATGCATCCAACATGACTTTTACTGAACCGATTAACTCATGTGCAGATGGCTTATCGCCCAATTGATTCAGGGCTGCAACAACATTACCACCATAGCTTTTAAAGAAAGCAATCGCTTTCGATCCAAGCGCACAAATATCGGCTTCAACACCTTTCTCATGCCATGCCTTCATGTCTTTTGCAGTTTTCTTGAACAAGTTAACGTTCAAACCACCACATAAGCCACGATCACTCGATATAACAATATAACCCACACGCTTAACTTCACGTGAACTCAAATATAAGTGATTATATTCGGGGTTAGCATTTGCTAAATGGCTTACCACTGAGCGGATTTTTTCCGCATAGGGTTTACCTAAACTCATTCGATCCTGAGCTTTACGCATTTTACTTGCAGCAACCATTTCCATTGCGCTTGTAATTTTCTGCGTACCTTTGATGCTCGAGATCTGATTTCGTATCTCTTTACCAACGGCCATTATCTGTCGCCTATAAAAGTCTTAGTCACTTACGGTAAATTTTTTATTTTGTAACTGGCTATATAAATAACCAGTTACGCGATAAATAGTAATTACCAAGTTTGTGTTGACTTAAATGTTTCAAGAGCCGATTTAATGCTAGCAGCGATATCTTTATTGTAATCGCCTTTTTCATTGATCTTATCAAGTAATGCAGATTGTTCTGCACCCATGTAAGACAACAAAGCTTGTTCAAAATCAACAATCTTGTTTACAGGAATGTCATCCAGAAAGCCTTCGTTTGCTGCAAATAAGACTACACCCATTTGCGCAACACTTTGAGGGCTATACTGCTTCTGTTTCATTAACTCAGTCACACGCTGACCATGTTCTAATTGCTTACGTGTTGCATCATCAAGATCTGATGCAAACTGTGCAAATGCAGCCAATTCACGATATTGAGCCAAGGCAAGACGAATACTACCACCCAGCTTTTTAATGATTTTGGTCTGTGCAGCACCACCAACACGTGATACTGAAACACCCGCGTTCATTGCTGGACGAATACCCGCATTAAACAGGTTAGTTTCTAGGAAGATCTGACCATCTGTAATCGAAATTACGTTGGTTGGTACGAATGCAGAAACGTCACCACCTTGTGTTTCGATAATAGGTAGTGCAGTTAATGAACCAGTCTTTCCTTTCACTTCACCATTGGTGAATTTTTCTACGTAATCAGCATTTACACGTGAAGCACGCTCAAGTAAACGTGAGTGTAAGTAGAATACATCACCTGGGTAAGCTTCTCGTCCTGGAGGACGACGTAATAACAATGAAATTTGACGGTAAGCCCAAGCTTGCTTGGTTAAATCATCAAATACGATCAATGCGTCTTGACCACGATCACGGAAGTATTCACCCATTGTTGTTCCGCCATAAGGCGCTAGGAACAACATCGCTGCTGGGTCAGATGCACCCGCTGCAACAATAATGGTGTGAGCCATCGCGTCATGCTCTTCTAATTTACGAACAACTGCCGCAATAGAAGATTGCTTCTGACCAACCGCAACGTAGATACAGATTACACCAGTATCTTTTTGGTTAATGATTGCATCAATCGCGATTGCTGTTTTACCAGTTTGACGATCGCCGATGATCAACTCACGTTGACCACGACCAATTGGAACCATAGAGTCAATTGCTTTCAAACCAATTTGAACTGGCTGATCAACTGACTTACGCTCAATTACACCGGGTGCTACTTTTTCAAGTGGCGCAGTTAAAGTCGTTTCAATAGGACCTTTGCCATCAATTGGGTTACCAATTGCATCAACAACACGACCTAAAAGTGCTTCACCGATTGGAACTTCTAAGATACGACCAGTACAACGTGCTTTTTGGCCTTCAGCCAATCCACCGTATTCACCTAAAACAACAACACCTACGGAGTCGCGTTCAAGGTTAAGAGCCATACCGAAAACACCGTTTTCAAACTCTACCATCTCACCGTACATAACATCGGCAAGACCGTGTATCAAAACAATACCATCAGATACACTTACTATTGTGCCCTCATTACGGGCCTCTGAAGTCACATCGAGCTGGTCAATGCGCTTCTTGATTATTTCGCTGATCTCAGCTGGGTTTAGCTGTTGCATGCGTTTTTCCTCAAACCTGAATCTGCCAACCTAAGCATTCATCGCTTCGGCTAATTTAGCAATTTTGCCACGAACAGAAGCATCAATAACTAGATCATGTGCGCGAATAATCGCACCACCAATTAAGGCGTTATTTACAGTAGATGAAACATTTACTGTACGATCTAATTTTTTACTTAATGCTTGAGCAAGTTTTTCCTGTTGTTCTTTACCCAGTTCAAAAGCGCTTTCAACTTCAACATCAACTGATTGTTCCAGTTGTGCTTTGAAATCTTCATACAACTCTGAAATATCTGGTACTAGACCTAAACGGTCATGTTCAGACAGAACAAAAATAAAGTTTTTACCTTCTGCCGATAATTTATCGCCACAAACATCGGTAAAAAGCTGTGCTTTTTGTTCACTAGTTAAAGACGGGTGATCAAGAACAACACTCATATTCTCGTCCATTGCTATTGCAGAAGCATAAGCAAGCATATCTGACCATAAAGTCAATGCTTCCTTATCCTTCGCAGCTTCAAAAGCCGCTTTAGCATATGGGCGGGCAATCGTAATTGATTCTGCCATCATCCACTCTCAATAATTAAATTTCTGCTGCAAGCGTATCGAGTAACTCGCTATGCTTGCTTGCATCAATTGTGGAACCAAGAATCTTTTCAGCACCTTTAATAGCAATAGCCGCTACTTCTGAACGAAGCTCTTCTATTACGCGATTCTTTTCCTGCTCGATTTCGGCTCGTGCTGCAGTGATCAAACGGTCGCCTTCTTGACGGGCAATTTCTTTCGCTTCGTCAACAATTTGATTTGATCGCTTGTTAGCCTGTTCGATTAGTTCAGCAGCTTGTGCTTTCGCTTCGGTTAGATTTTTACCTGCTTTTTTCTGAGCAAGTTCAAGATCTTTCTCGGCACGATCTGCGGCAGCTAAACCATCAGATATTTTCTTTTCTCGTTCGCTCATAGCAGCCATAATTGGCGGCCATACATACTTCATGCAAAAAAGCACAAAGCCAGCGAAGAAGATCATTTGTCCAAAAAGTGTGTAATTTAGATTCACACTAATTACCTCGTTTTGTTTCTGGTTAACGTAAGTGGTTTACAACCGGTATTTACGAGCCTGAATTAAGCACCAACGCTTGGAGCAACAACGAAGATCAAGTACATAGCAATACCAACACCAATGATTGGAACAGCATCGATCAAGCCTGCTAGTAAGAACATCTTACCTTGTAACATTGGACCAAGTTCTGGCTGACGAGCAGTACCTTCAAGTAAACGACCTCCTAAAAGACCCATACCAACTGCCGCACCTAGTGCACCAAGACCAAGCATGATTGCAGCTGCAATAATAACTAGTTCCATTTTTTTCTCCCGTTTTTAAGTTAAAAAGTAAAAGTTAATTGAAATTTAAAAATCAGTGATTAGTGATCTTCGTGCGCCATACTGAGGTACACAACGGTCAAAACCATGAATATGAATGCCTGTAGCGTAATAACCAAAATATGGAATATCGCCCAACCAATTTGTAAGAAGCCACCGAACAAGCCAAACATCCAGCCTGCACTGTACATGACCGCAATCAAAATAAAGATCATTTCGCCTGCATACATGTTCCCGAAAAGTCGTAAGCCAAGTGAAAAAGGCTTTGCTAATAAACCGACTAATTCCATAAATAAGTTCACTGGGATAAACGCCCAATGGTTAAAAGGGTGCATGGTCAATTCTTTAGTAAAGCCACCAATGCCTTTAATTTTAATCGAGTAATACAACATTAAGATAAATACGCCTAAAGCCATACCCAATGTAATATTTGGATCCGTTGAAGGAACAATTTTCTGATAACCAATACCAACAAAACTTAATAACCATGGAATTAAATCAACAGGAATTAAATCCATTAGGTTCATAAAGAAAACCCAAACAAAAATCGTCAGCGCTAAAGGTGCAATCAAGGGGTTGCGACCGTGAAACATATCTTTCACGTTGCCATCAATAAACTCTACAATAATTTCTATAAAGTTCTGAAATCGACCAGGAACATCACTACTTGCTGATTTTGCTACAGAGCGAAACATCAGGCAAAAAATAAGGCCTAAACCAAAAGACCATAATAAACTATCGACGTGAAAAGCACTAAAGCCCATTGCTGAAGCTTCATCTGCGCCATGAGCCATGCGCCATACACTTTCAGTAATGATGTTACCGCTTTCATCTGTAACAGCTGGCATTTTACCAAAAGTAAGATTACTTAGGTGATGTTGGATATATTCCGTGGTGGTTTGAGTTCCGCCTGACATAATTTATGGGCCTACACTTATAATTAAAAATTCAGTTTTATGTTTAGTATTCGTTTGCAAACTCTACTTATAATCTTTAAATAAATAAGGAGAAAAGCAATTCAATATCAAAACACCTATAAAGGTTGAATACAGAGCA
>ENA-ORXI01000033-ORXI01000033.1-sediment-metagenome-genome-assembly--contig:-NODE-33-length-82187-cov-32.250591_pt1 | contig 82187 bp, 74 predicted proteins | sample MGYA00237861_ERZ511468 | MGnify/ENA primary metagenome ERZ511468 (study PRJEB26299, sample SAMN06266213) | sediment metagenome | isolation source: Hudson Canyon methane seep mesocosm | place: USA:Hudson...
GTGGGCGTAGCTCAGTTGGTAGAGCTCAGGATTGTGATTCCTGCGGTCGAGGGTTCGATCCCCTTCGCCCACCCCAATATTGTATTTATTGGCAGTTTGCTTGTAGTATGATGTTGAAAGAAGTTATAAATTGACTGACGATGCGAGAGTGGCGGAATTGGTAGACGCGCTAGATTTAGGTTCTAGTGTCTTAGGGCGTGAGAGTTCGAGTCTCTCCTTTCGCACCATGTCAATTTATTAATTTCTATTAAGTGGTTATCTAAAGGCTAGTTCTGGTCCTTTATGCTGCGAAGAGCGAAACCCCGATTTATTCGGGTTTAGCTTATTCTTGTTTTATTGAATCTCTTTTATCCCTCTTTCTTGTTGTAACTTTTCCTGTATATGTGAACAAAGTGCTTGCTATCTTGGTATTGCGCTCTTAAAATTCGTCCCCATTATTTTTAATAGCTAGTATTCTGTCATTAGTTTGAGTACTGGTCTCATAGTTAACTGATTACAAATAAAATTGAGGAATGTCCATGCAAGTTTCTGTTGAAACAACGTCTCCTATTGAGCGTCGAATGACGATCGCGGTACCTGCTGATCAAATTGAGCAGGAAGTGGAGAAGCGTCTGCAGCAGACGGCTAAAACCGTACGTATTAATGGTTTTCGCCCAGGAAAAGTGCCTGCTAAAGTTGTTAAAAATCGTTATGGAAAAGGTATTCGTCAAGAAGTAGTTGGTGAAGTGATGCGTAATTCTTACGTGGAAGCTATTACCAAAGAAGAAATTAGCCCGGTTGGTTACCCAAAATTCGAGCCAAAAAATATTGAAGATGGCAAGGATTTAGAGTTTGTTGCTGTTTTTGAGGTTTATCCTGAAATTAAAGTCTCAGACCTTTCTGCTATTCAGTTAGAGCAGCCTGAAGCAGAAATTAAAGATAAAGACATTAAGAATATGATAGATGTGTTGCAGCGTCAGCACGGCACTTTAAAGTCAGTTAAGCGGAAGTCTAAAAATAAAGACCTGTTAACACTTGATTATGTTGGTTATATGGATGGTGAAGCATTCCAAGGTGGGACTGGTAAAGATCAAAAAATCACACTTGGTTCTAATCAAATGATTCCAGGCTTTGAAAAAGGTCTTGTTGGTTCAAAGGCTGGCGAATCTGTTGAGCTTGAGCTTACATTTCCTGAAGATTATGGAAACGAAGAGCTTGCTGGTAAAGATGTGAAGTTCGAAGTGGACGTTAAAGTTGTTGAAGATACTGTTTTGCCAGAAATGAATGAAGAGTTCTTTACTAAGTATGGTGTCAACTGCACTACTGAAGAGGACTTTAAGGCTGAAGTTACGAATAATATGGGGCGTGAGCTTAAGCAGGCTGTTACAGGTAAACTTAAGCAGCAGATAATAGATGCTTTGGTGGCTTCAAATGATGTCAATGTGCCTGCCTCGATGCTTGATGAAGAAATTAATAAAATGAAGCAAGAGGCTATTAGTCAGTTTGGTGGTGATCAGAAGATGGATCTTTCACAGCTGCCTTCTGAGTTGTTTAAGGATCAGGCTGAGACAAGAATCAAAACAGGTTTATTGTTTGCCGCATTGGTTAAAGAAAATGAATTAGCGGCTGATGCTGAAAAGGTTGATGCTAAGATTCAAGAGTTAGCGGTTTCTTATGAGTCACCTGAAGAGGTTATTTCATGGTATGGGAAGCCTGAAAACAGAGCTCAAATTGAAGCGCTGGTTGTAGAAGAGTCTGTTGTTGATTTGGTTGTTTCAAAAGCTAAAGTGAAGAAAAAGAAAATGTCTTACGAGGATGCAGTTAAGCCTGCAGAGCCAAAAGCAGCTGAAGCATAAAAAAACGAAAAAATGATGTTTAATAATCTGAATGATTGATTTTTTTCAGCTACACTTTAAAACAGCCGGTATGATACTGGCTGTTTTTAATTGTGCTAGAAGAAATTAATTTCAGAATTTAATTGTGTCAACTTGTAAGAAGGGTCGAGGAAGAAAATAAATATGAAGCATCATGGTAATATTGGGGACGGTTCAAGTGTAATTACAAGTAGCGGCTTAGTCCCTATGGTTGTTGAGCAAACCGCGCGAGGTGAGCGCTCATATGATATATATTCCAGGCTATTAAAAGAGCGTGTGATCTTTATGGTTGGTCAGGTTGAAGATCATATGGCTAATTTGATTGTGGCTCAGTTATTGTTTTTAGAGTCGGAGAATCCAGATAAGGATATTCATTTATATATTAATTCTCCTGGCGGCTCTGTTACGGCAGGTATGTCGATTTATGATACAATGCAGTTTATCAAGCCTAATGTGTCAACATTATGTATTGGGCAAGCCTGCAGTATGGGGGCTTTACTATTAACAGGTGGTGAAAAAGGTAAGCGTTATTGTTTGCCTCATTCCAGAATGATGATTCATCAGCCTCTTGGTGGTTATCAGGGTCAGGCAACTGATATTGAAATTCATACCAAAGAAATTTTGACGATTCGTGATAAATTAAATACTGTTATGGCTAATCATACAGGGCGGGACTTGGAAGAGGTCGCGAAAGACACTGACCGAGATAACTTTATGGATGGCAATGCTGCTGTTGATTATGGTTTGATTGATGCTGTGCTGGAAACTAGGCCAGGTAATGAAACTGCCAAGTAAATATTTATAAAGTAAAGGTTTATTGGCAGCTCATAAATCAAGATATTGATCGTCTATCTGAAAAAGGGCTTTAAGTGAATGTCCTTTTAAAGTAGATAGGGCTGCGAAATATGCAGCTAAAATGTGATAGGAATTCAAATGACCGACGAAAAAAACGGTAAAGGTGAAGATAGCGGTAAATTACTGTACTGCTCATTTTGTGGTAAAAGCCAGCATGAAGTACGCAAGTTAATTGCCGGGCCTTCGGTGTTTATTTGTGATGAATGTGTTGATTTATGCAACGATATTATTAGAGAAGAAATTCAAGAGAGTGTCACTGAGCAAAGTGGTGATCGCTTACCTGTCCCTAGGGAAATTAAAGAAACGCTTAATGATTATGTAATTGGTCAGGATCGCGCAAAAATCGTGCTCTCTGTTGCCGTATATAATCACTATAAACGTTTGAAATTTGATAGCCCTAAGTCTGATATTGAGTTAGGTAAAAGTAATATTCTGTTAATCGGGCCTACGGGAAGCGGGAAGACATTACTTGCTGAAACGTTAGCGCGGTTATTGGATGTTCCTTTCACTATAGCGGATGCTACAACCCTGACTGAAGCCGGTTATGTTGGTGAGGATGTAGAAAACATTATTCAGAAGTTGCTGCAAAAATGTGATTACGATGTAGATAAGGCTCAGCGTGGCATTGTTTATATTGATGAAATTGATAAAATTTCACGTAAGTCAGACAACCCCTCTATTACACGAGATGTATCTGGTGAAGGCGTGCAGCAGGCTCTACTAAAGCTTATTGAAGGTACGGTTGCATCTGTTCCTCCTCAAGGTGGGCGTAAGCATCCTCAGCAAGAGTTTTTGCAGGTTGATACCTCAAATATCTTGTTTATATGTGGTGGTGCTTTTTCTGGTCTTGATAAGGTGATTAGTGATCGGTCTGAGAAGAGTGGTATTGGGTTTGGTGCAACGGTTAAAAGTAAGGATTCTGTTAGGTCGATTGGTGATACGCTCAAAACTGTAGAAACAGAAGATTTAGTGAAGTATGGCTTGATTCCGGAGTTTGTTGGGCGTTTGCCGGTTGTAGCAACCTTGACTGAGTTGGATGAAGAGGCGTTAATGCAAATCTTGACTGAGCCTAAAAATTCACTGACTAAGCAATATCAGAAGCTCTTCGAAATGGAAGGCGTTGACGTTGATTTTCGTGATGAGGCGCTTCGGGCTGTTGCGAAAAAAGCGATGGATCGTAAGACGGGGGCTCGTGGTCTTCGTTCTATTTTGGAAAATGTTTTGCTGGATACGATGTACCATATTCCTTCAGAAGAAAATGTTAGTAAAGTTGTCATTGATGCAAATGCAATTAACGGCGTTTCTGAACCAATTAAAATATATGAAAATAATGAGCAGGTAAAAGCTTTACCGGACGAGTAAGCTTTACTATTTATTGTTAAAAAAGCCATGAACTTAGTTCGTGGCTTTTTTTTTGCCTAAAAAAGTATCAAATACAGTTTATAACTTGTATTTAAGGGAAGTACCCCCACTTTATTACTTGATTAGACCTACTTATTGAGGAAAGTTATGACCGAAGAAATACAGGACTTAGTGTCCAATATCTCAGATGTGCCAATGTTGCCGCTACGTGACGTAGTTGTTTTTCCACATATGGTGATTCCTTTATTTGTGGGTAGAGAGAAGTCAATTCTTGCGTTAGAGGCTGCTATGGAAGCTGATAAGAAGCTTTTATTGCTTACTCAAAAGAATGCTGTTCATGATGATCCACTGATTGATGAGTTGTATGAAATTGGTACCATTGCCAGTATTTTGCAGATGCTTAAATTGCCAGATGGTACGGTTAAGGTATTAATTGAGGGGGAGTACCGGGTTTCAGTTGAGCGTATTGTTTCTGAAGAATTTTTGTCGGCAAAAGTGCTAAGGGTTGATGAAAGTAAGCCTGAAAAAAATGAATTGAATGGTTTGGTTCGGACTTTGGTTTCTCAATTCGAAAAGTACAGTAAGTTAAGTAAAAAAGTTCCGGCTGAAATTGTGAGTTCATTATCAGGTATTAATGATCCGGTCCGTTTGATTGATACCGTTGCAGCTCACTTGGAGTTAAAAATATCTGATAAACAGGATATTTTAGAAGAGTTGGATATTACACAGCGTGTTGAAATGCTTTTAGCTGTTATTGAGGGAGAAGCAGACCTAATACAGGTTGAGCGGCGTATTCGCGGGCGTGTAAAAAAACAAATGGAAAAAAGCCAGCGTGAGTATTATTTGAATGAGCAAATGAAAGCTATTCAGAAAGAAATGGGCTCATTAAATGAGGGAGGGAACGAATTTGAAGAGCTGGAAGCTAAAGTTGAGGCTGCTGGTTTAAGTCAGGAAGCGAAGAAAAAGGTTGAGGCTGAGCTAAAAAAATTAAAGATGATGTCGCCAATGTCGTCAGAGGCGTCTGTGGTGCGCTCTTATATTGATTGGGTGCTTGGTGTTCCTTGGAGTAAAAAAAGCAAGGTTCGTCATAATATAGCTAAGGCCAGAGAGATTTTGGATGATGACCATTATGGTTTGGAAGAAGTTAAAGACCGTATATTAGAATATTTGGCAGTGCAAAGCAGAGTCAAAAAGCTTAAGGGTCCAGTGTTATGTCTGGTGGGGCCACCAGGAGTAGGTAAAACATCTTTAGGGCAATCAATTGCTAAGGCGACAAACCGAAAATACACACGTATTGCATTGGGCGGCATGAGGGATGAGGCTGAGATCAGAGGTCATCGAAGAACATATATTGGCTCAATGCCAGGCAAACTAATACAAAAAATATCTAAAGTTGGTGTGAAAAATCCATTGTTTTTATTGGATGAAATTGACAAATTGGGGACTGATCATCGTGGTGACCCTGCTTCTGCTTTACTTGAGGTTTTAGATCCTGAACAAAACCATACATTTAATGATCATTATCTTGAGGTGGATTATGATTTGTCAGATGTAATGTTTGTGTGTACCTCTAACTCGATGAATATACCGCCCGCATTAATGGATCGAATGGAAATTATTCGTATTCCGGGTTACACCGAGGATGAAAAGGTCAATATTGCACAAAAGTACCTTATTCCTAAGCAGTTAAAAGATAATGGCTTGAAAGAAGGAGAGCTTTCTATTGATGGAAGTGCTGTTCGTGATGTGATTCGATACTATTCTCGTGAAGCGGGAGTGCGTGGGTTGGAAAGAGAGGTGTCGAAAGTATGTCGGAAAGTTGTTAAGCAGGTTTTGCTTAAAGAACAAAAAGCGCCGATCACCATTAGCGAAGAGAATCTAGAGCAGTACTTGGGCGTAAGGAAGTTTAGTTTTGGTATTGCTGATGAAGAGGATCGTGTTGGTCAAGTGACTGGGCTGGCTTGGACGCAGGTTGGTGGGGAGTTGCTAACAATTGAATGTAGTACTGTAAAGGGCAAGGGAAAGGTTGTCAGGACAGGTTCATTAGGGGATGTGATGCTTGAATCCATTCAGGCTGCAATGACGGTTGTGCGTAGTCGATCAAATGCTTTGCAAATTGATGATGAATTTCATGAAAAGCATGATATTCATGTTCATGTGCCGGAAGGGGCAACGCCAAAAGATGGTCCTAGCGCCGGAATTGCCATGTGTACTGCAATGGTTTCTTCTTTTTCGGGTATTCCGGTTAGATCGGATGTCGCCATGACAGGGGAGATAACATTAAGGGGACGAGTGTTAGCGATTGGTGGTTTAAAGGAGAAATTACTTGCGGCTCACAGAGGGGGGATAAAAACAGTAATTATTCCTGATGAGAATGAAAAAGATCTGAAAGAAATACCGGAAAATATAAAATCTGATATTGAAATTATTCCTGTAAAATGGATTGATCAGGTGCTTGAGTGTGCTCTTTCGTATTTACCGGAAAATTCACTGATTGATGGAAAATCATTGGAAAAAGGCAAAAAAACTTCATCAAAAGCCTCAGAAGAGGTAGTTGGGCGAATAAATACGCATTAGGTGAAGCGGCCGCTTGACATAGCTTGATTTCAGTTGGTATAAAACGTTCTGAAGTCAGGCGGCAGTAATTTTAAGGGAGCTCCGACCTCTCAATGTTATTTCTAACAAGAAGATAGAAATAAGAAAAAGCGTAAAGGTTTTCAAAAATCTAAACGCATGCCATTAAAAATTATGTATTTAAATACAGCTATTACCTAAGGGGTTTCGTGTGAATAAGTCTGAGCTAATTGATGCAATTGCAGAATCTGCAGATCTTTCAAAAGCAGCAGCGGGTCGTGCAATTGATGCGTTTGTTGAATCAATCACTGGTGCGTTAAAAGATGGCGATCAAGTTACTTTGATCGGTTTTGGTACTTTCTCTGTTAAGGATCGTGCTGCGAGAGTTGGTCGTAACCCTCAAACGGGTGCTGAAATCCAGATTAAGGCTTCTAAAAATCCAAGCTTTAAAGCAGGTAAAGCATTAAAAGACGCAGTAAACTAAGTCTTTTTGAAAATTATGCAGACCCAGCAGGGTTTGCATAAAGAATATTGGCGCTATTAAAAATTTCGTAAGATTAGTGCGAAAAGAAAATAGGCAAACCGATACTTCTTTGAATACAAAAAGGCGCGTTCAAATTGAATGCGCCTTTTTGTATTTATATAAGTTCATTAAACAATAAAGCTAAAAACTAAATTTAGAGGGCTGTATGCTTCAAGATATGCGTAAGAGCGCACAGGGAACTGTTGCAAAAATCGTTGTTGGTTTCATTATCGTGATATTTGCCTTGTTCGGTGTTGAATCAATTGTGGGTAGTATTGGTGGAGAGCCTGAAGTTGCATCTGTGAATGGCGAAGGAATTACAGAGTCTAAATTTACTAGAGCGCTAGAGGGTAAGCGGCGCCAGATTTTGTCTCAAATGGGCGAGCGGGTAGATCCGGACCTAATTGATGAGGGCTTGTTACGTTCATCTGTGTTAGAAGGGATGATTCAAGAAGAAATTCTAAGGCAGGATGCAGAAGATAAAGGTTTATTTGTATCAGGTGATGCTGTCGATAGTTATATCCGGAGCATTGAGCAATTTCAGGTGGATGGTAAATTTAATGGTGAGCGTTTACAGGTAATTCTTAGGAATGCGGGGCTTACATTAAATGGTTACCGTGATTCACTTAGTTCACAATTTGTTTTAAGTCAGTCCAGGTCAGCACTAATTGCTTCGGCATTTGTTCTGGAAAGTGAGCGGAACGAAATTATTGAGTTGGATCGGCAGGAGCGCTCATTTGGTGTTGCAACAGTATTTAAGAAGGATTATTTAGATGCAATAACCATTAGTGATAATGAGATTGAGCTTTATTACGAAGATAACAAACTATCTTATAAAAAGCCTAAAAACGTAGATGTGTCGTTTGTTGAAATCGCGCAGTCAGACATAGCTGAAGGGATTGTCTTGAAGGATGAAGAAGTTAGAGCTTTATATGAAACAGAAAAGGCTGAGTATGAAGGTGAGGAAGAGCGTCAAGCCGCTCATATTTTAATAAAGATTGATGATGAAACGACTGATGAGCAAGCCTTGAAAAAGATTAACGGAATTGAATCTCGTTTAAAAGCAGGTGAAGAGTTTTCAGAGTTGGCAATTGAGTTGTCAGAGGATGAAGGGTCTGCTAAGAGTGGTGGTGATTTAGGGCGGTCGGGTCGTGGTGTTTATGTTTCAGATTTCGAAACTGCATTGTTTGATTTAAAGGAAGGTGAGATGACTTCGCCGGTTAAAACTGAATTTGGTTATCACTTAATCAAATTACTAGCTGTTGAGTCGACAGATATACCTGAGTTTGAAGAAATGGAAGCTTCTTTGGTGCAACGCTTGCGTGATCGAAAAGCGAATCAATTGTATGCTGAAAAGACAGAGCTTCTGGCTGACTTAAGTTATTCTGCTCCTGACTTGAATGAGCCTGCGGATGAATTGGGTGTTGAGATTAAGCAGCTTGCCGGTGTTTCAGCTCAGAGCGCCAATAAAATATTTTCAAACGTAAAAGTACAGCGAATGCTTTTTAGTGATGAGTTGGTGAAAGACCAAAATAATAGTGAAATTATTGAGATTGGAGACGGGCATTCTATTGTCTTTCGAGTGAATGCTTTGCATGAAGAAAGTGTTTTAATGTTAGATGATGTAAAAGGGCTTGTTAAAGACGCGTTACAGGAGAAAAAGACTGCTGAGTTTGCAGAGTCTGTAGGTAAGGCATTTATAGCTAGGGTTGCGGCAGGTGAGGTGCCTGGTGAGGTTTCTGAGGATATGGGGTTAAATTGGCAAGATTATAATGATATTAAACGTGACAATATTTCGGTTGTTCGGGAGGTGGTTACGAAAATATTTACCCTTAAAAAGTCTGAGGATATAAGTAAAAATATTGTTGGATTCAAGGTTATGGCTGGAGATTATTCCGTTGTAATGTTGAAGGGGGTTAAGGATGGTAACCCTGAGAAAACGACTTCTTTGGAGGCGCATTCGATCTCTAATATGTTAGGTGATGGTTTTGGGGCAAGCGATTACCGTAATTATCAGGATGTGATGGTGCGGAAAGCTGAAATAGAGCGGATTTAAAAAAGGGGCTTCAAGCCCCTTTTTTTATGATGGGCTTAACAGATCGTTCTGAACTATGTGGTCTCCGTATAATTTGAGCACTGGTTATCTTTCCCTTTTTAGGAATTAATGTATCTTTGCGTAACTGAGATTAAGCACATTGTGTGAAATGGATTAATTGTGTTCAATGAACATTAGATATCTTAAATATGTAATGTTTTATATGTGGAATGTAAGGCAAACGGAAACATGGTTCTTATAACAGCAGCATCCTTACTACTATTGAATTTGGTGCACCAATTTAAAGAAATTGAGCCGCAGCCAGCTGGGACTGTCCATTATAATATTGAAATGAATAGTGGCGACTTTTTTGTATCTGAAACGGCCATTGTTGAGCCCTTATCAAAAGTACAATACCGAAACATTGTTCGTCAGGCTTTTGATTACAGCTGTGGATCAGCTGCTTTAACGACTGTGTTGCAGCACTACTTAGGGCGGAACTTCCAAGAGCGACAGGTTATGGAAGGCTTGTTACATTACGGTGAAAGTGACCGTATTGTTGATCGACGCGGGTTCTCTATGCTGGACATGAAGCGGCTAGTAACTGCTTTAGGTTTTCCTGCAGGTGGTTTTAAAGCGGAGCTTAAAGATTTGATTGAGCTTGATCATCCGGCCATTGTGCCAATACATTACTCTGGGTTTAAGCATTTTGTTGTAGTGAAAACGGTCAAAGATGGACGTGTATACATTGCGGATCCTTCTAAAGGAAATATTACATTTACATTGGAGCGGTTTAAAGAAAAGTGGGATCAAAACGTATTATTTGTCATCTTCCCTGGTGATACAAAACCTATTGATGGGTTGGAGCTGAGAGAAGAAGATCTACGTTTTATTGATGACCAGACATTATCGCTTCAAGCATTCAGAGTTCTTCCAGATTATCAGGATATGCTTAAATACCGTATTCAGAACGAGTTAGAGCGGCTTAAGGATAATTCACAAGCAGAGATTAATGCGGGCGGTGTAAAAGTTAACAACACTACCAAATCATTACACTTAAGACGTAACTAAATAATAAATCCGACTATAAATATAGTTAATTCACTCATAGAAATGTAAAAAAGGGATATGCAATGAATTCTTGGGTAGTAAGAGTATTGGTGATGACGTTCTCAATGCTTCTCATCTCAAATGCCTATTCGGAAGAAGAAAAAACGAATGTTGATAAGGCAAGGGATGCGTTGGCAAAGCAGTCTGACGATGAAGACTCTACTCGTCAGCTAGAAGAGGTTTTTCAGGCTGCTGAGAAAAACTATTCTTTGTTAAAATCTGGAGGTAAGTCGCTTAGTTACTCTCTCGATTATTCATATACATCTGACTCACGAATTGATTTAGAAGTAGTTAATGGTACGATTCGAAATGCAAATGTAACGCCGTCCGCTTCACACTCATTTACAAATTCATTTAGCTTTGATTATGGTTTGTTAAATAATCTAACGTTAAATGTTCGCGTACCCTTATCTTCCCGTTACGATACTCAGCGATCTTTATCTGTTACTGACTTTGGTGATGTAAGTCTTGGTTTACGATGGCAGCCTTTTGCTTATGTGCCTGGAAAAGCAACGATTTCCGTAAGCTCATCGCTAAGTACTAAGACCGGTGTTAGTCCCTATGAAATTGATACAAGTCGCCAGTTATCTACAGGGAGTGGTACTTACTCTTTTTCAGGTGGTTTAAGTGTTTCTAAAGTGCTTGATCCGGTTGTATTGTTTGGGTCATTAAACTCGAGTTATGCTTTAGAAGAAAATGGTTTAAATCAAATTCGTGGTGGGCGAATACTTAAAACTGTTCAGCAGGGGCAGAGTTTTTCTTTCTCTGGCGGTTTTTCTTACTCCTTGTCTTACGATACCTCTTTAAGTATTTCTACCCAGGTTGGTTACAATACTGAAACCAAACTTATTTTTACTTCTGGAGTTGCATCATCACCAGACTCAGTAAATGGCTCGATGAACTTTTCACTTGGTATTCGTGTTGACCCTAAAACTATTATGAATACGAGTTTTGGTTTTGGTTTAACTGAGGATGCTTCTGATTTATCACTTGGCCTGTCTTACCCTATCAATATTGGCGCATTTAATTGGTAACAATATTCTCAAGCGATTAACTGGTAATGATTGAACTACGGTAAAGGATTCTATTTGTGAAGTTGCTTCCTAGGAAGATAAAAAAATCAATTGTGCTTGTGCTTGTTTGTGTGTGCGTCTTTCCGCCACAAGTGTTAGCGCAGTTAGCGAATGGTGTTACGATTGACTCAAGGGCCTTGTCTTTGGGGAATGCAGTAGTGGCTGACAGGAACCCAAGTTTGGCGGCGGTTTATCAGAACCCAGCACTTTTAACGGAGTTGGAGGGGCGTCAATTTGAGGTTGATAACCTGATACTCGGTCTTGACTTAGATGCTACTTTCATAGCTCCAGAAGAATATGAGCTTTTTGGTTTACAGGGTACCGGTTTTAATACTTATGATCCTAGTGTGCCAAGAGATCCTGTTGTTGGAGGTGATGGTTTAGGTGAAAGCCATACGAATAAGGCTTCAGTTTACCTACCTGGTTGGGGTTTACAGCAAATACCGTGGAATGGTCCAGCACTATTACCTCCTCAGATTGGTTTTTCAGTTAAGCCTCCTGGATCAAAGTTTACGTTTGCGAATAAAAACTACATGGCTTTTGGGGCTGTTCTTTTCAAAGAGGCTGAAGATCCTGGGATTTACTTAGGAAAAGAGGCCGCTATTCAGCGTTATACCTTTTTCTCGCCTGCAGTTGGGTATCAGATTAGTGATGAGTGGTCTGTGGGGGCTGGTGTGCAGCTTTCACATCAAGGCTTTTATATCGCTCAGCATAATAGAGCGCCAAACTTATTGATTGCTGTGACGGAGATTCTTCAGGATGCCTTTGCTTGTGAGTTTGATAAGCCTATCGGGAAGCGTCGTGATCCATTGCAGCCCTTTCTATCTATGTGTCAGGGAAATATAGGTCCTTGGGATGATATTGGGCGTATTGATATGGATATGCAGGAGACCATATCGCCAACCTATAATATGGGAGTGTTATGGAAGCCGACGGATTGGTTCTCATGGGGGGCTACTTACATGAGTGAAGCAGAGATGAATCTCAAAGGGCAGTTCCTGATGGACTATACTGATGAGTGGACTGCATTCTGGCAAGGGTTTAACGCATCTATTATTGGTGCGATTACTGCTGCTATTTTGGGTTTGCCTAGAGGTGTTCCAAGAGAGGCGGGTAATATGACGATGGAACTGACCATGCCGCAGAAATTTTCATCAGGTATTAGCATGCGTTTATCGCCTGATTATACTTTGAACTTGGATGCAACTTGGACTGACTGGAGCCAGTGGGATGAATTTCATTTTAATTTTGATCGCTCACTAGAGATGCTAACAACTGCGCGTTTGTTGTCTGGCTTTGTAACTGCTACCTCTCTTACCTTACCTGTAGGTCTAAGGGATACGTGGCATTATGGTATAGGTCTCACGCGGCATGTTAATTCTAGATTGAATGTGCGCTTTGGCTTGGAGCTTAGAACATCGCCTGTAGGTAAGGATGTTTTTGGGCCTGTTCCATTGGGGGATATGAAAATGTTTGGCACCGGCTTTGGTTATAAGTGGGATAAGTCGACGACTGTGGGTGCGAGCTTATTTTATATGCAATCAACTGATTATATCGGCTCTAATACGAGTTGTAATTTAAACTGTACAAACTTAACAAATGTTATTTATAACCCTTATGCAGGGTTGGATGTAAAGTTTGTTTCTCGTATTTTTGGTTTGGGTGTACAATTTAGACGCACATTCTAGAGGGTTGGTACAATGGGAGGTTTGAAGCGGCTTTTCTTTATTGTGTTTGGTTTTATAGTCTCTTCTGGAGTGTTGGCTGAGCGGTACATGGTAGCGGAGGATAGCTTTGGCGGCTTTTCGGCTGAGCCTGCTGAACCAGCGAAACAGGAAAAAGTACGAACTAGTGACCCTGATGTTACCACTCCTCAAGAAAATATATCTACACAGCCCCTAGTTAAAAAAAATGTTGGAATAATGCCTGATGATCAAGTGGAGAAAGCCGCTGATAGGAAGATTGATAACAAAAAACTAAGTATTTTTGAAAGGACTTACCTTGAATCAGAGCGAAAAGCGAAAGAAGCGGTTCTTGAGAGTATTGCAAAAGAAGGGGCTGCTTCTTCAGGGTATGATGCTACTGAAGTTAATCCTGTTAATTTTGTTGATGGTGATGAATTAGTTAAAACGGGAGGGCGCGAAGAAGATGAAAAGGCCCCCTACTTTATTACCATTGATGCCAGTGGTAATTTACAGAATACCTTTTACGACCCTGTTCTTGTAAGTGAGGCGCTTGAAAAGCAACGAAATACTAAGATTGAATATACGCAGGCGAGAGTCTATGAGCGTACTGATCAACGTGAGGATGAAAATTTAAACTTGCCTGAAAGTGCTGACCCTATTGCGGCACAGTTACTGAATTCAGGAAATAAAGAGCTTGAGCTGTACTTTGATGCATTTTCAAAGCGATGTTGCTCAATGCTGCCGAATATAATAGTGCCAACAATTGAAATGGGGCGCTCTCAGGCTTTTAAAATAAGTGATGATGATTTGTATTATCGCTTTAGTGAGGGTGATAGTCGTTTCTTGCTTTTTGGTTTGCCATCAGAGATGGGGCAGGATTATCCATTAAGAATCAGAACATTTATTCGTTCATTTAAGAAAAAAAGTATTGAGCATGGTGTTTTCTTCCCTCAAATAATTACATTGGATTCTGAAAAAAGGCCTTTAAGGATTTTAACAGGTCCGCTATTGAAGTATCAGTCCGAGACATGGACAACGCATGGGTATTTGGAGGGGGTGTTTCAAATAAACCGCTCTGAGGAAAAGGATGAACGTTATGTGCTGATTAATACGACTAATGATGTCTTAAGGCAAACTTCTACAATTGAATCAGAAGAGCCTATTGAGATTGCGCATATGTCAGTTGGTTCTTTTGAAATTGAAGCAATAGTAGAAGATTGAATATCTGTTGTAAATTCTAGTCAGAGAGCTTCTATTTGGCTATATAAATCACCGCATTACCGCATTACCGCATTACCGCATTACCGCATTACCGCATTACCGCATTACCGCATTACCGCATTACCGCCCGTATCTTGTTTTAAGTATTTTTTAGAAGTACAAAATAAATTGTTTGAGCTTTTCTTATACTTGTGAATCAAGACTTTTTTGCGGTGGAGAATAATTATATAGAGAGGTGTTGAAAGGGGAGGTAATCGATTTATTAGAATGATTATTGTTGAGTAATGGTACCAGTAGGCGGACTCGAACCGCCACGCTTATTCAGCGGGGGATTTTGAATCCCCTATGTCTACCAATTCCATCATACTGGCATTACTCAAATCTACTTAACATACAATGTGGGTGTGTATGCTCTAAACCAGATTGTGATGAGGTGGTTTAGAAGCAGGCATTATACGTAAATCCTAACGAGGGTCAACAGTGATAATTGTTAAATACTCCCTTAAATACTAGGTTTTAGTGTCTTTTGGTTTGAGATACTGATCCACGTGACATGAGTGGTGAGGGGGCATAAAAAAGCCCTGCGTTGTTTCCTTGGCAGGGCTTATGTTTAACTCTTAATAAAGCTTGTTGTTATGGTGAACAAGCGGTAGTTTTTGACCATGCAGGTAATGGTAAAGCTTGAAGTACAGTGTCGTCGGCTACGGTGACAAATGCGCCGTTAGAAGCGACAATACTTGTTGCTTGGGCGACGTTCTCACTAAAGCCTGACAAAGGGGATGCTGATGATGGCGTACCATGGTTTGCATCGCATGCAGTATAACGTGAAACAGCAATGCCTAAGTTTGTATTTCCATTGCCAGCTGCTTGAAGGTCTATAGCGTTCGTTAATTGTGCTAAAGGCTCCGCGCCAGATAAATGTGATACTGAGCCTGCAATAGTCACTCCGTTTCCTGTTACGTCATTGTAAGTGCGATCATCAGAGGCTTGTGAGACAGGGATGACCTTGTCGTTGACAGCCATCATATAAAGAACCTTACTGTTATTGGCTACTAGATTATCAGTAAAGTTTACTGCATCAAACGGGTCTAACGCAGCTTGCAATATATTTAAGTAAGCTTGGTAAGATGATGTGTCAACAGTAACGCCTTGAAACGCAAGTCCATCAATAATGCTGGGAGCGAAAGCGGGTGAATTGTCAAAAAATCGTGTGATGCCGCCACCAGGAGTGAAAAACATAGAGGCGGTGATGTCATCGTCAGTGGTTGTTGTTGAGTTAGCAGTAGCGACGAAAGCTTGAGAGCTAATGGTGCCTAATGAGTGCCCAGAATAGAATACACCTAAGGTGCTATCGGGGTCATTTGCGGTTGCGAAATCAATACTGTCAATCGATTTACGTAAAGTAAATAAATCTAGTGCATTCTGAAGGTTGTTGCCCCGCGTAGCCATGAAGTGCTCAATGTTAATAAACATCGAACCAGATACACCACTAAACAGGCTGCCATTTGGTACGGGGGTAGGCATCTGTCCAGGTGCTGCGACATAGTTAAAATGTCTCTCAATCGTAGTCAATAGTGGTGAAGTAGCATCGTCAATACCATGTAATGGTTCGTCGATAGCAAGAACTGCGACATTTTGGCCTGCTCCAATCGCTCCGGCGATCAAGGCGGGTCCAAATCCCACTGCTTGAGTCCTGTTACCGCTTAAACCGTGACCCCAAATCATGGTTTTCATGTCACCAGTGGGGTTACTTGGGTACATAGCTAGTACCGGGATCGTGACATCACCCTGTTTCTTAGGGAATGGGAAAATGGCATTGACGACTTTAGACTTTGCGGCAACAGTCTCATTGTTTTCATCGGTGCTTCTGCCTTGTGGTAGTACTAGCGGAAGGCCGTTAACAGCAAAAACTGTATTTAGGTTTGTAGCTAATTCTTCATCTGCTTCCCATTGGCTGAATTTTAGGGCAGCAGGACCTAGATCAGGATTAGTGGGAAGCCCTGAGTAATAAGGTACAGTGATTTCACCTTGAGTAGCACTAACTAGTGTTGCAGGAATTGCGGGGTTAAAAGCATTGACATCCAATACTGGTCCGCCAAAAGTAATAGCGGTTGGCTCAGGGTCCGGGAAGTCAACGGTTATCCCTAGTGAGCCTGCCTCTAGGGCGCCAAATAAGCCATTACCGGCACAAGTAAAGCGTGCGTCACCTGCAGGGGCGGCGTCACAGCCGGCAAGTGCGGCATGTACGCTTGATGGTAGCCATGCATCATAAGCACCACTAACAACGGGTTCAACTTGTTGATAGCTTGTTGCACCGCCAGCAAGCGCGGCCTTTGTGGCTGAAACTTTAACAAATGAGCTTAATTGATCTGTGATCCATGTAGCCGGTTCAGCGACATAGCTCAGTATTTTTTCATCATCTGAAGTTGTGAAGCTGTATGACATCGCAATGTTTGCTTCAGTTAATGGGGGTAATGTATTTGCTTGTCTCGCCGTGTTTAAACTAACGCCGCCAAAGGCTGGGTTGGGAGTGTTAAATGTGAGTAGGCCGACGGTTTCCCATAAACCATTGATTAAACTGCGAACCCCTTGAAGTGAGTCAGCAAGTAAGACTTCGTTTTCATCAGTGAGGCTGGCATAGCTAGGTGATTGTTTGATTTGGTTGTCAGCAGCGTCTAGTATTTCGTCTGTCACAATAACAACGTAGCGTGTATTGGGGGCTAGTGGCTCAGTAGGTAGTATCCGCAGGAAGTGTGTGCCATCTAATGTAATTACTTTATGAGTGAAGCTAGGCTGATTGCTACTGGCAGTGGGTGGTTCGCCAATTGGAAGTCCTTGGACTGCGCTGCCGCTGGCATATTCAAGTGCTACAAGAAATATATTACTGTTTAGAGCGTTTGTGAATACGGAGTTTTCATTAATTAACCCGTTCATAGCTATATCTATTGGTGCAACAGTTGAGGCGCCGCTTAAAGAGTTTATTGCAGTGAAAACTGGGTTTGGTGGGGTGGGTTCGCCAACTTTAAAAGAACCGTCGCCCGCTACTGAATCAAAAATCAAATCATTAGGTATTGGTAGTGCGGATATAGCCGGGTTAAATACGGGGTATGTACCTGCATCTGCAGTTAATTGATCTTTTTCTTGCTGAGTCAAACCATTAGGGTCTGCTGCAATGTTTTCATCTTCTAGTTTGTTATTTTCTAAACAACCTGTCAGCGTAAGTGTTGAGGCGATAGCTAAACTCAGTATGGTTTTTTTGTACATGAAACGGACCTTTTCCTAATGGTTGTCTAGTATTGTGTGCTGACGCTTGAGTTGGAAGTGTCTAGCAATATTCAGTAACTAAATGGCGCAGTTGTTTAATTACAGTTACGCCTAATTTTTTAACCTAGATTAAACGTAGACATGAAACCTGATTTTGTCGAATTATTTTGGAGTTTCTATAGATTTTTAAGTGTATTTTTGAAACTAAAGGTATCAGGGCTGATGGCTTACTACACTATCAATATAAGAAGAGGTACAATCTTGGCCCATAAATTAAGCGTTAGGCGTATTGGTTGCGTCTGGCAGAACATCTTATAGAACTTTCAGAGAGAGACTATGACCACCATTCGTCAAAATGACTTGATCGACAGCGTTGCTGATGCCTTGCAGTTTATTTCTTATTACCACCCAAAAGATTTTATTGATGCGGTTCATGAGGCGTACTTGAAAGAGGAGTCTCAGGCAGCGAAAGACGCGATGGCTCAAATTCTAATTAACTCTAGAATGTGTGCTGAAGGTAAGCGGCCAATTTGTCAGGATACAGGAATAGTGACGGTCTTTGTGAAAGTAGGGATGGATGTCCAATGGGATGCAGAGTTAAGTGTAACGGATATGATTAATGAAGGTGTACGCAGAGCTTATACGCATGAAGATAATGTATTGCGAGCCTCTATTCTGGATGATCCTGCTGGTGCCAGAAAGAATACCAAAGACAATACACCTGCCGTTATTCACTATGAAATTGTTCCTGGTAATAAGGTCGAAGTTGATTTGGCAGCAAAAGGCGGCGGCTCTGAAAATAAGTCAAAAATGGCAATGCTTAATCCAAGTGACAGTATCGTTGATTGGGTGCTTAAGACGGTCCCTACAATGGGGGCAGGTTGGTGTCCGCCAGGTATGTTGGGTATAGGTATTGGTGGTACTGCTGAGAAAGCCGCTGTGATGGCTAAAGAAGTGTTAATGGACCCAATTGACATTCATGAGCTTCGTGAAAGAGGTGCTCAGAATCGTTGTGAAGAATTGCGTCTGGAGTTAATGGATAAGGTCAATGAGCTGGGTATTGGTGCACAAGGCTTAGGTGGTTTGACGACTGTTATGGATGTCAAAATCAAAGATTACCCTACCCATGCGGCTTCTTTACCTGTTGTGATGATTCCAAACTGTGCTGCAACCCGGCACACGCATTTTGTTTTGGATGGCTCTGGCCCTTCATTGCAAAAAGCGCCAAACTTATCTGATTGGCCAGAAATTACCTGGGAAGCTGGTGATAGCGCCAAGCGAATTAATTTAAATACGGTGACCAAAGAAGATATTGCGAAGCTGGAACCTGGTGATACGGTTTTGCTTTCAGGAAAGATGTTGACTGGACGTGATGCGGCTCATAAAAAAATGACTGAAATGCTGGCGGCGGGTGAAGAGCTTCCAGTTGACTTGAAAGGGCGTTTTATTTACTACGTTGGCCCTGTTGACCCAGTACGTGATGAAGTTGTTGGTCCTGCAGGGCCCACAACGGCAACACGTATGGATAAGTTCACGCGTACAATGCTAAAAGAAACAGGCCTAATGGGGATGATTGGGAAGTCAGAGCGTGGTCAGGTTGCTATAGATGCAATAAAAGAGTTTGGCGCGATCTACCTTATGGCTGTCGGGGGAGCTGCGTATCTGGTTTCCAAAGCAATTAAAAATGCTGAAGTAGTTGCTTTTCCCGAGTTGGGGATGGAAGCAATCTATGAATTTGATGTAGTGGATATGCCTGTGTCAGTTGCGGTTGATACTGCGGGAACCTCTGTGCACCAGACTGCGCCAATTGTATGGCACGACAAAATTATAGCGGCGAAAAAAAGTAATTAAATGGCATTGTAGATTGGTTTGGTTTTGTGCTTTTCCAGTTTACGTTAATTAAATAATAGCGTTTTGTGCGATTCGAACCCCTATTATTTCGGTATTTTTTTAATCGGAACTCCGTTATTTTAATGCGGTTAAGCAATAGAGTGATGGGTTTTGTTTAAAGGTGTATCTGAATGACAGAGTGGTTTAAAGAAATCCTATCGAGCTAAGCGCTTAAAAAATAAAAAGCAGTTATCAAAATGGAACGAACGTATCGATTGGTTGTTTCCTGTCCTGATAGGACGGGAATTGTCGCAAAGGTTAGTAATTTTCTCGCGACCTATAATGGTTGGATTACAGAGGCTAGTTATCATGCAGACCAGCAAAATGGCTGGTTCTTTATGCGTAACGAAATTAAAGCAAGTTCACTGCCTTTTGATTTGGATACGTTTAAAACAGTTTTTGACCCGATAGCAAAAGAATACTCAATGACGTGGCATGTAAACGACTCAGAAGCAAAAAAGAGAGTTGTTTTGATGGTCTCAAAAGAATCGCATTGCTTGGCAGATATTTTACACCGCTGGCATAGTAATGAGCTAAATGCTGAAATAGTTGCGGTTATTTCGAATCATGATGACTTGAGGCGAATGGTTGAGTGGCATGATATTCCATATCATCATGTGCCTGTGAGTGTCGAAGGGAAAGCAGTGGCATTTGAAGAAGTGACCAGACTTGTTGAAAAATATCAGACAGACCTTGTCGTGCTTGCGCGTTATATGCAAATTTTACCCGCGCAAATATGTGAGCAATATTCCGGAAGAGTGATTAATATTCATCATAGCTTTCTGCCTTCTTTTGCGGGGGCAAAGCCTTATCATCAGGCATATGATCGAGGGGTGAAGTTGATAGGTGCGACGTGTCATTATGTTACTCAGGATCTAGATGAAGGGCCGATTATTGACCAGGATGTGATGAGGGTGAATCACAGCAATACGATTGAGGATATGGTGCGTCAGGGGAAGGATGCAGAAAAAAACGTACTGGCGCGTGGTTTGAGGCTGCATTTGGAGGATCGCGTCATTATACATGGCAACAAAACGGTAATTTTTGCTTAGTCGTCTTGAGTGTGTTTTCGTTGGATCGGTAGGTTTAGTCTTTAAAACAAGTCTGGTTTTCACCAGAATCTCTGGCGGTATATAGTCGGTTGTCTGCATCTTTCAATAGTTCAATAAGAGATTTGCTTTGGCTTGAGGTGATGCCGGCAGAGATGGTGAAACTAAAACTAAGTTCATCATCAATTACGATATTATCTTCAATAATTTCTCTAAACCCTTCTGTTAATTTTGCTGCTTGTTCGAGTGTCAGGCCGATCAATAAAACCGCAATGTCTGAATCACTGATTCGAGCATAATGAAATCGCCCAAACGCTTTGGGTAGTAGTTCTGCCAAGCTTTTTAAAGCGATATCTGGGGCATCTAGCCCGTAACGATCCTGAATGCTGTGGATCTGGTCTACAGAAATAAGTGCTAGGCTTACGTGAGCGTTATTTTTTTGTGCTTTTTCAAGTTCCTGACTGCCTTCTTCAAAGAAGGTACGTTTGTTAGGTAGGCCGGTGACGTAGTCATGGTAAGCCATGTATTTCATGGCCTGAGCGTATTCGATGCTTTCAATGTTATGCATGAGTCGGCAGTGAAACTCTTCGTGACTGAATGGTTTTCTAAGGAAGTCGTTTGCACCATTCTTAATAAATTTGGCGGTAAGCTTGCCGTCTCCCTCTCCAGAAAGCCCTATGATAACAAGTTCATTTTTGCCTACTTCTCTGCGAATATTTTTGACTAGATCAAACCCGTTCATTCTAGGCATGTTGTAGTCAGTAATGAGAAGCTTTATATCGTGATTGTTATTGATTATCTCAAGGGCTGTGTCACCATCATCAGCGGTAATTACTTGGTATAGGTGGTTTTTAAGTAAGCTCTTAATGTAGTTTCTGGAAACTTTTGAATCGTCGGTAACCAGAATTTTTATATCCTGATTTTTATGAAGGCGGTGTATTAGTTTGATGACATATTCGTACGAGAATCGGCTCTCTTTGACGATGTAGTCTACAATGTTTTTCTCGAGCATTTGCTGGCGTTTGTCTTCGTCGTAATTTCCAGTCAAAACAATGGTCGGCATGTTTTGAGAAATGGTGTAATCAACGACTTCGCCATTAGGTGCATCGGGTAGGTTTAAATCAACAACGGCCACTAGGTAGTTGTCTGCGCCATTTAACTTAATCAGCTTTTTGGCCTCTTCGAATGAAGTCGCCGTATCATGTTCAAAGCAAGTGTCTGCATCGTTTATGTGCTTAATAATTTTGACAACGATGGGGCTGTCTTCTACAAGCAAGAATTTTTTCATGATTTAATAGTATAGCTAATGGTTGGTTTAGGGCTTAATGAGTAGCGTAATATTCGGTAAAAATCGGCGTTATCTCATAAATATAGTTATTAGCTTAGATGTTCTTTTCTCATGTACCAGTTTTTGTGTGATTAAAGCGTAATATTGGTCACTATTGGCTCCTAAAACATGCTAGAATCGCGAGCTTTATTTTCATAAAATTCATATAAGACAACAAAACAGGAACGCTATCCTTATGGGTGAGCAAGCGAAAGAAATAATTCCCGTTAGTATCGAAGAAGAACTAAAACAATCTTATCTTGATTACGCAATGAGCGTTATTATCGGGCGAGCATTGCCTGATGCGCGAGATGGGCTTAAGCCTGTGCATAGGCGTGTTCTTTTCGCAATGAGCGAACTAGGTAACGACTGGAATAAAGGCTATAAAAAATCTGCTCGTGTTGTTGGTGACGTTATTGGTAAGTATCACCCCCATGGTGATACGGCCGTTTATGACACTATCGTTCGTATGGCTCAGCCATTTTCATTGCGTTATATGCTAGTCGATGGCCAAGGAAACTTTGGTTCGGTTGATGGTGATAACGCGGCGGCTATGCGATATACCGAAATTCGAATGAAAAAGATTTCGCATTCCTTATTGGCTGACTTAGATAAAGAAACAGTTGATTTTGTACCGAACTATGATGGTACTGAGCATATTCCCGAGGTAATGCCGTCACGCGTACCGAATTTATTAGTTAATGGCTCGTCTGGTATCGCAGTTGGTATGGCGACCAATATTCCTCCGCACAATCTACGAGAAGTTATTTCTGGTTGTTTGGCGGTTATGGAAAATCCTGATATTACCTTTGAGGAAATATTACAAATTATTCCAGGGCCAGATTTTCCAACGGCAGCGTTTATCAATGGTAAGGCCGGTATTCTTCAGGCTTATCAAACCGGTCGTGGTAAAATTTATCTACGTGCACGTTATGAAGTAGAAACAGAAAGCAATGGGCGAGAACGCATTGTTGTTACTGAGATCCCTTACCAAGTTAACAAAGCGCGCTTAATTGAAAAAATTGCTGAGCTTGTTAAAGATAAAAAAGTTGAAGGTATCTCTGGTCTTCGTGATGAATCCAACAAGGAAGGGATGCGTATTGTTATTGAGTTACGTCGTGGCGAAATGTCAGATGTAGTGATGAACAACTTATTTACCCAGACACAGCTTGAAAATGTGTTTGGTATAAATATGGTTGCAATTGTTGATGGTGAACCAAAAACGATCAACCTAAAGCAGTCATTAGAAATATTTATTAAGCATCGACGAGAAGTAGTAACACGTAGAACGGTCTATTTGCTGCGTAAAGCGCGAGAGCGTGGTCATATTCTTGAGGGTTTAACGGTTGCTCTAGCGAATATTGATCCTGTTATCGAACTAATCAAAAAATCACCTAGTTCAGCAGAAGCGAAAGAGCGTTTGTTAGCGCAAGCGTGGAGCCCGGGTGCAGTCACCGGTATGTTAGAAAAAGCGGGTGAGAATGCGTGTCGACCAGATGATTTAGAGCCTCAATATGGCATGCGTGATGGCATGTATTATTTATCTCCGACTCAAGCGCAAGAAATTCTGAATATGCGCTTGCACCGTTTGACAGGGCTCGAAACTGAAAAGCTTATTTCGGAATATCGTGAAATTCTTGAGCGTATTGCTGAGCTGTTGGCTATTTTGAGCGATCCAGTTCGTTTGATGGAAGTGATTCGTGAAGAGCTTGAAGAAGTTCGTGATGAGTTTGGTGATGATCGTCGATCAGAAATTATTACATCTCGTCGAGATGTGAATATCGCTGACCTGATTAACGAAGAAGATTTGGTGGTCACAATATCTCATGCGGGTTATGCCAAAACGCAGGCGGTAGAAGATTATCAGGCCCAGCGTCGTGGTGGGCGCGGTAAATCAGCTGCATCGATAAAAGATGAAGATTATATTGAAAAGCTATTAGTTGCGAATTCTCACGACACCATTTTATGCTTCTCTGATAAAGGTAAAGTTTATTGGTTACGTGTTTTTGAAATTCCTCGTGCAAGCCGTGGTTCAAAAGGCCGGCCAATGGTGAATATCCTTCCTTTAGGTGAAGGTGAGCGTATTACTACTTTCTTATCTGTTAATGAATATACAGAAGATCGTTTTGTATTTATGGCAACGGAGAAAGGCACAGTTAAGAAAACCCCATTAGAAAACTTCTCTCGCCCAAGATCGTCAGGCTTGATCGCGTTAGCGTTAGATGAAGGTGATTCACTCATTGGTGCGGCAATCACGGATGGTCGGCGCGATATTATGCTGATGAGTAATTCTGGCAAGATGATTCGTTTTAATGAGACAAATGTGCGTGCAATGGGTCGAACTGCTCGTGGCGTACGCGGCATTAAGATGGCTGACGAATTCAAAGTAGTTTCTCTAATTCTTCCAGAAGATGATGGATTGTTACTTGTGGCGAGTGAAAATGGTTACGGTAAGCGAACTCGCATGGCTGAGTTTTCAGTAATCGGTCGTGGTGGGCAGGGTGTTATTGCGATGCAATGCTCAGAGCGAAACGGTTTGTTAGTTTCTGCTGTGCAGGTGAGAGAAGGTGATGAAATGATGTTGATCACTGATAAAGGCACGCTGGTTAGAACTCGCACTGAAGAGGTCTCAATTCTTGGCCGAAATACACAAGGTGTGCGTTTGATAAAGCTTTCACAGAAAGATGAACATCTAGTTGGTCTTGAGCGTGTTGATGAGCCGGCAGTGGTTGATGGGGAGCTTGTAGAAGATGAGGGTGGATCTATTTCTGCAGAAGCTGCTGAGCCAAATGTTGACGCTACTATCGGAGGCTTATCATCAGAAGGTGATGACTCAGAGGAAGCCGATTCAGCTGAATAATTGTTGAATCTGGAATTATTGTAGCTTGGTGTTGGGGGAGATAACTCAACCAACGGCTATAGAAGAAAGTTAAGTAACAGGTAAAATTATGACCGTGGAATCTAAACAGCTCGCCGTCCTTCGAGATCGGATTGATGGTATTGATAAGGAAATTCAAAGCCTGATCAATCAAAGAGCTGCTTGCGCTCTAGAAGTTGCTGAAGTAAAGCAAGCTGCTTCAGCAGGTGAGGCGGTTCAGTATTATCGACCTGAGCGAGAGGCGCAGGTTTTGCGTGCAGTGATGGAACGAAATGCCGGGCCTATGCCAGACGAAGAAATGGCGAAGCTTTTTCGTGAAATTATGTCTTGCTGTTTAGCGCTTGAAAAACCAATGAAAATAGCTTTTCTTGGCCCTGAAGGCACTTATACACATGCTGCGGCGCTCAAACATTTTGGTCATTTTGTGTCGGTTCAACCGATGGCTGCGATAGATGAGGTTTTTCGTGAGGTTGAATCAGGGCAAGCGAATTATGGTGTCGTACCTGTTGAGAATTCGACAGAAGGTATGGTTAACCATACTTTAGATAGCTTTATTGCTTCATCGCTTAATATTTCGGGTGAGGTAAAGCTTCGCATTCATCATCATTTACTCTCAAATGATGAGCTTGACTTAAGCAAAATAACGCGTGTTTATTCTCATCAGCAATCTTTAGCGCAATGCCGTAAATGGCTGGATTCACACTGTCCTCAAATTGAGCGAATTGCTGTGAGTAGTAATTCAGAAGCCGCGCGACTTTCGATGGGTGAAGCTGGTGCGGTTGCGATCGCTGGTGATATGGCGGCGGAGTGTTATGGGCTCAGAAAGTTGGTCGAGAATATTGAAGATCAACCGGATAATACCACTAGATTTTTAATAATTGGTACAAAAGAAGTGCCTCCAAGTGGTCAGGATAAAACCTCTCTTCTAGTTTCAGCGAAAAATAAACCTGGTGCCTTGTATCATGTTTTAGAGCCATTTCACCGGCATGGTGTTAGTTTGACTCGCTTGGAAACGAGGCCGTCTACTTCTGGTACTTGGGCTTATGTCTTTTTTATTGATTTTGAAGGTCATATTGATGACGACAATATTAAAGATATCGTTGGAGAGATTTCACCGGATGCTGTAGAAATTAAGCATTTGGGGTCTTATTCTGTTGGTGTACTTTAATGAGTGATTTGAGTGCCTCTACTTGTGACTATATTGCGCTTGCAACGGAGGGTGTTAAAGGCTTGCACCCGTATCAGCCTGGAAAGCCAATTGAAGAGCTGGAGCGTGAACTCGGCTTAAGTAATATTGTTAAACTGGCGAGTAATGAAAATCCTTTAGGTGTAAGTCTACTTGCCGCATCGGCGATTCAGAAAGAGCTTGAAAAAGCGACACTTTATCCGGATGGGACAGGCTTTGTATTAAAACAGGCTCTGGTTAAATATTTGGGTGTTGAAATGAGCACCATTACGCTAGGTAATGGCTCAAATGATGTGCTGGATCTAATCACTCGGGCCTATGCCAGCCCTGATTCAGAAGTTATCTACTCACAGTATGCTTTTGCTGTATATGCGTTGTCTACCCAGTCTGTGAATGCGAAAGCGGTTGTGACACCTGCCAAAGATTGGGGGCATGATTTAGATGCAATGTTTTCGGCGATTACCGATAAAACGAGTCTTATCTTCATTGCTAATCCTAATAATCCAACGGGTACATATTTAAGTGCTTCGCAGGTCAAACAGTTCTTAACGCGCGTTCCAGAACATATTGTTGTTGTGTTGGATGAGGCTTATTGTGAATATATTGATGAATCTGACTACCCGGATGGCGTTTCTCTTCTGCAAGAGTTTCCTAATTTAATTGTAACGCGAACTTTTTCGAAAGCGTGGGGTTTGGCGTCACTACGGGTTGGATATGCTATTTCAAACCCTGAAATTGCGAATATACTAAATCGTGTGCGACAGCCTTTTAACGTTAATTCATTTGCTTTAGCGGCTGCAGCAGCAGTTTTATCAGATTTACAATACCTCTCAAAAGGAAGGCAGTTAAATGATGAGGGCCTTGTACAAGTTGCTGATGGATTAACATCGCTGGGGCTTTCCTATATTCCTTCCGTTGGTAACTTTATTTGTTTTGAGGTGAAAGAGGGTGGAGGGGAAGTGTATCAAGCCTTATTAGAGCAAGGTGTAATTGTACGACCTTTGGCGAATTACGGCATGCCGTTTCATCTTAGGGTTTCTATTGGCTTGAAGAGTGAAAATCAGCGGTTTTTAGATGCTTTGGCAAAAGTTCTATGAGTCAAGCGCAGCCTCGAATTCAAACTTTAGCGATTATCGGTTTAGGTTTAATTGGTGGTTCGTTAGCAAAAGCTGCAAAGAGAGCAGGCTTTACTGCGCATACTATTGGTTATTCGCTTAACTTCTCTGAAGTGAAATTGGGGGTTGAGCTTGGCGTTGTTGATGCAGCAGCATCCACGGTGGAAGCTGCGGTAAAAAATGCTGATGTCGTAGTTGTTGCTGTTCCTGTAAAAGCTTTTGAATCTTCTCTTTTAGAAATTAAGCCGCATTTGAAGTCTGGCGCTATTTTAACGGATGTTGGTAGTGTTAAGGGTTGTTTCCTATCGGCGGTTAAGAAAGTGTTTGGAGAGGTGCCGGGCTTTGTTGTTCCGGGACATCCTATTGCGGGTTCTGAAAAGAGTGGTGTGGTTGCAGCTGATGCAAACCTATATCGGCACCATAAGGTAATACTTACACCTTTGGAGCATACCTCTAACTCTGTACTTAATCTTGTGCGTGAGATGTGGGAGGCCTGTGGTGCAACAGTGCTTGAAATGGAGGTCGATCATCATGATGAGGTGTTGGCGGCAACGAGTCATCTACCTCACTTAATTGCATTTTCTCTGGTTGATACTTTAGCGGGCGAGGAAGAGAATCAGGAAATATTTCGCTATGCGGCAGGTGGTTTTCGAGACTTTACGCGTATCGCAGCTAGTGACCCTGTCATGTGGCATGACATATTCTTAGCGAATCATGATGCGCTTCTCAATGTTTTGGGTCGCTTTAGTCAGGATTTAGATATGCTCAAGCGAGCAATTGAAGCGAAAGATAGTCAAACTTTACTAGGTGTTTTTACTCGGGCAAGATCCGCTCGGGAGCACTTTACAAAAATTTTATCTGGACAGTCATATACCAATACCATGAATACAAAAAACGTAATTTTTAAAATGAAAGCCGGTGGCGCAGTAAATGGCGTAATCCGAGTTGCAGGTGATAAGTCTATTTCTCATCGTTCAATTATGCTGGGGGCGTTAGCGGATGGCATTACGGATGTTGAAGGCTTTTTGGAGGGGGAGGATAGCTTAGCCACTTTGCAGGCTTTTCGTGACATGGGGGTGGTAATAGAAGGGCCTGATGAAGGGAGAGTGCGGATTCATGGTGTTGGAATCAACGGTTTGAAAGCGCCTCCAGGGCCAATTTATTTAGGTAACTCCGGTACTGGAATGCGTTTGTTTTCTGGCTTGTTAGCAGGTCAAGCGTTTGATACTGAGTTAACCGGTGATGAGTCTTTGTCGGCGCGTCCAATGGAGCGGGTAGCGGCACCACTAAGGCTGATGGGGGCAAATATTGAGTCAAATGAAGGTGGGCGCCCACCCCTAAAAATTAAAGGTGGTCAGCAACTAAAGGCTATTGACTACAATATGCCGATGGCAAGTGCGCAAGTTAAATCATGCTTGTTGTTGGCGGGTATGTACGCAGAGGGTGAAACGCGTGTTACTGAGCCTGCGCCAACCAGAGATCATACGGAGCGCATGCTTAATGGTTTTGGTTATACTGTTAAGCGTGATGGGGCGGTTGCCAGCTTAAAGGGTGGTTCAAGTTTAACTGCGGGTAAAATTGATGTGCCAGCTGATATTTCTTCAGCAGCTTTCTTTATGGTAGCGGCTTCCATTACGCCTGGTGCCGACTTATTACTTCAGCATGTTGGTTTAAACCCTACGCGAACTGGTGTTATCAATATCTTGCGTGAAATGGGTGCGAATATTGTTATAGAAAACGAAGGTGAGGTTGGTGGTGAGCCAGTTGGTAATATTCGTATCAAATATGCGCCATTAAAGGGGATCCATATACCTGAAGATCAAGTGCCATTAGCGATTGATGAATTTCCTGTGTTATTCATTGCGGCTGTTTGTGCTGAGGGTGAAACTGTATTAACAGGTGCTGAAGAGTTGCGAGTTAAAGAAAGTGACCGGATACAGGTGATGGCTGATGGTCTTGCTCAGCTAGGTGTTCGTACTGAAGTTCGTCCTGATGGCATTGTAATAAAGCATAGTAAAATTCAAGGTGGTGTGGTGCATAGTCACGGCGATCACCGTATTGCAATGTCTTTTGCGGTTGCTTCACTGATTGCAGAAGATAGTATTACTATAAAAGATTGCGCTAATGTGGCGACTTCATTTCCTAATTTTGTGGAACTTGCTGAGCAGGTTGGTATGAATATCGAAGTGGGTGCTTAACTTTATGTCTAAAGTCTCAATGACTCAGTCTCCTGTGCTTACGATTGATGGCCCTAGTGGTGCAGGAAAGGGGAGTATTGCCCAGCTTGTAGCTAAGGCGCTTGGCTGGAGTCTGCTTGATAGTGGTGCTTTATATCGTTTGACCGCTTTATCGGCTAAACGTCAAAATGTATCTTTGGATGATGAGCAGGCGTTAGCTAAAGTGGCTGAAGGCTTGGTTGTTGAGTTTTTGCCGTCTGAGTTTGGTGAACCTGTAAAGGTTTTGCTTAATGGCGATGATGTAACGAATGAAATTCGCACTGAAGTGGCTGGAAATGATGCATCAAAAATTGCGCCTTTGGCTGGAGTGAGGAAAGCGCTATTGCAGCGTCAGCGTGATTTTTCTACAGAGACAGGTTTGGTCGCTGATGGGCGAGATATGGGAACGGTGGTATTTCCTCAAGCTGAATACAAAGTGTTTATGACGGCGAGTGCAGAAGAGCGAGCCGAGCGTCGTTATAATCAGTTGAAAACTAAGGGTGAAGATGTTAGTATCGCGGCCCTTTTAAAGGAGATAGAAGAGCGAGATGCCCGTGATATGGGGCGTAAAAATGCGCCGCTTAAGGCTGCTTCTGATGCGGAAGTTATTGATACTACTCGTTTTTCTATTGAAGAAGTCCTTGCACAAGTTATGAGTTTGATTCACTAAATCGAACTAATATTAGCAAGTTGTACAAAAATACAACAAATGTAAGGCGATGAATTTTTATGTCGGGTTCTGATTAACGTTGGCCAGCAACGCAGACTATGACGAATGTAAATTAACCGTATTCGCTGGTGATACGGAGACTATTAATCACACAGGAAATGTAATGAGCGAGAGCTTTGCAGACTTATTTGAAGAAAGCCTACAACAAATAGATATGACCCCAGGTTCTATTATCTCTGGTACGGTTGTTGATATCGATAGCGACTGGGTAACAGTCAATGCTGGGCTAAAATCTGAGGGTGTTATCCCTTTAGCACAATTTTTATCTGATAACGGTGAGCTAGAATTAAGCATTGGCGATATTGTTGATGTTGCATTAGAAGCTGTTGAAGATGGTTTCGGTGAAACTAAACTTTCTCGTGAGAAAGCGAAGCGTGCAGAAGCATGGACTGAGCTAGAGAAAGCATTCGAAGCCGAAGAGATAGTTAAAGGTGTGATTAATGGTAAGGTAAAAGGTGGTTTCACTGTTGAGCTGAAAACTATCCGTGCCTTCCTTCCTGGTTCATTAGTAGATGTACGTCCAGTACGTGATACTTTGCACCTTGAAGGCAAAGAACTTGAATTTAAAGTTATCAAGTTAGATCAAAAACGTAACAACGTAGTTGTTTCTCGTCGTGCAGTTCTTGAAGCTGAAAATAGTGCTGAACGTGAAGCATTGCTAGAAAACATGGCTGAAGGAATGGAAGCGAAAGGTATCGTTAAGAACCTTACCGATTACGGCGCTTTTGTTGATCTTGGTGGAGTTGATGGTCTACTACACATTACAGATATGGCTTGGAAGCGTATTAAGCATCCGAGTGAAATTGTGAATGTTGGCGACGAAATCAATGTTAAAGTATTGAAATTTGATCGTGAGCGTAATCGTGTATCACTTGGTCTTAAGCAATTGGGTGAAGATCCATGGGTTCAGATCAAAGAGCGTTATCCTGAGAATACACGCGTTACAGCACGTGTAACCAACTTAACTGATTACGGCTGTTTTGCTGAAATCGAAGAGGGTGTTGAAGGTCTTGTTCACGTTTCAGAAATGGATTGGACAAACAAGAACATTCACCCATCTAAGGTTGTTCAGTTAGGTGACGAAGTTGAAGTAATGGTTTTGGATATTGACGAAGATCGTCGTCGTATCTCATTGGGTATTAAGCAGTGTCATGCTAACCCATGGGAAGAGTTCTCAAGCAAGTTCAACAAAGAAGACAAAGTTAGCGGTAAGATCAAGTCAATCACTGACTTCGGTATCTTTATCGGCCTAGATGGCGGTATTGATGGTTTGGTTCACTTATCTGATATTTCTTGGCACGATACTGGTGAAGAAGCTGTGCGTAAGTACAAGAAGGGTGATGAAATTGATACCACTATCCTTTCTGTTGATCCAGAGCGTGAGCGTATTTCTTTAGGTATTAAGCAATTGGAAAGTGATCCGTTTGCTGAATACGTACAAGTTAACGATAAAGGCACTATCATCACTGGTACTGTTAAAGAAGTTGATGCGAAAGCGGCAGTTATTGAACTGAATGCTGATGTTGAAGCAACTTTAAAAGCTTCAGAAATGAGCCAGGATCGTATTGAAGATCTTACTACTCAATTAAAGGTTGGTGATGAAGTTGAAGCTAAAATCATCAATGTTGATCGTAAGAATCGCGTAATCAATTTATCTGTTAAGTCTAAAGATATTGATGATACTAAAGAAGCGATGAAAGAAGTTCGTGAGAAGCAGGTTGAGTCAGCTGGCCCAACTACAATCGGCGACCTGATCAAAGCGCAAATGGAAAATAAATAGTACTTTTAGAGGCTGATTCCTCTAACTATTTGTAAAGTAATCAAAAAAACGGGCTTCATGCCCGTTTTTTTTGTCTTTTTTTTATCTTTGGCTATACTGAAAAAAACATTAAGATTTGTAGGAACAGTCAATGACAAAATCTGAACTAGTTGAGATTATTGCCGCTAAGCAAGCACAGCTTTCAGTAAAAGATGTAGAGTTAGCCGTAAAAACAATTATTGATCTAATGTCTGATACCTTGTCTTCGGGGCAAAGGATTGAAATTCGTGGCTTTGGGAGTTTTTCACTGCATTATCGTGCACCCAGAGTAGGGCGAAACCCTAAAACGGGAGACTCAGTGACCCTAGAAGCGAAACATGTACCACACTTTAAGCCAGGAAAAGAGTTGAGAGACTGTGTAAATGAAAGCCTTAAGCAGGGCTATTAATACTCTGGTGTTGATTTCCTCCCCCCTTCGATTCTAGCATGTTAATATAGCGCTTAAATTTATATACGATAATATATTTATCAGAGTAGGGCGTAAAAACGGTGCTTAAATTTGCTTTATATACTGTAATTATTCTTGTTGTTGCATTTCTGGGGGTAATTTTTGCCGCTCGTAATGAAACTGAAATTGCACTCGATTTCTTTTTGACTCAACCGATCTCTATGCGGATTGGTTTTTGGGTGTTGCTGAGCTTTATCGCTGGTTGCTTGGTTGCTTGGTTGCTTGTGCTACCTAGTTATATGGCTTTAAAATTAATCAATAAAAACCAAAGTCGTAAAATAAAAAAACAGCAGGGTGAACTCTTGTTGCTTAAAGGTGAGTCAGCTAAAGGTAATTAAATGGAAATAGAGTTGCTTTGGGTCTTCTTATTTCTTGCGTTGTCTATTGGGTGGTTGTTAGGGTTTTATACTAAGCCAAGTAACAAAATTGATGAGGAGTCTTATCAAGCGCCCCAAGAAATAAAGCATCGGTTACAGTTACTGTTTGATTCATACAGTGATGAATCAATTGATCGGTTTGTCCATTCTTTAGAAGTTACTCCTGAAACCTTGGGTACACACATTTCCATAGGTAAGCACTTTAGATCTCAGGGTGAAGTAGAAAAAGCAATTCTTATACATCAAAACCTTATGGCTCATCCTGAGCTGCCTGATTTAGCGTCTGAGTCTATTATTTATGAGCTTGCCAAAGATTATAAAAAAGCAGGTTTACTTGATCGGGCGGAGTCGCTATTAAGACAGCTTACTACTTCCAAACTATTTGGTTTTAAAAGTTTAATTTTATTGTTAGATGTTTATGAGCATGAAAAAGACTGGGAAAATGCAGTATCAAAAGGTTTAGAGCTTGAGCTTAAGAAGCACCCAGATGTCGCCTTAAGGGTGGCGCAATATTATTGTGAAATCGCAGAAGACAAGCAGTATAAAGGCCAGTTTTTAGAAATTAGACGTTGTTTTAAGCAAGCGCTAAATATACATAAAGAATGTATTCGTGCTTTGATTGGTTTGGCTCGTTTAGATATTGAGCATAAGGAATTCGCTTTTGCTTTAAATAGCCTAAAGCAAGTTGCCGTTCTATCGCCTGAAAATATCACTTTAACACTGCCTATGTTGCTCGAATGTACTGTTGCGACAAACTCCTTTGAGCGTCAGCAGGCCTATTTGGAGAAAATGTATAAAGATACAGGGCAAGTACCTATTATGCTGGCGATTGTTGAGTCGTTATTAACACAAGGTGAAACAACAAGAGCATATCAATATTTAGAAGGGCAGATACACTTGAATCCGAGTTTATCTGCCCTTGATATGATGTTTAAAAAGTGTGGTTGCGATGATTTAAATTCTGAACAGGTTGATCAGGCACTTAACCCGTCTGAAAAGAACTTGTGTGAGAATATGCTCGGTGTGGTGTCTAAAGTTATTGATGATGTGGTGGCAGATAAACCATCATATCGTTGCAATCAATGCGGTTTTTCGGGAGGGCAGCATCACTGGATGTGCCCGAGCTGTAAAGGCTGGCAAACAACACAGCCGTTAGTAGAATATGACAATACATTATAAAATTTCTGTTATTCAGAAAAAATTAACCGTAAATTATAGGTAAATCATGACAGGCACTACGTCAATACAAAAGTCTCCCATTATTGTAGCTTTAGACTACCCAACTTCAGAAGCAGCTCTTAAAATGGCATCAAACTTAGACCCTGATCAATGTCGCGTAAAAGTTGGTAAAGAGCTTTTTACGCGCAGTGGGCCTCAAATACTGGAGAGTTTACATACGCTTGGTTTTGATGTGTTTCTAGATTTAAAATTTCATGATATTCCAAATACCACTGCCAATGCAGTCTCTGTTGCAGCAGACTTAGGGGTATGGATGGTCAATGTTCATGCATCCGGTGGGCGTCGAATGATGGAGGCATGTGTAGAGAAGTTAAGTGCTTTTAAAGAGAAGCCTTTGCTTATTGGGGTAACTGTTTTGACAAGTATGCAAAATGAGGATTTGGCTGAGATTGGTTTAAGCGTGTCAGCGTTAGAGCAGGTTAATCGTTTAGCGTTACTGAGTCATAATTGTGGTTTGGATGGGGTTGTATGTTCTTCGCATGAAGTGGCAGCACTGAAGGCCAAGTTTGGTAATAAGTTTAATTTGGTTACTCCGGGGATTCGTCCGGAGTTTTCGGTGAAAGGTGATCAAAGAAGAGTGATGACGCCTAAAGAGGCGGTCACAGCGGGTTCTGATTATTTGGTTATCGGAAGGCCTATTACTCAGGCTCAAGAGCCTCTTAAAGCACTTGAGTTGATTGTTCAGGAGCTATCTTAAGGTTTCTTTAGTGCATTCTAGAAAACTTTTTGTAAATTAGGGTAATAAGTCACGCTAAAAATGAAAATGAACTGTTATAAATGGGTTTATAGCAAAGAGTTTAGGTTAAGACTCTGTGTATTTTCAGGTTAGTAACTAGAGGGAGCGCGTTTAAAATGAAAAAAGTATCCGGAGAGCTGCTTTATAATCGTTTTAACATTCCTTACCGGGTTTATGGTGATGCCAGCAAAGTAATTGTCTGTTTAAGTGGTGCCAAGCAAACAATGTCAGCCTGGCGCTCCTTTGTTTCTCACTTCCATAAAGAGTTTCGTGTTGTTGTTTTTGATATGCCAGGGCAAGGGCGGTCGCAAATTCTATCAGGGGCTGCTGGCGTAACGTTAGATGAGCAGGTCGAGGTAGTGAATCAACTCGTTAAGGAAACGATGAGCGAAGCCGTTGATGAAAAATTTATTTTTGGTGGCTCATGGGGGTCTATAGTCGCTGCAGCCTATGCTGAAAAATACCCAGATGTATTTGATAAAGTGATTTTGGCTAGCTTTGGCACCAAACCAAATGTGGTATTAAATTCTATAATTGACCAAGTGCAAGAGATGATCTCGGAAGGTTGTGCAAAAAATATTGCCCCAATGATGATTGAGAAGTTTGGTCAATACATTCCCGAGATACTAAAGCGTCAAATTATTAGTCAGTTCGATAATATGAGTGAAGCACAATTTCAGTCTTTTTATGAACACAGTGTTTTTGTTACCCAAATGGGAGACCTCAAAGATCTTGTTGATTTGAGTAAAATCTGCGTACCGACTCTTGTTGTGATGGGGCAATACGATACCATTATGGATCTTTTCGATACTAAAAAGTCGACACAGATTATACCTAAAGGAGAGTTTCTGTTGGTTAAAGGTGTGGGTCATTTTTTACATTGGGAAAAAGAGTTTATTTTATCTATCTATGAGTCTTTCTTTCAGCAAGAAGAGTGCGGTATTGCGAGTTTAGAGGCGATTATCTAATTTTGTTCGCTGTTGATTAAGAACTTACGCTCACAAATTATGCGCTAAAATGACTTAATTAATGATGAAGTTTTTCTAAGATATCTTTGGCTGCCGATATTTCAGCAAAATATTGGTTGCAACCCCCTTTATCAGGGTGGTGCTGTTGAGCCAATTTTCGGTATTGTTTTTTGACACTATGGTAGTCAGCATCAGAAGGAAGTTCTAAAGTTATTAAGGCTTTTTGTCTATCATCTTGAGCTAGATACTTTTCCCAAAATGAATTTAATAATCCGTTCACCTCTTCTTCGCTAGTTTTGAAATAATGGTTAATGTCTAAATAATATGTTTTGAGTGGGTCGTGTTGCGCAAGGCCATCTTTGTTTGATATATAGCTTAAACGTTCTATTTTGATCGCTTCAATTTTTAAACAATATCTCCTCTCCTCAAAATATCTATTTTGTAGCTGATATAAAGCATGCATGATAAGAAAGTGGGCATTAAACAAGTCTTTACTTTGTTTAATGTTTAGTTGATCAAACGGGGGAACAGTAGTATCTGTCAAATTCTTTAGAAGCTCATGCTCAGTGCATGGGTTGTTTTGGTCAAGAAAAGTCATGATTGACGTTATGATTTTTTCTAATGCATCCATTGTGACTGTTTTCTTTTTTAGGCTTGGCCCTTAGATTATCGTCTTAAGAACAAATTCGCTATAATAGATCTCAATTTTTTGCCGTATTTCCGTATTAGAGGTTGTTATGCAAGCTTGGGCTGGCGCAGATAAGTACGAATTCAATAAATTACAGAAAAAGCTTCGTGGTGGTGCTGGACGTGCTATTGCTGATTTTAATATGATTGAGGATGGCGACCGTATCATGGTGTGTCTGTCTGGTGGTAAAGATAGCTTTACCATGTTGCATATACTGATGAGTCTACAAAAGAGTGCCCCGATTAATTTTGAATTGGTTGCCGTTAATCTTGACCAAAAACAGCCTGGTTTTCCTGCTCATATTTTACCTGAATATTTAGAAAGTCTTGGTATTGAATATTACATTGTTGATCGTGATACTTATTCTATCGTGAAATCTAAAATACCTGAGGGTAAGACTACGTGTGGTTTATGTTCTCGTCTTCGGCGTGGAACACTTTATGCCTTTGCTGAAGATATTAAAGCCAATAAAATTGCATTAGGTCATCACAAAGACGATATAGTTCAGACGATGTTTTTAAACATGTTTTATGGTTCTCGTTTATCTGCTATGCCGCCTAAATTACTCTCGGATGATAAGCGAAATGTAGTGATACGGCCTTTGGCTTATTGTCGTGAACGGGATATCGAGATGTTTTCAGAGTTAATGGCGTATCCGGTTATACCGTGTAATTTATGTGGTTCTCAAGATAACCTTCAAAGGCAGAATATCAAGAAGATGCTTCTGGACTGGGAGAAAGAGCACCCTTCTCGCATTGAGTCAATTTTTACTTCATTGCAAAATGTTGCGCCTTCTCAGCTAGCCGATACGCAATTATTTGATTTCGAAACTCTGGAAATTGATCGAAGTGGTGAGCGAAAACCATATGAGTTTGAGTTAAACCAAACAATTTCTTCTTCTCGACCAAAAGGTGATGATGGTATTGTGCAAATATTAGAAATTATACCCGGTTAGCTTATTAACTTGCGCTATGCAGTAACTTCTGAAATGCCAATTGGACAATTGGCATTGACCAAACGCCAAAGAAAATCATCATTAAACCAGCGCTGGACCGGAACCAGTTTTGCTTAATGAACTTATTAAGTGATTGAGCAAAATAGCCGCTGCTCAACATCGCTGGTAGTGTTCCTAAACCAAAAAATAACATGATGAGAATTGAGCCGCTAATGCTGGCCTCAAGACTAGCCCAAATGAGTGCGGAATAGACCAAGCCACAAGGTAACCAGCCCCAAACCATACCAATACCGATAGCATCGCGAATCGATTTAACTGGCATAAAGCGCTTACCTAAGGGCTGAATGAATGGCCATAACTTACTGCCAAGTTTCTCAGTAAACGCCATACCGTTAAACCACTGAGCTAAATAAAGGCCCATCATGATGAGCATCATACTGGCCAAATAACGAAGCAGGGTAAACGCAGCAAGTTGTTGACTTAACCAGAACCCCGCTAAGCCAACAATCAAGCCTGCAATGCAGTAACTAAAAATTCTCCCAGCGTTATAGGCCAGCAATAATGAAGGCAGTGGTCTGGTCCTTGTTTGTTGTGTATTTAAGCCTAAAGCGCTTGCTAGGCCTCCACACATACCCAGACAGTGTGTTGAGCCTAGAAAGCCAAGTGTAAATGCCGAAAGTAAAATTGCAGGGTCGTTAAGAATCATTTTTGGGTATGAGTCGGGTCTTTCGATCTGTTGTTTTCTTTTGGTTTATCGTCCCTACCCGGAATCATATCCTGATCATCATCAAACAGGATGCTATGAGCAGGACCTTCCAAGTCGTCATATTGACCATTTTTAACTGCCCAGCCAAAAACCCAAATAGCAAGTGCAACTAAGATGATAGATACGGGTATTAATATAAAAAGTATTTCCATAATATATTCTTCAGGACCTTAATCGTAATGAATTAAAAACGACTATGAGAGAGCTGAGTGACATGCCTAACGCTGCAAAATAGGGAGGAATCCAGCCCATTGCGGCCATAGGAAGCATTAGTAAGTTATAGCAAATCGCCCATGACATATTTTGTTTGATGATTTTACGTGTCCTGTAGGCACTTTGGAAGGCTATATTTAATACGCTCATGTGGCTATTCAGAAGTACTGCATCAGAATTTAATTTAGTAATGTCGCTTGCTCCACCCATCGCAATGGATAAACGTGCTCCTGCTAGTACTGGTAGGTCATTCAGCCCATCGCCTACCATTGTGACCTCTTTGTGTTCATTTTGAAGTGTGCGCACATAGGCGAGCTTTTGTTCGGGTGTTTGAGCCGCTTTATAGTGTTTGATGCCCAGCTGGTCAGCGGTGTATTTCACTGAGCTAAGATGGTCACCACTTAATATATGAACTTGAATCCCCATCGCTTGGAAAGCTTCAATGCTTGCTAAGCTTTCTTTACGCAGGGTATCACTTAGTATGAATTGACTTAAAAGTTTAAATTCATTGTCTAGAGTTTTCTCGCTTAGGTAAACGTGTATTCCCTGATGAGATTTAATGTCATGAGTGGGAGTGGTGTTGTTAAGTGCAAATTCTAAATTCCCTAAACGATATTTTTTATTTTGATAAGTGCCTTTTAATCCGCGGCCAAGTTCTGTTTCAACGTGTTCAGCATTTTGTATTAGGTAGGGCTTAAAAACGTGCGCTATTGGGTGTTGTGAATGTACTTCTAAAGCAGCCGTAATAGCTAAAACTTGTTCTTTACTGGCTCCGTTAAATGTAATGACATCATTGAGTTGGAACTTCCCCTCAGTGAGTGTTCCCGTTTTGTCGAAAATTATGTCACTGGTATTGTTCATGGCTTCTAAAGTATGGGCTTTAGCTATTAGAAAGCCTTGATTGCGTAAAAACGTATTGACAGTGGTCATTGCTGTCGGTGTTGCTAAAGACAGTGCGCAAGGGCAGGTGACGACAAGTATGGACAGTACAGTTGTAAAAACGATATCTGGGTTGATGAAATACCAGAAAACACCAACTATGATGGTGGATAAAAGAACAAAAGAGACAAAGTAATTGGCGACAATATCAGCTAGTTGAACTGTTTGCGGTTTTTCATTTTGTGCTTGGGCCAACATACGAATAATTGCGGCTACTCGGCAATGCTTCGGTGTTGCGGTCGTTGTGATTTTTACGGTATTTTCTACGTTAGCAGTACCGCCGCTAACAAGGCTTCCTTTTGATTTTTGAATGGGTAAAAACTCACCTGTTAATGCAGACTCATCAAAACGAGAGTTACCTTCAACTATAATTCCATCCGCCGGCGCTATTTGTCCTTGGTGTATTACAAGAACATCACCAATTTCAATTTTATGGGCGGGTTTGCTCTCTTCCCCGCTGTGGGTTTTAACTAACGCTGTTGCGGGTAGTAGTTGGTTGATATTAGCATCGCTGTTGAGGTGTTTGTGTCGCGCTTGCATTTCAATGAAACGACCAAGGAGTAGAAAAAAAGTAAACATGGCTACTGAATCGAAATACACATCAGCTTCAATGTTTGTGTTGCTGAATATCGTGATGTAAGTGCTTGCCGTGAACGCTGATAAAATTGCTATGGATACAGGAAAATCCATGGTTAAGTGACGTGTTTGAATATCCCTGAGGGCGGCCTTGAAAAATGGCAAAGCAGAAAATAACACCACTGGTGTGCACATGATCAGGCTAACCCATCGGAATAGTGCGACAAAGTCTTCGTCGATACCGTTAAAGTTCCCTAAGTAAAGTGGAACAGAAAACATCATGCTCTGCATTGAAGCGACACCAGCGATTGCAATCCGAAAAATAGATGTTCGCTTTGCAGATTGTGCTTGTTTACGGGCTAAGTCTTCATGGTAGGGGTGAGCTTTGTAACCTAGTTTATGAATTGTGAGCAAAATTGAGCTAAGTAAGCAGGTATCCTGTTGCCAGCTAATAATAGCCTTGTGTGTAGTGTGATTAATGCTAAAGTTTTGTACACCTGACATTTTGTTGACTTCTTTTTCAAGCAACCAAATGCATGCTGCACAAGTGATCCCGCCAATGCTTAAGTAAGCTTCAGAGGTGCCATTTTGTGTATTTACAAAATCCAGCTGTAGGGTTAAGTCATCATAAAGGTGTAATTCATCTTGTTGTGATGAGCTAAAAGTATCTGGTTTTTCTGAGGCTTTTGTGCGATGTTGATAAAAATTCTCAAGTCCACCTGACACAATTGTTTCAGCTATAGCTAGGCAGCCGTAACAACAAAATTCTTGTTGTTCGCCGGAGATTTCGAGTTCTGCATGAAAACCGCGTGGAATGCTTTCTTCGCAGTGGTAGCACTTTTCGGGCATCAGATAGCTAAGAAGGCTTTAATTGGTGCTTGATGAGTGGGAGGTAGACTTCTTCTCGGATACGCCAACTGTTGTCATAACCATATAAGTCTAGGTATCGACGACCATTAATTAACGGCGGGATATCTCCAATAAACCCGTTGGCAGTTGGAAGTAGCTTAACAATAACATCTTTATCGCTATCAGTAGGGTGAAGTAATTTAAGTGTTAAAAAAGCTTGTGAGGGCATTTTATCTGCTTCAATTCTAACGAGAGCGATACCTTCGTTTAGAGTGACTACAGGAGTAATACCAAGATTTATTGCAAGCTTGTCTTGTTCAATAGTTTGGTTAATAGCGATCCCGTCTTTATAGTAGTTATCACTAACTAGTGAGTCTCTACCGACTACTGCAACAGTGATCATTATGCTGCTTAATATGACGGATGCAATTGGTACGCTCAATACAAACCAGAGCCAAGGCTGTTTATACCATGGGTTTCCAGCATGCGAGTTTATATCGGTCATTGTGTTCATCCTAATCCTGTTGTCTTGTAGTTTTGAGTTTAATCAGCTGTTCCAAGGAAGCGGCTTTCACTGGTCGCGCTTAACTCTTCATTTAGTGCTTGTACAGTGAATTCGATAGTGTAATGGTTTGTTTTCATTTTCTCTGGGTCAGCTTCAATGCTAGTTGGTAAGATATAGACTTCACCAGATTTTACGCTAACTTGAGTCTGTGTCGTTATGTGTAGGCTCTCAATGCCTTCAACACTAATTTCAAACTCCATATTATGGTCAGACATGTTCATTATCTTTAAGATATACGAGTTTTCGATCTTACCCAGACCTGTTAACTGGTATAAGGCTCCACGGTCTTTAATAACGTCCAGCTCAAGGGGCACGCGAGTAATGATAGAGTAAGCAAAAGAACAGATCATTAAGCTGAGAACAACGGCATAAGCAACTGATTTAGGTCTAAGAATACGGCTTTCTTTGCCTTCAAGTTTTTTTTCTGTTGTGTAAGAGATTAAACCCGGTGGGTATTTCATTTTATCCATAATTGAATCGCAGGCATCGATACATAATGCACAGCCAATGCATTCGTATTGCAGGCCGTCACGGATATCAATACCTGTTGGGCAGACTTGTACGCATAAGTTACAGTCAATACAGTCACCTAAGTCTTTATCTTTGTAGTCAGTATTCCGTTTTCGACTGCCTCGAGGGTCGCCACGATCTGCATCGTATGAAACCACTAGTGTGTTCTCATCGAACATAACGGATTGAAAACGGGCGTATGGGCACATGTACATGCAGACTTGCTCTCTGAGCCAGCCAGCATTGATATAGGTGGCAAGTGTAAAGAAGCCAATCCAAAAAAGAGACCATCCATCGGTAACGTTAAGTGTAAATAGGTCGGGTACAAGTTCTCTTACAGGGTAGAAGTAGCCTACGAAAGTTAAGCCAGTACCAAATGCAACAAATAGCCAAAGTACGTGTTTGGTTACTTTTTTTGCGAGTTTTTGGATACTGAAATCGGCCTTATCAAGTTTTATACGTTGATTTCGACTGCCTTCAACTTTCTCTTCGATCCACATATAAATGAAAGTCCAAGAGGTTTGAGGGCAGGTGTAGCCACACCATATTCGGCCAAATAGCGTTGTAACAAAAAACAAACCGAAGGCACAGATGATCAACAATAATGATAGCAATACAAATTCTTGCGGCCAAAAGGTGATGCCAAAAATATGAAACTGGCGAGCAGGGAGGTCAAAGTGTACGATTTGTTGACCGTTTATGGATATCCAGCAGATTGAAAAATAAGAAGCGATTAACATCCATAAAGAAAATTTACGAATTTTTTGGAATAAACCAGTAACTTTTTTTGCATAGATTTTTGTGCGGGAGGCGTAGAGGTCGGTGGTCGTTACCCCCTTAGACTTGCCATAAACTTCAAGCTTCTGAGTGCCTGGGTCGATTTGTATTACTGGAATTTTTTTAGACATAAATAAATCGCATCTGAAAATTCTTTGGTAAAGCTAAGGTCTTTTTTGTAAGTGCTCTATCTTACCTTAAATTCAGGAGGGATTATTTACTTGAATCAGAAGGGGGAAGCACTTAAAGCAAAAAGGTGCATCTATTAATTGCTAAATAGAGCACCCTTATTTTGAGTAGTGTCTTACTTGTTTGAAAGACTATAAACGTAAGCCGTTAAAACATGAATTTTATTTTCGTCAAGCATGTCTTTTTGTGCTGGCATCATTCCTGCGCGACCAAAAGTAATTGTTTGGTTGATTTTAGCTGCGGTACTACCATACAACCAAACATTATCAGTTAGGTCGGGTGCACCCGCTGCTTTGTTACCTTTAGCGTCGGCACCATGGCAAGCTGCACAAGCTGTTTGGAACATTTGGCTGCCTTTTTTGGCTGCTTTAATGTCATCAGTACGATCGCTAAAAGATAGCAAATAGTGCGTCAGGTTGCTTACATCTGCTTTATTCATCGCAGGATTCAAACCTTTGGCAGGCATTTGGCCTGTTCGACCATGAGTTATGGTTTCTTTTATCGTGGCTGCATCACCGCCATATAACCAGTTATTATCAGTTAAATTAGGGAAGCCTAATGCGCCCCGACCTGTTGAACCGTGACAAAGTGAGCAGTTATTTGCGAATAAGCGTTGACCAATTTTCATCGCTTCAGCATCTTTAGCTAGCTCTTCAACAGGTTTTGCTGCTAGAGCTGTAAAGATAGGTTCATATTTTTCGTTTGCTTCTTTTATTTCTTGTTCCCAGTGACCGGTAGATGTCCAGTCCAAATACCCCTTATAATTACCAAGACCGGGGTAAAGAAAATAGTAAGCCAAGCCAAAAACAACAGTTGCCATAAACATATGGAACCACCATTTAGGTAAGGGGTTGTCATATTCTTCGATTCCATCGAAGGAATGGCCCATTTTTTGTTCAGTTTCAGTGTCTGATGTTTGGCTTTTGCGTGTCGCGTAAAGTAACCACACACAGCCAAATATAACGCCAAGGCTGATAATCGAAGTCCAATAGCTCCAAAAACTAGTCATGATTTTTTCTCTCTTTCTCGCTCAATGTTCGTTTCGCGATTTTGTCATCCTCAAAGGGCAGGTTGGCTGCATCGTCAAAATCGTCTTTTTTCTTGCTGCTGAAAGCCCATAGACAAATGCCTAAAAATACAATCATGACAAGAATGGTTGATAAACCGCGTAACGTGTTGATATCCATGTTTATAGTGCTTACTTGTTTTTAAGAACGGTGCCCAATTGCTGCAAGTATGCAACAAGAGCGTCGATTTCTGTTCTACCTTTGACTGCATCGGCAGCACCTGCGATATCGGCATCCGTATAAGGAACGCCTACAGCTCTAAGTGCTTCCATCTTATCCCCTGTTAATTTGTGATTAACAGTTGCAGTAAATAACCAAGGGTAAGAAGGCATTTTTGACTCAGGAACAACATTTCTCGGGTTGTATAAATGAGCGCGTTGCCAATCATCACTGTATCGACCACCTACACGGGCAATATCTGGACCTGTTCTTTTTGAACCCCAAAGGAATGGGTGTTCATATACATGCTCTCCAGCTACAGAATAATGGCCGTAACGCTCTGTTTCAGCCCGGAAAGGTCGAATCATTTGAGTGTGGCAAACATGGCAGCCTTCACGGATATAAATATCTCTTCCTTCCAACTCTAAAGCGGTATGAGGCATAAGGCCTTCTACTGGTTCCTGCATTTTTTTGTCAAAGAACAGTGGAACAACTTCAACTAGAAAACCAAAGCTAATGGCGATAACGATCAACGGGATCATAATGCCTAGATTTTTTTCAATAATGTCATGATTCATTGAGTCGTGCTCCTAGGCGGTTTCAGTAACGGTGTCGAGTGCTTTGGCATCTTGTTGCTTAACTGTTAACCAAACGTTAACTGCCATAACAAGCATGCCTGCAAGGAAGATTACTCCGCCAATCATTCTCACTAAATAGCCCATATGGCTTGCCTCTAGTGACTCAACAAAGCTGTAAGTTAGGGTCCCATCTTCGTTGACTGCACGCCACATCAAACCTTGCATAATTCCGTTAACCCACATTGCCGCAATATACAGAACCGTGCCCGCTGTCGCTAACCAGAAGTGAAGGTTGATCATTGATATGCTGTACATTTCTTTCAGGTCAAACAATTTCGGGATTAAGTGATAAATTGCGCCGATAGAAACCATCGCTACCCAACCTAAAGCGCCAGAGTGAACATGACCGACTGTCCAGTCAGTGTTATGTGATAATGCGTTTACGGTTTTTATCGCCATCATTGGCCCTTCGAAAGTTGACATTCCATAGAAGGATAATGAAACGACTAAGAATCGAAGGATTGGATCGGTGCGTAATTTGTGCCAAGCACCAGATAGGGTCATCATGCCGTTAATCATGCCGCCCCAAGAAGGTGCGAGAAGAATGAGTGACATGACCATTCCAGCGCTTTGAGCCCAATCTGGAAGAGCACTGTAATGGAGGTGATGAGACCCAGCCCAAACATACAAAGAAATCAGCGCCCAAAAGTGGACAATTGATAAGCGGTAAGAGTAAATAGGGCGATTGGTTTGCTTGGGAACGAAGTAATACATTATGCCTAAAAAGCCAGCTGTAAGGAAGAAGCCAACAGCGTTATGGCCGTACCACCACTGAATCATCGCATCCACGGTACCAGCGTATATAGAGTAGGATTTCCACATTGTTACAGGAATGGCTAAGCTATTGCCGATATGTAGGATAGCAACGGTGATAATGAAAGCACCAAAGAACCAGTTTGCAACATAGATGTGCTTGGCTTTTCGCTTCATAATTGTGCCAAAGAAAAGCACGGCATAAGCAACCCAAACTACAGTGATTAAAACATCGATTGGCCATTCAAGTTCAGCGTATTCTTTTGCGCTGGTTAAGCCCATAGGTAATGTCACTACTGCGCCTACTATCACTAACTGCCATCCCCAAAATATGAATGAGGCTAAGCTGTCAGATATTAATCTCGCTTGGCAAGTTCTCTGGACAACATAAAGTGATGTCGCAAATAATGCACTACCGCCAAAAGCAAAGATAACTGCATTAGTATGCAGTGGACGAATACGGCCAAAGCTTAACCATGGTGTATCGAAGTTTAGTACAGGCCATACCAATTGTGCTGCGATAAGCACACCAACGGCCATGCCGATGATGCCCCATACAACAGTCATAATGGCAAACTGCCTCACAACTTTGTAGTTATAGGTTATTTGATTGATCTCTTTGCTCATTGTTGGTGATCCATTCGTTAGTACTGGTAAAGTTTACGGCTCTAGTTTTCTGCTATGCGAAATAGCTTAGTGTAGTTGAATAAAATGATTTAGCAGTCAAATTTGTTTAAAAAACAACCATATTTTGGTGTTTGTATGTCGAATTTATTCATAGCTACAGTTAATCGGGCAGGGTACTGATTGAGCGCATCAAAATCAATCAAAGAGTTAAAAATTATCCATCCAGCTGGCTTTAATTGATTTATATCAAGTTGTTTTGAGGGTAAATGTTTGCAAAGTGGTGGGGGGTGGTTTTTTATTGATATATGTCACGCATTTAGTCGTTTGAAAGTGCGTAAAATTATTGGGATGTTTAATAATTTGCTAATAAACGTAGTTTTTCGATATCTATAATATCAAGCTCTTTATTTTCAATAGTTATGATTTTTGTCTTCTGGAGTTTGGTGAAGGTACGGCTTAAAGTCTCACGGCGAAGACCTAAGAAGTTTGCTATGTCGTCACGGGTCATTGCTAAAAAGATGTTTAGCTTCAATATGTCTTTGTTTGAATTACGTTCAGCGACATTAAGAATAAATGCAGCTAGGCGTTCTTCGGCATTATTTCGCCCAGCATAGGATGTAAATTGCAGGTGCATGGTATAGCACTGATTACTGAGCAATTTGATTAGATTGTTTTGAAATGATGGGATCATTTGAGCAATGTCGTCAAGCCCCTTCATTGACATGTCACATGTGGTTGCATTGTCTATTGCGACGGCACTTAGGATATGTATTTCAGTTGAAATAGCTTCGTCACCCAGTAATTCACCGGGGAAACGAAAGCCAACCACTTGTTGTAACCCTTTGCTTGTCGTTTTAACTAATTTGACCGTACCAGAAGTTAGCGCATAGATTGAATTTAGAGGGTCTCCCTTTTTATAGAGGTATTCACCCGCTAATATGGGGGTTCGACGCTCCAGAATACTATGAGTCTGATCAAAAGATTGGTCTCCAAACGAAATCGGTTTACAAACATCATCTAAAGCACAGTCCTGACATGCAATATGACCACTTTCCTTAACTTCAGGGTGTTTGGCGTTTTTGGTGGGGTTCTTCATGTGCTGATTCATTTGACTCTAAATGATATGTGAACTTGATAGGCTTTAATAAGGTAGCTCTAACACTGTAACCTTCTCTGTTTTCTCAAGCATTAAATTTAACTCATCCATCATGCCTTTACGTTCAGGAGAACTAAGCCATACCTGCCAGTCTTGCAAGCTGCGCCAGTTACAAAGTACTACTCTGTGCCGCTTATTTTGAATATCCTTTAACGACTCTCCAGAAATAAACCCTGGAGCTTGAATTGCTTTTTGAAGCGTTTGCTTGGCGGTAACTTCATAATTTGATTCTAATGATTCTGCGATGAATCGTTCGATAATGACGCGTATCATGTGTAGCCTATTAAATAGTTGTTTAAAATTAGCTTTGTTTCAAAACATAAGTTGTTTCTTGAGTATAGTTTAAAGTGAGAATTATGGAATACAAATACAAACTAGATACATTGGGCCTTTATTGCCCTGAGCCCATTATGATGCTGCATTCTAAAGTTGCAGAAATGGAGGCGGGAGAGTTGGTGCAAGTTGTAGCATCTGACCCTGCAACAAAGCGGGATATTCCTAAATTTTGCCGATTCTTAGGGCATGAGTTAGTATCACAGGAAGAAAATGATCAAAAATTTTTCTATGTCATTAAAAAAAGCTAAAAATTGCAATCTCAATTCCTCGGAGTAGTACCTCTTTAAAATAGTCACTACTTTCCTTTTAGTGTTGGGTTATTAATTTCGCGCATATCTAATATTTGATCTACACTTTTAGTTTATATGAAAATATAAGTGCACTTGGTATTGCTGCCGATAGTTGCAATTTCTTGGTGCCAAATTAAGGCGTAGTAGTAGGGTTACGGTGAGAATTTATTTATGACAAACTCAGCAGTTGTTCAGTGTGTTCAGGGTATCTTTGAAGAAGCCTGTACTGGTTTGCTGGAAAGTCTTAGTAACTTGGCAGTCAAGCTAGATAGCTCAAGAGATGATTTAATTGATGTCCCTATTGCTTGTATAGATGCAGGTTCTAATGATCTTGAGTTGATTATTTGTTTGCAGTTTCCTGTTTCTGTTTTAGCGCTTACTTATCCGATTCAAGCTGATATAACAGGTGTTGATGAAGAACGCCTGGAAGACTGGATTTCAGAGCTTTCAAATCAGTTGGTTGGTCGTGTTAAAAATAAACTTCTGTCACACAACTGTCTAGTTGATTTGGGTTTACCAACTAGCTACTTTGGTTCAGATGTCAGTCATCTATTATCTAAAAATGGCGAGATTTTCAGCATTTATTTTGATGTTGATGGCGAAACATGCGCCTTTCATATTTCAATTGAAGTTTTTGAAGAAAGTTTGGTCTTTGAGCTTGAAGAAGATGACGACTCCGAGTCATTAGATGATGGCGAATTGGAGTTATTTTAAAGCCCTAATAAGCCGATCATTAAAACCTTCTTTACTAATTTCCCCTACAATCCTAAGCTTCGTTGTTTCTTTACCTTGATTATTAAAGAACAGTATAGATGGGGGGCCAAATAATCCATAATGATTGAGTAATTCCTGATTTAGTATTGAGTTTTCTGTGACATCCGCTTTAACTAAATGAAATTGATCGAGCTTGTTGCGAATATTAGGGAGTGGGAATACTTGGTTTTCCATTACCAAGCAACTAATACACCAGTCAGCATAAAAATCGACCATCGCGGGAAGCCCTTTTTGCTTTGCGATCATTAATTGCTGGCTCAGGCCATCAAGGTCATAAATAACTTCAAATTCAACCTTTTTTGCCTGTTGAGAGTCTTGACCTCCCGGAATAGTGCTTGACCCTCCTAACATTTCAAGCGGTTTTAATGGATCTGTTGCACCTGTAAAGGCACCGATCGCAAGCATAACGGCATACAAAGCAAATAATAAGCCTAATCCTTTTGCAATACGTTGCCACCCTGCTTTCGCTGCATCAAAAGCGCCCATTTGTGTTGCAGTTAAACCGAATAGTATTGCCCAAAGACCCAGGGATGCTTCTGCAGGGATCACTCGACTAATTAACCAAATGGCAACAGCAATTAGCATTACGCCAAATACGGCTTTAACTGTATTCATCCACTCGCCCGCTTTGGGTAAAAATTTACCTCCGCCAACAGAAATGATAATTAAGGGCACGCCCATTCCAAGACCCAAGGCAAACAAAGATGCACCACCTATTACAGCATCAGCAGTGCTACTTATGTATAAAAGTGCTCCCGCTAATGGGGCTGAAACACAAGGTGAAACAATTAGGGCTGATAATGCACCGATAAAAAATACACTTATGAAGTGGCCACCATGTAAGTTCTGGCTGCTTGAATTTAACTTGTCTCGAATAAATGCAGGCAATTGTAGTTCATACAATCCAAACATTGCTAAGGCTAGCAAAACAAATATGGCTGAAAAGGTAGTGAGCAAATAGGGGTCCTGAAGCGCCGCTTGAATATTAGCGCCCGCACCCAAAAGGCCTGTAATTACACCTGCACTAGCATAAGTGATTGCCATGCCGAGTACATAAGCGGTGGAAAGTGCGAGTGATCTGCCTATAGTTGGTGATTTTTGACCAGCAATAATGCTTGTAATGATTGGAATCATTGGAAATACACAGGGGGTGAAGGTTAGCCCCAAACCTAATAGAAAGAAGATACCGATAATCAGAGGTAAGCTACTATTATTCAAAAAATCAAAAACGCCTGCGGCATCTTCGAGATCATGAGTACTTGGGCTTACTGTATTAGCTGTAGGGCTGTTGGCAGTTTGAGGGGAGGGTGTATCACTTGAAATATACATCAGGTACTGGTGTTTTGGGGGATAACACAGACCTGCTTCTGCACAGCCTTGATAGCTGATTTTTATTTCTGCATCGGTTTGTCCAGCAGGAAGCCGGATTGGGAGAAGGATCTCTAGCTGATTTGTAATTACATGGACTTTCCCAAAATAAGGGTCTTCTTTTTCTTTTCCTATTGTTGAGTACTTGGGTTCTCCTAATATGACTCCTGGCTGCTGAGATTTGAACTTGAATCTCTCTTTATATAGGTAATAATCATCAGCGATATCCCAGTTAAGTTTTAATCCGTCCTCCGTTATTTCAGAGCTGAATACAAAAGCTTCATCTACTTTTAGAAACTCAGGTGTTGCAAATGAATTGTCTTGAACTGTATCAAGGCCTCCTAGAGCATACGAATTAACACTGACTAAAAAAAATAACGTGAGTAAAGCAGATAACGTACTTCGGAACATGAAAGCCTTCTTAAACTAAAAATGATTAATGCTTGGAGCTAAATTTAACCTTAAAGTTCCAATATGAATGTGAAACACTTCAGAAATGAGTGACTGATTTGTATCAATTGGTATCATTATGCTGTTTTCAGACTTAAGATCTCCTTAAAATGTGTTAATTTCCTTAAAATACTTATTTGGTCTTTGGTTTGATTATCCAAAACTGTAACGTTTAAAAGCGGAGGTTTACTGTTATTAGCTCATCTGAATTTAATGTCAGCACGCTTGAAAAAATTTTTAATAACCTTTTCAACGAAAGTGAAAAGACTGAATTGATAAGTGGGGGTGATGAGCCTGTCTATTTACCTCGATCTGATGTTCAGGCATTAGATCAAATTATTACTACTCACGATTATTTTTCTAGTGCTTTGCATGAAGTCAGTCATTGGTGTATCGCAGGGCAAGAGAGACGAAAGTTAATAGATTTTGGATATTGGTATGAACCAGATGGTCGAAGTGAAGCCAAGCAAAGAGAATTTGAAGTAGTAGAAGTCAAACCTCAAGCTTTAGAGTGGTTATTTGCAGAGGCTTGCGGTATTAGGTTTCGTTTAAGTGTCGATAATCTTGAACAAGGTGGTATGGGAGCAAGTGAAGCTTTCAAGCAGGCGGTACTTGATCAAGCTTTAGATTATTTAGAATTTGATAAGGCGCCAAAAAGAGCAGCCATTTTTATAGCCGCTTTACTTGCTTACTTTCGCCCAAACCAAAGAAAACTTGAAAAAACAGCTTTTTCTATCGCTGTTTTAGCTTAAAGGCATAAAAATCAAAGTAAGTTGCCTAAAGGAAGCAAGAAAGCTTGCATGGCTGTGTGATGACGCATAAGCTTTGGTCACTATTTTTCAGGATTCAAATAAATGCGTCACTTTTGTGGTTTGCAGCTTAGTCAGGTGTCAGGTATATGATGTTAAGAGGATTTTTTGGCAATAAGAATCGTGATAAAAAAACGCAGCAGAAAACCGCGCCAAGCGTTCCTGAGAAAAAGGCTACTCAAACTCGCTCTCCTAAGGTAAGTAAACCGAAAACTGAAGTAAAAGCCAAACTAAAACCTTGGTCGTTAGACGAATACAAAGTTGCGCCTGAAGAAGGAAAAACTCGTTTTCATGATCTAGGTCTAGAGGTATCTTTAGTCCATGGCATCGCTGATTTAAATTACCAGTATTGTAGTGAAATTCAAGCAGAATCATTACCGCATACCTTGAAAGGGCATGATGTCATTGGTAAAGCAGCTACAGGCACTGGGAAAACAGCAGCTTTTTTAATTACCATCATTAATGATCTATTTAATCGTCCTATACCAAAGAGCGAACGTTTCTCAAGTGAACCGCGCGCATTGATCATTGCACCCACACGAGAGTTAGCGCTTCAAATTGAAAAGGATGCAATCGCTTTAACAAAGCATATGGATATACCTGTCTATTCCGTATTAGGTGGCATTGATTACCAGAAACAAAAGACTCACGTACGAAATGAAGTGATCGATATTTTAGTAGCGACACCAGGACGTTTAATTGATTTTTTAAATAGTGGCGATTTGTATTTAGATCAACTTGATTTTCTTGTGATTGATGAAGCAGATCGCATGTTGGATATGGGATTTATTCCAGATGTGAAGCGAATAATAAGCCGTTGTTCTAAAGTTGAACAGCGTCAAACGCTACTATTCAGTGCTACATTCAGCGAAGACGTCTTGAATTTAGCGAAACGTTGGACGACAAATCCTGTTTTTATAGAAATTGAAGCAGAGCAGCTCACAACTGATACCGTTGAACAAAAAGTATTCATGGTGCCCGCTGACGAAAAGTTGAAGATAATTTGTAGTTATATTGAGTCTAATGATGTCACCAAAGCAATTATATTTGGAAATCGACGCGATGAAACGAGAAGGCTCGAAAGCACCTTAAAAGCTAAGGGAATTAAAGCTGCTCTCTTATCTGGAGAAGTTCCTCAGCATAAGCGTATTAAAACACTTGATCAGTTTAAGAGTGGGCAAATTGAAATCTTGGTTGCGACTGATGTTGCAGGGCGAGGTATTCATGTTGATGGTGTCAGCCATGTATTTAATTATAACTTGCCAGAAGTAGCTGAAGATTATGTTCACCGGATAGGGCGGACAGGCCGAGCTGGTAAAACAGGCGTTTCTATTTCTTTTGCTTGTGAAGATGACGCATTCTTACTACCTGAGATTGAAAAATATATCGGTATGAAGCTGACGTGTGAGTATCCAGATTATTTGTTAGATTAACTTAATGGTCTAAATAGAGTACGAGAATAAAAATGAATATAGTTGCTGACGAGAACATTCCTTTACTTTCTCGTTTTTTCGGTGAAATTGGTCATGTCACCCAGCTTGCCGGTAGAAATATTAAAGCACAAGATCTAGCGAATGCTGATGTTCTAATTGTGCGTTCTGTGACTCAGGTAAATCAGACACTTCTCGAAAATAGCCCCGTAAAATTTGTTGGTAGTTGTACGATTGGTATGGATCATATTGATACCCAGTACCTCGACCAACAAAACATTCGTTATGCGAATGCACCTGGCTGTAATGCTAACTCCGTTGTTGAATATATCTTAAGTTGCCTTTCCATTTTGACCGAGACTCATCGACTTGATTGGGGCGCGATGAGTGTGGGTATTATTGGTTATGGAAATGTAGGAAGCCGGTTAGCTAAACGTTTAGATAAATTGGGTATTGCTTATAAAGCGTGCGACCCGTTACTTGACTTATCTGTGCAGGAACAAGAGTCTTTGGTTTCATTAGAAGATGTACTTGCTTGCGATATTATCTCACTGCATGTCCCGCTGACCAAAGATGGAGAGTATCCAACTCATTATATGATTAATGAGCATGTGCTTAGTCAATTACGTGATGACCAAGTACTTATAAATACCTGTCGTGGCGCAGTGATTAATAATGATCACCTTCTTGAGCACTTAAGAAAGCATGGGCGATTTACTGCAATTTTAGATGTTTGGGAAAATGAACCTGAAGTAAATGTTGAACTTGCGAAGAGCGTATTAATCGGTACGCCCCATATCGCGGGATATAGCTTTGACGGAAAAGTTGCAGGGACTGAAATGATTTACCATGCGCTTTGTAAGTTTTTAGGTTTGCCGCTCAGGCATACCTCTGGGCAGTTCCTAGAGGAGCCCCCGCTATCCAAAATGGCCTTTACTTCGACGGCTGATATTGATTGGTGTCTTCATACTGCCATTCGAGCGTGCTTTGATGTTCGTCATGATCATAGCTTATTGCAGTCTACCTTATCATTGTCAGCGCTTGAGCGTGGTGCTGCTTTTGATGCTTTCAGAAAGTCTTATCGCTGTCGTCGAGAATTCTCTGGCGTTAAAGTTCAGCTTAAACAGGTCGATTCAGAGTTACATAGCAAATTTAAAGCGCTTGGCTTTAATATTAAAACTTAAGAGCGACTATTGTGGGTGAAGTATCCTCTCTGCCAGAACAAAAAGAACAGTCTGAGAACTTTGCAGATCTAAGTTTAACGATTGGCTCAATCTTAACCATTGAGACGATCTCACCAGTTAGAAAGTACCCTGTACATTTACTGGGTTATTCAGAAAACCGAAGCATACTTGTTTCAAGTCCTCTTCGAGAAGGAAAAGAAGTATTACTTGATAAGAACAGTGTTTTAGCTGTTCGATTATTGGTTGGAAAGAAAGTCTGCGCTTTTGAAACCAAAGTATTGTATCGCTCAATTCAACCCTACACATACTATCATTTGGCTTACCCTGAAGTAATTACGGCATTACAGGTCAGAAACTCCGAGCGTGTTGATACCTTAATTGAAACGGATGTTGATAGTGATTTTGATATTATTGGTGACTGGCCAAGAGCTGCACAGATTAATAATATCAGTAAGAGCGGTGCGCGCATGGTGTCGCAGCGTCGTCTTGGTGAAAAAGGTCAGGAAGTACTTTTACAATTCGAAGTAACTGTAAGTGGAATAGATAAACGAGTCTGTTTACCGAGTATTATTCGTAACGTCGAAAAAAATGAGACAGACGAAGGTGAGCAATACATCATAGGTGTTCAATTTCTGGATCTAACAGACGAAGAAACATTGACTTTATCGACGTATATTTATGAAAATGAAAAATAGTATGTCTCTTATTTACCGACAAATCGCACCAAAGTAGCTAACTTCTTCGCTTTCAACGTATATAAATAAAGAAATATCGAACTATGCCAAGCCCTGATGAAAACCCCAAAACATTTAGATTAGGTCTAGTTATCAATCCGCTTGCTGGTTTAGGTGGGCCCGCAGGACTTAAGGGGAGTGATCATCAAGACACTGCTTTGCTGGCTCATGAAAGAGGTGTGAGCTCTGTTGTAAATGAACGGGTCGGTATCGTATTATCTGACTTAAAGGATCGTTTGGGTAATTCCGGTCACCGTCTACAGATAATTACTGCAAGTGGTGCAATGGGTGAGATGGCATGCACCCCCTTCAATGACTTTTTTAAAGTAGAGATTGTTTACTCCTCTCCTGAGAGAACCACTGCTCATGACACGCTTAATGCCGCCAGATTAATTAAAGCTCAATGTGTTGACTTATTGGTATTTGCGGGTGGGGATGGTACGGCCCGTGATGTTTATCAGGCTATTGGAGAAGGTTTAGCTGTTTTGGGCTTGCCTGCAGGTGTAAAGATGCATTCAGGTGTCTTTGCGGTCACCCCCAAAGCGGTTGCGTCAGTTATTCAAAGCCTAATGAATCATCGATTAGTTTCAGCTCGTATGGCCGAGGTTAGAGATATTGATGAGCAAGCTTTTTCGCAAGGCCGTGTGAGCACACAATATTTTGGAGAAATGCTAATCCCTGATGATCAGCTTTTAGTTCAGTGTGTTAAGTGCTCAGGAATGATTGAAGATGAGCTTATGCTTGATGAGCTGTGTGCTTTTATCACTGAAGATCTGGAAGATGACACCTTGTATGTTTTAGGTTCAGGTGGGACGCTAAAAGCATTGAAATCAACCATGGGTATTGAAAAACCAACCTTGTTGGGAGTCGATGTTTGGTATCAAGGTGAAGTGGTCGCGCACGATGTTCACGAAACGCAATTATATGACCTTGTGCAACAGTATTCTAAAGTTCGCATCTTGCTGTCAATTATTGGTGGGCAAGGGGTTATTCTGGGAAGAGGGAACCAACAAATCAGTCCGCGTATAATTGAGTATGTCGGTTTGGATAAACTTCAGTTTTTAGCCACTCAAAGTAAAATACTTGCTCTTGAGGGAAAGCCTTTACGTATTGATAGTGGTTCTGACGAGCTTGATCGTAAGTTGTCAGGGTTTCATAAAATTCTTTGTGCTTATGATGACGCCTTATTGTATGAAGTTCGCTATCTAGATTAAGAATTTTCTATCAGGGCTGTTGACATTTTTCTGCATGCAACTCATTATCGAAACCTATGAATATATTTACTTCTTTTAAACGCGTTATGCGCCCCGCGAAAGCGGCATTCGTCCTCTGGCATATTTGTGTCATGAGAGCGATCAGCGCTGTGAGTTTGATAGAAGCAAAACGATAACCCCCCCCTTCTTTCAGTCACAGCAGATTATTGCGGTGGCTTATTTCTCAATGTTTTCCCAACATCTAAAAAATAAAACCACTGCATGAACTTTTGTCTAGAAAGATAATTTTTGTTCAAATGCAGGAGTAAGTACGATGTCAGTGCCAGTGGCTTATGCCACCATTATAATTATTTGGTCTACCACGCCTTTGGGTATTACCTGGAGTAATGAAACCTTAAGTCCCGTTGCAGCAGTTACAATCCGTATGAGTCTTGCCGCTGTGATTGGCTATGCCTTGTTGAAAGTGTTCCGGGTACAAATTTCATGGTCGGCCAAGGCGCTTCGAACTTACGCTTTTTCTTTGATGGGGATTTTTGTTGCCATGTTATGCACCTATACGGCGGCACAATACATTCCTTCTGGTTTGATTTCGGTGATGTATGCTTTATCACCGGTATTATCTAATTTATTCGCTTACATCCTGCTAGGAAAAGGAGATTTTTCTACGACAAGATGGGCTTCATTTATCATCTCTTTCATAGGTTTAACGGTGATTTGTTTCGACGATTGGGTATTGCATCAGAATGGCTGGATTGGTGTTGTGTTGTTGTTGGTTGCGGTATCATGTTATAGCTTGAGTGGCGTATTAGTTCAACGTGAAGCTTTCCATGCTCATCCCCTAAGCTTAACAGTAGGAACGCTAGTGCTATCGGTACCCTTATTTATTTTAAGCTGGTGGGTATTTGATGGCGCATTACCGGTTGTAGACTGGAGTAGTCAGTCCCCTTGGGCTGTATTATATTTAGCTTTATTTGGTTCACTGTTAGGCTTTGCATCGTATTTCTATATCGTCAGGCAGTTAGGGGCGACAGCGGTTGCAATGGTGACACTGATTACCCCAATACTAGCCTTGATTTTAGGGAATGTATTGAATGATGAGTCGATCACGCCACAGATTATGTTCGGTACGGCTTGTGTACTATTAGGCTTGGTGTTGTATTACCGAAACGACCAGATACTTCGGGTGCCAAGAATATTTCAGAAATCAGTATAAGTTCAAATCAGGTTCGTAATTGAACGTGGTAACTGGGTGCGTTTGCCCTCCATAAATGTATTTCATCTATGAAGGGCAAACGCACAGTTTATCTGAAAGGCTTACTTAAATGTGAAGGCAGCATCAATACTGGCTTTAAACTCAATGTCTTTTTGTTGATAAGAAGGGGAGGCTGAAGCGTTTGATGCCATTTCAGCTTTCATCATGGTTCTCATTACTCTGTGATCTTGGCTGGTTCGGTGGTTAACACTGTGAATGGTATCAAGTTGAACGTCATAACCTTCAGCAATTTGTTGAGCAACATTTCGAGAGTTACGAATTGCATTAGCGAGAGCTTCTGCTTTGGTAAAGCCTGGATCACTTAAACCAAACTGGATTTGATTTAAGTGAGTAACCTTACTTTTAGTGATTTCTTTGATTAGGTCTTCAAGTTGTTCCAGGTTTTTAAGTGTAAAACTGACTTGTCGACTCACTTGATACCCTAAAAGTTGTTGTTGATTATTTCGGTAATCATATTGAGGGTAAATTTGTGTCTGGCTGCTATCGAGTGAAGACGTATCAAGCTCAAATTTAGCCAATTTTTTTAATAATGTTTTGACGTGATCATCAACCTCTTCACGAGCTTGTTCGACTTCGAGTTGTTTTGCGACGAAATCAAGGTGAAGTTCGACTTGGTCGGGTTGTGCAGTCGCTTTCCCTTCTGCAGTGACGTGAATTAAGGGTAAATTTTTCTCTGCATACGTTACAGTAGAGAACATGAAAATTAATAGTGTCAGGGATTGAATCAATGTGCGAGTTAAATAGGGCGTCATAGACGAGTTCCTGTTAATTGGTATGATTATCTGGCTTCAAGTAATTCGTATAAAAAAATGAACTAAGAAACCTTAACAGCAGAGGACGGCATGAAAAAGTTAATTTTGGGTATACTTGATTGTGATGACTTATCACCGGAATTACGGGGTGACTACCATTGTTATACGTGTATGTTCAAAACCTTGTTCGAGCCTGTGCATAGCACAATAGAATATCGCCGTTACGATGTTCAAAAAAACAAATTGCCCAATGAAGTTAATGAATGTGATGCTTATCTAATCACCGGTAGTAAAACGGGGGTTTATGACGACAAGGCTTGGATAGAAACCTTAAAAACTTTCATTCAAAAAGCGTATGCACAAGAAGTTAAGTTAGTGGGCTTGTGTTTTGGGCATCAGATCCTGGCAGATTCTCTTGGAGGTAAAGCCGAAAAATCTGATAAAGGCTGGGGGGTTGGGGCAATGGTTAGCCAAGGCGTTGAGCTTGCGGATTGGATGCCTGATAAACTTGATTCCATATGCTTATTGTATAGCCATCAAGACCAAGTGACGCGGTTACCACCAAAATCACAATTACTATTTACCAGTGACTTTTGCCAATACTCTGCTTTTTATATACCTGATAGGGTGTTAGCTTTTCAAGGTCACCCTGAGTTTACGGTAGACTATTGTCACCGCTTAATGTTTATACGGCAGTCTCGTTATGCAGAAGGCCAGTACGCGCAGGCGGTGAAATCACTAGAGAAAACACTTCATAGTGATGTGCTGGCAAGCTGGATTATTAACTTTGTACAGGTTGGGGAACGCCAATGAAACTTTCAAATTTTGGTGAGAAGTTTACCTCTCAAGCGGGTATTACATCCTTGATGGATGACTTGGGGAATGCACTTTCGTCTGGGTCAGATATGATTATGATGGGAGGTGGAAACCCTGCACATATTCCTGAGGTTCAAGCTGTATTCAAAAAGCGATTAAGTGATATTTTAGCGTCGAAGCAAGACTTTCAGCGTCTTATCGGTATCTATGATCCTCCTCAAGGGAGCATAGAGTTTGTAAAATCGATGTGCCAGTTATTAAATGATCAATATGGCTGGGGCTTAGGTCCAGAAAATATTGCGCTTACCAACGGTAGTCAAGCGGCATTTTTTATGCTATTTAATTTATTTGCGGGCGATTTTTCAGATGGAAGCCAAAAACAGATTCAACTCCCATTAGCGCCGGAATATATTGGTTACTCCGATGCGGGTTTAGTGGATAAATTCTTCAAAGCTAACCGGCCCACTATTGACCACTTGGACTCACACACATTTAAATACCATATTGATTTTGAACAATATAAGGCGCCTTCTTCTGTATTTTCAACAACGGGCGCAATTTGTGTCTCAAGACCAACCAATCCAACAGGTAATGTTCTAACCGATGACGAAGTCAGCCGATTGGATGCGTTAGCAAAGCGACATGATGTGCCCTTAATTATAGACGGGGCCTACGGTACACCTTTTCCTAATTTAATATTTACTCAAGCGCAGCCTGTTTGGAATGAGAACACCATTCTTTGCTTAAGTTTGTCGAAATTTGGTTTACCTGCGGCTCGAACAGGCATCGTAGTCGCTGAGGAAAAAGTAATTAAAGCACTCTCTGGTGTAAATGCCATTATGAATCTGGCAACGGGGAGTTTTGGCAGTATGCTGGCTCATGATTTGGTCAAGACAAAAGAAATAATTCGCCTGAGTAATGACGTTGTTCGTCCTTACTATCTAGAAAAAGCGCAAAAAGCCGAATGCTTACTAAAAACAAAGTTAGAGGGGTTGCCGTATGCCTTACATAAAATAGAAGGGGCTATGTTTTTATGGCTTTGGTTAAAAGATTGTCCTGTTAGTAATCAAGAGCTGTATGAACGTTTAAAGGCGAAAGGGGTATTGGTTGTTTCAGGTCACCACTTCTTTCCTGGTCTTGATTCTGTTGACGATGCGACTTGGCAGCATAAGAAGGAATGCTTGCGCATCACTTATTCACAGGATGAAGCGTTGGTAGAAAAAGGTTTAAGTATTATCGCGCAAGAGATTCATCAGGCTTATCAGGAGAAATAAATGTCAAAACTGCCCGCTAAAACCGTCAATGATTCTGCCATTGAAGGGCATATATATAAAGTATTTCCAAATGATTTAAATGCGCATGGCACTGCATTTGGAGGAATGATTATGGCTAAGTGTGATCGCCTATCTTTAGTGGTTGCAGAACGTCACAGTAGTCATGTTTGTGTGACCGTCTCAGTCGACTCAATCCATTTTATGGCGCCCGCTAAAGAGAATGATACGTTAATATTTAAAGTATCAATTAATCGAGCATGGAATTCATCCATGGAAATTGGTGTAAAAGTGGTGGCTGAAAATAGTTACACAAGAGAGAAAAGGCATATTCTATCTGCCTATTTTACATTTGTAGCGTTGAACGATGATAATAAGTCGGTTCAGGTTCCTCAGATTATCGCTGAAACAGATGAACAAGAGAGACGGTATCAACAAGCCTCCATAAGGCGTCAAGCGCGACTACAAACAATGGATGCTTTAAATGCCTATAAAACATAGCTTAGTAAGATTTAATTTTCTGAAATTAATTCATTAAAAACTCACGCTTATATTGCAAAGGCGCTTTTCCATGCCAATGAGTAAATGCGCGTGAAAAAGTGCTTTGCTCGCTATACCCTAAAAGCAAAGCGACTTCTGCCAATGTAAGCTTATCATCACTTAAATACTTTAAAGCCATTGATTTTCGAATGTCTTTTAACACATTTCGATAGATTCTATTTTTATCTTTAAGTCGTCGGTGCAGGGTTCGCGTTGAGATGTTGAGCTGGCTTGCAATGACCGCTGCCTCGGCCTTACCTTCATGTAAACAACGAATAATAGTGTCTCGTAATTCGACGATAAATATATCGTCTTCGGGGAGGTGGTTCAGTAACTCTTCTGCCTGTTTACCCAATAGATCATGTAAGGTTTGGTCTTTATGAGGAATAGATAAGCTTAGGTCGCTAATTTGAAATGATAGCGATAGCTTTTTCTGGTTTGATAATATCGGACAAGCAAAAAAATTTTCATAAATAGTTAGGTGTTTTTCATTGATGTTTTGAGTAAAGGTGACCTCAACTAAATTTAAGTCGTTAGGCGAAATAATTTCACGAGTGATGTTAATCATGGATGCTAAGAGTAGTTCATCCGATAACTGGCTGGAATATCCAAGATCCGGGTTCCATATCAGGCTTAGACTTTTATTATCTATCTGCTTGATATCTGCTTGACTACCAGCATAAATAAGACGTTGAAATCGTTTAAAACAAAGTAGCGCCTCGCCTAAATTACGGCTGGTGCGAAATAAATAGCCCAGTACTCCACAGTGTGCCACCTGAACACAGCGGCCAATCTCTAAACCAAGTGCAGGGGTATCTAATTCTGTTGATAGCTCATCGAGCAAGTCCCACCATTGCTTGAATGACATATGCTGCTTTAGAGCTAATTCATCCAATAATTTCTGATAACTTGGCAACTCAATTCGGTTGACCTTCAAATAATGTTGCAGAAAACCGATGACATCTCTGGTAATAAAAAAATCGTTAAGCATGGTTATATCAACTGATTATAGTGATCTACATTAGTTTTATTTGGCGCAGATAGTTAAAAAATAGATTGATTAGGCCAATAATAGTCATCAAATGTTGATTAAACTAGTTTCAGTTGAATATAAATATGTGAGTTTGATAATAAACGAGAATTGTATGGCTGATTTAATGCACGCACTGGGTTTTATCCTAACTTTTGGAATATTTTTTGTTGGAGTAATCATTCTTGAAGCATGGTACTGGAGGCGTAAAGGTCGTCCTGAAGCTTATAATTTTAAAGAAACCATCGCCAACATTAGTACAGGTGGTTTGTATAAAATTATTGACGGTATTGCAGTTGCTCTATTTATTCAGTACTTCTATGAATATGTGCAGCAGTTTGGGTTTCAATATACGACTAATGATGGTTTTCTTAGTGTTTTGTTTATTTTTTTAGCCGTTGATTTTTTCTTTTATATTTATCACTTTTCAATGCATAAGGTGCGTTGGTTATGGGCCATCCATGTTACGCATCATTCCTCAAAAATCATGAACTTTTCAACAGCGTTACGTCAGAATTTTTTAATGGATCTAAACTTTGGCTGGGTAATGTGGTGGATACCACTAGCGGTTATAGGGTTTGATAAAAACTGGACGCTGATCGCAATTGAATTAAATCTGGCTTATCAATTCTTTATTCATACTGAAATGGTCGATAAACTTTCCAAACCTTATGAGTTTATTTTTAATACGCCGTCTCACCATCGTGTGCATCATGGTTGCAAACCCGAACAAATTGATACCAACTTTGGTGGTGTGTTGATTATCTGGGATCGACTGTTTGGGACTTTTGTTGATGAGCGTTCGGTTGGTAAAATTGAATATGGTTTAACTAGCCGCCAACCAAAAACGTTAAATCCGCTTCGTTTGAATCTGGACGAATTTTTTCAAATGCTGAAAGATGTGATGACTTATCGTGACTACAAAATTCTTTATAAATCACCTTCTTATGTTGAAGAGAAATATGACGCTGACCCTGAGCGAACAATACCTAGCAAGACGATTAACTCAATGTAGTGGCTTGTTATTACTAGAGTTGAAAATAGTTTCATAGTTTCAGCGAGTTAAATCATCAGACACATAGTTAAGTTATCAGGCACTATGTTATCGTAAGGACACGATATATCTTTTGTCAGGAATGGATTAATGACTGATTATAGTTTGACTGAAGCTCATGAACGCTTGAAAAAAGTATTTGAGAATCAGCTAAAAACACCAATTAATTGCTGGGATTCCCTAGCCAGTAAATTTTATTTTCGTGAAATGGCGGCGCAAGAGCACTGGATAAAAGCCGGTGACTTTTGTGTTGAGCTTTGTTTTATTCTTAAAGGTTTATTTCGGGTCTATTATATAGATCAATCAGGAAATGAAGTGAATCAGCATTTCTATCAAGCAAATGAAGTCTTTGCACCAGTCAGTGCCATTATTAGTGATGAGCCTTGTCAGTACTTTGTCGAAGTTCTTGAACCTACTCAATTAATGTTAGCCGACTACAATGATCTTTATGATATTGGAGCAGAAAATCCGGAGTGGTTGCGTTTAGAAATCAAATTACTGCAAACTGTCTTTGTTAAAAACGCCCGTAGGGAAGCACAACTGCTTTTGGGAAATGCGGAGCAACGCTACAAATGGTTTTGTAAGCAGTATCCAGAATTAGTTAAAAAATTACCGCAGTATCATATTGCTTCATTTCTTGGCATTACGCCTGTTTCACTTTCAAGGTTACGAAAAAACATAGGTGCTTGAAGCCATTAATACGCCCAACCTTATTATTACTTAAACTATTTACATAAAAAGGTATTCAATGTTTGCCGTTATTTTTAGAGCTAAACCAGCCGTTCAAGATGAGGCATACGGAAAAACTGTTTCAAAGATGAGAGAGCTTGCTTTTGAAAAATATGGTTGTCTGGATTTTATTGCTGTAACGGAAGGTGATCAGGAAATTGCCATATCCTATTGGGAGAGTGAGAAGGCTATCAAACGCTGGAAGCAGGACTCAGAGCACACCATAGCGCAAGAACAAGGTCGAGCTCACTGGTATGAGTCTTATACCGTACAAGTCGTCGAAATTAAACGTGAATATAGCTATAACTCGAATGAAAAACACTGATTGTCGTGTCAAATTACTAATTCGTTGTCTGATTCTTATTTTTACATCGTTGTTACCTGCAATTGGCTTGGGATCTTTAATCAAACCCTCACCATATTTATTGTACGAAGATGCCCCCTACGAAAACGTATCATCAACTCAGTCCATTAATAAAAATAAGAAGCCAGAAGTGTCGTCAGTTATATCAGAGTCGGCTGACTGGTTGATTAATAAGCGTAATGAGTGGTCGGGGATGATTGGTGATACAGGTGGTCAACTGGATAGTTTCTTTGCCGGGCAAGAAGTCGAAAGTGTAAATAATGGTAGTTTTTTAAGGCTAGGGTTTGAAAATAAATTTTCAAAACAAGGTGAAATATCATTTGATCCGGTTTTCAGGTTTAAGTTAGATTTACCGACTTTAAAAAAACGCCTCAAATTAGTCGTTGAAAGTAACGTTCCTGAGCAAAAAACATTAAGTGAAACAAACTTAGAGCATTCTCTAGCAAATGAAGAAAGGGCAAGCTCAACGACAACCGGCGCCCTTCAACTTATATTTGATTCAGCTCAAAAATGGAAAGCGTCAACGTCGATTGGTGTCAGACTTAAAAATCCCCCCAACCCATTCTGGCGGACCAGATTTAAACGTCGCTGGCAAATAGGGCATGACTGGAATTTTAGTGCCTTACAAAGTATGTATTATTTCCATAATGATGGTTGGGGTGAAACAACTCAGCTAATCTTTGAAAAACCGATCCATACTTATTTTTTTACATCAAAAAGTGAGGCAAGGTGGCAGCATGATGAGCGAATTATGGAGCTTTCCCAAGTCTACTCAATTAAAAAGAAATTAAGCAAGATAAGAGCGATAAAATACAATTTAGGCTTATTGGCTGAGAATCAGCCTAATGTCAACGTGACAGACTACTATGTGAATGCGATATATCGACGACTGATTTACGAAGACTGGTTATTTTATGAAGTGACGCCAGAATTACTATTTCCAAGAAGTGATAACTTCAAGCCTAATCCATCAGTACTTTTTAGATTGGAAGTGGTTTTTTCAGACTTCTGAGGCTTCTTTCTGAAGCCTCATATAGTTATTTTCTTTAAGGTTTATGAGTTCGATGCGACACTTGTTAGTGAGCATTCTGTTTTAGTGCGGTCTCTAATGGAATCCAAGAGCGTATCATCGCGTTCATACTCTGTAATTAGTTCGTCAAATGCATCGAAGTTGTCATCGTTTAAGCCAAAACTTTCTTCAATACGAATTAACTCCGCTTCTTTCTTTATGATGTCACTATGGAAATTTATATCTGCGCATTGGTATAAAACACTGTAATCAGCATATTGCGACTTGGTCATTAAGGCATCAGCCCAAGTTTGGCTTGATAAAACTACTAACGAAATACTTAACATTTTGGTTAAGGATTTAATCATTCAGATCTCCAGTGTTGGTTTGATTCAATATTGGTTTAACTAAATATTAGTTCAATGTTATGTGCCAAAATTACGAGCGAAATTGTAGTTGAATATCCTGTAAACAGGGTTACATTTAGTTGTAAAGGGGTAACTGCTTGTATCGGTTTGTAATAAGGTGGCTCAGGTTAATAGCCTTAAGAAAATTCTGGAAAATAAGCTCGATATATTCAAAGTAACTCGTCTACACTATAAACACCTTCCTTAATTATAAGTTGATGCAGTGTCTATATTTTCGACTATTTGGCGTATTTCCCCTCTTTTACTGGTCGTGTTTTCCTACGCATTGGTGGACTCTTCTGTTCTGGGTTTGATTGACATTAACGTGCTCAGAGCGATGCCTTATCTAATGGGGGGCGTGCTGTTATGTTTTGCGGCGATGTTTAACCGAAGCCGTTTTATCGCCCCTATTGTGATTACTTTATTTGTTTACTGGTTCATACGTACACGCTTGCAATCACCTTTGAGTCAGCCGGAGATACAAAGCCTGTTTGTCGGGGTGAATATCTTGTTCTGTTGTCAGTTAATGTTCAGTGCGTTGATGCCTGAGAAAGGTTTGATGACACGTTTAGGCTTTGTTTTCTTACTGGTTTTGGGCGCAGGAGACTTAATGCTATGGCTTTGGGGGAGCACGTCCTCCTGGATGCTTATATGGCAAGAAATTAAACTTCCTGATTATTTTACCTTTACTGAACATTATTGGCTGACAAGTTTAATATTGCTTAGTCATGGAGTGACGTTATTGGTTCTGGGTTTGATCGCTTTATGGAAACGAAGTGCGGCTGAATACGCATTACTTCTTACATGGTTCGTAGGTTTTGTCGTGTTTGTGGATTTTGCGACATCAGAAGTTTCATCACTTGGTTTTACCGGTCTTTTGTTAGCCTTGTTTATACTTTTTCAGCAAAGTAATTATCAGGTGACGTATATGGATGCCTTAACGGGTATTCCAAGTCGACGTTCAATGGAGGACTATTTACCCACTTTAGGTAAACGTTATGCCGTTGCGATGCTTGATGTGGATCACTTCAAAAAATTCAATGACACCTACGGACACGATGTGGGAGATCAGGTACTCAAAATGGTCGCAAGTAGAATTCATCAGGTTACTGGAGGAGGGAAGGCATTCCGTTACGGTGGTGAAGAGTTTATGGTGATCTTTAATCGTAGTGATGCCAATGGGTGTTATGTGCATCTGGAAGCAGTGAGAGAATCGATACAACACTATAAGATGACCTTGCGAAGCGATGATCGAGAACCGGACAAAATAAAAGGAAAAGAGCAGAGAGGGAATACTAAAGATGCTAAAGAAACTTCGATCTCTGTAACCATCAGTATCGGCATTTCAAATTCAGGGGCAGGTTTAAGTACAAAAGATGTGATCAAACTTGCAGATCAAAACCTGTACAAAGCAAAACAAGGAGGGCGTAACTGCACAGTTAAGCCAGAGTTGAGTTAAAAGAATTAAGCAGTTTTTAAACTATTTTAGTAAATGTGAAGATGCAAACATGCCCAGCCTTTTTTCCCAGAGGAAAGCATTCTCAGCGCGAGCAGTCAAAGGTAAGGATGCAGGCCTCTATTTCAGACCAATTTTTCTTTATCTATTGTCGCCCAAAAATAAATGCTTGTGGGTTTAAACGATCATCAAAAGCGTGGATGCCAGTAGTAGTCCTGCCATACAATAGTTGAAGTACTTTGTTTTTGATGGGCTACTCAGGAAAACTTGAAGTTGTTGGCCAGCATAGGTCCAAATACTTACTGAAGGTATATTAATTACGGCAAATACTAGAGATACAAGCAAGATGCCGTGCCAAGTAGCAGAAACGTTGTAAACACTAACAGCCGTGAATGCCATCGACCAGGCTTTTGGGTTGATCCATTGAAAATTGGCAGCTGCCAAAAAGCTCAAGGGTTTATAGTCATCTAATGAGTTATTGCTTGCTGGTCGACTCATGGCAATCTTCATAGCCAGATAAATTAAATATACGATACAAGCTGACTTCAATATTTGATGGGCCACAGGGTATGTGGTGAATATTTCCATTAACCCGATACCAATCAGGGCTACCATTACACTAAACCCCAATACGACGCCAAGCATGTGAGGAATCGTACGTATGAAACCAACATTGGCGCCTGAAGTCATCAGCATAATATTATTAGGGCCAGGCGAAACGGTCGAAACAAGCGCAAAAGTCATTAATCCTAAGAGTTGTTGGGACTCCATTTTGTTACCACCTTATGTTTGTTTTCTTTCCTTGTATCTTAGTGAAATATGACGTAAATTTTGTACCTATCTTTGCTTTAAAATAGCCTAATTAACAATATTGTTTGGATATGAATCAATTTGACGAAAGAATATTGCGTAAGCTGAAGTTTAATGGAAGATTGTCCAATGTCGAGCTTGCTGAGAGTATTGGACTTTCTCCTTCAGCGACATTACGTCGAGTACAAGATCTTGAGCGTAATGGTGTAATAAAGAGCTATCGCGCGGTACTCGATCCGAACAAGTTGGGGATTCACTTTGTCGCGTATGTCACGATCGGGCTATCGAACCATAGCAAAAAGTCGCAACTGGAGTTTGAAGAACATATTAAGGTGGCTAATGAAGTCACAGAGTGTCATAACGTCACTGGGGAAAAAGAGTATTTACTTAGAGTTGAGACAACCGACTTAACAGCTTACAAGCGTTTTCATTCAGATGTTCTGGGAGAAATACCGCAAGTAAACTCAATTCAAACCTTGGTGGTAATGGAGTCCCCAAAAGATGAACGCTAATACTGAAAGTGTTAAAAACTTTACTCATTGAATTTGGATCGATAAATGCAGGCGAATACAACTCGAACTCCCACACCATCCCACTTAAAAATTATTTATATAATATATGCTTTGCATATTTTCAGTGCGTTAAACGGGCTGCTTTCACCAGCACTTGTCATTACGGCATTTTTAACTGGCTGGCCTTCGATTATTGCATTATTAATGAGTTATATCTGGCGGAAAGATGCTTCGGATACCTATTTGTACTCGCACTTTAATTGGCTAATTAACACGTTTTGGTCTGCTTTAGTTTGGCTTGCTGTTGCATGGTTGTTGATTATTACGGTGATCGGAATGGTTGTAGGTATTCCTTTAATGCTTGTTGTTGGTCTTTGGGTGCTCTACCGTTTAGGTAAGGGTTTCTTTGCTCTAAATGACCGAAAACCTATTTGATATCTATGTCTGGAAAGATTCAGCGGGCCGCTAATATTACCTATTTCTGTAAGGCCAATATTAATTTGATTCAAGCTTCAGAGAAGGTTTTTTCTCCTTAAGGATATTTCCTTCTCAAGTTACCAAGCATTGATTTTTCGAGACTCATTTTCCCCATATATGTTGATTGACCTTATTAGTCTCTTTATTAGGGTTCTTCTTTGTACTTTTGTTTTTACGATTGCTTGTTTCCTTTGTTGTGCCATGACTTTTAGGACTGCTGGGTTTGTTAGCTATTTTTTTATTTTTTGGTACATAGTTCAGAATCGAAACAGGAACGGTCTTTCTAACAGGAAAACCCTCAATTTCTTTTCGCGTAATAATATGGCCTAAACGGCTTTCGATGGCACAAAGGTTTTTAAAATCTCCCATGGCTACGAAAGAGATGGCTTCTCCCGTGGCGCCTGCTCGGCCTGTACGCCCAATGCGGTGTATATACTCTTCGGGTCTAAATGGCAGGTCATAATTAACAACACGTGTCAGTTCACCAATATCAATACCACGAGCGGCAACCCCTGTGGCGACTAGAAATTTAATCTCCCCTGACTTAAAGTCACTCAATATTTTTGCGCGCATCGCTTGGCTTCTATCACCATGTATTGATTCGGCTTTAATGCCGCGCTTTTCAAGCTGGCTGACGAGTTTGGCTGCGCCGTGTTTCTTCTCGATAAAAATCAGAGCCTGATCCCATTGTTGTTCTTTAATTAAGTGGCTGAGCAGTGCCGACTTGGTATCTTTGTCTACGGTGATCAACCATTGCTCAATGCTAGGAGCTGCCGTAGCTTTAGGGGAAATTGTTATTTCAAGAGCATCATTATTTACAGTCTTCGCTAAAAAACGCACATCCTTTGTCAGGGTGGCAGAAAATAACAAACTCTGACGATCTTCTGGCAGGCGATCAATGATCTTATTGATATCATCAATAAAGCCCATGTTGAGCATTCTATCGGCTTCATCCATGACGATAATTTCTAGTTCATCAAAGTGCAGTGCACGCTGATAAATCATTTCCAAGAGCCTTCCTGGTGTGGCGACTAGAATATCTACGCCTTCAATGAGGCGCTGTTTTTGCGGGTCCGCATCTACGCCACCATACATCGCCATTGACGTCAGGTTTAAATATTGACCGTATTGGGCCACATTTGTTTCAATTTGTTCAGCTAGCTCTCGGGTAGGTGAAATAATAAGTGCTCTTATTCGCTTGGCCCTGCGTGTATGTTCAGTATCTAGTTTCTCTAGTATAGGCAATACAAAACTGGCTGTTTTACCTGTGCCTGTCTGTGATGCTGCGACGAGATCTTTACCTGATAAAATTGCAGGTATCGCTTTTGTCTGAATAGGGGTGGGCGTTTTATAGCCGATATCTGCTATAGCTTTTAAGATAGGATCACTTAGTCCAAGTTTTGAAAATGACATATAAAACCTCGGTTTATGATTATTAGCGCCGATGCTGGCTGCTATTGCAGGTTATGTAGGTATAGTTAATAACAGAGCGAGAGAAGGAAAGATGACGCGAGTATAACAGCATACTTTTGTAAATCTACTTGCTCAATAAAATCGTCGCCTAGAATATCAAGCTGAATTTTCAGGTTTTGAATAGTGGTGCAGGTTTCAACGACTGGGGTATGACGGGTGCCCAGCTTTATGTTAGTTAGTAATTATAATCCTGTATTACTTTAGAGTGCAGAAAGTTCATCTTGAAGGTCGCTCTGTAGTTCTGATGGTTCGGTGATCCACACGTCAGCGTCTAGTCCAGGAAATACGCCTATCTCAAGGCCATCTTTTTTCAGACCTGGAATCCATTTTTTAAACAGCTCAGGTAGGGAAATGCTTTTTGGGAAAAGTTCCTTAGTGCCTTTATTGTATTCAATAGCGAAATCTTGTTCTGGCCAAACTGGTAAATATTCAAACTTCTCTTCTTCAGCATATATTTTTAAAAATTGGCTGTTTTCATTAACCAGTATCCAAACTTCTTTCTCTTCACCAACTTTACTTAAAAAGTAATCATACCTTTCTTCACAACTAAAATTTAGTATGCTTTCTAGCGTATCTGGGTTCATGTTTTGTCTCTATCGTAAAGTGGTAAGCAAGCTGTATTCAGTTTGAGGTGTAACGTTTATTGATTCAATGATGAGGATTGGGTGTGTATAACACTAGGCAGTTTCATTGTAGTCATATTAATCGCTGTTTTTAAACGAAAAAAGGGCATGCCGATAAGGCATACCCTTTTAAATCTAACCGCTACAGCTTAACTGTATTATACAGCTACGATGTTCTCAGCTTGAGGGCCTTTTTGGCCTTGAGTTACAGTGAACTCAACTTTTTGACCTTCAGCTAAAGTTTTGAAACCGTCGCCAGAAATTGCGCTAAAGTGAGCAAATACGTCTGGACCAGACTCCTGCTCGATAAATCCAAAACCTTTAGAATCATTGAAAAACTTAACAGTACCTTTTACAGTATTAGACATAATAATATCCTGAAATTTAAAAAATAAATATGCCTTCAAGAGGCACGAATAGCATAAAAAACAGACTAGAACTTTGATACTTCAGGACGAGGAATTACGAATAACACGGCGAACATAAAAATATATACAAAGACTTTCTTTTCAGCTGGGTGGTAATTTAAAAGAATGCGTGAGTGAAGTCAAACCGTTTTACAACTGTTTACATTCGGGGGAGCTTCGGATGCCTAAGATAAATTTAAAGGGTCCTCAGTGAAATCAGCGATTTTTCTGGTTATAGTCTCGATAGATTTTTTGCGTCGTGCTATTAATTTTTTCAGCGAGCGCGAATATGGTGAGGCTTGAATGGGTCATTATCTTGGGGTATTAATTTTAAAGTTAAGTGATTTATCTGTAGATGGTGTGTGGATATACTACCTATTCTCTCTGAGCGCTTAAATGATCTTAATAGTGTACAATGGACGATCACTTATTAAGAAATGACTACCATGGCTACAAAACTTAGAGCTCCAGCAAAAAAGAAACAACCAGCAGCAACAGAAACTTCTAGTTCTATCGATGATCAGGTTAAGTCCTTCCTTGAAGGTGGCGGCACTATCGAACAGGTTAAGTCTGGTGTTAGCGGACAGGAAAGTATGATTGGCCGAAAACAAATTAATCTCAATAGTAATAGTAAGCCTAGTAGCGACTAGAAATATTTAAATGACTTGGTTTGCAAGGTTCTATAGGTCAGAGTGTGCATAACAACTGGGTGTCGTTATGCTTATTAACTTGAAATTAAACACTCTAATCTGTGAGCTAAAAATAATCTATCTTTTCACATCTCGGGCTCAAGCTAGCTTGTTTCAGTGATTATGTCGTATTCCCTTACAGTATATTGGCGAAGAAAAAAACAATCTTATTTTTTGTCATTAGTATCAATCGCCTGAAACCTAGCTTCATTTTATTAAAGAAATAATAAAGCTTTTGAAGTCGAATAATGGGTGTAAGCGTAAAGTTAAACACGGCTATGCCTTTGACAAAGACTCCCCTATTAGTAATGCATCCTTTTTTGTCTTGTGTTTAGTTTATAGTCAGTGGGGCTGGAAATAGCTCTAATTAGACTTATCCGGTGTACCCGTTTACAAGTTCTATTAGACTGTGGCGCATCAATACAGCAGAGTGATGTGGGTTTGTCGAAACCGTGAACATCTGGTCACTTCAGGGTTAACCATTAGAGACTTGGTTTGGCTCGTTACAGACTTTATTATATAGTCATTTGAAAATAACTCCTGAGAATTAAATTAAGATGGCAAAGTATTCTAAACGTCACCCTGAAGCGACTGAGAAAAATCAGGAAGAGGCAATTAAAATTGCACGCGGAATCCAAAAGCAAGGGCAGACTAAAGAGCAAACCAAATTGATTGCTCAAGGTATTCAAAAGGGGATTGAACAATATAAGAAGCAGCATAAATCCAAAGCCAGAGATTTGAACAAGCAACTTAAATCTCTGGAAAGGTCTAAAGAAAATGCGGTTGATCCGGAGGCTATAGAAACTATTTTAGTAAAACAACACTGGTTACCTTGGGTGTTATTAGCCATTTCATGGCTTATATTCGGGTTTGTTCAAATATAAACTTTATTTTAAATAATCATATTTGGCCTCTTGTAATTAGTTTGGCAGAATAGCACTCCTTTGATTTTCTTGAGAGAAATTAATGATGTTTTGCAGTAATGAAGACCAGATGTTTGGTTGTCATCAATCGAATATATCTTTAGTAATTTTCTTTATATGTTCCATTTTTTTAAGTCTGTCAGTATCGGCAGATTCAAGCTATCAGTTTTCTCTTAGTGCTTATGGTGCAGATGTAGAGTATGACTGGAGCGGTGAAGGCGAGGCTTATGGTTTGAGTGCTGCAGCTTATATTGAACCAATAAAACTAGACGGATTCGTACCTTACACCCTCGCGCCATATTATTCTCGTACATCAGGTTTGTTTTTAGGTACCTCAAAATCACGTGTTACAGACCTTAATGTGATTGCCGGTGGGCGAATTTTGAAAAAGTTTGATGGCCATACGTCAAATATAGGTTTGCGACTTGCGAAAGAAGATCTACCCCTTTGGCTTGAATTTGGTTATACACGAGTGGGTACGTCAACGGTTGAATTTACCAGTGGAAAAGGGGGGGCAGATAGGAGGTATATTAAAAACATGGCTGTAGGATGGTTTATCAATAAGAACCTTAGTTTATATGGCTTTAAAGAAGATGATTTGGTTGATAGCTCGGGTTTGGGCTTGCTCTATTTATACAATACAAAGCACTTTGGGTTTGTTGAAGTGGGTTTTCAGTATACGGAGATCGACTCTGAACATGTTGACCTTGAAGTCGTGAATGGCACCATCAGAAATGCAAATGTTATCTCTGAAAAAGAGGAGATTAAAGCATTCAGTTTGACGTACTACCCAACAGTGAAGGCTGAAATTGGTGTGCGCTACGAACTATTGGATTACAACTATGATGCCCATGGTAATTACTTGACTATCAATGCAGGATATTTTATTTCTTCAAAGCTACGTCTTGGCATAAGTTATTTTGATGTATCTCAAGACAAGCGTGCTATTCGTGTTGGACGTAATGAATACAGTAACTTGAGTGGTAGTGTTTCATATAAGTTTTAGTTTAAGACGCCGTAATAACTGTGTTCTACAATCATTTCGGCGTGAATTAAACCCAGAGGCTATGCTTTTTTAGCCTAGCTTTATAACAACTCTATAATGCTAGAGAAATCTTTTTTACCATCACCCTGATTTTGTTTTTGTTGATACATTTCCAAGGCAAGTTTTCCTAGTGGCGTACTACTGTTTGTTGTTGTGGCATTATCCAGTGCAAGGCCGAGGTCCTTGGCCATTAAGTCAACCATGAAGCCCGGTTGGTATTCATTGGATGCAGGGCTGTTTTCCATAACTCCCGGGAAGGGGTTATATTTTTCTAAAGTCCAATTACTGCCAGAACTTGCAAGCATAATGTCGGACAGTATTTTGGGGTCCAGACCATTTTTAGTGCCGAGCTTTAATGCTTCCGAACTACCAATCATGTGAATGGCTAATAACATGTTATTGCACATTTTTGCTACTTGCCCTGAGCCGTTGTCACCTGCATGGAAAATATTGAGGCCCATGTCTGCTAACACGATTCGCGCGCGTTCGAATGATTGTGTTGAACCGCCACACATGAATGTCAGGTTACCAGATTTCGCTGCGGCAACCCCTCCGGAAACGGGCGCATCAACCATGTCTAAATCTAATTTCTCACAAGCTTCGTGAATGCTTTGAGCCGTTTCGGCGTCAATGGTGGATGAATCAATGATGAGTGGTTTATTGCTTAAGCTATTCAGTAATCCACCTTCGCCTTCTTTATTTCCCAGATACAAGCCTGAAACATGTTTCCCTGCGGGCAGCATAGAGATAATTACGTCAGCATTTTGGCAAGCATCTTGAGCGGATTGACTGGCATAAGCCCCTTCATTTGCCAATTTTTGAAGCGCTTCGGGTACTAAGTCAAATACGCGTACTGTATGGCCAGCTTTGAGTAGGTTTGAGGCCATAGGGGCGCCCATGTTACCGAGCCCAATAAATGCAATTGTTGTCATGATCGTTGTCCTATTGTTGTTTTGTTCGACCCAGTTCAAGTGGGTTCTTTTTCCATGGAGCTGAAAAGAATTGCTCAAGAGAAGAGCAAGGGATTTCACTGAAATGTTTAAACGTCCAATTGGGTGATTTGTCTTTATCAATCAGTAATGCGCGAACACCTTCAGCAAACTCTGGGTAACGAATAATGTTAGTAGCGAGTTGAAATTCAGATAGAAAAACAGTTTCTAAATTTGAATGACGGTGGCGCCTTAATTGTTCATAAATCAAAACGGATGATAATGGCGAACCATGCTTGATCGCTGATTGAGCTTTATTGAACCAGCGGTCTTCTTCATTGTATTGACTGATTTCAAATAAAACTTCTGCTAGAGATTGATGTAAACAAATTGACTCTAAAAGTGCATGGTGTGTTTGAATTTCAGAGGTCATTAATTGTTTTAATGATTTTTCTTTAATGGATATTGCGTCAATTTGTTCATCAACAAGTGTATGGTTATCTGAGGGCAGCCAATCTACCTTTTGAAGGTTTTGTAATAGTTCAGAATGTGCCGACCATGGAATAACATAGTCAGCTAATTTTGTATAAAGTGCATCACGGGCATTAATACTGGCGCCTGTTAAAGCAAAGAATACGCCGAGGTTATAAGGCATTTGGTTTAAAAAATAAGTGCCGCCAACATCAGGGAACAAACCAATCGAAATTTCCGGCATGGCAATACGGGTTGATTCCGTTGCTATACGATGACTTGCGCCAGCCATAAGACCTAAGCCGCCACCCATTACAATACCATTTCCAAGGCAAATGACAGGTTTTGAGTAAGTGTGGAGCTGGTAATTTAATTGGTATTCTTGTTGGAAAAAGGCTTCGCCTTGTATGCACGGGCCACCAGGGGTTGATACGGCTGACTTATATAACTCCTGAACATCACCGCCTGCACAGAATGCTTTATCGCCACTACCCATTAATATAATGATGGCAATATCCTGATCATCTTCCCACTGAGAAAGTTGAGATGACATGCCTTTCACCATCGATAAGGTTAAGCTATTTAAGGTCTTCTCAGAATTAAGCTTGATTACCCCAATTTTACCAGTACTGGCTTCTAGCTCGCTGACAATTAAGGTTTCTGTATTGGTGTCTTGGCTCATATTTGACCTTTCTCGTGTGATATAAAGACGTTGATTCTGTAGCGATTAGCTTAGTGTAACCATTCAGGCTTTCGTTTTTCTAAAAATGAATTAGTGCCTTCGAGTTGGTTTTTTTCACCAATTAAACCAACAAACTCACTTCGCTCTGCTTCGAGGCCTGTTTGAATGGCAGATTCTCGGGCCTTGTTTAATAGTCGTTTACAAGCTCGAACGGCATCAGGGCTTTGACGGTTAATTTTCTCAGCAAGCGCTAAAGCGTGCTCAAGTGCTTGGCCTGTTTCAACCTGTTCAATCGCTAAGCCTGTTTGTACGGCTGTTTCTGCATTCATTCGTTCGCCTAATAAAATCATTTTGCAGGTCCAGGCTTCACCCACTATCCAAGGTAGACGTTGCGTTCCTCCAGCGCAGGGAAGTAGGCCAACACTTGCTTCAGGTAGGGCTACTTGTGCTTGTTGTTCAATGATTCGCATATCACAAGATAATGCACACTCCAATCCACCGCCCATGGCATACCCATTGATGGCTGCAATGGAGATGCCATTGAAATTAGCCAGAGCTTCGAATGCTTCGCCAAAATATTTGGCTACATCGGCTGCTTTTGTTTTGTCGCCATCAGCAAACTGGTTTAGGTCTGCTCCGGCAGAGAAGAATTTTTGCCCTTGGCCATGTATGACGATGGCAGTAATTTCAGGTGTTCTGTTAAGCTGATCAATTACTTTCCGAAAGCCCGTTAAACTTTCCATATCCCAAGTATTAGCTGGTGGGTTGTTGATGGTAATTTGGGCTGTATGATTCAATATTTGAACTTGAATTTTATCCGTTGTAGAAAGTACTGTATTGGTCATTTGGGTTACCTTGTGAGTAAAAAACTGTATTAATCGAGCAGGTTTAAATTTTCATCTGCTAATAGACGTTTTGCAATAATGAGTCGCATAATCTCATTCGTGCCTTCCAGGATCCGATGAACACGAGTGTCTCTAAAATGGCGTTCGATCGGGTATTCTTTAATGTAGCCATAACCACCATGAAGCTGGAGCGCTTCGTCACAAATACGAAAACCAAGATCCGTAGCAAAGCGCTTTGCCATGGCACAGTACGTCGATTTTTCTGAATGATTTGTGTCTAATTTATAAGCGGCTAAACGGATCATTTGTCGTGCGGCCGTTAATTCGGTCAGCATATCAGCCAATTTAAACTGTGTCGCTTGAAATTCACTGATTGCATGGTTGAACTGTTTGCGCTCTTTAACGTATTGCGTACTCAGCGAAAGGCTCGCTCTTGCCGTACCGAGTGAGCAGGCTGCAATGTTGATACGCCCGCCATCCAAGCCTTCCATTGCTAGTTTAAAACCTTGGCCTTCTTCAGCGAGTAGGTGGTCATGTGGAATACGCACATCTTCAAAATTTATTAAAGCAGTGGGTTGATTGCTCCAGCCAAGTTTTTGTTCTTTCTTTCCATAAGTTATGCCTGCGGTGTCAGCGGGTACTGCGAAACAACTAATGCCTTTTGAGCCATCAGCAGAGGTACGCGCCATGACGATGAGTAAGTCTGTTTCCCCTGCGCCAGAAATAAAAGCTTTGGCGCCATTTAATAAGTAATGATCATCCTTTTTTTCAGCTCTGGTTGTGAGTGATGCAGCATCTGACCCTGCGCCCGGTTCTGTTAAACAATAGCTAACCAGCTTTTGACCAGACGCCAGATCAGCGCACCATACATTTTGCAAGGATGACTGTCCGTAACGTGCCAACATATTAAATGCCATATTATGGATACTAATGAATGCCGCAGTAGACGTACATTCACTCGCTAATTCTTCCATAATAATGGCACTATCTAATCGACCAAGACCAATGCCATGATGTTCCTCAGGAATATACATGGCCATAAATCCAAGTTTGCCTGCTGCAATAAACGTGGCTTTAGGGAAGGTTTGCTGTTCATCCCATTCTTTCGCGTAAGGCGATAATTGTTGCTGGGCAAACTTTCGTGCAGTTTGCTGAAAGGCATATTGGTCTTCAGTCAGGTCGTAATTCATACTTGTCTCATACCTTATAAGGGCATCGTTTATTTCAGAGAAATAGACATGTTAGGTGCTTGTGTCGATGCTTCTTTCCAACTGGCAGTGACGGTTTTTGTTTCAGTATAGAAGCGTACCGCTTGTTTTCCATAGGCGTGCAAGTCTCCCATAAATGACCCTTTCCAACCCGTAAACGAAAAGAAGGGTAGTGGCACAGGAATTGGCAGGTTGATACCCACTTGGCCAACTTCAACTTCATGCTGATATTTTCGTGCATGTACACCTGACGTGGTGAAAATTGAAGTGCCGTTACCATAAGGGTTTTCATTAACAAGCGTTAAAGCCTCATCGAGTGAGTCGACATTGATGCAAGAAACAACTGGGCCAAAGATTTCTTCTTTATAAATGTCCATGTTGGTCGTCACACCCGTAAATAAGGTAGGGCCGACCCAGTTACCATCAGGGTAGCCTTCAACTTCGATACCTCGTCCATCAATCATACAGTTTGCACCTTGATCAATACCGCTTTGGATAAGTTTGTTGACACGAGTGACAGCAGCTTGATTTATAAGCGGGCCAAATGCGGCATCTGGGTGATTCCAAATATTAGGTTTTATCGCAGCCAAACGTTCCGCTAATTCGTTCGCCCATTGAATGGTTTCGCCCACAAAAACGATCACACTAATAGCCATACAGCGCTGCCCAGCAGCCCCGACTGTTGCACCGACTAAGGCATTCATCACGGTGTCTTTATCTGCATCAGGCAGTACGACCATGTGGTTTTTTGCACCCGCGAAACATTGGGCGCGTTTAAATTGTTGTGTCGCTGTTTGGTATACATGTTTCGCGACAGGTACTGACCCTACAAATGAAGTGGCTTGAATATCGGGATGGGTTAATAGTTGATTAACCTGCTCCTTTCCACCATGAATGAGTTGTACTATACCTGCTGGTGCTCCTGCTTCTTGAAATAACTCTAGTAAACGAACGGTTGCTAAAGGCACTTGCTCAGAAGGTTTTAGTATCATGGCATTGCCACAAGCGGTCGCTAGGGGAAACATCCATAGAGGGATCATTGCAGGAAAATTAAATGGTGTAATGCCCAGCGTGACACCTAAAGGTTGGGTAATACTATAAGTATCGACACCTCTAGCAACATTTTCTACTGTCTCACCCATGAGTAAAGAAGGGATATTGCAGGCATGCTCAACAACTTCGATACCCCGCCATACATCACCCATGGCATCTTCAAGGTTTTTTCCTGTGTCTTCAGCCAAGATGGCAGCAATTTCTTCTTGGTGCTCTTTAAGTAAATGTTGATAACGAAGCATGAGGCGGGCGCGTTCTGTGACCGGAGTATGTCGCCACAATTCAAAGGCTGCTTTTGCGCCTTCGACGGCTGTTTCTATCTCTTGTTCAGTTGCTAAGGGCACTTCAGCTAATACTGCTTGTGTCGCTGGATTCAAGACAGGGAGGGTTTCTGAGCTTTTGCTCTGAATGAATTCACCGTTAATGAGTAAAGGAACTTGTGTTGTCATGCTGTTATCCGCGTAGTTGTTTTATGCTTATTACATTACTCGCATCTGGTCTAAATTGAATTGCATAAATTGCGGGTAATATGGATAATATTGCTATAAGGTTGGGTTTCTACTTTCTTGTATCGGTAATTTAATGAGCGACCCGTCCACGTGGCCTTTATCTGAAGAAGCATTTCGTATTTTGGTGCCGGACGATATGTTGTCGGCCATGGAACATCATGTTTTATCGCGAGATTGCTTTCCTACTGCTCTAGGTTATTATCCTCGTGCTTATGACCATCAAATGCGACGTATAGGCCATGATGACTTTATTATGCTTTACTGTGCTTCGGGGGCGGGTGAATTGGTGACAGAGTCATATCAAGGCCAAGTAGTAAGTGGTGATTTGATTGTGTTGCCTCCAGGGTCAAAACATCGATATGCATCTCAAGATAAGTCACCCTGGACATTATTCTGGTGTCATTTTCGTGGTGACCATGCTTCGAATTTCTATCAACAAATGCCTTTAAGGGCGAATAACCCCATTCTTCATGGCTCAAATGATTTAACGCTGCAGAATAGCTTCAGTAGTCTTATACGTACTGTACGTAAAGCGTATAATATTTCGGATTATATCCATGTGGCGAACCATTTGCGCCATACTTTAGCGTTAATAGAACCGCTCTATCGACAGAGTATAAGTTCACCAATAAGGACTATTTTGTCAGAGGCAAGTGTTTCTGAGATTCGGGAGTACATGCGAGATAATCTACATAAGCAATTAAGCTTGGATGACTTGGCGAGAATAAGTAAATTATCAAAGTATCATTTTAATCGAAAATATAAGGCATTAACCGGTTACTCTCCCTTACAACATTTTATTCAGTTAAAAATCGAGCAAGCTTGTTTTTTATTGGAAAGTTCTCATCTTCGCATTGCAGATATTGCCTTCCAGTTGGGGTATGATGACCCATTATATTTTTCGAGAGTCTTTAGGAAAGTGATGGCGGTTTCACCCAGTCAGTACCGTAAAGCTTTACACTAGATCTCGAACCTACTCCTAAACAAATATCGATCGAAACCTCGTTTTATGCTCACTGAAAGCCAGAAAAAACTAATTCAAACAACTTACCGCAAATTTACTGACCGAGAAGGCTTTCGGCCTCGGTATGGCCAGCGAGTAATGATTGCGGAAATTGCTAAATACTTAGGTTCGATCAAAGAAAATGACCAGGGTTTACGCAAGTCACCCCCAGCAGTGTGTGTGGTTGAGGCGGGTACTGGAACAGGGAAAACTTTAGCCTATTCTATTTCAGTTTTACCCTTGGCATTGGAAGAAGGCCGTACGGTTATTATTTCCACCGCAACGACTGCTTTACAAGAGCAGGTTATGAGTAAAGATTTACCTGAGCTTGCAAAATATTCCGGCCTTAAATTCAATTATGCTTTAGCCAAGGGTCGAGGACGTTATGTTTGCTTGAGCAAATTAGACCAGCAGCTTGAAAATTCAGGGAGTGAACAAACTGCACTGCCTTTGTTTATGATGCAAGGCAGCGAGCAAACAGTCGATAAGTCTGAGCTTGAGATTTTCCTTTCCAGTTATGCATCTGGCAAATGGGATGGCGATCGTGACACCTGGGAAAGCGTGATTGAAAATGATGTTTGGCGGTCATTGTCAACTGATAATCAGCAATGTGCAAAACGCCGGTGCAGCTATTTTAACTCTTGCCCTTATTATGAAACCCGAAAAACTTGGGATGAGGCCGATGTGATTGTTGTCAATCACGACCTTTTATTATCTGATTTAGCATTAGGTGGCGGTGTATTATTACCTTCACCTGAATCTTCTATTCTTGTTTTGGATGAAGCACATCATCTGGCTGATAAAGCTTTAAACCATTTTACGGTTAACGGTGGTCTCAAAAGTGCAGACTCATGGTTGAAATCTTTAAGCAAAGTGATGGTCGAGTTTTCGCCTTATCTTGGTCAAGGTAACTACTTGGGTCGCCATATTGCTGATATCTCAGATGTATCAACCAAATTACATGAATGGCTAACCCGAACGTATGATTATTTAATTGAAACCATTGATTGGGATGAGGAAGAAGCGGGCGGTGTTAGGCGCTATCGTTTTAAACAGGCCATTATTCCAGATGCATTATTGGAAATGGCGGGTGAATTGAAAGTGATGTTTGCGAGCCTTTGTCGCTTATTGGATGACATTCGCTCGGAAGTCACAAAAGCTGTCGACGAAAAGTCCGATTGTGGTTTGTCGCGTGAAGAAGGGGAGCAATGGTTTCCTGTGTTTGGTAGTTTGTGTAATCGAGCTGAAAACCTTCATGCTTTATGGATGTTCTATGGAAAAGAGCAAAAAGAGGGCGGTGTACCGAATGCTCGCTGGCTCGTTTACCGAGAATATGAAAACCAGTCTGATATTATGCTTTATGGCAGCCCACTCAGTGCGGGTGGACTTTTACATGAAGAGCTTTGGAAAAAGTGCTTCGCTGCTGTTTTAACCTCTGCAACGCTAACAGCAATTGGAAAGTTTGATCGTTTAAGTCAAAAGGCCGGTTTGCCGAAAGAAAGTGTTTACCATCAGGTTCAAAGTCCTTTTGATTTTCAAAATGTCGCTAACTTATTAATTCCAAATATGGGGGCTTCCGCGGGTGAACCTGAAGCTCACACCAATGAGATTTCAACAAATCTGGTTCGATGGATTGGTGAACATAAAGCTGTTTTGGTTTTATTTAGTTCTCGCCGTCAAATGAATGATGTGTATTTTCAAGTGGACCGGGAGTTACGTGAAGATATCATGACGCAAGATGACTTCAGCAAACAAGAGCTCGTCAAACGTCATAAGAGTAAAGTTGATGAGGGGGAGCGAAGTGTTTTATTTGGATTGGCCTCCCTGTCAGAAGGGGTGGATCTACCGGGTGACTATTTAACACACGTGGTCATTGCAAAAATTCCCTTTTCTGTCCCAAACGACCCGCTAGAAGAAAGTATAAGCGAGTGGTTAGAGTCGCAAGGTCGAAACCCTTTTATGGAGGTGTCAGTGCCAGATGCCAGTTTGAAACTAATTCAAGCTTGTGGCCGTTTGATACGAACAGAGCAGGATACAGGGCAGATTACGATTTTAGATAACCGCTTAATTACGCGTCGTTATGGGAGCATGTTGATCAACTCATTACCGCCCTATAAACGGATTATTGAATCATGAAAACTAAGTTCCCCAAATTTTAAGCAAAAAAAAGCGATAATTTGATGCCGAAAATATCAAATTATCGCGTTCACAAGTAGGGCTTTTGTAGGGATGCCCAGATTGGAAAAACTTTCTGAAAACTTATCAGTCTAAAATGACG